>Ga0182012_10003352_pt1 | contig 17112 bp, 12 predicted proteins | sample 612S2SmetaG_FD_120486 | JGI IMG/M metagenome (GOLD analysis project Ga0182012, IMG submission 120486) | Permafrost microbial communities from Stordalen Mire, Sweden - 612S2S metaG | ecosystem: Environmental > Terrestrial > Soil > Wetlands > Permafrost | place: Sweden: Stordalen | collected...
CGGACCTCGTGCTCGCCGACGTGATGATGCCGAAGCTTGATGGGTTCGGGCTGGTGCGAGCCCTCCGCGAGGATCCCCGGACGGAAAGCCTTCCCGTCATTCTGTTATCCGCCCGCGCGGGTGATGAAGCCCGTGTCGAGGGGCTGTCATCGGGCGCCGACGATTATATGGTCAAGCCGTTCAGCAGCCGGGAACTGGTTGCGCGTGTCGAGGGAAGCCTGCGGCTTGCCAGGGCACGCCGGGAAGCGGCGGACGCCGAGCGCCGGTTCGTCGAGCGAGCCCTGAGCCTTACCGAGGACCGGCTGAGCCTGGCGCTCGAGAGCGCACGGATGGGGATGTGGGACTGGGATCTGGCAGCCGACGAACTGACGTGGTCGCCGATGTGCAAGGCGATCTTCGGAAAGCCAGCGGACTCACCGATGTCGTATCCGATATTTCTTGAGGCAGTCCACCCCCACGACAGGGCGCGGGTCGATGCCCTGTGCCGGCATGCTATCGACCCCGGCGCCCGCGCGCCTTATGACGTTGAGTACCGTGTGTTGTGGCCCGACGGCAGCACCCGCTGGATATTGGCACGCGGCAAGGCGTATTTCGACGGCGACCGGCCGATCCGGTTCACCGGAACCGCCTGCGATGTGACCGGGCGGAAGGATGCTGAGGCGCATCTGCGCACCGTGATCGACGAATTGAGCCACCGTGTGAAGAACACCTTGGCCGTGATCCAGTCTATTACCGAGTACACCTTCAAGGCCGGACCCGACGTCGCTGCCATTCGTGAAGCGCTGTCAGGCAGGCTGAGAGCTTTGGCCGAGGCCCACACCCTGCTCACGCGCTCCATGTGGGAGAGCGTTGACCTGGTGGACCTGGTCGAGTGCTCGGTCGGCCGCAGCGCTGGCAATGGGCACTTCAGCGCTGGCGGGCCTCCGGCAAAACTGACGCCGAAGGCATCCCTCGCCCTGGGGCTGGTGCTGCATGAGCTGGCCACGAATGCTGCGAAGCACGGCGCCTGGGCGTCGGATAGCGGAAGCGTGGCAGTGCAATGGCACGTCACCGACAGCGAACTCATGATCGAATGGAGCGAGGCCGGTCTGGTCGGATTGGCCCCGCCCGGCGGGACGGGTTTCGGGACCCGCTTGGTCAACCAGGCGATCGAGTACGATTTGGACGGCGAGGTGGCACGACGCTATCAGGCTGCGGGTCTTCAGTGCGTGATACGGGTTCCCACCGCCAAAACACTGGCCTCGGTGGCTGCCGCCAGCAGTTGAATGACAGCTTGGCGCACCTGCTCCATCCCGTAGGGCTTGTGCAAAATGGTCCGATCCCGGAAGGCGGCGGGCAACGCTGCGCTATCGGAATAGCCGGTGGCAAAGATGAAAGGGATAGATGCCGCAGCCAACGCCTCGGCCACCGGGTCTATGCGCTCGCCGCCGAGATTGACGTCAAGCACCGCGGCGTCGATGGCTTCATTGGCGAGCAGGTTTAGCGCCTTCTTGGTGTTGGGCACGGGTCCAGCGACTTCGTATCCAAAGTCGATCAGGGCCTCCTCAAGCAGCAAGGCCACCAATCCCTCGTCCTCGACCACGAGAATTTTCGCTGGACGCTCCGACACGGCACCGCCTTTGGCCACCTATGAACCTAGTGGTACATCGGCAACCGCCGATCTGCAACCCTCTGACAACCTTCTGCTTTTGTAATTCGGTGGCTTCGAGGTTGAACCTGAGCGCCGGACGCCGCCCCTTTGGCAGGCTATCATCTGCGATTGTCGGCGGCTGCGGCCGACCCGCGTCTACCCGGCGCGGCCTGATCTGGGCCTGGCCTGGGGGTGAGCGCGACCGCCGTGAGCCGAGCCCCCCACCGTCACGCTGCCTTGGCCTGCCCCGCGATCCGCCCCAAATTGCCAAGAATGTCGCGTGCAAACGCGAGCCGCGTCGCCACATCCATCTCGCGAACGATTGCCAGCTTGTGGTCCGGCCTAAGCTTCACCAGCCCGCCCTTGCTGGAGAGCCAAGCCACCAGCCCCGCCGGATTGGAAAATGCATTGCCGCGGAAGCTGAGGACCATCCCCTTGGGCCCGGCCTCCAGCTTCTCCACCCCCGCCTCCCGGCAGGCGCGCTTCAACGCAACCACCCCGAGCAGGTTGTCCACCTCCGCCGGCAGCGCCCCGAAGCGGTCCACCAGCTCGGCCGCCATGGCGTCGGTCTCGGCGTCCGACGCCAGCGCGCCGATGCGGCGATACAGCCCAAGCCGCACCGGCAGGTCGCGCACGTAAGTCTCGGGGATCAGCACCGGCAGGCCGAGGCTGATGTTGGGTGTCCAGTCCCGATCCTGGCCGCCGCGGCGGCCCTCGCCGGCGCGCAGCTCGACCACCGCGTCTTCCAGCATCTGTTGGTACAGCTCAATGCCGACTTCGCGGATGTGTCCGGACTGTTCGTCGCCCAGCAGGTTGCCGGCGCCGCGGATGTCCAGGTCGTGGCTGGCCAGGGTGAAGCCGGCCCCGAGCGCATCCAGCGTCTGCATCACCGTCAGCCGCTTCTCCGCCGCGGCCGACAGGCGCAGCGTCTGCGGCCAGGTCAGGTACGCGTAGCCGCGCTGCTTGCCCCGCCCGACGCGCCCGCGAAGCTGGTAGAGCTGTCCTAGCCCGAACATGTCCGCGCGGTGGATGATCAGCGTGTTCACCGCCGGCATATCGAGCCCGCTTTCGACGATGTTGGTCGACAGCAGGATGTCGTGCTTGCCGTCGCCGAACTCGGTCATCACCCGTTCCAGCTCGGTTGGCGCCAGCCGCCCGTGCGCGTGGATGGTCCGCGCTTCCGGAACGATCTCCTTCAGGCGCTCGGCCATGCGTGGCAGGTCCTCGATGCGCGGCACGACGCAGAAGATCTGGCCGCCGCGGAAGCGTTCGCGCTGGATCGCCTCGCGCACCACAACGGAATCGAACGGCATGATGAACGTGCGGACTGCCAGCCGATCGGCGGGCGGAGTCGCGATCAGGCTCATTTCCCGCACACCGGTCAGCGCGAGTTGCAGCGTGCGCGGGATCGGCGTGGCGGTCAGCGTCAGCACGTGCACGTCGGACTTCAGTTGTTTCAAACGTTCCTTGTGCGCGACGCCGAAATGCTGCTCCTCATCGACGATCAGCAGGCCCAGATCGACGAACGAAATGGACTTGGCGAGCAGCGCATGCGTGCCGATGACGATGTTCACCGAACCGTCGGCGATGCCGCGACGCACCTCGGTCGCTTCCTTGGCAGGCACCATGCGGGAGAGCTGCGCAACCTTCACCGGCAGCCCGGCGAAGCGCGCGGAGAACGTGCGGAAATGCTGTCGCGCGAGCAGCGTGGTCGGCACCACCACCGCGACCTGCGCGCCCGACATGGCGGCGACGAACGCCGCGCGCAGCGCGACCTCGGTCTTGCCGAAGCCGACATCGCCGCAGATCAGCCGGTCCATCGGGCGGCCGGTCGCCAGGTCTTCCAGCACGTCGGCGATGGCACGCGACTGGTCTTCGGTCTCGGCGAACGGGAAGCGGGCGCAAAACTCGTCCCAGGTGCCTTCGGTCGGCGACATCATCGGCGCTTCCCGGATCTGGCGCGCGGCGGCGATGCGGATCAGTTCGCCCGCCATGTCGCGGATGCGCTGCTTCATGCGCGCCTTCCGCGTCTGCCACCCGGCGCCGCCGAGCTTGTCCAGCGCGACCCCGTCGCCTTCGCTGCCGAAGCGCGACAGGACCTCGATGTTCTCGACCGGCAGGAACAGCTTTTCGTTGCCGTCGTAGATCAGCCGCAGGCAGTCATGCGGCGCGCCGGAGACCGCCAGCGTCTCCAGCCCGTCGTAGCGGCCGATGCCGTATTCCTGGTGCACGACAAGGTCGCCTTCGGCAATCTCGGTGGCCTCGGCGATGAACTGGTCGGCGCGCTTGCGCCGGCGTGGCGGGCGGGAGATGCGCTCGCCCAGCAGGTCCTGCTCGCCGACCAGCGCCAGCCGTGGCGCAACGAAGCCGCGCTCGACGCCTAGGGTGACCAGGGAGACCGTGCCGGATTCCTTGCGGCGTACGGCGGGCCAATCGTCTTCCTGCGCGGCGTCCTTGAAGCCATGCTCGCGCAGCAGGTTGGCCAGCCGCTCGCGGGAGCCGCGGGTCCAGGCGGCGACGACGATGCGCCGGCCTTCCTTGCCCCAGCGGTCGGCCTGGGCGCGAAGCTGGTCGAAGACGTTGATGCCGGGTCCGGCGCCAGATCCAGTCATTCCCCCATGGGCGAAGATCGGGCCAGGGCGCCCTGCTCCATCGACGCCAACGGCGCCATCCGCCATGGCAAACGGGCTGAAGGCGAACACCGGGCCGCCGGACAGCATCGCGTCCCAGCCGGCACGGTCGAGATACAAGCGGTCGGGCGGCAGCGGCCGGTACGGCACCTCGCCGTCGCGGGTCACAACCTGCCGCGCGGCGTAGTGGTCGGCGATCATCTCCAGCCGCGCCGTCAGGACCTCGTCCACCTGGTGATCCAGGCTGACCGAGGCGCCGGGCAGGTAGTCGAGCAGCGTTTCCATCTGCGCGTGGAACAGCGGCACCCAGTGCTCCATGCCGGGATGACGGCGGCCTTCGGAGATCGACAGGTAGATCGGGTCCTCGGCGGCGGGCTGGCCGAACAGCTCGCGCCAGCCGGTGCGGAAGCGCGCGATGGAGTCCTTGTCCAGCGGCACCTCGGACACCGGGCGCAGCGTCACCCGCCGGCGGGCCTCGCCGCTGCGCTGGGTGCCGGGGTCGAACACGCGGATCGACTCGATGCTGTCGCCGAACAGGTCGAGCCGCAGCGGTTCCGGCTCGCCGGCGGGGAACAGGTCGATGATGCCGCCGCGGATGGCGTATTCGCCCGGCTCCATCACCGTGCCGGCGCGGCCGTAGCCGTGGGCCTCCAGGAACTGCGCCAGCTTCTCCGGGCGCAGCGTGCCGTTCACCTTCAGGTCCAGGCCGGCGCCCTCGAACGCCGCGCGCGGCGGCACGTGCTGGGCCAGCGCATTCACCGTGGTCAGCACGATCCGGGGGCGGTCCGGCTTTTCCAGGAGGCGGGCGAGCGTGGCGACGCGCTCCGACACGATCACCGGGTTGGGCGAAACGCGGTCGTAGGGCAGGCAGTCCCAGGCGTTGAAGCGGAGGAGCTCGGCCTCGGGCATGACGAACGCCATCGCCTCGGCGAGCCGCGCCATCCTCGCGTCGTCCCGCGCGACGTGCAGCATCGGGCCGGCAAATTCGGCGCGGCGGCGGGCCAGCAGGAAGGCGTCCCAACCTTCCGGTGCGCCGTAGACCTGTGCCCCGGTCATCGGCCGGCCGCCTCGCGCATGCGGGTCAGCATGGTGGACTCCGGCAGCACCGGGGGGATTGGCCGGCGGCCGGACAGCCAGTCCGCCAGATCGACATCCGGCAATTCGATCACCGCTTCCAACACGTCCAGTTCTTCTTCACTGAAGCCGTCGAGCCTGGCGCGCACGAAGCCGCCGATCAGCAGGTCGGTTTCGTGGGTGCCGCGATGGGTGGCGCGGAACAGCAGGCGACGGCGCCGTGCGTCCGGCGAGGGGTGTTCTGGCTCTCTCATCGGGCGAGTGCCATATAGCCGCGCGATTCATCCCTGTCAGCCCGTGGACTACCGCGACCTGGAACCACTTTTTGCGCCCCTGACCTCGCTGAAGGGCATAGGCCCGCAGCTCGCACCGCTGATCCAGCGCGCCGCGGGCGGGGAGCGCGTGATCGACCTGCTGTTCCATCTGCCGGACTCGTACCTCGACCGGCGGGCACGGCCGCGCCTGGCCGATGCCCGCGCAGGCCAGGTGGCGACGCTGGAGGTGGAGGTGGTGCGGCATGAGCGGCCCGCCAATCCCCGCCAGCCCTGGCGCGTGCTGGTGAAAGACGACACGGGTACCGCCGAGCTGGTGTTCTTCAAGTTCGGCCGCGCGGAGCGAATGCAGCCGGGCGCGCGGCTGCTGGTCTCCGGCAAGTTGGAAAGCTTCAACGGCCGGCTGACGATGGCGCATCCGGACCACGTCGTGCCGGCGGACCAGCCGGAGCAGATGCCGGCGATCGAGCCGGTCTGGCCGCTGACCGCCGGGCTGTGGCCGCGCCAGGTGGCGAGCGCGATGCGCCAGGCGCTTGGGTTGTTGCCCGAATTCCCCGAATGGCACGATCCCGCTTTGCTCCGGCGCGAGCGCTGGCCGGGGTTCGCTGAGGCTTTGCGCACGGTGCAGGCGCCCGACGCGGTGGTGCCGGACGGGCGGCTGCGGGCGCGGCTGGCGTATGACGAGTTCCTCGCCGACCAGGTGGCGATGGCGATCGTGCGCGGCCGTGTGCGGGCGCGGGTTGGCCGGCCGCTCGTGGGGGACGGGCATTTGCGGGCGCGGGCGCTGGCTCGGTTCGGGCACACGCCCACGGGGTCCCAGGTGCAGGCGCTGGCCGAGATCGACGCCGACCTGGCGGCGCCGCGGCGGATGCTGCGGCTGCTGCAGGGCGATGTGGGCTCTGGCAAGACGCTGGTCGCACTGTTGGCGATGCTGCGCGCGGTGGAGGCCGGCGGCCAGGCGGCGCTGATGGCGCCGACCGAGGTGCTCGCCAAGCAGCATCACCGCACACTGTCGCGGTTGGCATCCGTGCCGGTGGCGCTGCTGACCGGGGCCGTGAAGGGCAAGGCCCGCGCGACCCTGCTGCGCGGGTTGGCCAGCGGGTCGGTGCCGATCGTGGTGGGCACGCATGCGCTGTTCCAGGAGAGCGTCGCCTATCGCGACCTGGCGCTGGCGGTGATCGACGAGCAGCACCGGTTCGGCGTCGATCAGCGGCTGCTGCTGGGCGACAAGGGGGCGATGACGGATGTGCTGGTGATGACCGCCACGCCGATTCCTCGGACGCTGCTGCTGACGCAGTGGGGCGAGATGGAGGTCAGCCGGCTGACGGAAAAGCCCGCCGGGCGGAAGCCGGTGCGGACCACGCTGCACTCGTTGGGGACGCTGCCCGATCTGCTGGAGGCGTTGGCGCGCAAGCTGGAGGGGAATGGCGGCGGGGCTGGGGGCGCGCAGGTTTTCTGGGTGTGCCCGCTGGTGGCGGAGAGCGAGGCTTTGGACATCGCCGCCGCGGAGGAGCGCTTCGTCTCGTTGCGCGGGCGGTTCGGCGAGATGGTCGGGATGGCGCATGGACAGCAGGACGCGGCCGTGCGCGACCGGGCGCTGGCGGACTTTGCCGCCGGGCGGACTCGGCTGCTGGTGGCGACGACGGTGGTGGAGGTGGGGGTCGATGTGCCCGAGGCCAGCGTGATGGTGATCGAACACGCCGAGCGCTTTGGGCTGGCGCAGTTGCACCAGTTGCGGGGGCGGGTGGGACGCGGGGCGGCGGAAAGCTTCTGCCTGTTGCTGCATGAGGATTGGGTGAACGAGACGGCTCGGCGCCGGCTGACGATGCTGCGGGATACCGAGGATGGGTTCCTGATCGCCGATGAGGATTTTCGGCTGCGCGGCGGGGGGGATGTGCTGGGGACGAAGCAGTCCGGCCTGCCCGGGTTCCGGCTGGCCGACCCGATCGAGCATGAGGGGCTGCTGCATATGGCGCACCAGGATGCAGCGGTGCTGTTGCAGCGGGACCCGGGGCTGGCGAGCGAGCGGGGGTTGGCGGTGCGGTTGCTGCTGCGGTTGTTCGAGCGGAGTGCGGCGATGCGGACGTTGTTGGCGGGTTGATCGGGCTCCGCTCGGGTCCCGACACAAGCCGCTCCAACCGCCGATCCAGATCAAATTGGGCCGACCAAGACGGCAGATGTTCCCGCGCCGCGCCACCGACGCACTCCGCCCCCAGCCTTGAACCCCGCGCCGCCACGGAACACACTGGCCGACCCACCCGCACCCGGAACGGCAAGAGGCACAGCGCATGGACTTCGACCTGTTCGTGATCGGCGGCGGCTCGGCCGGCGTGCGCTGCGCCCGCATCGCTGCCGGCCATGGTGCGCGGGTCGGCATCGCCGAGGACCGGTTCTGGGGCGGCACCTGCGTCAATGTCGGCTGCGTGCCGAAGAAGCTGCTGGTCCAGGCCGGCGAGTATGGCGCCTGGGCGGAGGACGCCGCCGGCTTCGGCTGGGACATCCGCAAAGGCCCGCATGACTGGGCCAAGCTGATCGCCGCGAAGGACCGCGAGATCACCCGCCTCAACGGCATCTACCGCCGCCTGCTCGACAGCGCCGGCGCCACCATCTTCGACGCCCGCGCCACCTTCCTGGACCCGCACACCCTGGACGTCGGCGGCACGCCCGTCACCGCCGAACGCATCGTGATTGCGGTCGGCGGCCATCCGGTGCGACCCGACATCCCCGGCGCCGAACACGGCATCGTCTCGGACGACGCCTTCACCCTGCAAGACCGGCCGGAGCGCGTGGCGATCGTCGGCAGCGGCTATGTCGGCGTGGAGTTCGCCGGGATCTTCGCCGCGCTCGGCTCCGGCGTCGATCTGATCTACCGCCAGCCGCTGCCCCTGCGCGGCTTCGATCACCTCCTGCGGGAAGCGCTGGCCGATGCGCTCACGGACCAGGGCGTCACGCTGCATGCCGGTTGCGCGCCCACCCGGCTCGACCTCGACGGCGAAACCCGCGTGCTATCCTTCGGCGAGGACCACGCCGTCCGCGCCGACCTGGTTTTCTTCGCCACCGGCCGGCAGGCGGCCACGGCCGGGCTGGGCCTGGAGCGTGCCGGCGCCGCGACCGCCGCAACCGGCGCCGTGGTCGTGGACGAGCACCTGCGCACCACCCGCCACCATATCTACGCGATCGGTGACGCAACCGACCGGCTGAACCTGACCCCGGTCGCCACCGCGGAGGGCCACGCTCTGGCGGACAGCTTGTTCGGCCACATGCCGCGCACAATTTCCCTGCGCAATGTGGCGACCGCGGTGTTCTCGACCCCGCCGCTGGCCACGGTCGGGCTGACCGAGGAACACGCCGCGGCACGAGGTCCGGCCGACATCTACGTCGCCCGCTTCACGCCGATGCGCCACACGCTGACCGGGCGGCTGCGCAAGACCCTGTTGAAGCTGGTGGTGGACCAGGCGACGCAGACGGTGCTCGGAGCCCATATGCTGGGCGATGACGCGCCGGAGATCATGCAAGGCCTGGCGATCGCCGTCGCGATGGGTGCCACCAAGGCGGATTTCGACCGCACCATCGGCATCCATCCGACCGCGGCCGAGGAGTTCGTCACGCTGCGCACGCGCACCCGGACCGTCGGACTGCCCAGGCAGGCGGCGTAGCCCGCCGCCGCCGCGGCCGCGTTCCAGCAAAGTGGATTTCGCAAGGCTTTCGCGACATAACGGCGGCCAAGGAGAGACGACATGACCGCAAGTTCGACCGCCTGGACCCCGGACTCGTGGCGCGACCACCCGATCTGCCAGGCGCCGACCTATCCCGACCCCGCCGGCCTGGCCGAGATGGAGCGGCGGATGCGCCGCTACCCGCCCCTCGTGTTTGCCGGCGAGACCAGGCGGCTGAAATCCCAGCTCGCACTGGCCGCCGAGGGCAAGGCGTTCGTGCTGCAGGGCGGCGACTGCGCCGAGAGCTTTGCCGATTTCACCGCGGATACGATCCGCGACACGTTCCGCGTGCTGCTGCAGATGGCGGTCGTGCTGACCTTCGGCGCCGGGCTGCCGGTGGTGAAGCTGGGCCGCATGGCCGGCCAGTTCGCCAAGCCGCGCTCGTCCGACGCGGAAACCCAGGACGGCGTCACCCTGCCGAGCTACCGCGGCGACATCATCAACGGGCCGGAATTCACCCGCGAGGCGCGCATCCCCGAGCCGCGGCGAATGGAGTTCGCCTATTTCCAGTCCGCCAGCACGCTCAACCTGCTGCGTGCCTTCGCGTCCGGCGGCTATGCCGACCTGCACGAGGTGCACCGCTGGAACCTGGGTTTCGTCGAGCGCTCCCCGCTCGCGGACCGCTACCGGGACCTCAGCGCCCGGATCAACGAGACGCTCACCTTCATGGCGGCGTGCGGCATGACCGGCGCCTCGATGCGCGAGGCGCGGGAGACCGACTTCTACATCAGCCACGAAGCGCTGCTGCTGCCCTACGAATCGGCGCTGGCCCGAGTCGATTCGACGTCCGGTTACCACTACGCCTGCTCCGCGCACTTCCTGTGGATCGGCGACCGCACGCGGCAGATCGACGGCGCGCATGTCGAGTTCCTGCGCGGCGTGAAGAACCCGATCGGCATGAAGATCGGCCCGACGCAGGAGCCCGACGACCTGTTGCGCATCATCGACCTGCTCAATCCCGCCAACGAGCCCGGCCGGCTGACGCTGATCAGCCGCATGGGCGCAGGGAAGGTCGCGGACCGGCTGCCCCCGCTGGTGCGGGCGGTGGAGCGCGCCGGGCACAAGGTCGTCTGGATGTGCGACCCGATGCACGGCAACACCGTGTCCACCTCGACCAAGCTGAAGACCCGCAGCTTCGATGCGATCCTGGCGGAAGTGCGCGGCTTCTTCGACGTGCACGAGGCGGAAGGAAGCTGGGCCGGCGGCGTGCATGTCGAGATGACGGGCCATGACGTCACCGAGTGCACCGGCGGCGCGCATCGCCTGTCCGAAGCCGACCTCCCCGAACGCTACGAGACGTTCTGCGACCCGCGGCTGAACGCCGAGCAGTCCCTGGAACTCGCCTTCCTGGTCGCCGAGGAGCTGAAGCAGCGGCGCTCCGACCGGAGCGCACCGCCGTCCGCCGAAGCCGCGGACTAGCCATGAGCGCCTTGGGTGGCGACACGGCGCTCGCGGCGGACATCGCTGCGCGCACCGACAGCTATTTCAACCGCACCCGCCAGATCGTCGCGCGGTTCGGCGACAAGCGCGTGACCTATGCGGTGTTCCTGCGCCGCCCGGTCATCTCCGCCCCCCGCCTGATGATCGACTGGCTGCACACCGTCGCCGCCCTGCGCCAGACGGAGATCGCCATCGATCTGATCTACCCGGAAGGCGAATGGATCGGCGCCGGCGAGCCGATCGTGTACATCACCGGCAGCCTGGTGCAGCTTTCCGATCTGGAGACGCTGCTGCTGCAGAAGCTCGGCCCGGCCTGCGTCGCCGCGCACAACGCCTACCAGATGTGCCTCTCCCTGCCGGAGGTCGCGTTCCTGGCGATGGACGCCAGGCACTGCGCCGGCGCCGAGATGCAGGACATGATGGCCTACGCGGCGTCGGCCGGCGGCAATGCGGCCAGGCGGGAGGGCGCCAAGGGCTTTGTCGGCAACGCCAACGACGGCACCGCGCACTGGTTCGACGCGCCGCACGGCTACGGTACGATGCCGCATTCGCTGATCGGCTATGCCGGCTCGACCGTGCGGGCGGCGGAAATGTTCCGGGAGACCTTTCCCGACGAGGCGATGACCGTCCTGGTCGACTATTTCGGCCACGAGATCACCGACGGCCTGGCCGTCTGCCGCCGGTTTCCCGACCTGGCGGCCGCCGGCGGCCTGTCGTTCCGCCTCGACACGCATGGCGGCCGGTTCCTTGAGGGCCTCGACCCGGCGGAAAGCTACGCCGTGCTGGAACGCCACGCGCCCGGTGCGATCCGCCGCTATCGCAGCGAAACCGAGCTGCGGTTCCTGGTCGGCACCGGCGTGTCCGCCGCCGCCATCTGGCGCATGCGCGAGGCGCTGGACGAGGCCGGATTCCCGAACGTGCGCATCATCGCGTCCTCGGGGTTCGGCGTCGACAAGTGCCGGGTGATGGCGGACGCCAAGGCGCCGATCGACGTGGTCGGAACCGGCAGTTTCATCCCGGAATTCTGGCACGAGACTTACGCCACGGCCGACATCGTCGATTACGAGGGCACGCCCATGGTGAAGGTCGGCCGCGAGTTCCTGTTGCGCAAGAATGGCGACCGAAGGAAGCACGGCGGCGATCCGCGTTGATTCCCGGCCGCCGGATGCCTAGCATCCAACCATGAAACACTTTGTAACATGCCCGTGAGCGGCCTGTTCGCCCCGGACGGCGGCTGGCGCGTACGCATTCTCGACCTGTCAGGCGGTGCCGAGGACAATATCGTCGAGGAAATCGGCGGCTTCCAGACGCTGATGCAGGCCAACGCCTTCGCCCGCCGCTACGTAAGGGATTCGATCGAGCGCTGCCGCACCGCCGGCATGAACGCCAAGGAGGTGCTGGAGGCCTGGTTCGCCTTTGGCGAGGACGCCGAGGTGCTCGACGCCGGCGACGCCGGCTGGCGCAGTGCCACGGAACTCGGTGATTTCGCCGACCGCCGCGCGGCGGTCGAGGAGCGCGATTGGCGTGCGCTCGACCCGCGCCGGGTGAGGGACAATGACGACGACAGTTAAGGTGCGCTTCGCGCCCAGCCCGACCGGGCATCTGCATGTCGGCAACGCCCGCGTGGCGCTGGCGAACTTCCTGTTCGCCCGCCGCCATGGCGGGACATTCCTGCTGCGCTACGACGATACCGACAGCGAACGCTCGCGCCCGGAGCTGGTCGAGGCGATCGCGCACGACCTGCGCTGGCTCGGCATCGAGTGGGACGAGAGCTTCCACCAGTCGGAGCGGCTGGAGCGCTACGCGGCCGCCGCGGAACGGCTCAAGCAGGCCGGCCGGCTCTACCCCTGCTTCGAATCCGAGGAAGAACTGCGCGCCAAGCGGGAACGGCAGATCAAGCGCCACCAGGCGCCGGTGTACGACCGCGCCATGCTGGCCCTCACGATGGAGCAGCGCGCCGCCGCCGAGGCCGGCGGCAAGCGTCCGTATTGGCGCTTCCTGCTGTCGCCCGGAACGGTCGAGTGGGACGACATGGCGCTGGGGCACCGGCAGGTGAAGCTGTCCTCGCTGTCGGACCCGGTGCTGATCCGCGGCGATGGAACCCCGCTCTATACCTTCACCAGCGTGGTGGACGATATCGAGACCGGGATCACCCACATCATCCGCGGCGAGGACCACATCACCAACACCGGCGTCCAGCTCGACCTGTTCGCGGCGCTGTCGGAGGCCCCGCGGGGCGGTGGTCCAGGCGGAGCGTCATCCGCCGCTGCGGTGGCACGGGCGGCCTTGGCGGATGGCGCAAGAGCTTATCCGCCCTACGCGCCTCCGATCGGCTTTGCGCACCTGCCGCTGCTGACGGACACGGACGGCGGCAAGCTGTCGAAGCGGATCGACAGCCTGTCGCTGCGGAGCCTGCGGCACGACGGCGTGGAACCGGGGGCGATTGCGGCCTACCTGGCGCGGCTCGGCACCTCGGATGATCCGGAACCGTCGCCGATGGCGGAGCTCGCCGCGCAGTTCGACCTGTCGCACGTCTCGCATTCGGCGGCGCGGTTCGACGCCACGCAGTTGCTCGCGATGAACCGGCGCGTGCTGCACCGGCTGTCGTTCGCGGAGGTCGCCGACCGGCTGCCCAGCGGCGCCACCGAGGCGTTCTGGCTCGCGGTGCGTGGCAATCTCGACCTGCTCGCCGAGGCGCGTGGCTGGTGGGACGTGGTGGCGGGCACCATCGTGCCGCCGGTGATCGAGGGTGAACGCGACTTTTTGCTGAGCGCGGTCGAAACGCTGCCGGCCGAGCCCTGGGACGGCTCGGTCTGGGCGTCCTGGATCGATGCGCTGAAGCAGGCGACCGGGCGCAAGGGCCGCGCGCTGTTCCTGCCGCTGAGGCTTGCGCTGACCGGGGAAGAGCACGGTCCGGAGCTGCGCGACCTGTTGCCGCTGATGGGCCGTCCCCGCGCGGCCAACCGACTGCAGATCGCTGCGATCTAGGGAGAGAACGATGGCCGACTACGAATACGTCACGGTCAACGTGTTCACCGAACGCCGCTTCGGCGGCAACCCGCTCGCGGTCCTGCCCGACGCGCGTGGGCTGTCGGACGCGCAGATGCAGGCGCTGGCGGCGGAGTTCAATCTGTCGGAGACGGCCTTCGTGCTGCCGCCCGACAACCCGCAGCACCACGCGAAGGTGCGGATCTTCGGACCGCGCGCGGAAATGCCGTTTGCCGGCCACCCGAATGTCGGCACCGGGTTCGTGCTGGCGCTGCGCGACGAAAAGCCGCCCGAGCACTACGTGTTCGAGGAGACGGCCGGGCTGGTGCGCGTGCACGTGTTGCGTGACCGGGAGGGGGCGATCACCGGCGCACGGATTTCGGCGCCGCAACCGCTCTCGCTCGGCATCGGGCTGCCGGAGGAGGTGGTGGCCGCTTGCGCGGACCTCGTTCCGGAGGAAATCGTGACGACGTCGCACGGGCCGATCGTCGCCTCGGTGGGCATCCCGTTCGTGATCGCGGAGGTGGCCAGCGTGGAGGCGCTGTCGCGCGCCAGCCCGGATCTGACCGAGTTTCGCAATACGGTGGCGGCGTTCCGGGAGCTGGATGGGCGCCTGCTGCTGCATCTGTACGCGCAGATCGACGGCGATGCGACGCGGCTGCGGGCGCGGATGTTCGCCCCACTGACCGGGGTGGCGGAAGACCCGGCGACTGGCAGTGCCAGCGCTGCGCTGGCGGCGCTGCTGACCTCGCTGGCGCCTGGGGAAAACGTCGATCTGACCTACGACATCCACCAGGGCGTCGAGATGGGCCGGCCGAGCCAGATCGTTGCGGCGGCGCGAAAGACGGCCGAAGGCCCGGTGACCGCGACGGTGTCCGGAAGCTGCGTCAGCGTGATGCGCGGGGTGATCGAGGTTTAGCGATCATCCAAGGGCGACGCAGGCGGACCGCTCACGTGGCATGGGGCGTGACGATTCGACATGGACGGAACCACCATCACCCCCCGGCGGAAGCCTGCGAAGAAAGGGCGTCTTTGATTTTGCTTCTGAACCGCTTCCTGAGAAGGATCGTTCTGACAACGACAATAACAACATGGGTCAGTGCTGCCGCAAAAAACGAGAGCAACACGAGACCAAAAGCCAGGCCTACGTAGCCAGTTTTTGCCTGATTTTCGATCCAGTCCGGCAGAACGCAAAAAGGTGCAATCAGAAGGCTAACAATAAAATAGCCGGCAAACGACTGCCAGGACAAGACGCCTTTGTTCATTCTCGCGTTTCTTAGCGCGAGAATAAGAAGATATATCAGGATGGCAAAAAAATTAAATCCACTGCCTGCATTGTTTTCTGGCGAACGCCGGCTGGCGTCCAATACGAAGAACCCGACAAGTATAGGCGCGAGAACGAAAGGATCGTACCGCCTCAGCGGGAACCAACTCTGTTTCGGAACATCGGGCAAAGCAACCACGGAAGCCTCGCTGATCGGCGGACGGGACAGCGTCTCGCCCGGCGCCGGCGCGTTGTCCAGTATCGACTCTGCCGGTGGCCCAGGCGGCGTTGGGGTGGGCGTTGGGGTGGGCGGGCTGCCAAGGGAGGCCGGATCAGGAGAGGTCGAACCGGTCCGGCCCTCTGCGCGAACCTGCTGGATAAGTGTGTCGACGAGCGATCCCAGATGCAACACAGGATCAGGATATAAAGAGATCCAATTCCGTGACGCCATTTCGAATAAATACGCCCCAGTGGGCTCCACATCCTGTATAAGAACAGGTATCACGAGCTTGCCGAGCTTATCGGCTATCGCAATCTCTTTAATAAGTTGATTTGAATTATTCGACGAAGCCGAAAACAGGATTACCAATGTAGACGAGCTGCTTAGAGCGTCAACAATCGTGCTGCGCCAATCCTTGCCACCCTGTATGTATTTGTCATACCATACAACCAACCCCTTACTTGAACAGAGTCTTATAAACTCGTCGGCAATGATTTCGTCCGTACGGGAGTAGCTTAAGAATACATCGTACGGTGGCTGGATCACTCAATGCCCCCTGTCTCATCGCATGGAGCACCGACTGTAATCACGCATTCCCGTGTCGGCTACCGTGATCTGCGCTGAGCCCAACCGTCAGGCCGAGGCACGCTTTTCTCAGCGAATACCACCCCTGCATCACTCCTCACCCGGCGCACGGTAGAACGCCATCGTCATATGCGCCGGCCGGTGAGAAGGCCGCAGCAGCCCGGCATCCCCACCCTCCGACCGCCGTGGCCGCACGCCCGGAAACGCCATGTGGCTCGGCGGCAGCAGCCCTCCGCTGACTCCCGGGCCGCCTTCCATCAACGCCGTTGCCCAGCCATAGGCCAGCGTCAGCCGCGCCCCGTCATTGCGCCGTTTCTCCTCCGGCCACACCGCCATGACCTTGCGTCCATAGTCGGCGCCCAGGTCCGGCGTGGCCGAATGGTAGTGCTCCGCCGCAATCGGCCAAGCGCCGGTGCGCTCGAACAACTCGGTCAGGAACCGGGAGGCGTAGCGAGCATTGGCAGCCGGGTCGAACGCCTGCTCCAGCGAGGCGAAAGCCTGCGGGTGGTGCATCAGGTTGACCTGCATGCACCCGACGTCGATCGAGCGCATCCCCTTGGCCTGCAGCGCCCGGACCGCCGCGACCGCCGCCGTCTTGGTGGGGAACACCATGCCCTGTCCCTCGGCATTGATGCTCCACGGCCAGGGGTTCACCTGTCCGGTCTGCGGGTCGGGGCGCCCGCTCTCCACCCGGGCGATCGCCGCCATCAGATGCGGCGGAATGCGCGTCCCGCGTTCGGCGGACTGGATGGCCGCGCGGCACAGCAAACCCGGCTGGGCACCAACCGAGGGCGCAATCAGTTGCGCCTGTCCCGGAACGGCCAGAACCGCAAGGAACAGGCCGGCAAGGAGGATCTGTCGCATGGCGGCGATCCTATGGCGCCGACCGAAAAGGTCGGCCTCACGTCAACGTTCCATCACTGGTAATTGCGCTCCGCTACACAATTCGTTGCGCTTTCGCCGATGTGCGCGCTGCTTCGCGGGATGAACCGCCGGCGCCCTCCTGGCACGTGGGAGTGAAAATGTTCCCTGGCACATGCATTCGCGGATCGGCTCTGTTTCCGGGCGACATCGTGGTAGGGCAGAAGCTGTGAGGCAACGATGCCGGTTCCCACCGGCACGCCGCACGAATGGTTCCCCCCAGAACGACACAGGGACTCTCGAACATTTTTTGTAACTGGTCAGGTCGCTCTCGCGCGGAAGTGATTTGGCGCGACGGCCGCCAGGGTAGCGTCAAGCCGCGTGCGCCTTGGCAATCAGGCGCTCCGGGTCGCTGGTGAGGGTTTCCAGAAC
>Ga0182012_10003353_pt1 | contig 17112 bp, 19 predicted proteins | sample 612S2SmetaG_FD_120486 | JGI IMG/M metagenome (GOLD analysis project Ga0182012, IMG submission 120486) | Permafrost microbial communities from Stordalen Mire, Sweden - 612S2S metaG | ecosystem: Environmental > Terrestrial > Soil > Wetlands > Permafrost | place: Sweden: Stordalen | collected...
GCCGGGGGCGTTCTCGCACCCCACCACGCCGTCGGCGCACCCCTACGTGCTGATGAATTATCAGGGCAAGCCGCGTGACGTGATGACGCTCGCCCATGAACTCGGCCATGGCGTGCACCAGGTGCTGGCGGCAAAGAACGGCGCGCTGATGGCGCCGACGCCGCTGACGCTGGCCGAAACCGCCAGTGTGTTTGGCGAGATGCTGACCTTCAAGCGGCTGTTGGCCAAGACCAAAAGCGCCAGGACGCGTCAGGCGCTGCTGGCCGGCAAGGTCGAGGACATGATCAATACGGTGGTGCGGCAGATCGCGTTCTATTCATTCGAGCGTGCCATTCACACCGAGCGGCGCAATGGCGAACTGACCGCCCAGCGCATCGGCGAAATCTGGCTCGGCGTGCAAAGCGAAAGCCTCGGACCGGCGATCGATATCCGCCCGGGCTATGAGAATTTCTGGATGTATATTCCGCATTTCATCCATTCGCCGTTTTACGTCTACGCGTACGCGTTCGGCGATTGCCTGGTGAACTCCCTCTACGCGGTCTACGAGAATGCCCAGGCCGGCTTCGCCGAGCGTTATCTGGCCATGCTGGCCGCCGGTGGCACCAAGCATTATTCCGAACTCCTCAAACCGTTCGGGTTGGACGCCAAGGACCCGAAATTCTGGGACGGCGGCCTGTCGGTGATCTCCGGCATGATTGACGAATTGGAAGGGATGGGGTGACAGGGGCATTAGATCGTAAAACATTTGTTGAACGCGGCAATGGATCGTGTTATACATTCTGTATAATGGAACCCATGTCATGAACGAACAATTGAAACTTGCGTCCGATCCCCGCGGCCAGTTGATCGGGACAGTCGAGATCAAAAAGATCGGCAATTCTTCGGGAATAATTCTTTCGAAGGAGCTCCTGGCTCGGATGAACGTCGGCGTCGGCGACAAGCTTTATGCGACGCTCACGCCCGACGGCGGTTTCAGGCTAACTCCCTACGACCCGGATTTCGAGAAAGCCATGGAAGTCGCGCGGCGGGGTATGAAGCGCTATCATAATGCCTTGGCCGAACTCGCCAAATGACTGAACCATTTTGGCTCACCCGCCAAATGGTTGTTGCGATTCACGACGAGCAGCTCACGATCCACGGTGGCGCCAGCGGTTTGCGCGACGAGGGCATGCTTGAATCGGCTCTCGATCGACCTAGAAACCGTTGGTCCTGCGAACAGGCCGAACTGGCTGAATTGGCCGCTGCCTATGCTTTCGGGATCGCGCGCAATCATCCCTCTGTCGACGGCAATAAGCGGACCTCACTGCTGGCGCTGTATACCTTCTTGGGCGTGAATGGCGTCGATTTAGTTGTGCCTGAAGCGGAGGCCGCCGCGATCATTCTCTCGCTCGCCGCCGGCGAGGTCAGCGAGGAAAGCCTGACCCGCTGGATCAGGGACAACTGGCCGCCGGAACCGGAAAAATAGCCCCATCGGCACCGCAGGGGCGGAAATGTCGCACCGGCGTTGCGCTGCTGTCGGGACTACGGTAATTCCACGCCAGCGCGAATTTTGATCCCTGGGGAAGACCGATGGCTGAGCATAATGAAGTGGCCTACACGACCGCTGACGGCAACGACTATCTGGCCCATGAGCAGACCTATGAAGCCTTTATCAAGCTGGTGAAATACGGTAGCGCCGCCGTCATCTTCATCGTTGCCATGTTGGCGATTTTCCTGACCTGATCAATACATCCGGTTGCGCCGCTGCCCGGCGGCGCGTTAAAAATTTCCTAACTCCGGTCCTAAAACCGGTATCCAGCCCTGAACACCAGGCGCTAATTTGCTCGCGCGCGTACACCTCGCGCCGCAGGAGTCCCCATGAAGATTGCCGTTGCCAAGGAAATCGATCCGACCGAACCGCGGGTCGCGGCGTCGCCGGACACGGTGAAGAAGTTCAAGGCGCTGGGTGCAGACATCGCCGTCGAGCCCGGCGCCGGCATCAAATCGGGTACGCTGGACGCGGATTTCGCCGCCGCCGGCGCAACGGTCAGCGCCGACGCGGTCAAGGACGCTGACATCGTGATCAAGGTGAAGCGACCGGAGGCCAGCGAACTCGCTGGCTACAAACGCGGCGCACTGGTCATTGCCATCATGGACCCCTATGGCAATGACGCTGCGCTGAAGGCGATGGCGGACGCCGGCATCTCGGCCTTCGCCATGGAACTGATGCCGCGCATTACCCGCGCTCAGGTGATGGACGTGCTGTCGAGCCAGGCCAATCTCGCCGGTTACCGTGCCGTGATCGAGGCCGCCGAGACGTTCGGGCGGGCCTTTCCAATGATGATGACCGCGGCGGGCACGATCCCGGCCGCCAAGGTGTTCGTGATGGGGGTCGGTGTCGCCGGCCTGCAGGCGATCGCCACCGCGCGCCGGCTCGGCGCCGTCGTCACCGCGACCGATGTGAGGCCGGCCGTGAAGGAACAGGTCGAAAGCCTGGGCGCCAAATTTCTGGCGGTCGAGGACGAGGAATTCAAGCAGGCGGAGACCGCTGGCGGTTATGCCAAGGAAATGTCGAAGGAGTACCAGGCCAAGCAGGCCGCGCTCACCGCCGAGCACATCAAGAAGCAGGACATCATCATCACCACCGCGCTGATCCCGGGCCGGCCCGCACCGCGCCTCGTCACTGCCGAGATGGTCAAGTCGATGAAGCCGGGCTCGGTGCTGGTCGATCTGGCGGTCGAGCGCGGCGGCAATGTCGAGGGGGCCAGGGCCGGCGAGGTCGCCGAGGTCGATGGCGTCAAAATCGTCGGTTACACCAACGTGGCCGGGCGGGTCGCTGCCTCGGCCTCAAACCTCTACGCGCGCAATCTGTTTTCCTTCATCGAGACGCTGGTCGACAAGTCGACCAAGGCGGTGGCGGTGAAGTGGGACGACGAACTGGTCAAGGCCACCGCCCTGACCAGGGATGGCGCCGTGATTCATCCCAACTTTCAGCCGAAAGCCGCTTAAGGAGCGCCGCCATGGAACATATCGCGCAGGCCGTCGATCCCTTCGTATTCCGGCTGTCGATCTTCGTGCTGGCCGTGTTCGTCGGCTATTTCGTGGTGTGGTCGGTGACGCCCGCGCTGCATACGCCGCTGATGTCGGTGACCAACGCGATCTCCTCGGTGATCGTGGTCGGCGCGCTGCTCGCGGTCGGTGTCGGCATGATCTCGAGCGGCAGCGGCTGGGCGCGCGGCTTCGGCTTCGTGGCCCTGATCTTTGCCTGCGTGAATATCTTCGGCGGCTTCCTGGTCACCCAGCGCATGCTCGCGATGTACAAGAAGAAGATCAAGTGAACGGCGTGCACCTCGTGGTGACGACGACAATGGGGGCCTTGAGATGAACGCCAATCTGTCCGCAGTGCTTTATCTGGTCGCTGGCGTCCTGTTCATTCTGTCGCTGCGCGGGTTGTCCAGTCCCGCCACATCGCGCCAGGGCAACTTCCTCGGCATGATCGGCATGGGGATCGCGGTCGCGACCACGCTCGCCAGCCATCCGCCGGCGGATGGCATCGCCTGGCTGTTGGTGATCCTGGGCGTCGCCATTGGTGGCTCCATCGGCGCGGTGATCGCGCGACGGGTGCCGATGACGTCGATGCCGGAACTGGTGGCGGCGTTCCACTCGCTGGTCGGCATGGCCGCGGTGCTGGTGGCGGCCGGCGCATTCTACGCGCCGGAAGCCTTCGACATCGGCACGCCCGGCAACATCCACCCGCAGTCGCTGGTCGAAATGTCACTCGGCGTCGCCATCGGTGCCTTGACCTTCACCGGTTCGGTGATCGCGTTTGCCAAGCTGTCCGGCCGCATGAGCGGCGCGCCGATCATCCTGCCGGCCCGGCACATCATCAACATCGCGCTGGCCCTGGCGCTGCTGTTCTTCATCGTCGGCCTCGTGCTGTCGGGAAGCGCCATCGACTTCTGGCTGATCGTCATCATCGCCCTGGCGCTCGGCGCGCTTTTGATCATCCCGATCGGCGGCGCCGACATGCCGGTCGTGATCTCGATGCTGAACTCCTATTCCGGCTGGGCCGCCGCCGGCATCGGATTTACGCTCGGCAATTCGGCGCTGATCATCACCGGCGCGCTGGTCGGATCGTCCGGCGCGATCCTGTCCTACATCATGTGCCACGCGATGAACCGCTCCTTCATCTCGGTCATCCTCGGCGGCTTCGGCGGTGAGACTGCGGCGGCTGGCGCGGGAGCCGGAGGCGAAGCGCGGCCCGTGAAACTGGGCTCCGCCGACGACGCCGCCTTCATCATGAAGAACGCGCAGAAGGTGATCATCGTGCCCGGCTACGGCATGGCTGTGGCGCAGGCGCAGCACGCGTTGCGCGAGATGGCCGACACCCTCAAGAAGGAAGGCGTCGAGGTCAAATACGCGATCCATCCGGTCGCGGGCCGGATGCCTGGCCACATGAACGTGCTCCTGGCCGAGGCCAACGTGCCCTATGACGAGGTGTTCGAACTCGAGGACATCAATTCCGAATTCGCCCAGGCCGACGTTGCCTTTGTGATCGGCGCCAATGACGTCACCAACCCGGCGGCCGAGGACGATCCGAAATCGCCGATCTACGGCATGCCGGTGCTCCAGGTCTGGAAGGCCGGCACCGTGATGTTCATCAAGCGCTCGCTCGCCTCCGGCTATGCCGGCATCGACAACCCCCTGTTCTACCGGGACAACACCATGATGCTGCTCGGCGACGCCAAGAAGATGACCGAGAACATCGTCAAGGCGCTGTAACCCAGCCGGGATCGCCCGCGGGCAGGCGCGGTGGCACCAATGGTCGTTCGGAGAAACGCCTTTCCCGATGGCCAGCAAGGCCCTGCTTTTCGTGACAGGTTCGGGCGGGTTGTCGCAGTACTCGGCTGCACTTCTGCCCTGGTATTCGGATAAAATGAAAACCCAGGGCTTCATTCTCGCGACTACGGCGCTGGTCGTCCTGCCAGGCGATGCGCACGCTGCCGGCATGCTCGATGGCGCGGCCCTGAAATGGCCATTTGCGCTGCCGTTCGTGGGCTTGCTGCTCTCGATCGCCACTGGGCCACTGTTTGTCCCAAAGCTGTGGCATGGCCACTATGGAAAGGTCGCCGCCGCATGGTCCGCGCTAACGCTCGGGCTGATCGCCTGGGTTGCGGGAGGGGCCGCGATGCTGGCCGCCTTCACCCAGGCCATGCTGGGTGAATATCTGAGTTTCATCGTCCTTCTGTTCGCCCTTTACACGGTCGCTGGCGGGATCGTCGTCAGCGGCGACATCCGGGCCACGCCATGGACGAACACCGCCGTCCTTGCCATCGGCACCGCCATGGCCAGCATCGTCGGGACCACGGGCGCCGCGATGATCCTGATCCGGCCATTGATCCGGGCCAATGCCTGGCGTCGGCACAATACCCACGTGGTGATCTTCTTCATCATTCTGGTGGGCAACGTTGGCGGCGCGCTCAGTCCGTTGGGCGATCCGCCATTATTCATCGGCTTCCTGCATGGCGTGGATTTCTTCTGGCCCGCCCGAAACCTTTGGGTGCAGACCGCGATCGTTGCCGGGGCCCTGCTGGTCATGTTCTTGCTGCTCGATCTCCGGCGCTTCCGAGGCAGCAGAAGCGCTCCCTCTTCGGCGCCGATCCGGATACGCGGCCTCGCCAACATCGCGCTGATAGCCGCCATCATCTCGAGCATTCTGCTGTCGGCAGTTTGGCGGCCCTCTATTGCGGTCGATGTTTTCGGCACCAGACTGGAGCTGCAGAATCTCGTGCGCGACGCGCTGCTCGTGGTGATGGCGTTGCTCTCGCTGTGGTTGACGCCGGACGAACATCGTGACGCCAACGAGTTTACCTGGGAGCCGATTCGGGAAGTGGCCAAACTGTTCGCCGGCATCTTCACGGCCATTATCCCGGTACTGGCCATGCTCCAGGCCGGTCGGGGCGGGGCCTTTGGTTGGTTGCTGTCCGCGGTCACGGCACCTGACGGCAGCCCGCGCGAAGTTGCCTATTTCTGGACCACGGGCCTGATGTCGGCATTCCTGGACAACGCGCCGACTTATCTGCTGTTTTTCCAGCTGGCCGGCGGCGAAGCTCAGGCAATGATGGGTAAGCTTTCCGGGACGCTGGCGTCGATTTCCATGGGAGCCGTGTATATGGGTGCGCTGACCTATATCGGGAATGCGCCGAACTTCATGGTGGCGGCGATAGCGAACGAACGAGGCATCAGGATGCCGAACTTTTTCGGCTACCTGGCCTGGGCGGCCGCGATCATGGTAGCCCCTCTGATACTGCTTATTCTTCTCCCCGTGGCTCCGGTCCTCAGAATCCACTGATGACGGCAACCATGGGTGCCTGCCCCGGAGGCCCCGTCCATGACCAGCGCCGTATCAAATGTGCAGGTCGACACGCCGGAAGTGCGCGTCACCGAGTGGCGGCTGGCGCCGGGCAGCGCCACTGGCCATCACATCCATGCGATGGATTATGTGATCGTTCCCGTCACCGCAGGCGAAATGACCATCGTTGCCCCGGATGGGGAACGTTCCAAGGCCTTGCTCGGTGTTGGTAAATCCTATTTCCGCAAGGCCGGGGTCGAGCATGACGTGCTCAACGAGACCACGTCCGAGATCGTTTTTTTGGAAATCGAATTGAAACCATAAATACGCTTCCTGGCAAATTGCCACCGATCCGTCGCAGTTGATCCCTCAATGCGCCTCAAAGTGCCCGTAATGATCCGCAGCGGGAGCTGCTGGCATGCTGAAATACATCTCTAAGTTTGCGATGGACATACTGCCGTCGTTGGCGGCGACCATTATCGGGGCCTATGTTGTCAATCATTACATCGTCACCAAGCCCGGCGCGGATGCCCCGGTTGCAGCGATATCGTCGACTGAACCAAAGAAAGATGACGTCAAGGCCGTTACCAAGCCCGCCGAGACGGCATCCGACGAAGCCAACGTGCCGGAACCCGGTGTAAGAGCGAAGGGTTTCTCTGAAAAGGCCGTGCTCGAAAAGTCGGCGGCCGATGCGGATGCGCAAAAGCCGGTCGAGAAGCCCGCGGAGACGGCGAGCCTTCCGGCGGATGCGCGCCGGCACTCGCCCGCGCCGCGTGAGAGGACCGCTGCCAGGAGCATTACCGTGCCGCCGCCCGCTGCCGAGAGCTCCGGCGCCCCCGTCGTTGCCACGCCTGCCTCCCCCAGTTCGGCCCCGCTGGCCGAGGCCGCAGTCGCCCCAGAGACGCGTCATGATGCCAACGATCTGGCGCGCGCGGCGATCGATCGGCTGCGTGCTATCGGCGAGAGTTCGTCGCGGGCTCCGGAAACCGCCCGCATTACGGACCCTGGCCGGGTCGCGGCCGCGCCCCCTCTGGCGGCGTCCCAGATAGCACCGCCGTCGGTCCGGCCACTTCCGCCGCCGATCATGGTGTCGTCGACTCCTGCGGCTGAACCCTCGGGCCCGATAACCGGATCGATCCAGGGAAGGCACCTTTACCCAGATGCGGCCGGCCCGGCCGATTCGTACCCTCCGACGCCACCGGCCGATATTCCGTCCGCGCCGCTGTTGCCGCCCCTGGTATTGCACGCCGAAGCGATCGGGCCTTCGATGAAAGGACGCACTTCGGTTGCCGAGGATATGCTGGCGGCGGCTAGATCGGTGTTCCACGCGGTGCTGCCGAATAGTCCCAGCAACTGACCCGCAGGAGCAGTTCTCGCGCCTGACGCGGGAGCTGCGGTCTTTCGCTTGGACAAGCGAGAAACCACGGTGTTCGGGAGCATCATCTCAGCTCAGAAGGCATCGTAGCTCTGGCCGGGCTTGCCGCCGACGCGTGAGAAGCCATTTTGCGCGGCCTCGTCCCTGGGCCGCAGAGCAACGGCGCGGCCATAGGAAGCCGCAGCCTTGGTCTTGTCGCCGAGGCGTTCGTAGGCAAGCCCCCGGGTGACCCAGATCTGGGCGTTCTGTGAGTCGGCCTGTGCCGCTTCGTCGAGATCGGCGGCGGCTTCCCGGACTTTGTCCAATGCGAGATAACTGATCGCGCGGCCGAGCAGCGGCTCAGCCCGTTGCGGTGTCAGGCCGCTCGCCGCGGTGAAATCGTCGATCGCGAATTGATATTGCCTGTTGCCCTGATAGAGCAGGCCGCGATTGTACAGCGCATCCGCGTTGTTGGGATCGATCGCGATCGCCTGGTCGAACTCGGCAAGCGCCTGTTCGGCTTTTCCGGAGCGTGCCAGCGCCTGGCCGCGAAGATTGTGAGACTGCGCATCGGCCACGGTGGCTCCGGCTGGTGCCGCCTTCGGCGCCTCGTCACCGCTCGACGATGACAATGAACCGAGATTGATCGAGCACCCGCACAGCGCGACCGCGACCAAAGCAAACCCTGCCGGCGCGAGCCGCCGGAAAGGCCTTTGATCGGGAAGCAGTTTGGCCATGGGAGCAGGGAAGACTCGCGCGATGCTACGGTACTGGTACTCAGTTAGGGCTCACCCGGCCAGATTGGATACCGACTTTGCGACCGCAATGCGCGAAAATTATTTCATTAGCGCGTTTCTTTCGGCTGACGGAACTTCGCTTGGCGCGAAACGGCTGCCATCGGCAAAAATCCCCCTTTCAAATAATAACGCGGGCTCAAGGGCCCGCGTTATCGAATAGAAACCTGCAGGGGCCCGTGATCAGCGCGATCCGCGCGGGCCAGCGCCTGGGCCGCCACGTCCACCGCCGCCACGCTCGGCGCCAGGACCGGCACCAAAAACCGGCTTGGGTTTCATCGGCAGCAGACCTTCACGCTGCAGTTTCTTGCGCGCGAGCTTGCGGGCGCGGCGCACCGCTTCCGCCTTTTCACGGGCCTTCTTCTCGGACGGCTTCTCATAGTGTCCGCGGAGCTTCATCTCGCGGAAGATGCCCTCGCGCTGCATCTTCTTCTTCAGAGCCTTGAGGGCTTGATCGACGTTATTATCGCGGACGAGAACCTGCACGCGGCATCCTCTTTCATTGATCGGATTGAATTCTGACTAAGGTAGACGGCTGGCAAAACCATAGCCCTCCACCTTGAGCGCGCGGATGTATCAGATAGAACCCCGAATGTCCACCGGCGTGAACATCGTTGTGCATTTAATCGTCGCTTTTGATCGGATCAGTCGTTTTTGGGCTCGATTGCCCCGACCTGTGTCACATGGCCCATTTTCCGGCCGGGCCGAGGCCGACCTTTGCCATAAAGGTGGACGGTCGCCCCCGGAACGGTCAACCACCGTTCGTAGTCCTTGATGTCGTCACCGATCAGATTGGTCATCATGACCGGGCCATGGCGGACCGGCTTGCCCAGCGGCCAGCCGGCAATGGCGCGGATGTGTTGTTCGAACTGCGAGATGGAGGCACCATCGAGCGTCCAGTGCCCGGAATTATGCACCCGCGGCGCAATCTCGTTGACCAAAACCCTCGATCCATCATTGCCCTTCACCACGAACATCTCGACCGCGAGCACGCCGACGTAATTGAGCGCGTGGGCGATCGTCTCGGCGATCAAATGGGCCTCCCTCGCCAGGGCGTCAGGGATATCAGCCGGGGCACGCGAGATTTTCAGGATATGATCGCGGTGTTCGTTCTCGGTAACATCGAAGCTTTCGACGTGGCCGTCGGCCGAACGCGCGGCAATCACCGATACTTCGCGCTCAAAAGCGATGAAGGCCTCGAGGATGGCGGATCTGGTGCCCAGTTGCTCCCAGACCCGATCCGGGTCGTCGCCGTCCCGGATGATGGCCTGACCCTTGCCGTCATAGCCGAAACGGCGGGTCTTGATCACGGCCGGCAGGCCGATGCGGGTAATCGCAGCGCGCAGCGTCGCAGCCGACGACACATCGGCGTAGTCGGCTGTGCCGATGCCGAGTTGCTTCACAAAGTCTTTTTCCGCGAGGCGATCCTGTGTCGTTTCCAGGATTTTCCGGTTGGGCAGCACCGGACGGCGCGCCGCGAGGATCGTGGCGGCGGCTGCCGGCACGTTCTCGAACTCATAGGTGATGACGTCGACATTATTGGCGAACAGTTCCAGCGCCTCGACATCGGCATATTCCGCGCAAGTGCCGTTCAGCACGACATCAAACGCCGGTGAATCCGGATCCGGTGAAAACACCTGGCAGCGCAGACCCAGTCGTGGCGCCGCCATCGCCAGCATCCGGCCCAGTTGTCCGCCGCCGAGAATTCCGATGGTGTCGCCGGGCCTAAGCTTGACCTGAGATGTCACCGTCACGCCGGTCTCTCCGGGCGCTCGCTCACGGCCTCGGTCTGCTGCTTGCGCCAGGCGACCAGCCGGTCGGACAGCGCCTTGTCGTTCAGCGCCAGCACGCTGGCGGCCAGCAAAGCGGCATTGACGGCGCCGGGCTTGCCGATCGCCAGCGTCCCGACCGGTACGCCGGCGGGCATCTGGACGATGGAGTAGAGCGAATCGATGCCAGACAGCACTTTGGTTTCGATCGGGACACCGAATACGGGAAGCTCGGTGAGTGATGCGGTCATGCCCGGCAAATGGGCGGCACCACCGGCGCCGGCGATGATGATCTTGAAGCCTGCCGCCTTGGCGCCCCTGGCAAAGGCGAACAGCCGTTCCGGGGTACGATGCGCCGAGACGATGCGATTCTCGCAGGCGACGCCTAGGGCGCCGAGGGTTTCGGCGGCGTGGCGCATGGTCTCCCAGTCCGACTGGCTTCCCATGATGATGGCGACGGTGGCGGTCATGCGGTCAATTCTTTTCGGGAAACCAGAAACATAGGCTGGATTATAAGATCGGTCCGGGGTTCGGCAAGGCATGGCGAGCGGGCTAGAATTGACTATCCTGTCCGGATCATTTGCGGCAAGCCTTCTTAAAGTTGCTTAAAGTGTTCCATGGCCAAGAAAACCAAGGCGAGCGCAGCGAGGACTGCGAGACGCCGCAAAGACACCGTGGCGGAGCGCAAGCCCGGGCGGCAGCGTTCACAGCCGCCTGCAAAAAGGTCGGCGGTGGCATCCAGCGGCGCCAAAGCCATTCTTCGCCGGCTCAGGACGCAACTGGCACGGGCGTTAGAGCGCATCGATGAGCTGCAGGCATTGGCGGATACCGATCCGCTGCTGGACGTTCTGAATCGGCGCGGCTTCGAGCGCGAGTTGTGCCGATCGGTTGCCTACATCCGGCGCTATCGCGCCAGCGGGGCGCTCATCGTGCTCGACGTCGATCGCCTGAAGCCGATCAACGATGCCTTCGGGCATGCCGCGGGCGATCAGGTGCTGAAGGCGGTGGTGGCTGCGCTCTCGCGCCACGTGCGGTCTTCTGACGTGATCGGACGGCTGGGCGGCGACGAATTCGCGCTGCTGCTTTGGAACCTTGGCGAGATCGATGCTAGGGCCAAGGCAATGGCGCTGGAGCAGGCCGTCGATCGGCTCCGCTTCGTGTTTCGCGGCCGCACCGTCACCGCGGGCGCATCCGCCGGAGTTGCCATGCTCGACGCGCATGCCGAAGCAGATCTGGCGCTGCAGGAGGCCGACAGCGCGATGTACTTGCGCAAGGCGCAGCGTCGGCATGAGCCCTGAGGGCATGATCGCTCGGCAGCCTCGCGCCGATGCCGCTGGACGGCGCTGAAAGTTTCTGGAAGCTTAGGCAACCTGTTGAGACCGCCGAGCGAAACGATGGCAATCCTTCCCACCCGATTCACGCTGGATATCCCCGACGCAGACATCGCCGACCTCCGCAATCGCCTTGCCCGCTCGCGCTTTCCCGACCAGGCGCCGGGTGAGGCATGGACCTACGGCACGGATGTCACCTATCTTCGTCAACTTGCCGAATACTGGCGCGACAAGTTTGACTGGAGAGCCGAGCAAGCGGCTCTCAATGCCTTCCCGCAATTTCGCGTTCCGCTCGACGGCGTTGACCTGCATTATCTGCATGTGCCCGGCGTTGGTCCCGATCCTATGCCGCTGCTGTTGTTGCACGGCTGGCCTGGTTCCGTATTCGAGTTTCTCGATATCATTCCACGCCTCACCGATCCCTCACGCTTCGGCGGCGATGCGCGCGACGCGTTCACTGTGGTGGCGCCGTCGCTGCCGGGATACGGCCTGTCATTCCGCCACGGCCAAAGGCGATTCGATGTTGCTGAAATGGCCAATTGTGTCGCCGCCCTGATGCATGACGTACTCGGCTATGCGCGATTTGGCGCGCAGGGCGGCGACTGGGGAGCCGCGGTCTCAAGCCGGCTCGGCTATGCGCATGCCGATCGAATGATCGGCATCCACCTCAATTTGATGATGGCCGTAAGTCGCGATCCCGCCGCCTTTCCCGATCCGACCGAGGAGGAACGGCTTTACCTGAGCGAACTCGCGCGATGGTTGCGCGAAGAGACAGGTTATCAGTGGATTCAGGGGACAAGGCCGCAGACGCTGGCCTTCGGCCTCACGGATTCGCCCATCGGCCTGGCGGCGTGGATCGTGGAGAAATTCCGCGCCTGGTCCGATTGCGGCGGCGACGTGGAGAGTGCCATCAGCCGGGACCGTATGCTCGCCGACATCACGCTGTATTGGTTTACCGGGGCGATCGGCTCATCTTTCTGGCCCTATTATGCGCGGCTTCACGGCTCGTCGATTCTACCGGCTGGCGAAAGGATTTCCGTGCCCACCGGATACGCGCAGTTTCCGCGTGAAATCCTCAGGCCGCCGCGCTTGGCCGCGGAGCGCGTATTCACCGATATCCGGCGCTGGAGCATCATGCCCAGGGGAGGACATTTTGCAGCGCTCGAACAACCGGAATTGCTCGCCGGCGAGATAAGCGCGTTCTTCCGCGATTTACGTTGATTGCGGTCGCCTTATCGCTCGTTCCATCAGACCTACAGCCCGCTAAGATCATCCGGCACGTTGCCGAATTTCTTCAGCACTTGCGCATCACCAAATTCGCCGATCATCGGGTCGCCGGTGCGGCTGAACGCGACGGCACCGATCGAGCCGGTGGCCTTCGACAAAACTTCCGCCCGGCGCAGCGCGCCTGATGAACTCTGACATTCTTCCGCAGCGCCCGCGACCGGCGATCCCGTGTCGTCCAGCAGGAATGGCAGTGCAACATAGTAGGTGACATCGGCCATGTTCTCGCTCCGGCTATGAGCGCTCAGGCGGCTTCACTGTCGGCCCGCGGCCTTCTCGCCATTGACCCCTTGTCCGAGGCTGTCGCCTGCAATTCCATCAATTCGGCTTCGAGATATTCATTCGCCATGATCAGCGCCTTGATCGTACTGCGCAGGTTGCCGTCGCACATCGCGATCGCCTGGTCACAGGCCTGCTCATAAGAACTCGGGGATCGTGAGGCGGGCTCGAACATGCTGGAACTCCTGGCTGGGCGAAGGGTGATGGCCGTATGTTCCTATTTTGTTCTCATGCTGTCAAGAGGTTTTCCGCCGGTCAAACCGTCGCGGCCGAATCGCAGGCGCGGGGGGGGGCGCGGCGCGATGGACAGGGGGAACATCGCTCCATCGGCTATGCGATGATATCCGGGGTGATCTGATCTTCGATGAAGGCGATACGGTCGCGCAATTGCAGCTTGCGCTTCTTCAACCGTTGCAGCCGCAACAAATCCGGGGCCGGAGAGTGATGCAAGGCATCAATTGCCGCGTCGAGATCGCGGTGTTCCTGCTGCAGCCGTGCGAGCTCGTTTTCGAGTTCGCGCTCATCTTCGTCGGTCATGATTTACGTGTGCTGAAAAGCGCGATGAGAGTACGAAAGGTTGCGGAAACCGTTCGTGGAATATCGTCCCTGGCGAGCCGGCGCGCAAGCTGGACGGGGGCTTGAGACTGCAAGTTCAATTTAAATTTCACGGTCGGTCAAGTGGCGACATTTTCGACTGAAAGCCTCCTGGAATCATGGGTTTGAGGCCATTTTGAAATCCTGCTTGCCGATCGTGCGGGTTCGGGAAAGCCGTCGTCGGCTGGGCAGGTTCCCTTACTCACGATTGGTTACAGATGTTGCCCGAAATATGAGAGCCCGATTCGCGATACCCATCGACAGATTCCGGGAGTTGTGTACACTTATGGTCCCGGATCGAATCTGAAGTCTCATCCAACCAAGGAGGTTTCGTATGGCAATTCAGGCGCACCTTGTTGAACTGGAACGGAAACACAGGATTCTTGAAAACGAGTTACACGAAGCGCAGGTCCACCTTTCGACGGATGATCTGCAGATTGTCGAACTGAAGCGCAAAAAATTGATGGTCAAGGACGAGATCGAGCGATTGAAACACACCGCGGGCGAAACGCTGCATTAGATATCGTCACCATTAGGTGCCGTCATCGGCTCTGCGGCCGCCGCGGTCAGCGAAGGCGGAAATCCCGTATTACGCGGTGACGCAGTCTCCTTAACTAACTCGGAAGTCTGGAATGCCATGCCTCGAGGCTGGTGGTTCGGTGAGCCACAGCCGGGGCGTGGTGATCCAGCGGTCGAGCGGTGCAAACGATCGCTGACTTGAGGGCGCATGCTGGAGGCGGAGGAGGCTTGAGGTCATTGTGCCGCAAGTTCACCGACATGGTCCGCGATCGCCAGTGATGACGTCAATCCCGGCGATTCTATCCCGAACAGATTGATCAGGCCGGCGACGCCATGATCCCGTGGTCCCTGGATCAGGAAATCCTGCGCGGCCACAGCCGGCGGAACGATCTTCGGTCGAATTCCCGAATAACCGGGAATCAGCGCGCCATCCGGCAGCGTCGGCCAGTAGCGGCGGATAGCCGGATAAAATCTTTCCGCCCGCGCCGGATCGACGGTGTAGTCGATGGTCTCGACCCATTCCACGTCTGGACCGAACCGGGCCTGTCCCGCCATGTCGAGGGTGAGATGCACGCCGAGCCCGCCAGGTTCGGGCACTGGATAGATCAGGCGCGAAAATGGCGCCCGCGACGTGCAGCTGAAGTAATTTCCCTTGGCGAAGTAGGCCGGGGGTATCAGTTCGATCGGCATGCCGTCGATGCTGCGGGCGACTGCCGGCGCGTCAAGCCCCGCCGCATTGACGAGAAGCCGGCATTCGAGCGAGGTCGGCGCATCGCCGCCGGCGTCAAGCTCGATCCGGCCCGCTTGTGCCCTGGCGCGCAATAACGGCGTGTGAAACGCACAGAACGCGCCCGCATCCTCGGCGTCGCCGCGCAGTGCCAGCATGTAGGCATGGCTGTCGATGATGCCGGTGGAGGGCGAAAGCAGGGCGGCCTCGCAGCTAAGTGCCGGCTCCAGTGCGCGCGCGGCATCGCCGGACAATATCTGCAGATCGTGCACGCCATTGGCTTCCGCGTGCGCCCTGATCGATTGGAGCTTCGCGGTCTCCTGCGGACCCGTCGCCACGATCAGCTTGCCGCAATTGCGGTGCGGGATGCCGTGGTCGCTGCAGTATTCGTAGAGCGCCCGCCTGCCACCGACGCACATCTGCGCCATCAGACTTCCGGCCCGATAATAGATGCCGGCGTGGATCACTTCGCTGTTGCGCGACGATGTCCCCGTGCCGACGCCTTCGGCCGTCTCCAGGACGATCACTTCGCGGCCGGCCTGCGCCAACCGCCGTGCGACGGCAAGACCAATCACCCCGGCACCGATAACGACGCAATCAACCTTATCCATTCGCGGCTTCAGATTTCTTGTTGGGCTGCTCGACCAGGGCGGTGGATTTGGACGTTGGGCGCAGGCGCGCGCTGCCCGAGCAAGCTTCCCGTTAGTGAAAGATTAATTATGTCTAGCCAAATGCGGCATCTTTAGCCGGTTTTCAGCCGGGAACGGGTAGCTGTTTACCTGATCCAAACCCGAAGGGCCAGACACTCCGCCGCGAAATCCGCGGGTGACTGATGGCTGACAAGAAATTGCAGGCAGGCAGCAAGAAACTGATTCCTGCACGCATCGGCGTATGCCTGATTGCCACTGTGGCTCCCTTGCGGGCCTTTGCTCTTTCCGATGACTTCGCGCCGCTCACCGATGGCGGCTCGGCGGACCCGATCATGGTCTGGGAAGCGCTGATTGGCTTCCTTGTCGTCTGTTCAATCCTCGCCGCCACCGCGCTGTGGGTGCTCTCGGCATGGAGCCAGGCCAAACGCGCGCAGCTGCGGAAAAATTCGTTCATCAGTTCCGCCCTGAACAACCTGAGCCAGGGCGTCGTGATGACGGATGCGTGGGATCGGGTGGTGTTCTGCAATGATCGCTATCTCGAAATCTATGACCTGGCGCGTTGGGACGTCGGCAAAGACATGACTGGGGCGCAGTTGCTGCAGATGCGGCGCGCGCGCGGCGCGCTGGACCTTGGTACCGAGCCATTCCATCAAAGCACCGGCAGCCCAACGGGCCTCATTACCGAACTGCCCGGCGGCCGATCGGTCGCGGTCAAGGTTTTTCCGCTGCCGAACGGCGGTTCGGTGTCGACCCACGAGGATTGCAGCGAGCAGCGCCAGCTCTCGCGAGAGCTGGCGTCGACCAAGCAGTTCCTGGAATCGGTGCTGGACAACGTTCCACTCTGCGTGGCTGCGAAGAGCATCGAGGATGGTCGCTACATTTTCGCCAACCGCGGGTTCGAGCGTTTTTCGCGTCTTTCGCGCGACGCCATCATCGGCAAACGCGCCGATGAGATTTTCCAGCCCGAGACAGCCGCCAGCGTCGCGGCGGCTGACCGCGCGGCGCTCGATGCGCCTGAAGGCCGGTTTCGTTCCGAATTCGAAGTCGAGCGCGGTTCGCAGCGGCGTCTGCTCTCCAGCAACCGGGTGGTCGCATACAATGCAAACAATCAGCCGCAATTCCTGATCGCGTTGTTCGAAGATGTCAGTGAACGCCAGTCGCTTTCCCAGGAACTGGAAAATACCAAGAAATTTCTCGAATTGGTGGTCGACAACATTCCGGTGTCCCTGACCGTCGAGCGCGTCAGCGATGGAAAATTTCTGCTGGCCAATCGCAGCGCCGAGACCATCCTCAACCGGCGGCGCGAGGATGCCACCGGATTGACCGCCGCCGAGATGTTCAATCCGCGTGAAGCCAAGCTGATCATCGCCCGCGACCAGGCCGCGATCAGGAAACGCGGCCTGCTCACCGAAGAGCACCCGATCAGTACCAAAGACGGGCTGCGGCTGTTCCTGACGCGCCGCGTGACGGTGCTGGGTGA
>Ga0182012_10003354_pt1 | contig 17109 bp, 14 predicted proteins | sample 612S2SmetaG_FD_120486 | JGI IMG/M metagenome (GOLD analysis project Ga0182012, IMG submission 120486) | Permafrost microbial communities from Stordalen Mire, Sweden - 612S2S metaG | ecosystem: Environmental > Terrestrial > Soil > Wetlands > Permafrost | place: Sweden: Stordalen | collected...
CCTTCGATCAGCTCAGCCGCCAGGAAGGCCGCCTCCAGCGCGCCCTCGATCGCGCCAGACGCGAAATCCTCATGCTCGCCTCCACGCGCCCGCCGGAGCCTCCGCCAGTTCCCCAGCCGGAACCGGCAAAACCCGAAACCGCACCCGCCGCCGAACCAACTCCAACCGCACCTCCATCTGGGTTTGTTCCGCCAAAATATCCCAGGAACATGCCCAGCTTCTCCGGGCCCCAGGCAAAAGAGCATCGCCGCCAGTGGCTGCGCAAGAACGCCTCTGCAAATTTGGCGTAAAAAAAACCCCCGGCTGAGAGGTCCGAACTGCGCCAGAACCCAAACTGCGCCCGTGTACCAATAAGAGTAAGCACCTTGCCGATCTTCTCAGCGAGCCGCCCTTCGCCCGATCGGGGTTAACCTGGAACGACTGGATTCATGACTCCAGATGAACAGCGCATCGCCCCCGCCGTACCGCGCAACGAAAGACAACGACAGTTGTGGGATCTGCGTTTATCCGATGCATCGGCGGCTATGTCTTCTCATTACTTGGCAGGCGCGGTCACCCCATGAATGCGGCAAGCGGACTTGACGGCCTCGAGCCCTTAAACCATTGCCTGGACGCGGAATCCACGCGGCGTGTCGTCGCGTTCCGTGTCGATCCACCGGTACAGGCGCGAATCCCGTTTCTCGGCAAGCGGGCCAACGAAGGGGCTCTTGACGAAACTGAACGCCCCGAGTACGACGCGTTGATCAACGCGGCGGACTCTAATCGCCATCCTCAAAGCCAAGGTCCGCCCGCGGTTGGGTACGCGGACGACTCGCGCCTCGGCTCGCGCGCGTCGGTAAACGCCTGACAAGCGAGTTTGCGCTCTCAACCGATTTCGCGTACTGTAACGAGTACGGTTGTCGAAATAAAGCCCGAGGACGAGCAGATCATCGCTGAGATACTACAAAGTGGCGCGTTCGCTTCCGTCGAAGATGTCATCCATCGCGCCTTGATCTCGCTGCCGTCTCGTGAGCTATCGAGCGTACCTCAGAAGAATCTGGCCGAATTCCTAATGGATTCCCCCTTCGCTGGCGCTGGTCTGGATCTCGAACGAAGAAGGCAGTACATGCGCCCGCTGGGGCGATGACGGGCAATGACGGGCTTTTTGCTCGACACCAACGTCCTTTCTGAATTCAACAAATCAGACCGTCCAGATCCCGAGTTCGGCAGTGGCTGACCTCCAAAACAGCGAGCACCCTTTTCGTAAGCGTGATTACCTTCGCCGAAATCCGCTTCGGGATTGAGCTTCTGCCACCCGGTCGACGCCGAACAGAATTGGAATCATGGCTCGACCGGGACCTGCGCTCGTGGTTTTCAGGAGGAATTCTCGCGCTTGACGAGGCAATTTTGAATTACTGGGCTCTGCTGATGGCTCAACGGCAGATCAAAGGAAGGCCTCTCAATATCCTCGACGGGTTGCTGGCGGCCACTGCCCGACACCATCGCCTCGTTCTCGCCACTCGCAATGTGAAAGACTTCCAGGAGCTCGGCATCCAGATTCTGAACCCCTGGGAACCGTAATCCCCCCGCATGCTACCGTGAAATCAGGCCCCCATGACATTCTCAGAGTCGTTCTTCGCCGCTCGCTTCGGGATCGAGCGGCGTGACCTCGAGCGCTACCTGTCCGAAGCGCTCTCGCAAGGCGGCGATTACGCCGATCTCTACTTCGAATACCTCGCCACCTGCATGATCGGGATCGACGAAGGCATCGTCAAATCCGCTACCCAAGGCGTCTCCCTCGGCGTCGGAGTCCGCGTCATCGCGGGGGAAAAGACCGGCTACGCTTACTCCGACGACCTCAGCCCCGAGAAAATCCTCGCCGCCGGACGCGTCGCCGCCTGCATCGCCCACGGCCCCTCGAAGATCGAGAAAACACCTCTGCAAGACGGTCCGCGCCGCAACCTCTATCCCGTCATCACCGCGCCCAACGACACCGCTTTCGCCGACCGCGTCGATCTCGTCAAACGCGCCGAACGCGCTGCCCGCGCTTACGACAGCCGCGTCTTCCAGGTGCAGGCCAGCTATGCCGATAGCCTCCGCCATGTGCTCGTCGCCACCTCCGGCGGCGTCCTCAACTTCGATCGCCAGCCCATGGCGCGCCTCAACGTCCAGGCTCTCGCCCGCCAGAATGGCGGCGCTCCCCAAACCGGATATTCCGGCGGCGGCGGCCGCATCGATCTCGATTTCTTCCTGAACGACAAAACGCCCGAGCACTTCGCCCGCGAAGCCGCCCGTCAGGCCGTCGTGCAACTCGACGCCGTCGAAGCCCCCGCCGGCGAATCCGTTGTGGTCCTCGGTCCCGGCTGGCCCGGTGTTCTGCTCCATGAAGCCGTCGGCCACGGGCTCGAAGCGGACTTCAATCGCAAAGGCACTTCCGCCTTCACCGGCCGTATCGGCCAGCAGGTCGCCAGCCCGCTCTGCACCGTCGTCGATGACGGGACCATCGGCAGCCGCCGCGGCTCCCTCAATGTCGATGATGAAGGCAACCAGACCCAGCGCAACGTCCTCATCGAAAACGGAATCCTCCGCGGCTACCTGCAAGACCAGCTCTCCAGCCGCCTCATGGGCAACGCGCCCACCGGCAACGGCCGCCGCGAAAGTTACGAACACATCCCCATGCCGCGTATGACCAACACCTTCATGCTGGCCGGCGAAAGCGATCCCGAGGAAATCATCCGCTCCGTCCCCAAAGGCCTCTATTGCGCCAACTTCGGCGGTGGCCAGGTGGATATCACCAGCGGCAATTTCGTCTTCTCCGCTTCCGAAAGCTATCTCATTGAAGACGGCAAACTCACCCGCCCCGTCAAGAACGCAACCCTCATCGGCAACGGACCCGAAGCCCTCAAGTACGTCAGCATGGTCGGTAACGACCTCAAGCTCGATGAAGGCGTCGGGGTCTGCGGAAAACAGGGTCAGAGCATTCCCGTTGGCGTCGGCATCCCGACCGTCCGCATCGATCGGATGACGGTCGGAGGAACCGCTTGAGCGAGTTACTCGACGTAGCAGCCCGGACCATCGAACTCGCCCGCAAAGCCGGAGCCACCGGCGCTGAGTGTACCTGTTCGGAAGGCGAGAATTTCTCGGTCGACGTCCGGCTCAACGAAGTCGAAACCCTCACCCAATCCGCATCGCGCGCCGCTGGCCTGCGCGTCATGGTGGGCCGCTTCACCGGCTCGTCGTACACCTCGGATCTCACCCGCCAAGGGCTCTCGAAGCTCGTCGAATCCGCCATGGAGCTGGCCGCGATCACCACCGAGGATCCGCTGGCCGGCCTTCCCGACCCGCAAGACCTGGGCAAGTTCGAAGGCGATCTCGATCTCTTCTCGGACGATATCGAGCAGCTCGCGCCGCAGCAGCGCATCGAAATGGCCCTCCGCGCGGAGCGGGCCGCGCTGGAGTATGACCCGCGCATCACCAATAGCGACGGCGCGGGCTTCACTTCCTTCCGGGGTCTGCATGCCTTCGCCAACTCACTGCAGTTCGCGGGCGAATATCGCAGCAGCTACTGCTCCATCTCTTGCGTCCCGGTAGCCAAACAGGGCGAGCAGATGGAACGCGATTACTGGTCGAGTTCCGCTCGCGGCGTAGCCGGGCTGGAATCTCCCGAGCACGTGGGGCGCACCGCCGCCGAACGCACCGTCCGCCGCCTCGGAGCCATCAAAGCCGTTACGCGGAAGGTGCCCATCATCTTCGATCCGCGCGTCGCCCGCTCCTTCGCGGGTGGTCTGTTTGAAGCCATCGAAGGCCGCGCCATCTATCGCGATTCCTCCTTTCTGAACGGCAAGCTGGGGCAGTCCATCGCGTCTTCACGCACCACCCTGGTTGACGATGGCACCATGCCGCGCCTGTTCGGATCCCAGCCCTTCGACGACGAAGGCGTTGCCACCCGCCGCACGGTGGTCATTCGCAACGGCGTCCTCGAAACCTATCTCCTCAACACATACTCGGCCCGCAAGCTGAACATGCGCACCACCGGCAACGCATCCCGCGGCATCACCGGAAACGCTGGCGTGGGCCACGGAAATTTCTATCTGCAACCCGGCAAGCGTTCTCCCGAAGATCTCCTCCGCTCCGTCTCGAATGGCTTCTATGTCACCGAGCTCATCGGTTCCGGCGTCAACGTCTCCACCGGCGACTATTCGCGCGGCGCCACCGGCCTGTGGATTGAAAATGGCCAATTGACTTACCCTGTTTCAGAGGTGACCATCGCCGGAACCTTGCAGGAAATGCTGGCCCATCTCGAGCCGGCTAATGACCTCGAGTTCCGCGGCTCGGTCGCTTCCCCGACTCTGCTTCTGGGAGAGATGACCGTTGGCGGCAAGTAAGGTTATCATCGGCGTCGCCATACTCGCCATCGCCGGGTTCCTGACCTGGCTCACAGTGAGTCCCAAACCGGCGCCGCCGCCCGCTCCCGTCCTCACTGCGGAAGCAGCCGCCTACCTGCCCAATCTGAGTCTCAGCGACGTCCAGCCCCAGACGTCGGAAAGCTACATCCAGAAATCGCTCTTCGAGGTGATGGGCAAGATCACCAATAACGGGAGCCGGACCGTCTCCGGCATTCGCGTGAAATGCGTCTTCCGCGATTACTATGGCAAGGAGTTGAAGCGCGAACTCGCTACCGTCGTGAGTCACCCTCTCGCGCCTGGAGCCACCGCGCCGTTCCGCCTGGCCTTCGACGTCGTACCCGATACCTGGAATCAGCAGATGCCCGACCTGGTCATCGCCGAGATCCGGTTCTAGTTCGTGACTACCCCAGCGCTGGCCCAGGGTCGCGTTTTCTCCTCACGAACGCTCCCGCTTCCACCCGCGTCACCATGCCAGCCGGTGCCGTGTCAATCGCGACGGCAATTGTCGGGATGTGGTTTTTGATGATCTTCCAGTTGTTCGCTGAAAGGGCCACCACCGCTATTGCTCTTCCTGACAGATTTTGTTCGTATTCCAAAGTCCGGTCACCTGTCACGAGCACATCGACGAACCCAGCATCCTCAGCAGCCCGCAGCAACGCCCTCACGGAACAAGCTGGTGCGCGTGCGCGAAAGCTAACAATTTCCGGATGGTTTCCACCGGAACCGTGGGGAAGTTCTCATGGATTTCCTCGACCGGCGATCCGAGTTCGTAGTCGGTGACAAGAGTGTCCGGCTCGATCCGGGTTCCCTTCACCACCGGCTTTCCACCCATCTTGCCGGGGACCGCCTCGATTTCCGGGCACCGCATCCAATCCATAATTCCCTCCTTATGATCACGGACCAATCTTGTTCTAGATTCTCGCGCATTTGAAGGCATTTGAAGTAAGATACTCGAGCGCTCAAGAGCAGGAAGGATGACCTCGGGTAGAGTTCTAACTACCCGCCGGTGGTATGTAGCACCAGCGTGTAGAAGACGTCTTCGGAGCCCACAATCCAGACGCTGCCCGGCGCAGTCACCACACCTCCCCACAGGATATCGTTCAGAATGCTGTTGGCCTGCGGGTTGGGGCTGGCCGCAAGGGTCCAGCTTGTGCCATCCCAGTGCATCACCAGAGTCATCTGGTTATTGCTCCCGCTGGCGGCGAAGTACGAGCCGAATGCCCAGATGTCGGTCGGCGAAACGGCCGTCAGCCCCAACAGCCGGTTCGATTGATACTGCGTGTTCGGCCCCACATTCGGGCTGGGCACAACGCTCCAACCGGTGCCATCGTAATGTACGATCAGCGTCTTGGTCGGAACTTCATACTGATTCGGCGGCGGCTTGGTCGAGGCGGTTGAATAGCCCACTGCCCACACATTGTTGGGCGCCAGCGCCAGCACCCCGTTCAGACTATTGCTCCCGCTCCCCACGTTGGGTGTCGTCACCGGAGACCAGGACGTGCCGTTGTAATGATAAGCAGCCGTCGAAAAAGCCAGTCCGCCGGGATTGTAGCCCACCACCCAGATATCGTTCGCGGCATCCGCCGAGATCGCCTCGGGAAACCCGTGCAGGGGACCCGTAACCGCCGTCCATGCGGTTCCGTCCCAATGCTCAAACAGACTTTCAAGCCCACCGTCACTCGTGAGCATGCTTCCCGCTGTCCAGATGTCGGTGGCCGAGATGCCCGCCATCCCGTTGATCGACGGTTGATCGCCGCTAGCGAACTGGGGTCCTGGAAACACGTTCCACTCGGTACCGTTCCACCGCTCGATCACCTGGCTGGGAGTCTTATCCTCCGTATCGATGTTGATGAGCCCGCCCGCCCAGGCTTCGGTCGGTGAGATATCGACCACGCCCCGCAGCCAGCTCGTGCCCAGCCCCGGCATCCCCGGCGCGCGGTAAGCGGTCCATTGCGTGCCGTCGAAGTGAATGGTGGTTGCACCAACGGCCCAGATGTCGGAGGGCGAAGAAGCCGACGCCGCATACAGATAGTTGTTGCCCGGTACCGGCAGATTGCCTTCCGGGGTGGGCACCACCTGAAAGATGGATTGCGCCTGTGTCCCGGCAGCCATGCCGGTCAACGCCAGCAGAAATATAATCGAGAAAGTGGAGCGCATGTGCCTACCATTATGATTGGGGTTCGCGCTTTAACCCTGTAAAAAGCTTGTAAACAAACGCTTAGAAAGCGTACCGGTAGGCATTGCCGGCGACCGTCTTCAGTTCGCTCTCGCTAAATCCGAACGCCTCTCGCACGATGTCGAACTCCCGCGCAAGGCTCGTTTCGAAGATGCCCGGGTCGTCCGTGTTCAAGGTGATCGGAACACCCGCGTCGAATAAGCGGCGCACCGGATGATCTTCCAGCCGCTCCACCACCCCGGTCGCCACGTTGCTTGTGATGCAGACCTCAAGGGGTATGTTGCGGTCCCTCAGATGCCGGAGCAGCGCGGGGTCCTCCACCGCGCGAATCCCATGGCCGATTCGTTCCGCGCCAATCCGCAGGGCGTCCCAGATGGAACCCGGTCCCGCCGTTTCTCCCGCGTGAGCCGTCAGCCGTAAGCCCTTCGAACGCGCGAAGCCGTAGACGTTTTCGAACAGATTTGCCGGTCCGCGCAACTCATCCCCGCCGATCCCAAACGACACCACGCCCTCATCGCGAAGCTCGGCGGCCATCTCCGCCACGCGCATCGCCGGTTCGACGCCGAACTGGCGCACCGCGTCGAAGCACCACTTCACCCGCACCTCGGGACGCGCCATGCAAGCGCCGCGGATCGCCTGGTAGGTGGCATTCAGATCCTGCTTCTTCCAGAGCACCACGCCCGCGGATAGCGTGATCTCCGCGTAATCGATGCCTTCGTCCAGGAAACGGCGGAGCAGCTTCGTGGTGATCTTGGCGTAATCCTCCGGCGTTTCCAGGCGCTCCGAAATGGCTTTGAAGAGCTGCAGGAACCCCCCGAAATCGCCCATCCGCACATGACCCAACCCGACATCGGACGGCGCCACCGAGCCTTCGAGATGGATGTGCAGTTCGGCAGCCATATAATGAGGTTCTCATGACGGGCGCAGATATCGATGCCATCGTGCGGGGACGCCACGGCGATCCTTTCCGCATCCTTGGCCCGCACAGCATTCCCAATGAACTGAAATCCGACGCGCCCCCGCGCTGGCGTGTCTGCGCGCTTTTGCCGGGCGCGGAGTCGGCCTCGCTGCTGGTCGGTGGCGACCGTCTGCCGATGGAGAACGACGCTCACGCGGACTTCTTCGCCATCGAGCTTCCCCACGATCCCGGTCACTATCACATCGCTTTCCGGAACCAGGCTGGCGAAGAAGTTGAGATCGAAGACCCCTACCGCTTCCCTCCGTTACTCAGCGAGTTCGATCTGCATCTGCACGCCGAAGGCAATAACTTCGAGACCTGGCGCATGCTGGGCGCGCACGGGGTAACGGTCGAAGGCGTCTCAGGATATCGCTTCGCCGTGTGGGCGCCGAACGCGCAGACGGTCACCGTGACCGGCGATTTCAATGCCTGGAACCCGCGCCAATATCCTATGCGCCGCCGCGACGCCGGTGTCTGGGAGATCTTCATGCCGCACATTTCGAACGGCGTCCGCTATAAGTACAACGTGGTATCGAGCATCACCGGCGCCGAACAGTTGAAGGCCGATCCGGTGGCGTTCGCCGCCGAGGTTCCTCCCAACACCGCGTCACTTACGGCCGACATCACCGGCTACGCATGGCAGGACGCCGGCTGGATGGAAGCTCGCGCGAAATATCGCTGGCAGCAGGAGCCCATCTCCATCTACGAAGTCCAACTGGAGAGCTGGATGCGCGACGGGAACGGGAACTCGCTCACCTATCGCGAACTGGCGCATCGTCTGGTGGATTACGCTGTCAGCCTGGGCTTCACGCATCTCGAGTTGCTGCCCATCATGGAGTATCCTTACGGCGGCTCGTGGGGTTATCAGGTCACCGGGTTCTTCGCGCCCACTTCGCGCTTCGGGCCGCCCGAAGACTTCATGCACTTCGTCGACGTCTGCCACCAGCGCGGCGTCGGCGTGATCGTCGATTGGGTACCCGGCCACTTTCCGAAGGATGCTTTCGGCCTGGCGCGCTTCGACGGCACGGCGCTTTACGAACACGCCGATCCGCGCAAAGGCGAGCAGCCGGATTGGGGCACGCTCATTTTCAATTACGGCCGCAATGAAGTACGCGGCTTCCTGATCAGTAACGCGCTGTTCTGGCTGAAGGAATACCACATCGACGGATTGCGCGTGGACGCCGTGGCATCCATGCTTTATCTCGACTACTCGCGCGAAGGGGGAGACTGGATTCCGAATCAGCATGGCGGCCGTGAGAATTTGGAAGCCATCTACTTTCTGCGTCGCTTCAACGAACTGGCGCATGAGGTCCCCGGCGCAATGACCATCGCGGAGGAATCCACCTCATTCGCCGGCGTCTCCCGCCCCGTCTATCTCAATGGCCTCGGCTTCACGATGAAGTGGAACATGGGCTGGATGCACGACATGCTGCATTACTTCGGCCAGGACCCGATCCACCGCAAGTACAACCAGAACGACATCACTTTCAGCCTGCTCTATGCGTTCAGCGAAAACTTCGTGCTCCCCATTTCCCACGACGAGGTGGTGCACGGCAAAGGTTCGCTGATCGGAAAGATGCCCGGAGATGAGTGGCGCCGCTTCGCCAATGCGCGCGCATTCCTCGGTTACATGTGGAGTCATCCGGGCAAGAAGCTGCTCTTCATGGGCTGTGAGATCGGCCAATATGAGGAGTGGAACTACCACAGCAGCGTCCGTTGGGATCTGCTTCAGTACAAGTTCCATCATGGCCTGCAGGAGTGCGTGCGGCAATTGAACGCTTTGTATCGCGCGGAACCCGCGCTGCATCAAGTGGAGTTCCACTACAGCGGCTTCGAGTGGGTCGACTTCCGGGATGTGCAGAACTCAACGATCTCGTTCATCCGGCGCGCGGAAGATCCGAACGACTTCCTGTTATTCTGCTGTAACTTCACCCCGCTGGTGCGCTACGACTATGAGATCGGCGTGCCGGACCAGGGGAGCTATCGGGAGATCTTCAATTCCGACCGGGTGGAGTTTGGCGGAAGTGGAGTATTGAACGGGAGCGACTCGCATTCGATTGAAGGGAACCGGCACGGACGGCCCTTTCACATCAAAGTCACTTTGCCCCCGCTGGGCGTGATCGCGTTCCGGCTTTTGCGGCAGTAAGCTCGCGCAGCGCATCCCGGGCGATCCAGCGCGCCGCCGGGGTTCCGCGCTGCAGGATTCGTTCGGCCGCGTCAATGGCTTCCTGACGGAGTAAGGGATTGCGTTTGCCGACCTCTCGCAGCGCCCAGTTCACGGCCTTCCGCACGAAGTTCCGGTTGTCGTCCGATCGCTTCTCAATGATGCGGAGCAGCGGCAGGAACTTTTGGTCGGGTGCGGACTTATCGTGCCTCGCGAGCGCGGCGATCATGGCAAAGCCGGCACGCCTGGTGAATTCCAAATCGGAGCGGCTCCATGCAACGGCCTTCTTCCACGCGAAAGGCGTCTTGTCGAATAGGTTTCCGCAGCATTGGTCGCAGAGATCCCAGGAGTCAAAGTCGGCGACCCACCTGTCCATCTGACCGGGAGTGACGAGGGCGGGATCGTCAATTACGCTCGCGAGAATGCGGCACTCATGCCAGCCGCTCTCCCAAAGCTCCTGAGCGAGTCGGTGATTGCCTTTGTAACGTTTGGCGATCTTGCGGATGTTCGTCACCGAGACCCCGAAGGCGTTTCCCACGTTGATGCCGAACCGCGCCATGCCGTCGCGGTTGGCTTCGCAGCCGAGGGCGCTGAATTCCCGAATGATTTCTTCGACGCTCATCGCACTCTACCTCTTCCAGTCGATGGTGCGCCACTGCATATGGAACGTGCGGTCGAGCAGGAAGCGATCGCCATTGATGCGCAGTATTCCCACGCCCGGCATCGCCTCGGCGCCTAAGTTGGATATCAGGCGGACGTCACTGCCATGTATTGGATCGATGTGTTCCAGGGTCCCCGCGATCTCCCCTATCTTGCTGTCGAAATCAATGGCGGTGAGTTCCACCCCGAAAACCCAATGCGGGTGCGGCTGATCGAACTTCTCCATGCGGCGAATCCGCCCCGTGACCAATGCGCCGCGCGGGATAAGAACACCGTCATCGGTTCGCACGTCCCGTTCCAACTTCGCCCGAACCAGGTCTCCCTGCGCCGCGGTAGCCGAGTCGATCGGATTGTCGAGTTGTAGAAGCAGCAACAGCTTTGAGGGAACGGCCATGTTCTGGAGCGTTCGGGATCTGGCCTCCGCGTTGTTCGATTCCGTATCGAAAGAGATCGACGATTGCACGTGATACTCGCGGCACCCGGTGAAGTCGACGTGATTCAGGAAACGGGTTCCGTTCGTGTCGTCGAGGACGGTCTCGGCCGATTGCGGAATCGAAACATCCGCCCCGCCGACGCGCACCTTGGCGTAGTCGACGCTTACATGGACGGCGCCAATCGCCAAGCCCGCCGGGATGCCCTGCGCGTCCAGTTCCAACCGCAACAGATCGAGCCGATCGGCGTCGATCCAGAACGATCCACGAGAACCAACGCCGCCCGTGACCGCGGAGGACCGGAGGATCCACGCACTGGAGAGCGAGGGAATGATGAAGTCGTATCTGGCGGCCTTGCGCCCCAGCACGACTTCGTCTCGCGCGAACGTAATCTGAGCGCCGTCGCGCGTAAAGATGTTGCCGGTATGCAGCGCAAAATCGCCGTCGGAGACCATGCCGTTGCCGACTAACTCGGCCAGCCGCTTTTCTTCGAAGCTCCCGGCTCCGGGCCAGGAATAGACTTCCTTGTTGTCGATGTAGGCTATATCTACCCGAAGGCGATCCATGGAAGTCGCGCGACCGGACGCTGACTTCTCCACCGAGCGATCAATGGTTTCGACGCAAGTATAGTCGGGCACCCGCGCCAAAAACGCGGCCATCTTCTGCTTCACCGCCGCAAGCCGGACCGCTTCGGGCGGCAAGTCCGCCTGCCCGAGACCCAGGGAGGAAGTCAACAGGAGGAGCGCGGCGGCAATCGGCACGAACCCAGTATGCATCAAATCCGATGGAACGACTTGCTAAACGGCGATCGATGAAGTACTCTATATTGCAAAGTACATGACGATCTTCGACCTGCTCTTCATCCTCGCTTTTCTCTCCGCGGTAGTCGCCCTGGCGATTGCCGCCTACCAGGCCATTCGCGGGCGTTTTTCGCGCGCCGGCAGTGTTCTGACGCGCGTGGCCTTATCGGCCGCCGTTTATTTGGCGACGATCTCGCTGGTCTCGATTTTCTCGCCGCGCCGCGTGCTGAAGCCCGGTGATGAGCGGTGCTTTGACGATTGGTGTTTCCAGGTGGCGGACGTTTCTCGAACCCCGTCGGCGGAGCGTGTCTCCTACCGCATCGGAATCCGTCTGTTCAGCCGGGCGAAGGGCCGTGCGCAGCGGGCCAACGACGTTGTTGTGTACCTTGTGGACGGGCTCGGCGATCGTTTCGAGCCCGAGCCGGACCAGTCCGCCGTGCCGTTCAACATCCTTCTGCAACCGGGCGAATCGGTGACAGCGACGCGCGTGTTCTCAATCCCCGCGGGGGCGCGCGATGTCGGCCTGGTGCTGGAACATGGCGGGTCCGGCCCCGGCCTGTTCATCATCGGAGACGATCTAAGCCTGCTGCACAAGAGGACCGTCGTGCGGCTGGATTGACAGCCACTCGCCGAGCCGCTGCATGGCGGGTTCAAGCACCTCGCGCCCCGAGGCATAGCAGATCCGCACGCTCCCTTCGCCACCTGCTCCAAACGCCATTCCCGGCGCGATTCCGACGCGCGTGTCCTCCAAAAGCCGCTTGCAAAACCCGAATGAATCGCGAAGGCCCGCGACGCGCGGGAACAGGTAAAACGCGCCATCCGGTTCCGGCAATGTGAGGCGCGGCATGGCGCGCAGCTTGGCCGCGCAGAAATCGCGATTGTCAAGTAGCATCCGCAGCATGCGCGTCAGTTCCTCTTCGCCTTCGTTGAGCGCCGTCTCGGCAGCCTTCTGCACAAACCCGGCCGCGCAAGACACCATGAATTCATTGAGCTGGGCGCATTTGCGCGCCAGGTCGCGCCGCGCGATCATCCATCCCAGACGCCAGCCCGTCATGCAGTAGCTCTTCGAAAAGGAATGTACGACCAGAACGGCGTCGTCGCGCGTGGCCAGTTGCAGAATCGAAGGCACGGGCTCACCGAGCCGCGCGCCCGCGTAGTAGAGGCGATCGTAGACCTCGTCGGCCATCAGCCACAGGCCTTGCCTGCGGCTGAAATCCAACAGGCGTTCCTGCTGGCGGCGGGTGGCGACCCAGCCGAGCGGGTTTGAGGGAGACGTATAAATCAGCAGGCGTGTACGCGGGGTGACGGCGCGTTCGATGGCGTCGAAGTCGATGGTGTAAACGTCGCCTTCGAGAGGCTGCGCGATTTCAATGGCGCGCGCATTGGCGAGCGAGACAATGGCGGAAGCGTTGGGCCACGCGGGCGTCAAAACGATGGCTTCGTCTCCGGGATCGAGCACCGCGCGAATGGAAAGCGCGATGGCCTGCACGCCGGACGCGGTGACCACGATTTCGCTGGAGGGATCGAGCGCTACGTTTTGCTGCCGCTGGTAGTAAGCGGCAATGGCTTGCCGCAGGGAAGGCAAGCCGGCGTTCTCGGTGTAGAAGGTGAAGCCGTCGCGCACGGCGCGGTCGAGCGCGACCTTCAGGTATTCCGGCGTCGGCAGGTTGGATTCACCAAAGTAAAGCCGCAGCACGCGGGGCATGCCCATGGCGATTTCCGCCAGCTCACGGATTTTTGAGTGCGGAACGCGGGCGACCGAATCCGCTAACGAAGCAGAAGTGAGAGTTTCCAAGCCTTGATTATGACTGGCGGGAGACAGTTGTGTCGAACAGGATTCGCTTCGGGCGGAGCCTCTTACTCAAACAGAACGACTTACGCGGTGGCCGGATGTTTGCAACGCCTGCTGTTATGTCGCGTAGCGCTCAAGCCGTTTCTACAGCTCTTCACGTATTGTTCATCGTTTTCCTGCTCATGTGGTCGATCAATCCGGACGTGGTGCCGAAGCCGTCCGAAATTGTTCGAATCTTCGCACCAAGGCGGCTGGCCGCGCCCTCAGGCGGAAGCGGAATGCGGCAGCCGGAGCCGCCCCGCAAAGGCACGCCGCCACAGAAAGCTTCTCGCGTATTCGTTACTCCGCTGATACAGCGGACCGATAACGTGCCGAAGCTGATGCTTCCGGCAGCCATCGATGCGCCGCCCGAAATGAATCCTGCGACTGTGTCGATTGGGCTGCCGGACGGGATGGGAAATCTCTCTGCGGGCCCGGGCGGGCCCTTCGGGATCGGCCGCGGCAACGGAGGCGCACCGGGGAATGGTTCGGGCGACCACCGCGGGGATGGCGACGAAGACGGAGTGTATGCGGCCGGTGTTCATGGCGTTTCGCTTCCGGTACCACTGCACACGGTGGAACCGGAATATTCGGAGGCAGGCCGAAAGGCGCGGCTCTCGGGCAGCGTATTGGTGGTGGCGGAGATCGATACGGGTGGACGCCCTCGCAACGTAAGAATCCTTCGCGGGATGGGATTGGGCCTGGATGAGAAGGCGCTGGACGCCGTGGCGCAGTGGCTGTTCAAACCGGGCACGAAAGATGGAAAGCCGGTGCCCGTGCGGGCGACCTTCGAGATCAATTTCCGGCTACTGTAGGGGCGTCACCGTTTCTCCGGGCAATGATGCAGCTACTATCTGGACCACATCCATGAGCTTCACCGGTTTATCGGTAACCTGCGCCAAGGCGTCGCGGAACATGGTTTGGCAGAAGGGACACGCCGTGCCCACGGTCCCGGCGCCGGTTTTCACTAATTCCTCCGCCCGCGTGACGTTGACACGACGGCCTTCCTCTTCGCCCAGAAACATCTGGCCTCCGCCTGCGCCGCAACAGAATGAGCGCTCGCGATGCCGAGGCGCCTCCACCAGTTCCGCAAATCGCTCGATAGTGCCGCGAGGTTCCTGGTAAACGCCCTGATAGCGGCCGAGATAACACGGGTCATGATACACCACCGTTTCCCGATTTCCGTTCCCTTCGGGCAGTAAGTGGCGGATGCGGGCCAGCAACTCTGTATGGTGCTCGACTTTGAACGTCTTACCGGCTTCCTTCCAGTCCGTCGACATCGTACGAACACAGTGCGGGCAGATGGAGAGTAGCTTGGCCGGCGCCGCGGAGTTGAGGGTTTCGATGTTCTGCTCAGCTAACTGGGTGAACAGGAGATCGTTGCCCAGACGCCGGGCGGGATCGCCGTTACAACGCTCCTTGCGGAGTACGCCGAACGTAATGCCCGCATAGCGCAGAACCTGGGCTAACGATTCGATAATGGCGCGCCCCTGCGGATCGTACGCGCCCATGCAGCCTAACCACAGGCAATACTCCTGAGTGCCGTCGTAAAGAGGGAGTCCGGCCTTCTCGATGAACTTCTGGCGCTCGTTTGAAGCGAAACCCAGGGAGTTACCGTTGCGTTCCATGTTCAGGAACAGCTTGGTGCCATATTCGTCCTCCCACTTACCGGTGTTCACTGCGCCGCGGCGCAATCCGATGATGATCGGGAGATGCTGTATGCCTACCGGGCATTGATACTCGCAAGCGCCGCAGGTGGTGCATTGGAAGGCGGCCTTTTCGGAGATATGTGGACCGAGTAACGGCACGTCGGAACCTATGCCGGCTTCGGGATCTTTGATGTAAGCGCGCAGCCCCAGGACGATTTCCTTGGGATTCAAAATCTTACCCGTGTTCGCCGCCGGACAATGCTCGGTGCAGCGGCCACACTCTACGCAGGAGAATGCCTGCAGAGTATCCAGCCGGGTGACATCCTTGCCGGTATCCAGACCAAAATCCTCATCGCCCGCGAGGCTGGGGATGTCACTGAAACCCGGCCGCTTCGCAAAAATGGCGAACGGGCTGAGAACCAAATGCATGTGCTTGGTCTTCGGGATGAGGGGCAGAAACACCAGGAGCGATGCGGTATGCACCCACCAGTTGGCTTTGCCGGCCACCGTACCGGGCGCGATAGAGAAGCTGGCGATATAAGTGACCATCAGAACGAAAATGAGGACCGCGATGAATCCAGATTCGTACGAAACCTTACCCAGCCAGGGCGGGCGCACCAGGAAGCGGCGGACGAACAACCCCGCGATAGAGACCGCCACGACGGCGGCGAAGAGATAGACGAACACAAAGTAAGCCGCGCCGAGCCAGGAATCGCGCGAAACGACGTCGAAGCCAAAGCCCCCCCCTATGTGATTCAGCGTGATCAATCCGAATGCGATGAAGCCCCAGAATACAAAGGCGTGCGCGAGGCCGGGCAGCGGGCGTTCCCGGATAACCAGGCCCTGGCAGAGCACCTCCCAGAAAAAACCCCGGACGCGCGGCCAAACCGGCTGGAGCGAATAGCCAGGATCTTTCTTAGCCTCACGGAACGCTGTTACGAAGACGGCAAACCGCCTCCAGAACAATGTGAGGGAGACCAAAATGCTGGCGGCAAGCAGAATGGTTTCAACTAGATGAGGGCGACCCATAAGTCCTATAAAAATGTAGCATTTGTCATTCGGACGTTAGCAACGTAAAATCGAGTTTACGGCATTATCGTGAGAGGAGATTGGATTGAGGGTACTTGTATCGGGAGCGGCGGGTTTTGTTGGGTCACACATGTGCGACCGGCTGTTGAAAGAAGGACACACGGTGGTGGCGCTCGACAACTTCCTGACCGGTCTTCCCCAGAACGTGGCGCATCTGGCCCGGAACAAACGCTTCACTTTCCGTGAACAGGATGTTACGGAACGATTTGAAGTCGATGGACCTTTCGACGCCGTGATGCACATGGCCTCACCCGCCAGCCCTCGGGATTACCTGGAGTGCCCCATTGAAACGCTGGATGTAGGGTCGATGGGGACTAAGCACATGATCGAGGCGGCACTAACAAACGAAGCGGTGTTTCTGTTGACTTCGACGTCGGAATGTTATGGCGACCCGCACGTGCATCCGCAAGTAGAAACTTACTGGGGCAATGTAAACCCGGTAGGTCCGCGTTCCTGTTACGACGAGAGTAAGCGCTTCGCCGAGGCTTACACGATGGCTTACCACCGTAAGTACGGGTTGCGAACGCGCATTGCCCGTATCTTTAATACTTACGGTCCGCGAATGAAGCTGAATGACGGAAGGGTGGTTCCCGCTTTTCTGGATCAGGCGCTACGCGGCGAGCCGATTACGGTATTCGGGGATGGATCGCAGACGCGTAGTTTCTGCTATGTAAGTGACTTAGTGGATGGTCTTTACCGACTGCTGCATTCGGATGAAGTGTACCCGGTGAATCTGGGAAACCCGACGGAGATGACCATACGCCAGTTCGCGGAAGCGATTCGGGACCGGATCGGCTCGAAGAGCGCGATCATCTACGAGCCGCTTCCGGAGGACGATCCAAAGCAGAGAAAACCCGATATCACCAAGGCGCGAACGTTGCTGGGTTGGGAGCCCAAGGTGACGCTGGAAGACGGGATTGAGAAGACGATCGAGTATTTCCGGGGAGCGGTTCCGATAACGGCGTA
>Ga0182012_10003355_pt1 | contig 17107 bp, 18 predicted proteins | sample 612S2SmetaG_FD_120486 | JGI IMG/M metagenome (GOLD analysis project Ga0182012, IMG submission 120486) | Permafrost microbial communities from Stordalen Mire, Sweden - 612S2S metaG | ecosystem: Environmental > Terrestrial > Soil > Wetlands > Permafrost | place: Sweden: Stordalen | collected...
AGTTGTAAACTGCAATTAAAGCTCTTACTAAGGAATGAAGCAAGGAGAATTGTGATGGAGGACAGAAGTAATTTTGGGTATTTCCTCTTAGGTCTCGGCGTTGGGGTAGCAGCCGGGATTCTTTGGGCGCCACGCTCTGGCGACGAGACCCGTGCGCTGATTGCCGATAAAGCCGGCGAAAGCGCCGAGTATCTCAGAAACCGCGCGCAGGATGGCTCCGAATACGTAAAACAGCGCACCGGCGAAGTCCGCCAGTCGGCGGCGGATCTTTACGAAAAGGGGCGTTCGCAAGTGAACCGGCATCGGGAAACTTTGAACGCCGCTGTGGAGGCAGGCAAACAGGCCTACCGCGACGCTATGGGCGATGTGCGCGCGGCGGCGGGATCGGTCGGTGCAGGGCATCCTGGAGATGGAGTTTAAACGGTTCCTGTTTAGATGAACGAAACAACTCTGCTTTCGATCTTGTCCGTGTTTGTGGCCATTTGCGCCGTCGCCTTGCTGGGCCAAGCGGTGGCGCTTCTCGGCCTTTTCATCGTGGCGCGCGATTTGCGAGCCAAAATATTTGCCGCTTGGCCTCAGATTGAGAGTATTATTGGCGCCTCCAAACGCACGGTCGAGCAGGCGGAACGCCACATAGGCAAAATTGGCGATTCCAGTGTCACCATTCTCGATGTGACCAAGCAGCAAATCGTGAAGGTCGATGAATTATTGAACGATGCCGGTATCCGCGCCAAAGTGCAAATGGAAAGGGCGGAAATGGTGCTCGATGACACCATGACGCGCGTGCAGCAAACGGTCAGCATATTGCAGCGCGGCGTTCTAACGCCGGTTCGCGAGATATACGGGCTGGTGAGCGGCATCCGGACAGCGTTTGCGTTTTTGGGCCGGGGCAGCCGACCGACTGTCGAGCACGTTACGTCCGACGAAGAAATGTTTATTTGAGCCGCAAGTTTTCCAGATCGGGATGCAGCGCAAAAGCGGAAGCTACCGACGCGATGGTTTCCCCGGTTTGTGTGGCCGTTCGCCAGTTATCCTCGATTAGTGTTAGATAACGAATTTTTTCGGGATCGATTTGCATAATCTGACAGCAGGTGCCGTCCACGCTGGGCGGGTGCGCGCCCGCCACAATGACCCCGGCGTGTTTGGATCTGCCCAGGATCGGGCCGTTTCCTTCCATGGCTTCAATGCCGTCGACGATAGCAAATTGCCGTGGGAATAGGTAATGAAGATCGACGATGGATTCGTCGATGCCGCACCAGTGCAGAATGTTCTTGGGCCAGCCGTAGACGCTGCCCGGGACCACGCCAAACAGGTTTTTCATCGATAGTGTAGCCCCGGCCCAATGATGCGTTTTCATTTTGGGCAGGCTGACCAGCAGATCGCAATCGAACACGCTGTTTGGCAGATAGAGTTCTTTTAGCTTGGATAGCGGATGGGCGAGAGCCACGCGCTGCACGTCATCGGTATTCAAATCGGTGAAGCGTTTTTCGAAGCCCGGCACGACTGAAAAGAAGCCGGCGGCGTCCGCCATATCGAGAGTCATGCGGCGATGGCCGGGGCCTTCGGCGATGCGGACGCTGGCGGCACCCAGACCGGAGAAGGCTTCGAGCACAGCGGCGACAAAAACGGGATTGGTATTGATGGGTGTCTGCGCGCTGAATTCGACCAGATTCGGTTTGAGCAGGATTCGCTTGCCGGCTACGGCCACGCAATGATCGACGAGAATGCGGCGGATGACATCGGTGAGATCTTTTGTATAGGAAGCCGCACGGACGATGGACACCCGCTGCTTGGCTGACAACTTCACGCCACGCCGTGCACAGCTGGAAGTCAAGGCGAGCGCACCCGCACCCAGCGATCCCAGGAAGAAATAACGGCGATTCATGGACGTTGGCATAGTTTTAGGCCGCGGATGCGAGCAATACGTTGTGGCCGCTGCGCAGCGTCTCGCAGGCGATGAGTTGAAGCGCGATGTCGCGGGTCGTCTTTAGGGACATGGCAGGCCGCGTTTCAGCCGGCTTTCTTCCATGGGCCGCCAAGCCCATGAGGAGCCAGGCGGCGCCTTCCGGTGAGTCCGGCTTGCGAAGGAATTCCTGCGCGAGAAATAGCGGAGCCTCTAGAGCGGGAGACTGGCATTGTGCTAGGGCGAGCAGCGCCAAGCCGGTGGTTTCGGCATAAGAAGGCGATGCCTCGCTGCGCTGCGGGGAGCCACCGTGATTCCAGCCGCCGTCGGCGCAGCGATGGGACAGCAGATACTTCCGGGCGCGCGCGGCGATTTCCGGCAAGCCGCTCTTGGGCAAGCGTTTTGCCCAGCAAGATAAGGCCAGAATGCTGAACGACGTCGGAATGACCCAGCCCGCCGTTCCGGGAAACCAGGGAAAGCCACCCGGCGCCCGCGCAGGACTCATGCCCAGCCGATGCTGAATAAAGCCTTGCAACGTAGTGATGTCGGGACAAATCTGGCAGGTGAGCCACTCGACTCCTTTGAGGCAGCCGTTGCAATAAGCGCTCTCATGCGCGAGTGAGAGAAGTGCTAGGCTCGAGACCCAGGTACTAGTCGGGACGGTGGCGCAGGGGGGCCAGCCACCATCGGGCGACTGTTGTTGGGCGATCCAAGCGGCGGCGCGGGAACGGACCTCACCGGAATCGTTGCTAGCCTGCAGAGCGAGAAGTGCGAGTGCCGTGGGCTCAGTCCAGGAATGCCCTTGGCGGAACGGCCAACCGCCGTCCGCGTTCCGGGCGCTGAGAAGCGAAATCCTGAGTTTTTCAGCATACGTCATTTTTTGTAAAGCCGTGGGCACCTTTTGTAAAGCCGTGGGCACCTTTTGTAAAGCCGTGGGCACCTTTTGTAAAGCCGTGGGCACCTTTTGTAAAGCTGTGGGCACCTTGAGTCAGCCGAGAGTGCCTTAGCTGGAAGGTCAATGCCATGCTATGGCACTAGCTTACGGTTGCGGCGGCGTTTCAAATAAAGCACCAGCAGAACACCGGCGCCGATCCAGATCGCGGATTGCAGTATTACGTCACTCATGATTTTGACCTCTCTCTTTATAAATAAAGGCGGTGAATACAGATTTTGCTGTTTCCATAATTACTTCTTCGGCAGGAATCACCTAGAAGTTTAGGAGTGCTTGTACTAGTTCTCCCTAGTGCGCATTAATCGAACCCAGATTGTGGACGAGTTGTAAGATGCCCGAACCCGCCGTCACCACCAGCAGCGAAGGTAAACAGAAGAAAAAGATCGGGAAGACCAGTTTCACGCCCACTTTCCCAGCCCTTTCTTCGGCTTCCTGGCGACGTCTGATCCGGAGATAATCCGATTGCGTGCGGAGCGCATCCGCCACGCTCGTGCCAAAACGGTCCGTCTGGATGAGCATGGCAACCAGCTTTTTGATTTCGTCCTCGCCCACACGCTTGGCAAAGCTGCGCAGGGCCTCGGCGCGCGTGGTGCCCGCCATGATCTCCATGTTGACGATGGCCAACTCTTCGCTGACGGCAGGGTGAGCGGATTTAAGCTCGCGGGCGACATTCACCAAGGCTTGGTCCATGCCGCAGCCGGCCTCGGTACAAATCACCAGCAAGTCCAGCACGTCGGGGAGGGCTAGGCGAATGTCGGTTTGGCGTTTTTCAATGCGGCGATTGAGAAGAAATGAGGGTAAGGAAAATCCGACGGCCGCACCGGCAATCGGACATACCAGCCGTAAAACGGGGTTGGCGATTTCGGAACGAAATACCAGCGCCACGCCTAGCAAAACCGCGCCCAGCAGCAGCTTCGAGCCGAAAAGAATCGGAATGGCCGCCTCGTTGCGGATGCCGGCAGCCATCAGTTCGCGCTTGGCGAGGGAGGTATCTTGGGGCGACAACGGCAGTAAAGTTCCTAGTGCGGTCAGCAGTTGAGCGATCAGCCCCGGCCGATCTTCCTTTGTTGGGCTGCCCGCACCGCTATAACGCTCGTTCGAATTCGTCAACTGGTCCAGCATGCGCGATGGCTTGGCATAAAAATAGTAGCCAAAGACGCCGACCGTGGCGAGAATCAAAAGAAATAAGACGATGGCGATAGCAATCAGCATGGAATCACACCTTGATATTTATGATTTTGCGAATGACAAAATAGCCAATGATCTGGCCACAGATGGCGCCGTCAATCATCATGCGCCCCAGTTTGTCGGCCGCCAGATCGATCAAATATTGCGGCGAGGTAATCATCATGATAATGGCAACCACGACCGGCATGAGCACGAGAACGAGCCCGGTGATGCGGCCATGCGCGCTCACTGCCTGGACTTGCCCTTTCAAGCGAAAACGCTCGCGGATAATAAGCGCGAGTTTGGCGAGGACCTCACTGAGATTGCCGCCCGTTTCCTGTTGCAGCAATACTGACGAAACGAAAAAGCGCACATCGAGCAGCGGCACTAAAGCCGTGAGTTTGCCGAGCGCGACGTCAAGCGCGGAACCGAGTTGCATGTCGTTCGCCACGCGGCGGAAGGCCGACCCGAGCGGATCGGCCGAATCGTTAGCGAGCAACTCCATGGCAATCGAAAAGCCATGCCCGGCGCGCATGGAGCGCGAGAGGAAATCGAGCGCTTCCGGGAATTGTTTCTCGAATTCGGCGAGTGTGCGGGCCCGGCGGCGCAGCAACAAGAGCATGGGCAAAGAACCGCCCAGCGCCGCACCGGCTACGCCAGTCAGCCCGGCCGGCAAGACCGAGAAGCGCGAACCGATAATAAAGCCAATCACCATTTGAACCAAAGACACCATCAGCAGTTTGGTGCTGGTCGTTTTTTGCCCCGACTGTTGAATGATCAGGTCCAAACGGTCGCCCACGGAGAAACGCTTGAGCAGATCGGTGAAGCCGTTGTTTTCCTCCGCTTCGCGCAAAAGCTTGGTGGCGCGCTGCTCGGCGGGCGTGGCTTCGGCGTTCCGCAGCATGGAGATGATTTGCTTTTTTTGTTGAGACTTGAAGTAGGACGAGGCGAACCCGACCACCGCGAGGATGGATGCGAAAGCAACTATGAAAATAGGGATCAGGATCGCCACTGTGGTGCCTATTTCACTTCGACGGTGTTCTGGAAAACGGCCGGTGGCAACTCGATGCCCGCCGCCTTGATGCGGTCGCTGAACTTGGGACGGACTCCGGTCGGCTTAAACCGTCCGGCCACCCGGCCGTCCGCCGTCAAACCGGTGCGTTCGAACACAAAAATGTCCTGCGTGGTAACGACTTCGCCTTCCATCCCCAGACACTCGGTTATGTAAGTGACTTTACGCGAGCCGTCGTTGAGGCGGGAAATCTGCACGAAGAGATCGACTGCCGAAGCGACTTGCTGGCGGATGGACTTGGTGCCGAGGTTGGAGTTGGCCATGCCGATCATCACTTCGAGCCGCGTAATGGCATCGCGCGGGGCATTGGCATGGATGGTGGTAAGCGAGCCGTCGTGGCCGGTGTTCATGGCCTGCAGCATGTCCAACGCTTCCTCGCCGCGAACCTCACCCATCACGATACGATCCGGCCGCATACGCAGCGCATTAATAAGCAGATGCCGTTGCAGGATGGCGCCTTTGCCTTCAATATTGGCCGGCCGGGTTTCGAGCCGGGCAACGTGCGTCTGGCGCAGCTGTAATTCGGCCGCGTCTTCAATGGTGACAATGCGTTCCGTGGCGGGGATGAAGCCGGAAAGCAGGTTCAGGAACGTTGTTTTGCCGGCGCCAGTGCCGCCCGAAATAATGATGTTAAGACGGGCGCGCACACAGGCCTTGACGAGTTCCATCATGCCTTCGGTGAGCGAAAGATTGCGCAGCAAGTCGGCCGGCTGCAGCGGATCGCCGCCAAAACGGCGAATAGAAAGCAACGGCCCGTCGACAGCTAACGGCGGAATCACGGCGTTGACGCGCGAACCGTCGGGCAAGCGGGCATCCACCATGGGCGAAGACTCATCAATGCGCCGTCCGACCCGCGACACCACGCGCTCGATGATGCGCATCAAATGGGCGTCGTCTTTGAACTCGATAGCCGTCCGTTCGAGCTTTCCGCCGCGTTCCACGTAGATCAAGCGCGGCGTGGTGACCAGGATGTCGGAGACGGTGCGGTCCCGCAACAGCGGCTCGAGCGGCCCTAAACCAAAAATCTCATCCAGCACTTCTTCGATGAGCCGGTCCTTTTCGGCCAAGCTCAGCGGGGTTTTCTCTTCATTGACTAACTTGGCGACCGAGGGCCGGATTTCCTGCCGCACGCGGTCGCCCGGCGTGGCATACACCGCCTCAAGATTAATGCGATCCAATAGCTTGCGATGGATGGCGAACTTGAGATCCTGGTAGTGCGCGGCTGAAGTTTCTTTCGCCGTCGGTTTCAGCGGGTCCGCGAAGCGCGTGTCGTTACGATTGAACTCGGTTGTCAGCATGAATTTTCCTTACCCAAAAAGAGCAAACCTCTTTTTCGCCTTGGTGGGCGGCAAGCCGGCGATCTTCGACGCGAGCAAGCCGAAGTGTTGCGCCAGCCGCGTGTTGGAATTCAGAAGGTTGCCGCTCGAATAGGATTGATACAAACCCATGTAATCGTTGGGCAGCGCCGCATAGAGCGAGCGGCCCAAAATTTTCTCGAGTTCTTGCGTGCTGATGTCCATCAGCTTCGGCGTGCGATTCAGGATGAGCTGCAACTTTTCACCCTGGTCGAAAAGGCCGTGGACGATCGACTTGAGGCCATGCAAGGCGACGACCTCCAAGGTGGATACCAGAAAGAGTTGATCGATTTCATCCAGCACAGCGCTGGCAATCGAATTTAAGCTGCGTCCGAGATCCAGCACGATCCAATCATGTTGCGTGCGCATGAATTGCAGGACTTGCTTCAATTGCGCCTCATCGGGATGATCCCAGCGCGAGTAGGAGGCAGGCGCGGGAATGACAGCCAGGTTAGGCCGATTTTCCACGATCAACGCCTTCCATAAACTTTCATCCAGGCGCGCCAGGTTTTTCACCGCGTCGAGGATCGAATACGAACTGGGGGTTTTCATGAGGAAGCCAACCAGGCCGGAGGTTAGATCGAGGTCGGCCAGCAGCACGCGCTTGCGCGTCTGATTTTGCAACTCCCACGCCAGGTGGCAAGCGATCGTGGTCGCGCCACAGCCCCCTTTGGCGGAAAGGAAACCAATGACTTTACCGCGGCTCGCCGTCGAAGGGTCGTTTTCCGAGGAGCTCAGGATGTGTTCCAGCGCCGCCGGCAGACTGTCTTCGAGCGGCGGATGCAGGAACTCGTTGACGCCTGCCCGCATGGCGGACAGGATCATCTTCGGATCCTCGACCGCGTGTAAGGCGATGACCTTGGTACGCGGGGTGTGAATCTTAATCTGCCGCATCGCAACCGACAAGTCGGTGGGTACGCTGCTGAGATCGAGCAGCAGCGCTTCCGGCTTCATTTTGCCCAAGTGCTCCAGCAAGCTGGTCCAGTCCGAGTCGTGTTGCTCGAAGGGCACCTGTTGCGCTGATTCGCGTAAGGCATCTGTCGCTTCGCGCCGCAGATTTTCGTCTTTTATGTTCAGGAGTACTTTGACGGAACTCATTTTGTTCTTTTCTTCGCTCGCTTTTCTTATTGAGGTCGGCTATTGCTGCTAGGCGTGGGACCGAAAGGGCCTGCTCCGGGCGCCGGTTGGCCCGTCGGCGGGAGAGTAGGCGCCGGCGAGGTGTTCCCCTCCGGCGACGTTACTAAATCCTCAATCGGTACGACATCGCGCTTGATCAACAGCGGAGCGCCGGGGGAAGCGGGCTCGACAGGCTGCTGCGGCGCGTTCGTGGGTGCGTCTTTGAGATCCTTATTGGGAAACGGCATGTCCGGGGCTTTGCTCCCGGCAGGAATCGGACTCACCAATTCCGGCGTCACCATGACGAGCAACTCGGTGCTGGTTTTGGAAACGTTGCGCGATTGGAAAAGCTTGCCCAGCAGGGGTATATTTGCCAGCCCCGGCATGCGGGAGAGCTGTTCGGTCACCTGGTTGTTCAATAATCCGGCGATCACAAAGCTTTGCCCGTTTTGCAATTCGATCTCGGTTTGTACGCGGCGTGTCGACAGCCCAGGAACGGTATAGCCGCTAATCGACAGGCCGTTGGCGTAATCGAGCGAACTAACCTCCGGCATCACCGTCAAGCGGATGGTGCCGCGCGGGGTAACCACCGGCAGAAAGTTTAACCGCACGCCAAACTCTTTGAATTGAATGGTGATCTGGCCCACCCCGGAAGCGCCCCCTTGAATGGTGGGGAAGGGAAATTCTCCGCCCGCCAGAAAGCTGGCCTGTTTCCCGCTGAGCGTCAGCAAGTTCGGTTCGGCCAGAATTTGCAGCACGTTATGGCTTTCCAGATCCTCCAGCACCGCGCCCAGGTTAATATCCGGCCGGAAGTAAAAGATATTGAGAAGGCTGTTGAGATTCCAGGTGACCCCCTTCTGCGCCGTGCTGAAAGTTGGATTTTGTCCGAACTGCCCGGTGGTGGCAGTACCGATGCCCGAACTGGTGGGGCTCATGGTGAACAGATTGAAGCCGAATTGGTTGGCGACGGACCTGTCCACATCCGCGAAGCGCACCTTTAACAGGATCTGCGCCTCGGCCGGCGGGGTGTTGACGCGCAGCAGGTTTACCACCTTGCCGAGCGTGGAGGCGATATTGAAGGCGCGCACGGCTGCGGTCTCATTGGCGACGGTGCCGTTCAGGAATACCGTGCCTTCCTGCGCATCAATGGTAACGTCCGGGCCTGCTTCTTTCAATAATTCGGCACGCACCGTGTCTATTTTTAGGGTGTTCCCGATCACATGCACGTCGAGCATTGTGCGGTTACCTTTCAGATCCCAAACAATTAAAGAGGTGTCGCCCGCTGCCTTGCCGTTCACGACGATCTCATTGGTGCTAACAGCTACCGCCTCGGCAATTTCAGGATTGGCGATGGAGATGCGGCGTATGCCGACGGCGTGGTCGAGCACCGTCGATCCGTTGAGGGAAACGGCGATGGCGGACTTGCCGGTGGTGGCATCGGCTTTCAGGCCCGCGATCGGCGGATCGGCACCAAGCGCCACGCTCACGCTTACGATCAGCCAGGACAGCAGTTTGATAGTCATTATTTCTTCACTGAGGGAAGATCGAACGTTTCTTCGGATTTCTTTACCCCGCGGAACACTTCGATGCGGGCCATTTCCCGGACTGCCAAGGTTGCGGCTCCTGGCACTGGCGCCGGGGAAGCTACCGGCGGGCGAGACGGCGGGCCGTCCGGCGTGGCCACCGGCATACCGCCAGGCATGCCAAAAAGACCCGCAATCGAGGTACCCGCCGTCTTCTCCGTTTGAGTGTCGAGCGGGTTACGCAACACTAGTTGCACTTTTGTTTCACTCATCGCGAGGTTCAGGACCTCGGCTTGCTCGGGCGTAACGAGCAAATTGACCACCTGCGCGGACTCCGGTTTGCCGTCGTTGGTTTTGTCGAGCTTCTGGCCGGCAGATAAAACCGCAATGTTTTGCAGGATAGTGCGGCATTGAGTCCCAAAACGCGCTTGTTGGGCGGATGGCGCATTGCCCGCCATGAGCACGTCCACCCGCATGCCGGGAACGACAAACCCAGCCAGGCCCACGACTTCGTTCACCCGCAAAGCGACCGCGCGCATGCCAACCGGAATGGTGGCGGCCAGGCCGGCGCCGGCGCCCCGCGGCGCGAGCCGGTGCAGCAGAATTGGTTCGTTTTGATAGATGGTGGCAATGACCCCGCGGCCGGTGATCTCCTGCGGGTTTTTGAGCGCATCCTCCGGAATCGGCGCCCCCCAGGCGACTTCATCCAGATCGGCATCTTGGATGAAAGCACCGACCTGAATGTCGTGTTTCGCCACTACTAATCTATTGGTGGCCACGGTGCGCCCCTGGTCCTGCGTCTGCACGCGCGACAGAATCAAACGGTAAAGAACGTAGCTGGTGAGGCTAGCCACCACGAGAGCAAAGACTAAGACTGAAACTAATCGTCGGTTCATAAGGATTCTCTTTCGGATTGGAAGGAAGCTAAGGATTGAAAAGAAAGGAATCGCCGGCAGTCCGGCTTGGCTGGACAGCGGCGATTCCCGGGAACGCCTCGGTTAAGAGGCGGCGCTGGTGCTGCTCAATGTGCTGCTGATGCTGGACCAAAGTCCGCTGATCGTGGTCTTGATGCCGCTGAGCAAACCGACCGCGGCGAGGGCGATGAAGGCGAGCAGGAGGGAATATTCGACCATATCTTGTCCTTCCTCGCCGTTCCAAAACGCTTGCAGTGCTGGGTTAATCATGTTGCTTTCTCCTTTCTAAAACTGAATCAATCGGGCGTACCGTCTTTGCTTCTCTGGTTTCCGGTATAGGGCGTTTAAGGCTGGCTGCCTCAAAAATGAGAACCTTGCCGTCATCAAACCGTATCGTCCAATCCGGCGAGATCTTTAGGACCGTGCAGACAGGGGCGTCAGGTCTTACCAGCACCATGTCGATGCCAAAATGCCGCAGTTGGGTTCGCCAGTCATACTGCGCGTTTAGAATGTGCTGGGCGTCATCAAAAATCGGCATCCCAAAAAAATCGCTGCGCCCATCGACGAACACTCGCTTCTTTGGATAAAGACGGTAGATCAGATAATCACCCCATTGGTCGTAGGTGAAGATCCGCTGGGCCGCCGAGCGCTCCACGAGCGGAATCGCCTGCACCGGAAACGATTCCGGTTTGAATTGCGCCTCAAATCCCTTGGCACCCGTCGCGAAAAGCCCCGCGAGCGCCAACGTCCCCAGCCCGGAAAGCAGGTACGCCCGCGGCGCCCGCTCCAATGGCTTGAGTTCCTCGCAGATCTCGGCAATCGTGGTGAAGGCCGTGCCGAGGTAACGGAGAGGCTGCAGGCGGGTCAGCAGGTGCTGGAGCCAGCTTGCTGCCAGCGGCGCGGCAATCATCATGAATAACGGTATATTGCGTGCGGAGAGCAGCGCCAGGTGAATCCACATGAATGCCAGCAGGGCGGGTGTGATGCGGCCTGCCTGCAGATTCCAGAAGGCGGCCGCGGCCGCCAGGAATAGCATCAACTCAAAGAAAATGGCCGGTGGGCAGTGAAAGCTGATGGATTGATATTCCTGAATAATGTCGAGCAGCTTCTTGTCGCTGAGAAACTGGAAAATATGGCGATGTAGGCGCCAGGTGTAAGGGTTGACGAAGGTCGCCGCCAGGCAGCAGGCCGCACACGTGAGCAAAGGGCGACAGCGCCGGTAAGCGGTGGCTAGACTCTCGCCCTGTGGTAATAAGGCTTCGAGCGCTTCGCCACAGGCGATCGCCAATAACAGGGCAAGGCCGATAAAGAACGCCCCGTGCATGTTCACCCACAGCACCATCAAAGCGGGCAGCGCGACGAACGCCGCCTTAGAGCCGCTTTGCACCGCTGGCATCAGGTGGAGAAATAGTAAGAAAAAGAGCCACGAGAACAGATGCGGCCGGGCGAGCCAGTGCAGCGAAGAGCCGCACAGCGCCAAAGTTGTCACAAAAAAGCTGAGCACGTCATTGCCGCATGCCCGTAACACCAGCTTGTACAGAAGCACGGCGATCGTTCCCAACAGCAACACGGTGGCAAAGCCGACTCCAGCCAGACCGAAGGTGCTATGAATCAAGGCGAAAAGAATATCCCACAACCATTCCCACGCGAACCACGCTTGGTCCGGTTTGGTGTAAGAAAAAAGATCTTTGGCCGGCACCGTTCCGTGGGCCAAAATCCACTCGCCGGTGCGAATGTGCCAACCGGTGTCGCCATCGGCAAAAAGCGTTTGTGTGCCGTCCAGTTTGGCAAAGAGGAAGCCCGCCGGCAGCAGAAATGCCAGATCTGTTAAACAAGGCATCAGCCGCCACGCCCAGCGCAACGACGGCGCGCCAAGCAGATCAACGGTACTAGTGGCGGATTGCATCTGCAATACAAATCGGTTGGCGGCGGGGAAATGTTTAGAAGCAATGCGGTGTGCCGGTCCTACTCTCCAGGCTGGCTTTTCAGTGATACCAGAAAGTCAACCAAAGCAAGGCCGACACACCAATCACCGCGCCATGGGGCAAACCAACCGCTCGTTTATCGTGAATGTCCAGACTGGGATCTTTGCGGAAGGGCATGCGCCCATGCAGCAGTTCGGTGGTGATGGTGGACAAATTTACCAACGTCACATGCAGCCTGCCGCGCACCAGGATCAGGCAAATCGAGGCGACTCCGCCCAGGACGGCGGTCAAAAGAAAAATGGTCCACCAATGCTGCGGCCCGATGATGGCGCCCATGGCCGCCATGAACTTTACATCTCCCCCGCCCATCGCCCGGACCATATACATGGGAAAGTAAATGAGCAAGGCAAGGCCCAGTCCGGCAAAGGCCAATTTGAAGCCGGCACCTTGTTGGAGAAAGGTATTTAGACCGATTCCCAGAATTAAGCCGCTCAGGTTTAGCCAGTTCGGAATCCGGTGGGTACGGAGGTCTAACCAACCGCCAATAAAAATGATAGCCAGGAGCGTGAGTTTGAGGGAGATAGGCACCGCTTACTCTATCGGCACAAGTGGCCTCCCTGTTTAGCCGCCGGGGGATTACTCTCCCATAGGAAAAAACGCCAACAGATCCCCCACCTGGGTACCGCTCGGCAGCAGCGCACCGGCTGGAAGTTCCAGTACCGCCGTGGCAGTCCAGCAGAGCGCCAGCCGCCAGGGCCGGAGTTCTAGTTTGATTTTGCACACGCGCCGATCACGATCCAAAAAAAGGACATCGATGGGCCACTTCATGCCGAGGGTGTGTATCGCTTCACAGGGCGCTATCCAAAGAGCATCGCCGGACTGCCAGGATTCGGTAGCCAGCAGTCCGCGCCGCCGTTCCGCGCTGCTGCCGGCAATCCGAGTGCGGATGGCGAGCGTGGTCGACCGCGTCACATTGTCCGTTCTGTATGGCAAAACACCTCTACGGGTGGCATCGGCCAGATCGGCCCGCTTCTTTACCCAGGCTGCGTCATTTTTTTCGCATTCACCGCCTGGCGGAAGTCCTCCACGCTCAAAAAATGCAGTTTGCCGCAGCAGGCCTCCTCCAAGCTTGAGCCATCCATATGCGCCGTTTTGGCTACTTTGGCGGCCTTGTCGTAGCCAATGATCGGGTTCAGCGCCGTCACTAGCATCAGGCAATTCTTCACATACTCCTCCATGCGCGGCGCGTTGATCTCAATGCCGGTGGCGCAAAATTCGTTGAAGCTGCGGCTTGCATCCGTCAGCAGGCGCACGGAATGCAGGAAGTTATAAATCATCACCGGCTTAAAAACGTTCAGCTCGAAATTACCTTGCGAGCCCGCGAAACCAATGGCCGCATCGTTGCCCATGACCTGCACCGCCACCATGGTCATGGCCTCGCATTGCGTCGGATTCACTTTTCCGGGCATAATGGAAGACCCAGGCTCATTTTCCGGTATGGTCAGTTCGCCCAGCCCGCAGCGCGGGCCGGAAGCGAGCCAGCGCACATCGTTGGCAATTTTCATCAGCGACGCGGCCAGTGTCTTGAGCGCGCCACTGGCGAAAACTATTTCGTCATGTGCCGAAAGCGCGGCAAACTTGTTGGGATGCGAGCGGAAAGGCAAAGCGGTAAATTCGGCAATCTTGGCCGCTGCCCGGCTGCCAAATTCGGGGTGTGCATTCAAGCCGGTACCGACCGCCGTGCCGCCAATGGCCAGATCGAACAGACCATCGCAGCCGGTTTCCAGGCGTTCGAGGTCGCGGTCGAGCAGCGACACCCAGCCTGAAAATTCCTGCCCGACGGTTATCGGCGTGGCGTCCTGCAAATGGGTGCGGCCAATCTTCACCACCTCCGCGAAAGCCTTGGCCTTCTGATCGAGCGTATCCCGCAGCAGCCGCACGGCGGGCAACAGGCGCTCGCGCACCACGCTGGCGGCGGCGATATGCATGGCGGTCGGAAACGTGTCGTTGGAGGATTGCGACATGTTGACGTGGTCATTGGGATGAATGGGCTTTTTGCTGCCCAACACGCCGCCGGCCAGCTCAATGGCGCGGTTTGAGATGACCTCGTTGGCGTTCATATTTGTCTGCGTGCCGCTGCCGGTCTGCCAAATGCGCAGAGGGAACTGATCATTCCACTTGCCGGCAATAACTTCGTCAGCGGCTTTCACGATGAGCGCCGCCTTTTCCTGGTCGAGCTTGCCCAAATCCTGGTTCACTAAGGCAGCGCTGCGCTTGAGAATGCCGAAAGCACGGATCAATTCGGGCGGCATCCGGTCTTCGCCGATGTCGAAGTGATGGAGCGAGCGTTCCGTCTGCGCGCCCCAGTAGCTGTCGGCGGCAACTTCGATGTTGCCCATGCTGTCGGATTCAGTGCGGTGTAAAACAGAAGCGGTCATCAACTCTATTGGAGCAAAGAGGTGTCAGCCACCTTTTACTCCTTTTACTTCTGAATCGACTCGATGTACTTCGTCAGGTTGTGAATGCGCAGCTGGGCGATCGACGCATCGTTGGCATCCAACGCGCGGAAAATCGGTCCCCATAGGGGCATGTCGATTGTGCCGTGGGCGGTAATATCGCCGGCTCCTTCCAGGACATGGATCACTTTGGGTGCCGGAAACTGTCCGCCATTCGCTTGCTTCAGCAGAGTGAGGTCGGTCGGAACCCTCTTCAGTGCCGATGCCGCCGGACCTTGGCCGGTTCCATCCGTGCCGTGGCAGGCCGCGCAATAGCTTTTGAACATTTCGGCTCCCGAACTCGCTTTGGTGTGGGGAGCGGGTATCTTCTTCAGTTCGGCTTGTGGACTGGGCTGCGCCAGCAACGCCGTGGTAACGATCATAGTTGCAAACAGGGCAAACATTTTCATAAGGTCTCCTGGGTTACTCATTCGTTGACACTTAATGAGCCGACCTACTTCTACTTGGCCATGAATAGCAGAATGACTCAGTGACGGTTGTCACTTGGCAAGTAAGTTTTCACCCGGCATTTTGCCCGGTTGACTTACTGGCCGATTTAATCTTCGCCGCCCGTCCAGCGTTTCATGGGACCGTTCAGCAGGGCCAAAACTCCCGCCAATATCAGCGCGGTCACGCCCACGGTGCCGAAGAGCTTGGGCAGCGGCATGGTTTCATAAACGGAAGCCAGCCGCCCGCTAATGTAATTACCCATGGAGTTAGAGAGAAAGAAAATGCCCATGATAAAACTTCCAATGCGGTGCGGCGCTAGCTTCGTCATGGCGCTCAATCCCACGGGGCTCAAGCACAGTTCGCCGATCGTCTGTAATAAGTAGGTCAAGGTGAGCCATAGCGGACTGACTCCCATCTTCCCGGCGATCGGCACGAGAAGCATAAAGCTAAGTCCGCCGAATAGCAGGCCAATGGAGAACTTAATGGCGCTGGGCGGGTTGCGTTTACCTAATTTCACCCACAACCAGGCGAAGACCGGCGCGAGCGTGATGACGAAAAGCGCCGGCAGCGATTGAAACCAACCGGCGGGAAATGGTTGCCCCAGGCCGGGAACGCTGCGGTCTGTGTTGCGGTCGGCAAAGAGGTTGAGCGTGGAACCGGCTTCTTCATAAATCGACCAAAACAGCGTTGCCGCCGCGAATAAGACAAAAATTACCACCAGCCTGCCGCGCTCTTCCTTGGTCCATTTGCCAAAAAGCAACATGCCGCCGAAGACGGTCGCGACGATGAGCAGCAGCAATGCTCCGAAGCTAGCGGAGAGTGATTCGACGGAGATTGTGCCGTTATAGGCCAACCTCCCAAGAGTGAGCAACGCGATGACAAAAGCCACGACGCCCCAACGGAACTTGCGCGTCTCTCCTTTGCTGGGCAACGGTTTGGCTCCCGCATCGCCCAGCGTTTTGCCGCCCAAGGCGTATTGAATGACACCGATCGTCATACCCAAGCCCGCCAACCCGAAGCCGTAATGCCAATTGATCTTTTCGCCCACGTAGCTGCAGATCAACGGCGCAATGAACGCACCCAGATTGATGCCCATGTAGAAAATGGAAAAGCCGGCATCGCGCCGCGGATCATGCTGCGGATAGAGTTGTCCGACCATGGTGCTGACATTCGGCTTCAGTAACCCGGTGCCCGAAACAATCAGCACTAAGCCCATAAAAAATGTCACCACGCTGGGCATCGCCAGGGAGAAATGTCCCAGCGCAATGATGATGCCGCCGACGAGCACGGCGCGCCGCGCGCCCAGGACTTTGTCAGCGATCCAACCGCCCGGCAACGCCAGCAGGTAAACCATTCCGGTGTAAAGACCGTAAATCGCCCCAGCTTCGGCGGTGCCGAAACCCATTCCGTTGCGGGCGGCAGGCGCGGTCATAAAGAGGATCAGCAGCGCGCGCATACCGTAGTAGCTGAAGCGCTCCCATAGTTCGGTCAGGAAGAGCGTGCGCAGGCCGATCGGATGGCCGAAAAAAGCGTGGTCTTGATCGTTCATTTGAAACATAGTCGCATGGCTGCCTCGAGGCCTAAGCTGCGCTATTCTGCATGAGAAGTGCTACCGCGAAAGCTTAAGCAACCGCCCGGCGATGACGCCCCCGCTGAAGTTGGGGACGGTTCGGCACATCCGTGGGACTGGTTTAACGATTTTCTTGAATGGCGGCAGGGCAGGATCGCCAATGAATCGAACCCGGTGGACCGCGAATCAGTAAGGGAATTGACCGGATCTACTGTTGAAGCCAAGCTAGGTCTAAAGAACCTTGCCCTCGCGACAATTTCGAAAATCGCCGGCCAAGATAGTTCCCTCCTCATAGAGGATCCCATCATCCATACATTGATGATGGCCGCAGCTGCGTTCCAAGAGTTCGAAACTGGAAAAGCTTGGCTGTTGACGCCCAGTCCTAGCTTGGGTAATGTGCCACCTCTGTCGTTGATTGCCACGGAAGCGGGACGTGAATTGGTTGCCAATGAACTCGGATTGATCGAGCATGGCATGTTCTAGTGATCGTTTGGCGGCTGTCTCGGGTCAACTATCAGATCTGTCAGGCGCTGGTGGCCTGCGGTATTGGGGGCGTTGGAATGAGGCTAGATTGCCCATTGTTTACACACGTGGGAGCCTTGCATTGAGTGACTTAGAAAGGCGCGTTCACTCAGCCCAACAGCCTAAAGACGATGTCTCTATCG
>Ga0182012_10003356_pt1 | contig 17106 bp, 14 predicted proteins | sample 612S2SmetaG_FD_120486 | JGI IMG/M metagenome (GOLD analysis project Ga0182012, IMG submission 120486) | Permafrost microbial communities from Stordalen Mire, Sweden - 612S2S metaG | ecosystem: Environmental > Terrestrial > Soil > Wetlands > Permafrost | place: Sweden: Stordalen | collected...
CGGGCGCGAGTTCGACGGGCAGGCGGCGTTCGAGATAACGCGTGTGCAGCCAGTACACCCCGCCCGCCCCGAGCGCCACGCAGAGCGCGACGACGAGCGGCGGCAGACCGTGCATGACGGTCTGCACGACGACGGCCACGATAACGACCGACACCGGACCGAGCGCCGCCGCGAAGAAACGCAGGACGCGTTCGCCCGCGCCGCTCGCGGCGACGCTCACGGCAGACGGTCGAGGGCTTTGAGCAGCAGCCGCGCTTTGGGCCCGTACGGCGGATACAAGAGCGACAGCGCGCTGCGTTTCGCCTGACGGAAGACCGCGCGCTCGTGCGAGAAGGCGCGGAACCCGAAGACCCCGTGGTAATTGCCCGCGCCGCTCTCGCCCACGCCGCCGAAAGGCAGATGCTCGTTGGCTAGCTGGATCACCACATCGTCGAGTGCGACGCCGCCCGACGACGTCGCCTCGACGATCGGTTCGGTTTCCGCCGACGGACCGAAGGCGTAAAGCGCCAGCGGTTTGGGCCGCAGGTTGACCTTGGCGATCGCGTCGTCGATCGAGCGGTAGGTCAACACCGGCAGCACCGGTCCGAAGATCTCCTCCGACATGATCGGCGCGTCGAAGCCCGCGCCGGTCACGATCGTCGGCGCGATGTAGCGACGCTCGCGATCGCGTTGGCCCCCGAGCACGATGCGCGCGCCGGCAGCCACGCTCGCATCGAGCAGGTTGACGATGCGCTCGAACGCGGCGTCGTCGACGATCCGGCACAGATCGGGATTGATGCTGCGCGCCGATTCGGTCTTGCCGTACATGCGCTCGACCGCGGCGATCGTTTCGGCCAGAAACCGCTCGGCCAGCATCTCGTGCACGAGCACGTAATCCGGCGCGACGCAGGTTTGGCCCGCGTTGATGAACTTGCCCCACGCGATGCGCTCGCCCGCAATCGCGGGATCGGCGTGTTCGGTTACGAATGCGGGCGATTTACCGCCGAGTTCGAGCGTGACGCTGGCCAGATGCTCGGCCGCGGCGCGCATCACGATCTTGCCCACGCGCGTGCTGCCGGTAAAGAAGATGTGATCGAAGGGAAAGGTCAGGAGCCGTTCGGCCGTGTCGATGTCGCCGCCGGCGAAGGCCACGTCTTCCGCCGCAAACGCCTCGTGCACGATCGTTTCGATCGCGGCCGCCGTGCGCGGCGTCTTCTCCGAGGGTCGCAGGATCACGCGATTCCCTGCGGCGAGCGCGGCGACCAGCGGCACGATGGCCAAATAAAACGGGTAGTTCCAGGGCGCCAAGATCAGCGCGACGCCCTTGGGCTCGTACCGCACCTCGCTGCGCGCGCCGGCGAGTTTGAGCGGGGTCGGCACCTTTTCGGGACGCGCCCAGGCCGAGAGCGAGCGCCGCGCGTAACGCAGTTCGGCGAGCGCCGGACCGATCTCGGTCAGTTCGGTTTCCTCGGGCGCTTTGCCGAAGTCGCCGGCGAGCGCCGCGACGATGTCCTTCCGGTGCTTGCGGATGGCGCGTTCGAGCGCGTCGAGCCGCGCGCGCCGGCCGGCGAGCGGCGGGTAGGGCTGAGCCCGGTAGCGCCTGCGCTGCGCTTCGAAGGCGGCGCGCAGTTCGTCGCTGGAAGGGTTGGCCATCGGCGCCGAGATCATCGGAGACTCCAGTCGTAGGCGTTCCACGTCGGTGAGAACGCGTTCGGTGCGAAGCCGTGCAAACGCTTGCGGTACGCGTAGACGTAGCTGGGATTGAACAAATAGATGATGGGCACGTCGTGCGCGACGATCCGGTCGATCGCGCGATAGGCCGCACGCCGCGCGTCGCGGCCGGTTGCGGCAATGGCCGCCGACTCCAAGCGCTCGACGCGCGGATCGCAGTAGCGCATGTAGTTCTTCGCGGCCGCCGAGCAACCGTAGAGAAAGCGATCGTCGGGATCGGCGCCCATCGACCAAGGCACGTAAGCCACATCGAAGGCGCCGCTTGCCAGCACGCCGGTTTGGGGCAGGAAGAGCTGCGCGTTCGAGATCGACTTGAGCGTGACGTCGACGCCGCGCTCTTCCAACTCGCGTTGCGCAACGGTCGCCACGCGCACGCCGGTCGTCGTTTCGGGAAACTGCACGTAGGTGAGTGCGAGGCTGCGGCCGCCCTTACGGCGCTTGCCGTCGGGGCCGCGCCGCCAGCCCGCCGCATCGAAGGCCGCATCGGCCGCGCGCGGATCGAAGGGCGGCTGCAGGATGCTCGCATCGTAAGCCCAGGAGAAACGTGGCCGGTCGGAATCGGCCACCGGATATTTGCCCAGCGTTATCTTGGCGCTGATGCCGCCGCGATCGAGCGATGCGGCGAGCGCCCGGCGCACGCGCGGATCGTCGAACGGCGGGTGCGTGGTATTGAGCGCAAGGCCCGCGATCAACGCGGTCGCAACGCTGGTGAAGGCGATGCCGTCGACGCCCGCGAGCACGGCCTGCTGCGACGGCGCGATCAGGTTGAAGTCGAGGCTGTCCGAACGCAAGAGCGTCAGATTGGTTTGCGGATCGGGCACGATCCCGATCTCGAGCCGCTCCACTTTGGGTCGCCCGCGCCAATAGAGCGGATTCGCGCGATAGGTCAGGCGGTCGCCGCGGCGCCACTCGACGAACGCGAAGGGCCCGTCGCCGACGCTCGGCGCCGCGCCGAAGGCCGCCCGGTCGAGCGGGCCCTGGTGCGCCAGCACGTGTTCGGGCAGCACGTACTGCGGCGAGGTGCCGTACGCGAAAAACGTCGCAACGGCGGGCGCCCAGGCTCGTTTGAGATGCACGCGCACGGTCAGTGGATCGGGCGCGGTCGCCGCATCGATCAGCTCGTAGCCCTCACGCGAGCCGACGGGATTGGCCGGATCGAGGATGGCGTGCAGCGTGAAGAGCACGTCGCGCGCGGTCAGGGGCACGCCGTCGCTCCAGCGCACGCCACGCCGGAGGTGGTAGACGATCGTCCGGCCGTCGGGCGAGATGCCGCCGTTGGCTGCGGTCGGGATCGTCGCCAGCAGTTCGGGCACGGGCCGGCCGCTCGGATCGAGGTCGAAGAACGGCTCGAAGACCAGGTGGGCCAACTGCTGCTCGACGTTGGCCGCGTCGGCGTGGGCGAACAGGGGATCGAGCGTGCCCGGGTCGGCCGCAACGTTAAAACGCAGGGGCGGCGGCCCCGCTGCCGGGGCGGGTCCGCGGAGGCCGAGCGCGAGGAGCAGGGCGATGAGGGCGAAAGCCGGGCGCACCGCCACCCCTTCGCACGGCCGCGGACGGCGCCCCCCGGACGGAACAAAGCTCGGCCGCCCGCCGGCAAATCCCCGGATTTTCTCCGTATTCATCTTGTAATCGCCGGATGAAATGGTATACTCTTTGGCATTCCAACGAACCGAAATTGCCCTGAGGGAGATGCCGGCGAATGTTTGCGCCACCCGAAATCGACGAACTCGATATCCGACTGCTCGACGCGCTGCAACGCAACGCGCGCTCGACCTATGCCGAGATGGCGGCGATCGTAGGCCTGGGTTCGTCGGCGGTTCACGAACGCGTCAAGCGCCTCGAACAGCGTGGTTACGTCAAAGGCTACGGCGCCCGTCTCGACGCGCAGCGCCTCGGCATCGAATTGGTCGCATTCGTCAGCGTCTACACGCAGTACGACGTGCAGTACGACGCGTTCCACAGCACGATCGCGGCTTTGCCCGAAGTGAGCGAAGTCTACAGCGTCGCGGGCGAGGAATCGTTTCTCTTGAAAGTCTCGACGCGCTCGACCGCGCACCTCGACGATTTTCTCACGCGCTTGAAGTCGATCGCGGGCATCGCGCGGAGCAAGACGACGATCGTGCTTTCGACGCCGTTCGAACGCAACGGCATCGCGCTCGACGAACTCGTCGGCGAGCGCGCGCCCGCCCTGCGCGCCGTCGGCGCGCGATGACGGTCGTGGACGCTCCGGCCAAACCTTGCCGTTTGGGCACGCATCGCGTGCTCGAGCCCGCGGGCGCCTTGCCGCAGGCGGCCTGGAAGCTCGACGCCACGGCGATTGCCTACGCAAACGAAATTCTCTGCGACGTCGACGCGCTCAACGTCGACTCGGCATCGTTCCACCAAATCGCCGCGGCGTGCGAGCACGACGAGCGGCGCGTCGCCGCGCACGTCGAGAGCATCGTGCGCGAGCGCGGCAAGCAGCACAATCCCGTCACCGGCAGCGGCGGCATGTTCGTGGGGCGCGTGCGCGCCATCGGCGCGGCCATACGCGAACGCAGCGAACTGCGCGAAGGCGACCGCATCGCGTCGCTCGTCTCGCTGACCCTGACGCCGCTGCGCATCGACGAAGTGCTGCGCATCGACATGGCCACCGGTCGCATCTGGGTGCGCGGCACGGCCGTGCTCTTCGAATCGGGTCACTACGCCGTGCTACCCGACGACATCCCCGACGACGTCGCGCTCGCCGTGCTCGACGTTGCGGGCGCGCCCGCGCAAGTGCGCCGTCTCGCTTCCACCGGACAGACGGTGGCGGTGCTCGGAGCGGACGGAAAGTCCGGCATCCTGGCCTGCGCGGAAGCCAGAGCGGCCGTGGGCCCGAATGGGCACGTGGTGGGCATCGCACCCAGCGACCAAACGCCCGGCGCGCGACTCTTGATCGATCATGGATACGTGGATCACTTCGTGGTCGCCGACGCGCGCAACACGCTCGACGTGCTGGCCGCGATCCCCGACGCGCTGCCCATGCTCGCCGACGTGACGATCAACTGCGTGAACGTGCCCGGCACCGAGCTGAGTTCGATCCTGTGCACGCGCGACGAGGGAACGGTCTATTTCTTCTCGATGAGCACCTCGTTCACGGCCGCGGCCCTCGGCGCCGAAGGCGTGGGCAAGGACGTGACCATGATCGTCGGCAACGGCTACGCCAAGGGGCACGCGGTCATCGCGCTGCAGACCCTGCGCGACCATCCGCCCATTCGCGAGTATTTCAGCGCACGCTTCGGCTCAGTGCCGGCGAGGTAGTCCATGGAAGCGATCGTTCACGAGCGGCACTTCAAACCGCCGGCTCCGCCCGAGACCCTCGCGCACCGCGACGTGCGCCGCGGCGAATTCTGGCGTGCGATTCCGAAATACCGCGACATCGACGAAGCGACGTTCCTCGACCACATCTGGCAAGGGCAGAACTCGATCAAGTCGCCGGAAGAATTGCTCGAGACGGTCAAGGATCTCGTGGAGCCGTCGTTCTTCGACGACGTGCGCGACGGCTTTCACCGCGCGCCGATGGCCGTGCGCGTGTCGCCCTACCTGATCGCCTCGATCGACTGGACCGATCCCTACCGAGACCCGATCCGCACGCAATTCATTCCGCTGGCGTCGCGGCTCTTGCCCGACCATCCGCGGCTCACGCTCGACTCGCTGCACGAACTCGAAGACTCGCCCGTGCCCGGCGTGACGCACCGCTATTTCGACAAAGCGCTGTTCTTGCCGCTCAACGTGTGCCCGGTCTACTGCCGCTTCTGCACGCGCTCGTATGCGATCGGCGCCGACACCGACACGGTCGACAAAGTGCCGCTGGCCAAGACGCCCAAGCAGTGGCACGACGCCTTCGAGTACTTCGCGAGCCGCCCCGAACTCGAAGACATCGTGATCTCCGGCGGCGACGCGTATCAATTGGCCGCAAAGTCGATCGCCACGATCGGCGAGGCGCTGCTGGCGATCCCGCACATCCGGCGGATGCGTTTTGCGACCAAAGGTCCGGCGGTCATGCCCATGAAGATCTTGACCGACACGCCGTGGCTCGACGCGATCTCGGCGATCGTCGAGAAGGGCCGCAAGCTCAACAAGGAAGTGGTGATCCACACCCACTTCAACAATCCCAACGAAATCAGTTGGATCACCGAGAAGGCGATGAACCTGCTCTTCGAGCGGGGCATCACCGTGCGCAATCAATCGGTCTTGATCCGCGGCGTCAACGACGATCCCGAAGTGATGCAGCTCTTAGTCAGACGCCTCAGCTATCTCAACGTGCATCCCTACTACGTGTACATGCACGACTTGGTCAAGGGCGTCGAGGAGTTGCGCACGCCGATCCAGACCTCGATCGACATCGAGAAGTTCGTGCGCGGCTCGACGGCCGGCTTCAACACGCCGCTCTTCATCTGCGACGCCCCGGGCGGCGGCGGCAAACGCGACATCCACAGCTTCGATCACTACGACCGCGAGAACGGCATCGCGGTCTACTCGGCCCCGAGCGTCAAACCGGGGAAGCACTTCGTGTACTTCGATCCCATCGACACGCTCTCGCCCGAGGCCCAGGCGCGCTGGCGGCACCCGGCCACGGCCGAGGCGATGATCGGCGAAGCGATCGAGAAGGCGGGCGGTCCGCGGAGCTACGTTCCGGCGTAGCGTTCCGGCGGCGAAAGACGCTGCCGGGAAGAACCAAAACGGCTCTCGTGCGTTATGTATTCGTGCCCCCTTGCCGACGCCTGGAGTACCGTGAAAGCTAGCCCGAGCCCGACATACTCGACCGCGACCGGAATGGACGTCGGCTGGACCCACGTGGCGCTCTACGCGCACGATCTCGACGCGAGCATCGACTTCTACGCGCGCTACGCGCGCATGGGCATCGTGCACAGCCGCAAGGGTGACGACGGCAAGCGCATCGTGTGGCTGAGCGACCGGACGCGGCCCTTCGCGCTCGTGCTGATCGAGTCGCGGGAACCCGTGCGCGAACCGCTCGGGCCCTGGGCACACCTCGGAGTCGGCTTGCCCAGTCGCGAGGCGGTCGACGAGCGTTGCGCGCTGGCTCGCGAAGAGGGCCACCTCAAACGGGGCCCGGTCGAAAGCGGCTATCCGGTCGGTTACTGGGCGTTACTCGGCGACCCCGACGGACACACGCTCGAAATCTCGTTCGGCCAAGAGATCGGCATGGCGATCGACGGCGCGGGTGGCTGACGCAGCGCCGGCGTTTTTCGACAACGCCGCGATCCGCCGCAGAGACCTCGCGTGGAACGACTGGACCGGCGTCTGCGCGTTCCTCGAGGATCAAGCGGTGTGCCGGCTGGCCGCGGTGGATGCGCCGTCACCCTATGTGGCGGCGCTGTCGTATCGTTTCGAGGCGGGCGCGTTTCTCGTGCACTTCTCACGCAACGGGACGCTCGCCAAGCTGCTCGCCATCGATCCGCACGTGACGATCGAAGTGTCGCAAGCGATCAGCTTGCTCAAAGCGCCGGCGGCGCAGAATACGAGCATGGAATATCGGAGCGTGATCGCGCGCTGCGTTGCGAAGCTCACGTTGCTCGATCTCGAGATCGAGGCGCAACAATACGACGCGCTCGAGAAATACCGGCCGGAGCGCGACTATCTGCCGATCGATCGCGAGCGCGCCACACGCGCGATCGTGGCCTGTCGCGCCGAGATCGTGTCGCTGAGCGCCAAGAAGCGCGTGCTGGCCGACGGCCAGTTCGGCGCGAGCGGCATCGATCCGGGCTACGCCCGCTACGAATTCCCGGCGCCGCCGGCGCTGTCGTCGTTGCCGCCCGAAGCCTTCAAACCGCGGTAGCCTGTAGGTGCGAAACGCACCTATTGAACTTGAGTTGTCTGATCTTGTATGGTCCGGGAATGTCGCCGCTTCCGGGCCGGTACCGTGCTCTTTGAGGGTACCGACGCGCGCTATCACCAGCTCGCCGACGAACTGACGCGGCAGATTCGCGACCGCGTGCTGGAGCCGCAGCAGCGGCTGCTCTCCGAGCCCGCGCTCGCGCGGCAGTTCGGGGTGAGCCGGGATACGGTGCGGGCCGCAATCGCCGTGCTCGAACGGCGCGGTCTGCTGCTCCGGCGGCGCGGCGTCGGCACCTTCGTCGCCGGGCCGCGCGTGCGCCAAGATCCTTCGCGGCTGGGCGCATTCTACGAAGCGATGATCGATCAAGGTCTGCGGCCCGAACCGCGGCTGCTCGAGTTTCGAACGATGACCCCCGACCCCGCCGCGGCGGCTCGGCTCGGTCACGAAACCGCCGTCTTGCTCGTGCGTCAATTCCGGCTCGACGGCCGCCCCGTCGCGTTGACGCGCGCGTACCTCCATCCCGACGCCGTTCGTGCGACCCGTCTCGAAGCGGAGCAAACGACGGCGGTCCAGTTGATCGAGCGCTTCGTCAAACGGCGCATCGAAAACGTCGACGTCAGACTCCGTGCGGAAACCGCCGGCGAGCACGCCCGTTATTTGGACCTGCTCGAACCGGAACCGATCCTCGTGTTCGAACGCACCAGCGCCGCGGCCGACGGCTGCGGGTTAGAATTCACTTCGTGGTATCTGCGTCCCGACGTATACGAATTCGGGATGCGCATGCACGGACCGTTCGAACTGAGCGACGGCTTTCATCACCTGCCGCCTGCGCACCGGACGCAGTAGGAGCTTCACCGTGTCCAGCATCCCATCGCGGCGCTCGCTCATCGCCGCTTCAGCCGCAACGTTCGCTTCGATCGCGATTCTGCCGCGCGGCGTTCGCGCCGCAGCGACGACGTTCAAGTTCGGCCACGACCTCTATCCCGAGCACCCGCTGCACGTGCGCCTGCGCGAATTCGCCGACGCCGTGCGCCGCGAAACCGGCGGTGCGCTCGACATCACCGTCTTCCCGTCGAGCGCGCTTGGCGGCGATACGCAGATGATCACGCAGGTGCGCTCCAACGCAATCCAGATGTACGCCGGCCCGGGCGGCATCCTGGCGACGGTCGCACCGCAGGCCTCGATCACCTACGTCGGATACGCCTTTCACGACTACAAGACGGTTTGGCGCGCGCTCGACGGCGAGGTCGGGGCGTTCATTCGCGCGGGCATCGAGCACGCCGGACTCATACCCTTGCCCGCGATCTGGAACAACGGGTTCAACCAGGTCTACAACAACGCGCGGCCGATCGACGCGCCCGGTGATTTCGCCGGCTTGAAGATCCGCACGTCGGCGAGCCCGATCTTCGTCTCGACGTTTCAGTCGCTGGGCGCTTCGCCGACGCCGATCAACCTCAACGAAACCTACACGGCGCTGCAAACCAAACTCGTCGACGGCGTGACCGATCCGCTCGCCGTGGTCGAATACGAAAAGTTCTACGAAGTGCAGAAGTATGCGTCGCTCACCAACCAAATGTGGGGCGGCTACTGGATCGTGATCAACCCCGACGCCTGGAACGGCTTGGACAAGAAGGTGCGCGATACGGTGATCCGCCTCGGCGCGGAGTGCGCCGCGAAGCAACGCGACGACGTGGCCAAGGTCGAAGCCGCGGCGCCGGCCCGGCTCATCGCTCACGGCATGGTCGTCAACAAACCCGACCACGCGCCCTTCCGCAAAAAGCTCGAGGAGGCCGGATTCTACGCGCAGTGGCGCAAGACGTTCGGCGACGCGGGCTGGCGGGCACTCGAAAAATACACCGGAACACTGGGGTAGACGCAACGATGAACGTTCTCGTTTTGATGGCCGACGAACACGCCCGCGACGCGATGGGCGCCTACGGCCATCCCGTCGTGCGCACGCCGCACCTCGACGCACTGGCCGCACGCGGCACGCGCTTCACCAATGCCTACTGCGCGTCGCCGATCTGCGTGCCCTCGCGCTCGAGCTTCGCCGCCGGCCGCTACCCGCACGATATCGGCTCGTGGGACAACACCTCGCCGTATCTCGGCACGCCGCGCAGTTGGGCGCACCGCGCGAGCGAGGCCGGCTACCGCACGCTCTCGATCGGGAAGCTGCACTATCGCGCGGAAGAGGACGACACGGGCTTCGCCGAGCGGCGCATTCCGATGCACGTCGTCGACGGCGTGGGCGACCTGCGCGGCAACCTCTTGCGCGAACCGCAGCCGCTGCGCCGCATCGCGCGAACGAAGCTGATCGACGTCGGAGCGGGCGAGAGCGAATACAACCGCTACGACAACGCGATCGCCGATGAGGCCGTGGCGTTCCTGCGCGACGAGGCGCCCGGCTCGCAGCCCTGGGTCGCCTTCGTCTCGTTCGTGGCGCCGCACTTTCCGTTGATCGCACCGCAGCGCTACATCGACATGTATCCGCCGGAGAGCGTGATCTTGCCCAAACAGTACGCGCTCGGCGAACGGCCGCATCATCCCGTGCTCGACGCGTTGCGCGTCGCCTTCGACGTGGCCGACGAGTTCGACGAGGCGACGCTGCGCCGCGCCATCGGCGCATACTATGCATTGTGCACCTTCATGGACGACCGCATCGGCATGGTGCTGGACGCGCTCGAGGCGAGCGGCTGCGCGGACGATACGCTGATCCTGTATACGAGCGATCACGGCGACCAGATCGGCGAGCACGGCCTGTGGTGGAAGTACACGATGTACGAAGGCTCGGCGGCCGTTCCGCTGATCCTGGCCGGCCCGGGCGTGCCCGCGGGCGCGGTGGTCGACGCACCCGTGTCGCTCGTCGACGTGTATCCCACGATCACCGACGCCCTGCAGCTACCCGCCGCGCCCGACGAAGCGGATCTGCGCGGCGCGTCGTTGCTGCCTTTCGCACGCGGCAAGCGCGCCGACGTGCGCCCGATCTTCGGCGAATACCACGCGATGGGTTCGATCACGGGCATGTTCATGCTGAGAGACGGCCCGTACAAGTTCGTCTATTACGCGGGCTACGCGCCGCAGTTGTTCGACCTCGCCGCCGATCCGGGCGAACTGCACGACCTCGCGCGCGAGCCGGCGTACGCAGCTATTCTCGCGCGTTGCGAGGCGAAGCTGCGCGACATCGGCGACCCCGACGCGATCGACCGGCAGGCCAAGGCACATCAGGGAGAGCTGCTCGAAGCGGCCGGCGGCGCGGCGGCGGTCGAGGCGCTCGGCGATAAGTTCGCTTATTCGCCGGCACCCGCGCAGTTCAAATATCCGGCCGCGGTGGCCGTCTCGTGACCTAGAACGCGAGCGCCGAGCCGGTCGCATTACGCGGATCGTGCGCGGCGCTCAGCGTGCCGTCGGGTGCGACGCCGACGGCGTTGGCGATCGAGCCGCCGCCGCGTAACGGTTTGATGCTGTAGCCCATCGCGGCAAGTCCCGCCGTAACGGAGCCGGCGAACGCGCCCTGCTCGGCGTACACGACGTCGGGCAGGCACTGCATGTGCACGCGCGGCTGGGCCACTGCTTCGGCGACGCTTTGCTGAAACTCGACGACGCCGCGCACGATGTCGAGCACCGCAGTGATGATGCGCGGGCCGCCCGCAGCACCCGCGACCAACTCGACGCGCCCCGACGCATCCACGACGATCGTGGGCGACATCGACGAGAGCGGCCGTTTCTGCGGCGCGATCGCGTTGGCCGCACCCTGGACCAAGCCGAACATGTTGGGTGCGCCGGGCTTGCTCGTGAAGTCGTCCATCTCGTCGTTGAGCAGCACGCCCGTGCCTGCGGCGGTAAAGCCACTGCCGAAGCTATTGTTGAGGGTGTAAGTCACGTCGACGGCATTGCCCGCGGCGTCGATCACGCTGTAATTCGTCGTGTTGTGGCCTTCGTGCGACTCGATGGCGGGTAGCATCGTTGAGGGCGTGGCGCGATCGGGCTCGATCGAGGCGCGCTCTCGGGCGAGATACGCGGGTGCGAGCAAACGCGCCACGGGAGAGGCGACGAAGTCGGGATCGCCGAGCGCGCTGTTACGGTCGGCGAAGGCGCGGCGTTCCGCTTCGAGTTCGAGATGCGCGCCCGCGAGACTGCGCAACGCGGCTCCCGAGGGCGCGCCGAGGATGCCCAGCGTCTCGCAGAGCGTAACGCCGCCCGAACTCGGCGGCGGCGCCGAGACGATGGTCGCGCCCGCATACGTGCAGGTCACGGGGGCGCGCTCGACCGCACGATAGGCGGCCAGGTCGGCGAGGCTGATGATGCCGCCGGCGGCCTGCACCGAAGCGACGAGCGCTCTTGCCACATCGCCCTTGTAAAATCCGTCGGCGCCGCGTTCGGAGATGGCGCGCAACGTGCGGGCCAAGTCGGGTTGGGCAAAGCGCTCGCCCGCGTGCGGCGCTTTGCCGTCGCGCAGATAGATCGCCGCGCTCGATGGAAAGCGCGCGAGCAGACCCGCGCCGCCGTCGATTTCGCGAACGTCGGCGGCGTCGAGCACGAAGCCGTCGGCGTAGGCAATGGCGGGCGCGAGCAGCGCGGCACGCGAGCGCGTCGCAAAACGTTCGCGCGCGTATTCCAGGCCGGCGACCGTGCCGGGAACCCCGGCCGAGAGCGCGCCGACGGTGCTGCGCTCGGGGTCGGCGTTGCCCTTCGCATCGAGGTACATGTCGGCGGTAGCGGCGGCGGGCGCCTCTTCGCGGAAGTCGATGAAGTGTGTGGTGCCGTCGGCCAAGCGAACGAGCATGAAGCCGCCGCCGCCGAGATTGCCGGCTGCCGGATACGTCGCGGCCAGCGCATAGCCGATCGCGATTGCGGCATCGACGGCGTTGCCGCCGTCTTGCAGCACGCGCTCGCCGGTCAGCGTCGCGAGATGCTGATCCGTAGCGACGGCTCCGGCATTGCCCCGCGCGGTGTTGGGATGATCGGCTCCGAGCAACGCGCACGCGAGCACCACCGCGGACGCACTGCGCGCGCGCGCGTCACCAGCTAAACGAACCGAGCGCATCCCACTGTCCCTCCAGCGTGCCGAACCAATCGAAGAACGTTTCGCCGATCGCGCCGCTGCGCTTGCTCTCGCCGAGCGAGCCCAACAGCTCGGCGCTCTCGGGCGCACCGCACGAGCCCACCGGCGCGGTCTGGCCACCGACGTTGATCGCGATCGTGCGTCCGGCCTCGCGACGCAGCGCGGCCACCGAGGCGCGCACCACCGCTGCGCCCGCTTCGTCGCCGCGACCTTTGCGGAACATGCGCCAGTACGCCATCGGCTGCAGCGCGTCGGAGTAGCGCGCCACCGCCGCATAGGGAAACTCGCGATCCGTAAGCCCGGTCAGGTACGGATCTTCGACGGTGCTGACGATCAGCGCATTCGGACCCAGGGCTTCGCGCACGAGCCGCGGATATGCCGCGAGCGCCGTGCGCGCTACCGCGCCGTCGCCCAGGTATTCGCCGCCCCGTTCGAGGTCGATGGCCAGCCCCGCGACGGGCGTGCCGCGCGGCGTGCGATACGTCGCGGCTTCGGTCGTGCGCAGCAGGTCGAAAGAGGTGGCCGCGCGCGGCACGGTCCAAGCGATCACGCCGATGTTCGCATCGGCCGCCGCGTCGATGAGTGCGTCGACGGAGGGTTTGGCCGCGGGCGTCACTTCCGAAAACTCGCCGTAGGCCATGCGCAGTTCTATGTAACGAATGCCCGCGCGCTTGGCGCGGGCGACGATCGCCGAGGCATCGAGGTGCGCGAACGAATCGCTGTCGGCGGCGTCGGGTGAATAGCGCAGCCACATACCCTTGCCGCGAATTGCGTCGAGCGGTTGGCGCGCAACGTCGGCGGGAACGGCGACGTCGACCGTCGTCGCCGCGGTCGCTCCACGCTCGATGCTGTATCGATACGACGCGCCGGGACGCACGTGCGCATCGCGGCAGGTCGACGCGGGCGGCGCCGTCGTGCAGACGGTGCGCGTCGCGCCTTCACCGGTGCGCACCACGCTGACCGGTTGCGTCGCCGCGGGGAACCAGCCGATCTGCACCAAGTGCGGACCGAGCGGTCGGGCCACCACCCGCGCGACGCTCCAGGTGCGCGTATCGGTCTCGGCACGCGCGTCGGGCAAACCCATCTGTGCCGATGCAATCGCGCGCACCGAGAGCGGACCGTCTTGCGTGGTCGTCACGATCGCGGCCGGGCCGCCGAAGCGCGAACGCGTTTGCCACTGCGTCTCGCCGTGCGACGCGGCAAACTCGATGTCGCCGGCCTGCACGAGTTTGGTCGGCTTGCCCTCGGCATCGGCAAAGCGCACGCGCACGATCCAGCGTGCCCGGCCGTCGGGATCCACGCCGCCCGGCAACGTCTCCAAGCGCATCGAGCGCGCGGGCGCGGCACTCCACACGATCGGTATCGGCGCGAGCGCAGGCCCGGCAGGCGGACAGGGCACGATCAACCCGAGCAAGCTCCGTTTCTCTTCAGCGAACGACGAGCGTCAGAAATGAGGGAGCCGACGCACGATACCCTTTCAGCGAGGCGATCGCGCCGATGCGGACGCCGCCGCGCAGACGAAGTTGCAAGGGGTGCGCGTAGAGCGGCGACGATACCGTCGGCACGCTCCCGTCGAGGGTGTAGCGCACCGCTGCGTTCGGCACGAAGGGCTCGAGCACGACGGTCGCATTCGCCGTGCGCGCGGGCAACACCACGCGATACACGTTGGGCCGCACTTCGAAAGGCGTTGCAGCCGGCGAGTTTAGGCGATAGCCGACCTCGGGGATGCGAAAGGTGATGCCCGCGCTTTCGAGATGCTGCAACGCCAGGCCGGCACGCTGCTCGAAGCTCGGCCAATGCATGCGCGAGCGCGGCGTCCAGGTGAGTTCGGCGAGCGCGAGCGCGCGCGGATAAGCCATGTACCAGAGATGTTCGGGCGTCGCGATGTATTCGGCCCACACGTTGCCTTGCGCGCCGAGCACGCGATGCCGGGCACCGAGCGGAATGCCCTCCAACGGATCGTACGCGTAGACCGCGCGCAGCGTGGTGAAGCCGCCGATGGCGCGCGGCTCTCCTTCGGGCGGTCCTTGGTACGCGTCGAAATAGAGCGGCGGACCTGGACTCATCACCACCTCGTGACCGTGCGCGATCGCCGTCGCGCCCGCGCCCGCGCCGGTCCAGGCCATCACGACCGCCGTCTTCGAGGCGCCGACCTTATCGATTTCGTCCCACCCCACGATACGCCGCCCGTGGCGATTGGCGATGCGCTCGATGCGCCGCGTGAAGTAGCCCTGTACTTGCGCGTAGTCGGTCAGATGCGCGCGGCGCATCAGAGCCTGCACGTCGCTCGATTTGCGCCAGGCGATGTAGTCCACTTCGTCGCCGCCGACGTGCACGAACGGCCCCGGAAAGAGCTTCGCCAGTTCGCGAAAGACGCCGTCGTAAAAGGCGAAGGTCTTCGGCGTCGGGCACATCGCGTCGTCGGCAGAACCCGCGCAGGCCAGATAGTCGTACGCCCTCAGCGCCCCGGCCGAATGACCGGGGCCTTCGATCTCGGGTACGATCTGCACGTGGCGCGCTGTTGCGTACGCCACCACTTCACGAACGTCGCGCGCCGAGTAGTGCGCGCACGGCTTCAGCGCCGTCCCGTCGCGACAACCGCCGACGGACACCAACAACGGATACCCGGGAATCTCGATGCGCCACGATTGGTCGTCGGTCAAGTGCCAGTGAAACGTATTGAGCTTGAAGCGCGCCGCGGTGTCGATGTACTGCTCGACGACCGGGACCGGAAAGAAGTGACGGCTGACGTCGAGATGCAGTCCGCGCCAAGCGAACTCGGGCCAATCGACGATCTGTACCGCCGGCACGACGCGCGCGCCGCGGGGCGCGGTCGTGACTAATTGCGCGAACGTCAGCGCGCCGTAGTAGAGTCCCGCACCGCTATTTGCCGCGATGGTCGCGCCGGAGTCATCGACGTCGAGGCGGTAGCCCTCGTTGCCGATTTTGCGCACGTGCGGATGCAGCGCGAACGCGATCGTCGTCGGCGCATCGCCGGGCGGATCGACCGAGACGCTCGCACCCTGGTGCCGCAAGTCCGCGGCGAGCGACAGCGCAGCCCGATGCGCGTCGGGCGCATCGGAGCGAATCACGACCGGAGAGGGCAGCGACAGCGCGCCCGGCAGGCGACGAACGGAACGCGGCCAGGGCAATATGGAAAGCCGCGCCGCGTCGACAGGCGCGCGCGCGGTGACGTCGCCGTCTGCGCGAGACGGCGCGACGGGGCCGAGCGCGCGCAGCGTCAGGATCGCGGCGAGAACGACAAGAAACACTGTTCGCAAGGCGAGATTGAGTTCGGTTCTCCGTCTCACGTCGCCCTGGGCGGCGACGGAACCAATCCAAGCCGGCGTGCGTTGATACACCCGCCATGAAGAAGAAGGTCGCGCTTCCGTCCGTCGAGGCGGCCCGCCGGATCGGTCCGGAGGCCTGGCTTGCCGTGCGCGCCCGGCCCGGCGCTTCTTAATTTCGGTCCCGAGGAAGCGTTCGGCCGCGTTCCGTAACCGGAACGCATGAGACTTCGCGCGTCACGGATCGCCTCCGCGCTTGCATTGTGCTTCTTCGCTCCGCTCGCGGCTTCGGCCCAGAGCGTCGACGACTTGGTGGCCAAACACGTGGCCGCGCGCGGGGGCCTCACGGCACTGCGCGCGATCAACACGGTGACCGCGACGGGCAGAATGCGCGTTCCCGGCTTGGACGCGGTGCTCGCCTACAAGCAGTACTCCGCGCGGCCGGATAACGCGCGCATCGAGGTAACGCTGCAAGGCCTTACCGCGGTGCAGGCCTTCGACGGCGCGACGGGTTGGCAGATCCAACCCTTCCAAGGCCGCAAGGATCCCGAGAAGATCGGCGCCGACGACGCGAAGTCGATCGAAGAGAGCGCCGACTTCGAGGATGCGCTGGTCGATTACAAAGCCAAGGGCAACGCGGTCGACTTCATCGGCACCGAAGACGTCGACGGCGCGCCGGCGCTCGTACTGCGCGCCAAACTGAAGAACGGCGACGAGCAGCTCTATTACCTCGATCCCGACGCGATGCTGACGATTCGCATCGTGACCAAACAATTCGTACGCGGCGCGGAATCGCAGAGCGTCACCGACCTCGGCGATTACGAGAAGGTCGCGGGGGTGTGGTTTCCGTTCGAGTTGTCCTCGGGACCCAAGGGCTCGTCGGCGCGAACGCTGATCACCTTCGACTCCGTCGTGGTCAACGGCCCGGTGGCGGCCTCACTCTTCGCCTTCCCGCAAGGAAAGTAGCCATGTCGCGCACGCGCTCGCTCACCTCGTCGCTCGCCCTCGCCGCCGTGCTGCTCGCCGGCGGCGCGGCCGCCGCCGACGAACCGCGCTACGATTCCGGCACGATCTCCGGCCTCGGCGCGCGCAACATCGGCCCGGCCGTGGTCTCGGGCCGCATCGCTGCGATCGTCGGCCGTCACGAAGCCTCGGGCAAGACGACGCTGCTCGTCGGTGCGGCTTCGGGTGGCGTGTGGAAATCGACCGACGGCGGCACGACCTTC
>Ga0182012_10003361_pt1 | contig 17093 bp, 11 predicted proteins | sample 612S2SmetaG_FD_120486 | JGI IMG/M metagenome (GOLD analysis project Ga0182012, IMG submission 120486) | Permafrost microbial communities from Stordalen Mire, Sweden - 612S2S metaG | ecosystem: Environmental > Terrestrial > Soil > Wetlands > Permafrost | place: Sweden: Stordalen | collected...
CGGCATTCTGCATCTGCACGTTCATCCTGCCGTTGCATGCCTATCCCGCCTTCCCCATTTTCATGCTCATCTTGTATTGGAAACGAAAACGGTTTCATGCTCATCTTGTGTTGGACAATTCTAAACCATGCCATTTTCGTTTTCGGTGCTAACATCGCAAGATAAACAAAGTTTCCAAATATGCGTTCAGATCAGGACCACAAAATCGTTGGACTTGAGGCTCTACGCTTCCTCTGCGCTTTTTCGGTTGTGGTCTTTCACTATTCGATGTTCGCCTTCGTTGGAACAGTGCCAGTCGGTTACGAGCCCAAGGCGGCTCCATTCTATAACATCTTGTTCCCTTTCCTGGATCGCGGATTTTTTGCAGTACCTTACTTTTGGTGTATCAGCGGGTTTATTTTTTTCTGGAAATACCAGTTCGACGTGAGAAACCGCATAACAGGGCGAGAGTTCTTCGTATATCGGTTTTCCCGACTCTATCCTCTGCATCTGGCGACACTGCTATTGATTGCCATCTTACAAACTTTCTACATGGCATTGACTAGGACTTATTTTATATATCCAAACAACAAACTAACGAGCTTCACATTACATTTATTGATGCTCGGCAACCTGAGCTTCCCCTACCATCTCTCTTTTAACGGTGTTATATGGAGCGTGTCGTTCGAGGTTTTTGTCTATATTACTTTTTTCTTGATTTGCCGCTATTCCCGGCATCCTGGCATCGCTGCGGCATTAATTGGGCCGCTTAGCGCTATCATTTGGATTGGCTGGTTTCCTGAGTCTCGCTTCCAGGGCTGGATCAATGAGTCGCAACTTTTGCAATGCCTGTCGTTCTTTTATTTCGGCGGTATTGCGTGCATCGTTCATCGCTGGCTAACCCAGCGTCGTCTGACGTTTGTCTCGTCAATTATCCTTTTGTCCTACTATTGGGTGCTATATGCCATACGGAATTCCTGGCCGCCTAACGGCTATTTCAGAATGGTCATCTGTATCCCTCCGACCGTGCTAGCGTTTGCGTGCCTTCCCATTCACCGAATTGTGCCGAAGGTATTCGTTCAAGGGCTAGGTAACCTAACATACTCAAGTTATCTGCTTCACTTCCCGGTTGTTTTAACCGCGATGATTGTTGCGGCTATCCTTGGCCGGCATTTGGACTATCGATCTCCTTATCTCCTTGTTACATTTGTTACTACGGTCTTCGGCATGGCACCGATATGCTACCGCTATTTTGAGATGCCAGCACAAAGGGCAATCAGACGGCTGTTGCTAGCACCCAAAGAAATCAGTGGCACATCGAAAGCAATAATTCAACCCACAAAGATTGAGAGTTGAAGTATCGCAGCCTTGCCGCCTTCCTCCTCACCAATCTAAAGCTACTGGTCGAGCCAAATATTATCTATGCCCAACAGAAATCGCGGGATTCGGAACAGGCTTCGCATCGCTGTATTCCGAGGTAAGATAATCAAGCAATATCTGCCGATCAGGAACCGTAGCGCCCCAACCCACCATCTTGTCCATCTCTTTCCCCCAAGCTGCTGCCGATAGTCTTTGCGAATCAATCAGCCGCAAACTATGACACGCCACACAAGCTGTCTGCTCTGCTTTTCTTCCCGCTTCATTTGCCTGCGAATCAGCCGCAAAACAACCCGCGGCCACCGCCCACAACCCGCCCGCAACCAACATCATCTTTCTCACGCGCCCTCCACCACAACACCAATCCGATCCACCGCATTAAACAAATATCCGGATGGATTCCAAGCCGCCACGAATGGCTGCACGCGACCCGCAGAGTCAGTCGCTCTCGAAAGCACGGTGTAGTATCCGGCGCGCATTGGTTTCCACTCGGCCGTCCACAATCGCCAAGTGAACGGCAGGTTTTGCGGAGAAAGTTTGGCCTCGCGCCAAGTGCTTCCACCGTCAGTTGACACTTCCACTTTGGTTACGTGCTCTTCGCCGGCCCAAGCCATCCCTCGCAGCACAGTTGCCCCCATCGAAAGTTTGTCTCCATCCGCGGGCCCCGCGATGTAAGACTTAACAGGCATGCCTTCAATTACCTCTAAGTCTGCCCGATCCACCGGCGCCCCCGGCGCTCCCGGATGTTTCGGAAATCGATAAGCGGGGTTCATGAAGAAGCCTTGATCCGGTTCGTTCGCCACCGTGAGTGAGGTGACCCATTTGACCCAACTCGTACCGTCCCAGCCCGGAACGATCAGGCGCAGAGGAAAGCCATGAAGATCCGGCAGTGGTTCGCCATTCATCTGCAAAGCCAGAAGCGTCGCTGGATGGATTGCTTTGCGCATGCCCAATGAACGAATGAAATCAGGTGTTTTGGCAACACCCACATCCGCGCCATTCACCGTAACAAACGCAGCTTGCAGATCCGCGCCTGCGAGTTTGAGAACGTCAAGCATTCGCGGACCGCTCCATTCCGCGTTCCCCACCGCGCCGCGGCCCCATTGTATTCCGGGAACGCGCGGTCGATAAAAACCCCTGCCGTTTCCCGTGCACTCCAGAACGGCTGGCACTCGCACTTGCGGAAGTTTTCGCAGTTCCGCCAAAGAAAGCTGGATCTCTTTGCTTACGCGCCCGCCTATGCGAAGCCGGAAATCTGCCTCGCGCATTTCTGGTCGTGGCAAATGCTGCCGCACAAAGAAAGCGTCATTCGGCGTAATCCACTGATCAAAGTATGCCAGCGGTGTCTCAAGATCTTCGGGGCGATCATTATGCACAATCATTGCGCGCTTGCCCGGAATCGTCACAACATCCTGCGCCTGTGTTACTGCTGCTGCCGAAAACAATGCGATTATTTCGCGCCTGCTTGCTTTTTCCTTATACAAAACGGCTCTCCTCGATACTTCCAAGTGTAAGCGAACAAGCTGGATGAGTTCTGATTTCGTAAAAGGCCCGGACGCGAGGCGCCATTTTTGAAAAACAAATCAAAAATAATTTTGACCTCAAACCCAAAAGTGATATAGATATATGCTTGAAACGTTTAAAAGATCCGGGCTTCCTGTCCGCCGGATCCAGGGGTTAAGTTCTCAAGGGGTGTTTATGAAATCAACTGGAGTGCTCGTCTCTCTCCTGTTTCCGCTGTTGGCCTTGGCGCCAATGGCTAACGCGCAAACCGTAACCGGTTCCATCACCGGAACCGTGGTTGATGCATCTGGCGCTATTGTTTCCGGCGCCTCCGTGCAACTCACAAACGAAATTAGTAAGCAGACACGCCAATTTCAAACGTCCAGTAACGGCACGTTTGTCTTTCCTGATCTTTTTCCTGCCGACTACGATCTGAGAGTCACGCATCCTGGCTTCAAAACGTATATCCAGAACGGGATCACACTCGGCACATTAGAAAAGGTCGATCTGCATGCGGTCCGGCTTGAGGTCGGCGATGTGGCCACATCCGTGGAAGTGAAAGCGGAAGCGGCCCGCGTCGTAACCGATAGCTCCGACCACGCCACAGACGTCAACCTTAAGCAGCTTGAACAAACGCCTATCCGCGGCAGAAACTTTCAGGCTTTCATTCATGATCTGCCAGGCGTGATTGATGTGGGCACCTACGATCAGCGCGGGTGGAATCAAAACTCTGCGGTGATTAACGGCGGCCAGCAGGGTCAAGTGCTCGTAACTCTTGATGGCATGGCCGCGCAAGATAGCGGCGCACCCAGCCTCAGCACATATCAGGCACCATCCACCGACGCCATTGCCGAAGTAAAGCTTCTTACCGGCAACTACTCCGCTGAATATGGCGCGCGGAATGGCGGCCAATACAACATCACCATCAAAAACGGCACGTCACAATTTCACGGTAGCGCCTATTACTATTACCGAAACGAAGAATTCAATGCCAACGAGTTCTTTAACAATGAACTGAATGTGGCCAAGCCTAAATATCGGTATGAGAATCCAGGCGGCACATTCGGCGGACCGATACTCATTCCTGGCGTCAAGTTTAATAAGACCCGCAATCGCTTATTCTTCTTCTGGTCTTATGACCAACTTTGGAACACTCAGAGCACCGCCATCAACAAATACACTATGCCTACCGCGCTCGAGCGCACGGGCAACTTTTCACAGAGCGTCAACCCCAACGGTTCGCCAATTATCATTCGCAATCCGAGTAACGGGCAGCAGTTCGCAGGCAACCTGATTCCCATGTCGAGCATGAATCCTATCGGCGCCGCGATGCTCAACCTGTTCCCATTGCCAAATACGACGGACCCCACAGGTTCGCGACAGTATAACTTTACCGATCAGCTCAGTAATACCGATCCGCGGACCGACAAGATTCTGCGCGTGGATTACAGCATTTCCACCAAAGACACAATGTTCGTGCGCCTACTTCAGGATTATCAAGCGCAATCTGGCTACGGCGCTATTCTAGGTGCGGCGGGCGACGCCTGGGGTCAGTTTCCCCATAGCTACTTCATTCCGTCGGCCGGCTTTGCCACTACTTACATCCACACCTTTAAACCGAATCTGCTGAACGAGGCCACAGTGGGCCAAAACCGCGCTCACCAACAGAACAAGGAGACGAACCCTGCTCTTTACGACAAGAGTCTATTGCCGCTCACGTCGAACGGAACAAATCTGGCTCTTCCCTCAATCTTCGCGAATGCAAACACCCTGAATCTCTTGCCGAACGTGAACTTCGGTTTGCCCTCGGGCTTCACCGCCTCGTCCGCTCCCACTACTCTTCCCAACCTTCCATCGTTCGGTTTCGATAGCCGTTGGCCGTTCGATGGCACCGATAACCTGGCCACGTTCACCGATAACATCACCTGGATCAAAGGACCCCACACCATTAAGGTTGGTTACTACTTTGAGCACGATGCTCGAAACGTGAGCGTCTACTCCGTATACAACACTGCCGGCACTTATTATTTTGGTTCCGACCTTGGCAATCCTGTTGACACCGGAGATCCGTTCTCCAATGCCTATACAGGCAATCTGTATGGCTATGGCCAAGACAATCTCAAGCAGACCAACCGGTCCCGCTACAAGCAAAACGAGTTTTTCATTCAGGACAACTGGAAAGCTACTCGTCGGTTGACGTTCGACGTCGGCATGCGTTTCCAACGCCTAGGTGCCCTGTACGAAGCGCCCGGCGAAACGCAGGGCATCTTCCAGGCATCGGCGTATAGTTCGAGTGCACAGGGGCAGTTGCTCTTCCCAACTTGCACGGTGTCAGTGGCCTCCACTGCTAAGTGCCCAACTGCAGATAAGGCATCTATCAATCCCTCCAATGGGCAACTCTTCGCCTATGCCCAGCAGGGAACGTTCGCTCCCAACAGCACGTCTGGTTTAAACGGCACACCTTTCTCCGGTATCGTTCAGCAAGCCTCGGGTTCGGCTGCCTATTTCAAAACCCCTGGTTTAGCCTTTTCGCCTCGTGTGGGCTTCGCGTATGACGTGTTTGGCAATGGTAAAACTGCCATTCGGGGCGGCTTCGGTATCTTCTACGGACGCGCGTTCGGTGTGGATACCAACGGCGCCAGCGGTGTAGGCATCGGCCCGCTTGCCACGCCCCCACACTTCCTCGCACCAATTGTGCTGAATACGAATATCTCGAGTTTGTCCAATTCTGCGCTCGTGTTCACACCGCAAACCACGGTCGGCGGTCCTTTGAGTTATAAGCCGCCATCAACCTATGACTGGAGCTTCGGTGTCCAGCAAGACATGGGCAAGGGCTTCGTCCTCGATGTTGCCTATGTCGCGAACGTCGCCCATCACCAGTTCAATCAGGGCAACCTCGATCTCAATGCGGTAGCTCCGCTGACCGACTGGACGCCCACAGCTAACAATGGATCGCCTGGTCCCGTTACGAAGTATCTGGATCCAACCAGTGCCAACGGCGGAACGGGTGGTTTCTATTCCACTAACCTGATCCGTGCGCTAGCGAGTCCATTCCCCGGGTGGGGCGGTATTCAACTCTACACGCAAAACGGTGAATCGAACTACAATTCGCTGCAAGTCCAATTCAACAAACGTGTAGGTGAACGATTTCACTTCGGCAGTAACTACACTTGGTCCAAAACCCTGGCGTATTCCCGCCAGCAATGGGTTCCCGATAAGCTGAACTACAACGTGGCCGGCGTAAACAGCGCTACCGGCCAGCGTCCCCACGCCGTCAACGTCAATTTCGGTTATGCCGTTCCGGGTGCCAATCGGTGGTGGAACAACAAGGTCGCCAACGCCATTACCAACGGCTGGAATGTCGAATCCGTCATGACCTTCTATTCGGGCACTCCGTTAGATATCACTTGCAGTGCTAACGGCGCACCCATCGGTTATTGGACGGGAACTCCGACCGGCGGTATTCCGTTCCGCTGCCAGCAGACAGGGCCACTCTTCAGTTCTTCCGTGACACCCACCGTAGCGGCACCGCTGTTCTATAACTTCAACCCCGCTTCGTTCGGCCTTCCCGGAGTGAATTCGCTCGGTGTCGGTAACGAACAACCAACCGTCACATACGGCCCCGGCGTAGAAATTGTCGACCTCAACGTCTTCAAACAATTCCATGTCTTCGGCGAAAAGCGGATTCTGGAACTGCGCTTCCAGGCCTTCAACGCGCTTAACCATTTCAATCCCGGAAACCCGAACGTGGCATTGTCCATTAACTGCGGACCTATCAACGGGGCCTGCACAGCGGGGGGTGCGAATACCAACGCTGCCTTTGGCACCATCACGACTCCAGCAGGAGGCTCCGGCGTTTTGGCGTCCAGAAAAGGAGTCGTCTCACTTCGGTTCACCTTTTAAACGAAGTCGCTTGATGCTAAGGCTTCCGTCCGCTCGCCATCCAATGGGGGGCGGGCGGAGGCAGTGGCTTGACCGTAAAATCTTGGAATCCAGCCTGCTCCATCCAGCCTTTCAATTCCAGATCTGAAAATACCCAGCCATGCTCTTTTGTGAGTGCCATGTTTACGGCGAACATCGCTGAGAACGGTGGATCTGTGTGGGTTGCGTCCGTCATCATGTCCATCACATACACCACACCCCCGTGAACGAGCGACTCGTAAGCGCGCTTCAGTAAGTCTTGAATAGTGGGTACGGGTTCCTGGTGCATCATCCCGAACAACAGCACAACATCATTGCCGCCAGGAAAGGGAGTCGAGTGATAATCCCCAGCCAGCATTTTCACTCTCTCGCTTGCGCCTTGCTGGTCTAATAATCCCTGACCGATCGCCGCAATCGGTGCGAGTTCTAGAACGGTACAGAGCAGTTCGGGGTTGGTCTTGGTTAGGAGCGCGGAGATGGTACCCGGTCCACCTCCTACATCGAGTAGTTGTTTTCGTCCCTTGACATCAATCGCCGAAAGGGTCTGTTGAGCCATTGCCATTGCCTTGCCATGCATGGACATCACAAACGCTCGAGTGCGGGCTTCATCCTCCCCTAAGTGCAATTCCGGTTTCTCTACCGGCGTTCCCGTCCGCGCCAATTGCGCCACTTTCCCCCATGCATTGTAGACATCGCGGTTATAGCGCAACGCATTCGAAAGATCACCCGGTTTACCCGGCACCAAAAACGCAGCCGCCTCCAATGAATTCGTATATTGGCCGTCTTGCTTCTTGAGTAATCCCACCGCAGTGCAGGCATCCAGCAAAAGGCCAGCTCCCCTAGGGTTTAGATTCAAAGCTTGCGCCAGTTCGTCGGCAGTAGCAGGAGCTTCGCTGAGTTTCTTGAATATGCCGAGATCGGAAGCGGCAAACAGCAGACAAGATTCCTGAAAGGCGCTGGCCATTTGCATAATGCGAGAAGGGTTGGTCATAAAGTTTTGAGAAATTTCACAAGGGCCGCGCGATCTTCCGGCTTTAGATCGAGTCCGAATGGATGCCCCTTTACCGTCTTGAGCCGGTCAGGATTGAACATTTCCTCCAGGCTGCTCACTGAGCCATCATGCAGAAAAACGTTACTCGTCCAGATCATTTTCAGCGATGGCACTCGATAGAAGCCCGTGCCTTTGCGTGTCTTCAGCGCGAGGCCAGGATCAGTGCCCACACTCAGATTTAAGATGTCATACTCCTTCAATTCTTCTGGAGTTGGGGTAAAACCTTCCGCGACTGTCAGTTTGTTGTTGCTATAGAACGGAGGCGTATGGCACTCCGCGCACTTGGCCTTCGTCAGAAAAATTTCTTGGCCATGCCGAGCTTCTGCGTCAAACGGGTTAGGGTTTGGAGGGCCCTCCAGAGAGTTGATGTAAAGAGCTTCGGCATACAGCAGCGCATCGGGTGTCCGTCGGATACCCTTCTGCAGACCCAAATTGACCAGCACTGAATGCGCATTAGGCCCATCTCCGTAGTTGGTCAAAGCATCGCTTACGTCTCCAATAGCACCTGAGTAGCGCATCAGGTCCGTAATGTCGCGCTGACGCGCCGTTCCGGTCCGATCGAAATACTTATAGCCCTTAACATCAACCAGATTCGCTATCTTCACCGGATAAAGCAAACTAGTGTTGTTGCGCGGATACACTCCCAGCGGCACGCGCGCGTACAGATCGGCAATGTCATTCGCCGGCAAATCGCAAACCGCCAGATTTGGATCATCTTTCAAATACGGAACGCGGTAGTCTTCACGCATGTGGCTGCGTCGCCGGTTATCAAAAAGCTGAGGACTGATTTGCGCGTAGCGGCGAGTCAGATCAGCCATTAGCGGACCAAACGGCGTGTAGTTGTTCGGCAGACCCGCGTACAGTTTGCCATCGTGTATCTGCGCATGACACATGGAGCAGGTATCTGTACCCAATTCCACTTTGCCTTTTTCCCGAACCACATACCGTAGGCCGATCAACATCCCATCGGCCGTGGTTTGCACGCGATAGGCTTTCAAAATTTGTGGATTCCGGATGAGTTGGAGATTCTCTTCGCTGCCGGTAAATCGCGGCAATTCACGGCCGAAGAATACCTCTTTGCCCGCTGCAATCCAGTCGGCTTGCGTATGCAGCTTGTCAATTTCCACCAGGGGCTTAGGATCTTGCTGCCTGAGCCAATCGAGATAGTTCGGAGGTTCTTTGTCTGGCGTATAGACCGGGTACGTTTTAAGATTATTTTCCGGCAGCGCGTAGTAAGCTTGCTCCGAAAGCATGCGCGGTGCCTTATTGAGTCCGGCCAGAGGAGTTCTGAACCCCGTGAGTTGTTTGTCGGTCCAGGATTGTGGCGGCGTCAATGTAAGATCCACTGCGGCCATTGCCGCGGCCGCCACAACGCACAATCCGAGGATTGATCCAGTCTTCATATTGTTCATCACCTACTGCGCGAAGGCGCTCCGCGTGGGCACTGGAGGATCAGTGTGTTTGATAGCCCGCCACAGAACATCATTTAGTTCGTCGTCATCGGCCAGATCCGCATCATGGAAATCCATTCGGGCCGATGCGGCCGCACCTAAACCTTTGGCCGCATTGTGATCCGTGAGAGATATCTTCGGGTTAATCACCGTATACGGCTGCGCATTGGGTGACTGGCTGAAACTCCCGAACATCGGCCTCGCACCAGCGTCAAAGTGAGTCATCGGGCGCATGCCCAGGACTAACTCCATCGTTCGAAGCACGCTGGTTTGGTTATACATCGTGCTATCTGTCATGCCCCGGTGAGTGAACGGAGAAATGACCCATACCGGAGCTCGATGAGAATCTACGTGGTCCGGTCCGTTCTGCGCATCGTCCTCAATGATGAAAATAGCCGTAGAAGACCAGGCATTGCTGTGTGAAACCGCATCCACCAGCATGCCCACTGCATAGTCGTTATCTGCGTTATAAGAAAGAGGCGTTAACTTGCCTGGCGTTGTGCCCTGCGTATGATCGTTTCCCATCCGTACAATAGACATCTGCGCCACTTTCCCGACAGCGTCCGACTCTTTCCACTCACGAATAAATTCCTTTGCCCGGTCCACATCGGCATACTCCAGATCGAAGCCACGGTAATTCATGTCCACGTAAGGCACAAGTGCCGCATCCTTCACGGCGCCAATCTGTTTCGAGCCCGTGACCTCTTTCAAAGGAATATTTGTTGTCCACTGGCCGTAATCACGAATCGAAATGCCAGCCTGCAAAGCGTTGTCCCAAATGTAGCCAGCGGGCGGTGTGTTGGCCGGCTCGCCGCCTTCAAAGTTATAGAGCTTACTCCGATGCCCGTATTCACTGGGCCAGATCTTCACCGTGTAATCCGGAGCAATCGCGGCCGAAGCCCAGTTATGCCCGTCTGCACTGACATCTGCATTCTCGTAGAAATTATCATAGAGAATAAACTCCTTCGCCAACTGGTGCAGATTAGGAGTGATCTCCTCGCCGAATAAATTGAGTGACTTGTCGCCATTCCCTTGACTCATGTCACCCAGCACCTGATCATAGGTGCGGTTTTCTTTAATGATGTAGATCACGTGTTGGATGGGGGAAAGATGCCCATCGCGTTTAGCGAAATACGCGGTCTGTTCGTCCGTGATCGGCTGGTCAAGCAGCTCATCTTTATACGGCGAATTTTCGATCACGGTCCGTGTGAACCCCGCAATCCTTTCGTCATCCGGCATGGGCAGAAATTGCGCGCTGCCCGTCTGGATATGTCCCACATATTCCACCGGCGAATTACCTTGCGCATGCAACTGTGCCGCACTCTTCATCGGATTCGGGCCATTGGGGTTAGGATGGCTCCCCAATCCCTTTCCATTCAAAATCGCCAGTTCTCCACCCTTGAGCGCCGTGATGGTCGTTGGGTACCAACCCGTTGGAATAAACCCCTCTACCCGGCTATGTGCTCCGGAAATGTCAACCTGGGCCACCGCATTGGCATCAGAACAAACAACAAACAGCTTCGTCCCTTTCTCGTCCGTTGCCAGCGCCGAAGGAGTCATTCCTAGAGGATGCATCGGAGTAGTAGAAACATTTAGCGTCTCCAGTGCAGTCAACTGTCCATCGCTCGTAACTCCGAATACGTAAGTGTTATTAGTGTTCGCCGCTGTGACAAAGAGTCGCCCCGTAAAGCTGCTCGATGGGCCTTCTTCTGCCGCGGGAGGTTTGTTGATCCACAGCATGTCAGTGGGATGCGCACCCACGCGGAGTTTCGTAGACACCTTGCCATCTTTGTTGTCATGCACGTAAATAGCGCCGTCACCCCATGCTGTCACTAATAGCTCATGACCATTAGGCGCAACCATGATGCGGTACGGCCGCCGGCCCGTCTTCCAACTTCCGAGATACTTTCCTTCGCGCACATCGAGAACCGCTATGTCGTCTCCATATAAATTCCCAGCATAGAGATAATGCCCATCTCGTGATAACTCCACATCTCCAATCAGTGCCGAGCCTTTATTCGCCAAATCCTCCACCGCTTGTATCTCGCGTTTTGGGGTGACTGCGCCGCTATCTGGATCAAGCGCAAACTCGAATACTTTGCCGGTAGTGCCGCCTCCAACATAAAAGAGGTCGGCCCGAGGATCAATCCGCAGCCCGAGCCAGGCATCGGCTACGTGCGTCTTGCTCAATTCTTTCTTCGACGCCACGTCAATCACGCTAATGGTGGGCGGATCATAGCCCGCATTCAGCACCAGCAGGTATTTGCCATTTCTGGAAAGCACGGAACTCATGGGAAATGTTCCTACTTCCACCTGCTGCCCCGCCGGACGAATCGTCCAACCACTGTTCAATAGAAACGCGCCATCAGGCAGCGGCCCCACCCTTTGTGGGACTGCCTTCTGCGATGTCGCCATGCGAATGCCAAATGTGCCGGCAGTAACCGCCAGTGCTATGAGAAATAATCGTTTCATTCAGTGAACCTGTGAGCTATGGGGAACCGGCGTCCAACGCCGAATGCTTTCCTGGTAATGCGCAAGCCCGGTGCGGCTTGCTGCCGTTTGTATTCGTTGCGGTCAACCTTGCGCACGATGTCGCGCACCAGGTCTTCCGAGATGTTCAGTTGAGCCGCGATCTCTGGCACCGCTTTGTAATTTTCAATATAGGCCTCAAGGATCGCGTCCAGCACCGGGTATTCCGGCAGACTGTCTGTATCTTTCTGGTCTGGACGCAATTCAGCGGAAGGCGGCTTGATGAATGTGTTCTCTGGAATCGCTGCCGGCCGGCCTTGTTCCAACGCCCGTTTATTCGCGATTCGCGATAGACGATAGACCATCGTTTTCGGAACGTCGCTGATCACCGCCAGCCCCCCACACATATCTCCGTAAAGCGTGCAGTAGCCAACTGCAATCTCGCTCTTGTTACCTGTTGTGAGAACCAGCGACCCGAACTTGTTCGAAAGTGCCATCAGCGTAACGCCCCGTAGACGCGATTGCAAATTTTCTTCCGTCGTGTCTGCTTGGAAGCCCGTAAACAGCGGGTTGAGCGTGGCCATCATTGCGTTGTACCCCGCATTGATAGACTCAACCTCGAAGCGAATACCCAAATTCTCCGCCAGCGAACGCGCATCTGTCAGACTATGTTCCGACGAATGCGGCCCCGGCATACCCACGCCAATCACATTCTCCTTGCCAATCGCCTCTACCGCAATCGCCGCCACCAATGCCGAATCGATTCCGCCGCTTAATCCCACCAGTACGCTGCGGAAACCACACTTGCGAATATAATCGCGAGTCCCCAACACCAGCGCCTGGAAAGCAGCGTCATTATCCACTACGTGATTGCTATGATCGTCCCCGCTGTTCGTGGCCGTGTCGAAAACAATCAGATCTTCCTCAAACGACTTGGCACGCGCAACAACTTCACCCTGCGCCGACATCGCGAAACTCGTGCCGTCGAAAACAAGCTGGTCGTTCCCGCCCACCATGTGCACATAGACCAGCGGCAAACCAAACCGTTTGGCTGTTGCTCGAAATATATCCTCGCGTTCATGCCGCTTGCCAATGTTCCAGGGCGATGCGTTAATCGAAACAATGACGTCCGCACCCTTATTGGCCAGTTCCTCAATCGGGTCGCGCTGATAACGCCGCTGCTGCCAGAACTGTTTATCGTTCCAACCGTCTTCGCAAATAGCCAGCGCTACTTTCACACCGCAAAGTTCGCAAAGCTCCTGCGATGTGCCTGGCCAAAAGTAGCGGGCTTCATCAAACACGTCGTAATTTGGTAGCAGCATTTTCACCTGCTTGAAAACAATGCTCCCGTTTTGAATCACCGCCGCCGCGTTTTGCGCCCGAATCGCGGCATTTTCCGGGGCACGCGCAACATAACCCAATATCAGCGCCGTCTTCAGTTTCGCGCTCTGTTCGGCAATGTTTTGCAGCACCAAGGCGGTCCGATCCAAGAACGAATGCTTTTCCACCAAATCCCGCGGCGGATACCCGGTCAGCGCCAGCTCCGGAAAAACAGTCACATCGGCACCCAACTGCTCAGCTTTTGCGGCAAATTCCAGAATTTTGGCAGCGTTCGCATCAAGATCGCCCACCGTGTTGTTGATTTGAGCCAGAGCCAGCCGCATGTGAATTAACCATTGTAGCGGCGAGGTAAAGCGCAGCCAACTTTGCTATTTGGCTAAAACCGAATAAGTCAATGCGCGCTCGATCGAATCGCTACCCTGCATAGCCTTGATCATCACCGTATAAGCGCCTGGTATCGCCGTGACATCGATCAACACCGGCACTCGGCCACTTGCGTCCGGCTGCGGCAAGTTGCTAGCGGTGCGATCCGCCATCAGTTTGGCATCGCGCAGGCAGCGAATCGTCAACCCAAGTTTTTCTGCACTTTTCGGATTTGGATAAACGAAGGCAAATGCCAAAAGCTTTTGATTGGCTGTAACGGTTTGTGCCAAAGACGGAACCACTCGTTTGCCATTAAACTGAAACGGGTCTGTTGCGTCGGCCGCGCCCTCAAGAGTATCTATCCGCTTGGCAAGCACGATGTCACTCATCGATAAACTCCCAGCTTCGCGAGTGGGCAGCGGAAACACTTTCACGCTTGACCGTTTCCCTTCGCTGTCCACCACTACTGTCTCAACATAGCGCGCCTCCGCAGGCAGCAGCATTGAACGTTCAAATGTCAAACGGTCGGTTTGTACCTGCGGCAGGTATTCGTCCGACACCTCCGACGGTACATCTTTGCTGAACCGCGAAATGATCTCTCCATTCGCATTTTTAACGTCCGCAAACAGAATAGCGTGGAATGCATGTCGCTTCAGTTCTGGTTCCGCCTTCGCCGTTAAATGCGAAACAGGCACATCGAACACAATCGAGTACTGGCTTTCCTTCCGTTGCTCGCGAAACCAAAACGCCTTCGCTTCGAAGTCAAAAGCTTGTGGCAGCGGCTTCATGTTCAGCGCGCGCAAAGCCGCCATATCCGCCTCGGTCAACGAAGCTTCATCGGGTACAGCGAAGTAACCCTCGCGCGTATCCACTCGCAAATCGGTCCGCGCTAGTTTCACTTCGATTTTGTGGAATCTTCCGTCTAGCAATTCGCTAGTTCGCCGGTAAGAGACTTCGTAGCGTGTATCCACATCGTCCATGACCGTCTGTAAGAGATCGGTGTTGTTGGCGTTGTCAAGAAAGAAGCCGCCCGTGCTGGTGGTCAAGTCAACGGCCGACTGATGCCAGTTTGAACCCGCCGCTGCCCAGCGAACGGTGCCCATTTCTCCTACGTGCGCTGCATCAGTCAATGCCGGACGGACTGGAATCGGTTGGTGTCCGTTGTAGTTCGGAGATCCTGGCCCGGGAACCGGCACCAAAACCGGCGATTGAGTCGCCGATAATTGGGCCGCATGACTCAAAGCCGCGCTTGCGCCTGCTAAAGGATCGCAGTCAAAGCTCAAAGACTCTGCTGACCAGCCATAAAACTGACCTTTGCCGCCCGTGCCTTTTCGATCAGGCTAAACCACGATTCGGCCATACCGGCAGGTCGATCAAGATCGCCAATGAACAACATCACAGTTTTCTGGTAAGGCAACGGACCCAAATCGCGAATCAGCGTTTGCAGGGCTTCCACATCTGCAATGTCGCCTCTAGGGGCGAGACAGTCAGCTAACGGATCGTTCGGAAAGTAGTTCGAAACAACTAACACTGGTTCCTTCTCGAGCGCGTCAATAGCTTTCAGCAATTCTTCGCGATGATTCGTAAATTTACACCGTTGCAGCATCCTCCCATGAGGAGCCATCGCAAACAACGCGATAAACGTATTAGGACGAACCTGTGTGTCGGCGAATTTCCGAGCGGCTTTAAACGCGTCCGCTCTAGTTCGCATGAGCAGATTGCCCATCACGAGAGACACCAAATTGACTGTTCGAATCGGGTTGAGCGCCGTGCTCGCTGATCGCTGTTTCTCCTGGGCGCTTGCCTCAACGCCGCTCACCAGTCGGAATGATCGCAACTCCTGCCGTACGCCATCTTCAAAAACCGCCAAGTCCTCCTGGCCTACTTTTTTGAATGGTTTCCCATGCTTGTCGCGCACCGACACCTCAAGCACCACTTCACGCGTGGAACTTCGAATGAGCGGAGCCTCCTGTGCCCAACAGAAGGAGACAAGCATCCCAAGGGTTGCCAGATTTTTGCAACGTGACACGCGACAGACCCGCCTATAGAGTATCGAAGCCTTGCCCCTTCTAGTACTTTAATGTGCACTTTAACAAGACCAAAAGGCGCTAGGCTGGAATAAGAGAGAGGTTGAATCAAATGCGGATGCTAGCGAACTGTTCCCTCATAGCATTCAGTGCCGCTGGTCTACTGCTGGCACAACACGGTGGCGGTGGTCATAGCGGGGGCGGTGGACACTCTAGCGGTGGCTTCCACGCTTCCGCCCCGGCCGCACGATCCTCATCCGGTTATTCCGGCTTTACACCCGCTCGTGTAGTTTCTCCTCCGCCCATCGGTCTTCAGTCTTATCCGTCCGGTTTCACCGGCATCAACCGTGGAGCGTATAGCAATCAGATTCACTACGGCTGGCCTCCCACAACGACGGCGAATCGGCCGGTTTATGGCGGCGGCGGCCGAGGCGGGGTGTATCCCGTACGTCGACCCGGTCGTTATGGTTATTATGGCGTGGGACTTTATCCGGCGTATGGACTGGGTTATTGGGGTAACGATTTTTACGATCCTTATTACGACTCTCAGTCATACGCGCCGTATGCGCCCGCCGATCAGTATGGCCCCTACGCCGCCATGCAAGATCCGAACGTAGAAACCGGTCCCGGTTCCTACTATCCGCCCATCCCCTATGCAGGTCCCGAGCAAGATCAGATGCAACAGCAGCCAGCGCCCGCACCCGATCCTCCTAGCTTGCCCATCATTTTGATTTTGAAGAGTGGCCAAAAGCTCGAAGTGCAGAACTATGCCATCGTCGATGGTATGTTCTGGGATTTCAGCAAGCCCAACAGCAAACGTATTCCGCTCGCCAATATCGATCTAGCTGCTTCAGAGAAAGCTACAGAGGCTTCGGGTGGATCGTTCCCAGAAGACTCTTTCGGAGCAAATCCAAAGTAAACTGCGTTGCCAAGGTGCGGTTCCGATAACGGTCCGCACCGTGACGTATACGTGAGCAACGCGTGGCGCCTTTGGGTCCCGCAATCGCCAGATACATAGTGCCCACCGGCTCCGCTTCAGTCCCGCCGCCAGGCCCTGCATAGCCGGTAGTGGCCACGCCGTACGTCGCTCCACTCAATCGCTGTGCCGCCTCTGCCATCGCCAAGGCCACCGGCTCACTCACGGCGGTGTGCTTGTCCAATAACTCTTGCGGCACTCCCAGAATTGCGTTCTTCTGCTGATCCGTATAGGTAACGTAGCCGGCCACAAAGTAGTCCGAACTGCCCGCCGCATCTGTCAATCGTGCCGCAATCATGCCGCCCGTACAACTTTCCGCCGTCGCTACCGTTGCGCTTCTCTCACGAAGCAAACGCCCCACGGTCAGCTCTAACGTGTCCTCGCCATCGGTGCTGTACACACGATCACCCAGCAACTCCGCAATCGGATCGCCCACTTCTTTCAGCAGCGCGTCGACTTCGGCTTCGCTATTGCCCTGCGCGCGCAAATGCACCCACAAATCGCCAATCGCCGAGAGCACAGTCGTCACCGGATTCGTGTACTTGCTGTACACAGGCGCAATCAGCGTATCCAGATCAGATTCGCCAATGCCCGTGATCCGGAAGCTCCGCACCTTAATCACTTGCGGCGGCAAC
>Ga0182012_10003362_pt1 | contig 17088 bp, 13 predicted proteins | sample 612S2SmetaG_FD_120486 | JGI IMG/M metagenome (GOLD analysis project Ga0182012, IMG submission 120486) | Permafrost microbial communities from Stordalen Mire, Sweden - 612S2S metaG | ecosystem: Environmental > Terrestrial > Soil > Wetlands > Permafrost | place: Sweden: Stordalen | collected...
AATGCCTGGACGTGGGCTGGCGTGAAAGGACCCGTTCATCGGCTTGCCTCCGGCTGCATGCGGGTTAGCCTTGAGTTAATCTTGTGCCCGAGATCATTTCACCTCATGCGCTGTACCTCCACTGGGTGAATCCGGTAGCCGCCGCAATCCGCGAGGACTGCAACACTTGGTCTCTGTTTTAGCCGAACTAAACTGAGCTTCGAACTTATTTCCATTCTTCTACTTCCGCCAGTTATTCCGCCATCGAAACGTATTCCTCTGATGCGGCTCGGACGTCGCACAACGCTAAAAAAGCATCGTCCGGGCGCGGCTGTGGCCAGTCTGCTTGACACGTCGCCGGTTAAAACTAGGAGAACGCAAGCCGAAATGCAACCTTTAGTACTGGTACTAAAGACGCGGGAAGGCAATCTTTAGTATCGCTGTACCACTGTACGGACTAGGTTGGAATACTACATTCGTGATATAGTAAGAATCGCTTCTAGGAGGAGAATCCAGGAGCGATTCGGAACAGCTACAACAGGAGAGAAAATACAAACATGAATTAATGAGGAACTTTTGCCCCTCGGTGTCTGCGCTTGCGTTTGCCGCCGTCATCGGAACCGTAGCCGCCTCGGGCGCCTATGCCGGCACGATCAATTTTGGTCTCATCGGCCTTGGATCCCCAACCGTGACTGGCGCGTCCTTGAATGCCTCGACGGCGTTCAACACCAATGCGGCCAGTTATATCGTTCAGTCCGTCGGCGTGGGAGACGCTTCTGGGCTTGCGATCGGCTCGACGGCTGTCAGCCTTGCCCCCAGTACTTTGACTTACGGTTCAGGGTCGGGGGTTGTTAACTCCGCGCTTGGTACGAATGTTGTCAAATCGTGGACGGATGCCCTCGGGACCTTCACGGAAACACTGAATACGGTCGAAGAAATTAACAGAGGCACCGCAAACAGCCTCGACGTTATCTTGTCTGGCACGCTCAACGGGCCAGGGTTTACGAATGCGCCGGTGTATTTCGAGCTGAGCGCGAATCAAGTTGGTGGAGCGGGTACGGGCATCAGCTATTCGATTACCGAAACCTCGACCAACCCGGTCGCGACAGCGGCGCCCGAGCCGGCGACCTTGGCCTTGCTGGGTCTCGGTTTCTCCGGTCTCGGCCTCGCGGGCTTCCGCAAGGCTCGCGCGTCACGCTAGATCTTAAGAGCGAGAGCGCACCTTCAATCCTAAACGGCGCGGATTAGGCTAGACTCAGTCGTCCGGCACGTCGCGCCGAAAAGAATTTATCCAGAACCAAGCGGGCTCGAACACTTCGAGTCCGCTTTTTGCTTTGGGCTAAACAAGATGGAGCACAGGGGAAGAGCGTAAAAATATGCCAGCCGGATCGCGCCTATTCGCGCACCCTCAGATATGCGGGTAAATTCTCCAAGGCGTGGCCGAGGGCTCTGGCCAGGCTCAGTTTGGCCAGATTATGCGCAAACAGGCTGGTAATGTAGTCGAGTTCGGCGGAGGCGACACTTTCCTGCGCCTGTACGACTTCGAGTGAATCGGCGACGCCGGCGTCGTATTTCTGGCGGCTTAGTTCCAGCGTTTCGCGAGCTACTTTTTGATTGGCAACAGAAAGTTCGACTTGGCTGGCGGCGGCTTCCAGATCCAGAAAGGCGTTGCGGACATCGCCCTCAATGCGGCCGCGGGTGTCTTCCAGTTCGGCGCGGCGCTGAGTGAGGGTGGCATCGGCTTGTTCAATGTCCCCTTCTGTCTTGCCGCCTTGCCAGATGGGAACGCGCAGCGTGCCAACAACCGTAAACGTGCCGTGAGTTTGCGATGGGTTGACACCGATCGCTCCATAATCGGCCGAGAGCGCGAGTGAGGGAAGACGCTCGGCGCGGGCAGCGCTGCGGATGCTTTGCGCGGCGCGTAATTGCGCCTCGGCGGCCTTTAGATCCGGGCGCGCGGCCAAGGCTTTGGCCAGGGCGTCCTCCACCGTTGAAACAGGTGCGGGAGAAAAAGGGATTTCGTCAGTGAGTTCGTAGTGGTCGTTCGGAGGAATGCCGGCGATGCGCGCGAGATTGATTTTCTGTTTGGCGAAATCGTTTTCGAGCGTGGCCAGGCGCTGTTTCTGGGTTTGCTCGTCAACCAAGCTGCGGCTGACGTCGATCTGCGCAACCAGGCCGCTTTGCTTACGCTCGAGGGTCTGTTGGTACAGCGCCGTAGAGGTAACGAGTTGGGCGCGCGCCGAGATAATACGGGCTTTATCGGCGATGGCTTGCAAATACGCGCCACCAGTGGCAAGAACGATCAGGTCGCGGGCGTCTTGCATGCTTTGTTCGTCGGCGCGGACTGTTTCGCGAGCGGCGCGATAGTTATTGATGGCAGTCATGTCGGCGACGGATTGGGTGAGAGTGGCGCGCAGATCGAAATAGTTGAAGGGGCCAACTATGTTTGGAAACGAGAAACCTTTGATGGGCAAATTAATACGGATGCCTTGGGCGCGGAGGTTGGTTTGTTGGACGTCTTCGCGCAACGCGCCGTTGAGATTGGGAAGCAGAGCGCTTCGTGAAACACGCGCCTGGCCGCGGGCTTGTTGGACGGCGGTGGCCAAGCCGACGCCGCCTAAGTTGTATTCCAGAGCGCGTTGAATGGCTTCGCGTAATGAGAGCTTGCCGGAAAACGGCTGGGTGCTTGCGCGGCTACCAGCGTATGGGCCTTGCACGGAGATGTCGGTATTGAGGGTATTGACGCTGGTGGTGGTTCCCGGTATGGCAGTTTCGGACGGAGTCACGGAGCCCGATTGGCCGTTGCGGCCGGAGAGCGGGAGTTGGGCAGCGGTTGTCTGTCCGAAGAGACCCCCAGCGAAAGAAGCAATTATAAGGCTGCTGCTGAAGAAAAGTTTTGTCATTCGTTTATCCGAGTTGTTTGCGAAAGCGCCAGACGCTCAAAGATAGTAAAACAGCGGTGAGTAAGGCGAGGATGAGAAAGTTTGGCCACAAGGTTTCCATGCCACTGCCTTTGAGCAGCACGCAGCGAGCGATGACGCTGAAGTGACGGATTGGATTTAACAGGGTGAGTGGCTGCATCCACTTGGGCATGGCTTCGATGGGAGTTAAAGCCCCCGAGAGGGAGGAAAGCGGCGGGTTGATGAAAAAGCTGGTGAGCAACGCCTGTTGCGCGGTTTGGGTGAAGGTAGCGATGCAAGTGCCGATGCCTATGCCGCACAAGACACACAGCGCCGCGCCCAAATACACCAGGAAAAGGTTGCCGAGAAAGGGAGTGGCGAAGACAAATTTGATCATCAGAAGCGCGCCGATGATCATGAAATTGAGCAGGAGAAAGAGCGGAGAGATTTTGGCGAAGATGATTTCCGCGGTGCTGGCGGGAGTCATGAGCAGTTGTTCCACGGTGCCGCGTTCACGTTCCTTGACCATGGCGCTCGATGAAATGAGAGACGAATTGAGAATGAGCAATAGGCCGAAAACGCCGGTGACGATGTACCAGGAGCTAACGAGGCCGGGATTGAAGAGGAACGCCGACGTGAGTTGCACGCTGCCGCGGCGAGTTAAGTCGGCGGAGCCAATGCGGGCAAATTGGGCGTGAATGCCGCCGGTGGTGAGCAAGCCGCGATTGTAGACTTGGATGATTCCTTCGGCATAACCTTGGGCGATAGCAGCGGTGTTGGCGTTGGTAGCGTTAAGCAGAATTTGGATATCGGACTGCCGCCCCCGTTCGAGGTTGCGGGCGAAATCGTAGGGGATCACGATGCCTGCGTCCAGATCGCCACGCGAGAGCGCGGCGCTCATTTCGTTCAATGAAAAATACATGCCGCCCAGCAGAAAGCTCTTGCTCTCGGTCATGGTGGAAGAGAGTTCGCGGCTTTCGGGCGTTTGGCTATCGTCAATAATGCCAAGCCGCAGATCGGAAACAGTGGAATTTAACGCGAAGCCAAAGAGCAGCAATTGCAGCACGGGCGGAACGATGAGCGAGATAGCCAAGCGGCGGTCGCGGCGCAGTTGGCTGAACTCTTTGAAGATCAGCGCGCCGAGGCGGCGGGTGAAATTTTGTTGATGAAAATCGTCCATATTACGCTTTGAGTTGCATGCGGCGCATGCTGCGCCAAGCGAGCAGATAGAAGATGGAACCGATGACGCCGATCATGAGCACGGAAAACCAGTTGGCGGCCCAGCCGCCGCCTTTGAGCAGGGCGTCGCGAACAACCTCAATGTAGTAGCGGCCCCAGACAATGTTCGAGACCCAGCGTAGGCTGGCGGGAATGTTTTGCACCGGAAAAATGAGACCGGAGAGAAGAAAGACAAGCAAAAAGCCGCCGAGGGCGACGGCCTGAATGGCCGCCGCTTGATTGGGAATGGCCGCCCCGATAAGAGTTCCGAACGTAGCTACGCAAAAGACATACAACAAGGTTGCTGCCAGGAACGGCGTGGGATCACCGGCCAGATGAAGGCCGAAATAAGTAAAGAGCGCGATGGAATTCAGCACCCATTCGCCGAGGGCAATGATCATAAAAGCGAAAATTTTGCCCAGCAGAAATTCATGGGCGGAAATGTTTGAAACATACACTTGCAGAATTGTCTTTTCTTCCCCTTCCTTGGCCATGGCCAGCGCGGCCAACAAAGGTGGGAACATCGAAAGGCCCAGGACGAAAATACCCGGGCCATAGAATTTTTTTGCATCCCGGCCGGGGTTAAACCAAAGCCGGACATCGGTCTTGATGGGGTCGAGGCGCGGAGCTTGCGAATTATGACTAGCGTAGGCGCGCACAATCTGCCCGGCATAGCCTTCGACGAGCTTGGCGGTATTGGAATCGGTGGCATCAACCATGAGTTGCACGTTGGTGGTAACGCCGCGTGCGAGATCGCGCGCAAAACGGAGAGGAATGATTAGGGCCGCGCGGGCGCGACTGTCGCGCAGAGCATCTTCCGGGTGTTGACTCGGAAGCCAGGAAACAACGCGGAAGGTTTCGGAGGCGCGAAACGCGTCGATAAAATCGCGTGAGGCTGGTGAGTCGTCGAAATCCTGCACAATGATGGGCAGGTCGGTCACGTCGAGAGAGATGGCGGTTCCCAGAAGCATCAGTAACAGCAAGGGGAGGACGAGCGCTAAGGTCAAAGCCAAACGGTCGCGCACGATTTGCGTGAGTTCTTTGCGGGTCTGAGCAAAAATCCGGCGCATCGGTTACTCCTCAACCGCGACTTTGCCGCTTAAGCGGGCTCTTTCGACAACGGCAATGAACACATCTTCGAGCGAGAAAGCGCCTTCGCGGGCTTTCAGAACGGAGACGCCCACGGCGCGCAATTTCTCGGTAGTGGTGCGGATGCCGGTGGCGGCATCCGCTTCGGTGATGACGTGCAAACGATCGCCGAACAGGGAAACCCGCCACCGGTCGGTACCTTCTTTCAGTAAGTCGGCCGCCTGTTGGGGTTGATCGACAAAGAACTCCAAGAGATGGCCGGTTTGTTGGGCTTTGACGCCAGTGGGAGTTCCTTCAGCAACGATTTCGCCCGCCACCATGAAGCCCAAGCGGTTGCACTGTTCCGCTTCTTCGAGATAGTGAGTAGTGACGAGGATGGCAGTACCGGCGTCAGCTAGGCGATTGATCATGCGCCAGAATGCGCGGCGCGCAAGGGGGTCTACGCCGGAGGTAGGTTCATCGAGAAACAGGACACTGGGTTCATGCATGATCGCGGAACCGAAAGCGACGCGCTGCTTCCAACCGCCGGGAAGGCTGCCGGTAATCAGATCGTCCTTACCTTCGAGCCCGGAGAAAGCCATCACCCAGCGCTTCTTTTCTTCTCGTTCGTGTTCGGGCACGCCATAGACACCAGCGTAGAAATCGAGGTTTTCACCGATGGTGAGATCGTCGTAAAGGGAAAACTTTTGCGACATGTAGCCGATACGGCCTCGAACCTCGGGGGAACGCAGATTGCCGCTCTCACCAGCCAGACGCATTTCGCCACTGGTGGGCTCAAGCAAACCGCAAAGCATTTTGATGGTGGTTGTCTTGCCTGCGCCATTGGCGCCTAACAAGCCGTAAATTTCGCCATATTTGACTTCGACGTTCACGTTCTTAACAGCGCTGAAGGAACCGAATCGTTTGGTGAGGTTCGTCGCACCAATGGCAACTTTGCCGGCCAGATCGCGATGCGGATGTCTGCCGGGGAAAGGCGGCGTTTTGACCTCCTGGCCCATGGCGCGCAACGTGGCAACGAAAGTATTTTCAAGAGTTGGCTCGTCTGCCGTGATGTTTTGGAAATCGAGACCGGCTTGGCGCAAGGCACTCTCGATGGCGGAGCGGCCCCGAACGGCATCCGGGGCCATAACATCAAGGCGGTCGCCGAATCGCTGCACGTCGGTAATGGCGGTTTCGTGTTCGGCTTCACCCGCGAGAACATCCTCTGCTTGGCCGAGTTTTGCAGTCCGCACTTCCAGCCGCGCGGCGTGGAGATTATGACGCAGCTCTTTGGGCGTGCCGATTTCGCGAATTTCACCCAGATACATCAGCGCGACGCGATGGCAGCGCTCGGCTTCGTCCAGGTAAGGAGTGGCCACGAGGATGGTGAGACCGGCGGCGGAGAGATGGGCGAGCGTATCCCAAAATTCGCGGCGTGAGACCGGATCGACGCCAGTAGTAGGTTCGTCGAGCAGCAGAACGCGTGGTTGCGCGACTAAGGCGCACGCAAGGGCAAGCTTCTGTTTCATACCACCGCTCAAACGGCCAGCGAGGCGGTTTTTGAAACGGTCCATGTCGAACATCGAGAGGTAGCGATTGCCGCGCGCTTCAATCTCGGCACGCGAGACGCGGCGCAAATCCCCGATGTAGCGCATATTTTCGGCAACGCTGAGATCGGGGTAGAGGCTGAACGATTGCGTTAAATAACCTGTTTCGGCTCGCGCCACGCGTGCGGGCAGGCCGAACACCTCCGCCTTTCCGGCACTGGCTTCCATCACGCCTCCAAGGATTTGGAAAGTGGTGGTCTTGCCCGCGCCATCCGGCCCGATTAGGCCGAAAATTTCGCCGCGCGCCACGCTGAGATCGATACCGCGAACCGCTTCCACCTTGCCATAGTTCTTGCGCAGAGCACGCACGGAGATGGCGGGATTGAGTTCCGCGGAACGGATTGTGCCGGCGGCAGCAGGTGAATCGCTGGCGATCACTGATGTGAGCTCCGCGACGGCCACTCAGTGCCGCTCACCAGAATTTCGCCATCCGAGGGCATGCCCGGTTTAGCGAAGCCGAACGCGCCTTTCAGGCGAAGCTTGACGCCGACCACTTGTTTGACGCGATCTTCGCGAAAGTAAGTATTTTCGGGAGTGAAGGTGGCATCCGGATCGATGCGCGAGACTTCGGCATCAATGGCTTTGTTGCGGTTGGAATCAAGATACACATGCGCCGGCTGACCGATGGCGACCTTGCCGATTTGGCCTTCGGGAATGTAGCCCCGCAAATAGACCTTAGTGAGATCAAGCAGCGTGACAATGGCGGTGCCCGCTTGCAGATATTCACCGGGTTCGGCGCTGCGCGTGATGATGGTGCCATCAAACGGCGCGCGCACCGTGAGATCGGCGCGGTTCGATGCCGCTTCGGCCAGTTGGGCGCGCACGCGCGCGGCATCCGCTTGTGCGTTGGCGATGGCAGCTTCCTGCTGCAGGATCTGCTTGCGAATGGCGCCGGATTGCGCGCTGCGGATGCCCGGGTTGGCAAGATTGGCTTTGGCAACATTCAGCGAGCCACGGGCGGCTTCCACTTTGCGCTCGGAGGAATTGACGATCGCTTGTTGGCTATCGGCGGTTGTTTCGGCTTGTTTGCCTTGGCGCTCGGAAACGGCGCCGGTTTTGACAAGGCGGGTATATGCTTCCTTATCGAAGAGAGCGAGTTGCAACGAGGCGCGCTGTTGCGCCAGGTCAGCTTCAGCGGCCGCAAGTTCGGCCTCCGCTTGATGCACGCGCCCCTCGGCGTCGGTGGTGGCCTGAGTTGTCTCGAGGCGGGTTTCTGCAAGTTGTTCGTTTAGTACCGCGATCTGCTCCTGCGCCGATTTCAGCTGGGCTTCGGATTGCACCAGCGCGGCTTGCGCCTGCTCTTCGCGTTCGCGGACTTGTTGATCGTCCAAGATCGCGATGATGTCGCCCGCCTTGACAGTATCGCCTTCGCGAAAGCGAATTTCCAGCATGCGCCCGCTGGTTTTGGCCGATAGAGCGGAATCGTCGCCTTCAATCCGGCCACTGAGGGCGACGACGTTGTCGGGCGGCCCAGAGTGCGCAAAGAAAATCTTCCAAACAGCAAACGCGGCGAGCAAGAGCAGCAGCGGAATCAGGATGCGCGGGAGAACCCGCTTTTTCGCTTGAGCCGAATCGGGCAGCGGCGCTTTGATGGAGGAGGAGGGCTCGGCTGCAGTCATAAAGACTTCTCCTTTCGGTGATTTTTCCGTGCCAGGGCACGCAAGTTGCGCAAGGTGAAATCGGCAATGTGATTGGCCACCAAGTGAAGATCTTTTGGTTTGGTCATATTCAGGGTGGGCCAAAGAATGGAGATGACCGGGCCGCCCTGCACAAAGTGAACCACTTGACCAATCACGCTGTGGGCGCAAAGGCGCGTGGTTTCGTGATCGGCAGGCAGAACTAGGATGCGCGCAATGATTTGGCGGAGCTGGTTGTAGCGCGGACGCAATGCCTCGTCCACCACCTGGGCCAGCGCGGGAGTAGGTTGCGCTAATTCGTGAGCCATGATGCGGACGCTCCAAGCAGGACGTCCGCCGGAGTACAAGCGCTCCAAGATCTCTTCGATGACTTTGCGCAGGACGAGTTCCGGCTTACTTGAGTAGGCCAGGGCAGATTTGACTGCCTCACCGTGCGCGGAGCGAATAGAGGCGCTAAGGACGGATGAATAAAGTCCGAGTTTATCGCCGAAATAGTAATTGACGGCGGCCACATTGACACCGGCGCGCTGGCAGATTTCGCGAACAGTGGCCCTTTGGTAGCCTTGCTCGGCGAAGACTTCACCGGCGGCGTCGATGAGCTTGACTCGCGCGGGATCAAGGCCGAGCGGTGGCGAGGGCTTTTTAAGCGCGGCAGGGGGCATGAAACGTCAGTTTAAAACACTTGTTTGAACCGTGTCAATAGTGTTCTGAGCGCAGGCAAGAGAGAATTGAGATAGCCACCAATGAATCAGGTTTCAATTCAGGGCGAAAGTGTGGCGGCTTACTGCTGCGCGAGTTTATTGCACAAGGCCGGCGTGGCCTTCGGCCGAGAGGTTCTCACAAGGCCGAAACTGCCGGCCATCATGATTGGCCAGACGGCCCAACGCTTATTAATGGATATTTTTCCGCAAGCGGCTTTATTTGCCGGCATGCCGCAAATCAGCAAGCGCGTGGTGAAGTGGGGCGCTTCAAAGGCAGTGGCGTTGCCGCATTCCGCCGTTGTCGCTTCTGAACAAACTTTGCTGGAGCGGATGGAAGAACTGTTCCCACGGACATCGCTCGCCGGGAACAAAATGGCGCACTGGCGCATTTTGTCTTCTCGGCCGTTGCCGGAAGTGTCGGAAGATCTTCATTTCGGCGAACGGCTAGCGGAGGCAGCTACCGTAAATCTCAAGCCAGGTTACGACCGGGACGCCAGTTGGGTTGAGTCTTTGGAGAACGGCTGGTTGTTTTTGCTGCCGAATAACGAGGATGGTTGGCTGCTATCCGTCGGGGCGGCCAGCGAAGAGTTGCTGGCACAAAGCTCGCTCATTGCCCGTCAAATCTTGAGCGTAGGCGCAGACGCGCGCAAGTTTGCTTGCCATCCCAGAATCGCCGACCCCTTGTGCGGAGCTAGGTGGCTCGCTTGCGGGAGTGCCGCTTTAGGTTTCGATCCATTGTGCGGCGACGGCAGCGGGTATGCGGCGCGCGAGGCGATTCTGGCAGCTGCCGTGGTGCGGGCAGCGGCGCAAGGATGCGATGTGAATGAGTTGCTGGCTCACTACCAAACGCGTTTACTCGCTGGATTTCAGAAGCATCTAGAGGTTTGTGCCGAGTTTTATCGCAGTGGGCGTTCAGGGCCATGGTGGCAGGAACAGATAAAGGCGACGGAGCAGGGCTTGCTGTGGTGCCGCGCCAAACTGGCCAATGCCGGGGAGTTTAAGTTCAGATTGAACGGGTTTTCGTTAGAGCGCCTAATGCCAATGAGCCAACAGGCTTCAATTCAGCCTCACATGCCAATCTGATAAAGGATGCGCAGCGCCGCTGAGATCAGATTTCGTTTACGGCAAGAGACCGCCAACCTTTACCTATTACTGGCCCAGCCAAGCTTCACGGGCGATGTGGATTGGCCACTGAACTTGCCGGATGCGCGCCACTGCGCGAAGGCGTTGCGCGGATCTTTATTCGAATTCACGGTAATCGCTACCGCCAAGCTGATTCTGGCACACCGCTTTCCTCTTTTCGGCACGACTCTAGAGACGGGTCCGCAAATCGATTGGCGGCGCGATTACGCGCACAATAAGACCTCAGAAGCAAAGTATTTCCGCTTGGTCCCCTATTTGAATTTTGCAGCGGTCGGTGATCACAAATTCATTTGGGAATTAAACCGCCACCAGCATCTGGTTTTGCTGGCGCAGGCATACTTGCTAACCGGCCAGCCGGATTATGCGAACGAGATATTCGCCCAACTGGAAACCTGGTTCGAGCAGAATCCTTTTCAGCGTGGCATCAATTGGGCGAGCGCATTGGAAGTGGGCTTTCGGGCGCTTTCCTGGATCTGGCTCTGGCATTTTTGCGGCGACATTATGCCTGAGGCTTTACGCGCGCGATTCCTAACGTCGCTTTATCAGCATGGCCGGCATTTGTATGAGAATTTGTCGGTATATTTTTCGCCGAATACTCATTTACTCGGTGAAGCAGTTGCTTTACATGCGCTCGGCACGTTGTTTCCCGCTTTTCCCAACGCCGCGCAGTGGCAGCAACGCGGCGCGGACGTGACCGAGCGTCAATTGACATTTCAGGTGAAGCCCGACGGTTCGCATTTTGAGCAATCAACCTACTATCACGTGTACGCGCTCGATTTTTTCCTCTTTTATTACTTGCTTGCGGGACGGCCAAGCCACCTGGAGCCGGCGTTGAAACGAATGGCGGAGTATCTCTCTTGGCTTCTTGGTCCAGCACGCCGGATCGCCTATTTCGGAGACGACGATGGTGGCCGGCTCTTCCATCCACAGGGCGTGCGTGACGAATTCGGCCGAGCCACGCTAGCCACTTGTGGCGTTTTGCTGAAGCCTAACCAGTGGTTGGCAACTCGCACTGAGCTAGCCGAACAGGCCAGTTGGTGGATCGGCGCCGAAGTGCTTTCCCAAGCCGACACCGCGGGCATGCTGCCACAAAGTTCAAAACTTTTTCCCGATGCCGGCGCAGTTTTTCTGCAATCGGACCAAATGTATGTGCAGTTTGACGCGGGAAGTTTTGGCTGGGGTGGCGCGGGCCACAGTCACGCCGATACACTCAGTTTCGTCGCTTGGTATCGCGGCGAGCCGCTGCTCACCGATCCGGGCACATTCACCTATTTGGGCGATCCGCTGGAACGCAACCGTTTTCGCGGAACCGCGGCACACAATACCATCACCATAGACGGGCAACAGCAAGCGGAACCGGCCGGACCGTTCCGCTGGAATCGCAAGCCCTCGGTGCAGCTTCACGCTTTCGCGCCCAACAAAGACGGCTGCTTTGTGGACGCCACTTGCGAATACCGCGGTTTTCAGCACCGCCGGCAAATTCTTTTGCAGGGCGTCCAGTTGCTCGTGCTGGACGAAGTCAGCGGACCAGCGGGTGAACACGTGCTGGAGCAGGTTTGGAATTTGGGTATCGCGGCAAGCAAAGTTCACTTCGCCTTTTCAGAAGCGGCGCAGGAAGAGCCGCGTGAATCTTCCGCGGTCTACGGAATGAAGACGCCCTCGCGCGCCTTCATTGTGAGACGAAAGGGAACGCTGCCTCTCGCGCTCGCGATGTGCCTGCGCCTCGATCACCCAATCGACATCAGCGTACTGGAAGCCAGGCGGATATTTGATAATGAGGTAGGTAAATAAACGAAGTGAGCGAAAGTTTTTCTCCGAGCAATATTGCGGTCCTCGGCCTTGGCTACGTAGGCTGCGTGACAGCTGCTTGTTTGAGCAGTTTGGGACACACTGTAACCGGGGTAGATCGCGACGATCATAAAGTCGCCAGCGTGCTCTCGGGCGAGGCGCCTTTTTTCGAACCGGGCTTACCGGACTTGGTCAAGGAAGGCGTGAACGCCGGCAGGCTCAGCGCCACCGATTCCCTGCCCCAAGGCATCAAGAACGCTGACATCGCTCTGATATGCGTGGGAACTCCTTCGGAGAAAAGCGGCAATCTGGGGCTCGATCAACTGCGCCGCGTGGTGGCGGAGATCGCTGAGAATCTGCCTGGTCGCACTAAGCCGTTGATCGTAGCGGTGCGCAGTACGGTGTTTCCGGGCACTTGCGAGGAGATTGTGATGCCCGCGTTGGGCGGGGCCGCGCAGGTCGTCTCCAACCCTGAGTTTTTGCGCGAAGGCGTGGCGGTCAAAGATTTCATGGAACCATCGTTAGTGGTGGTGGGGGGGATAGATCGCAAAGCGGTGGAACGGGTGGCCTCCGTGTATGCGCCATTGGGTTCGGCGGCTTGCCTGGTAACGCTGCGCACCGCGGAGATGATCAAGTATGCATGCAATGCCTTCCATGCGGTGAAAATTGCCTTTGCCAACGAGATCGGCACGCTGAGCGCGCGTCTCGGTGTAGACGGGCGCGAAGTGATGGAGACGGTTTGCCAAGACGTGAAGTTGAACGCCTCGGCGGCCTATTTAAAACCCGGCTTTGCCTTTGGCGGCTCTTGTTTGCCTAAAGATCTGCGGGCGTTGATTTATCGCGCTAGTAGGCTTGATCTGAAGCTGCCGTTGCTGGAGTCGGCGCTGCCGAGCAACGAAAGCCATTTGGCGCGCGCTATTCATGACGTGCTCGATCTGCCCGCGAAAAGGCTCGGCGTCATCGGCTTGGCCTTCAAGGAAAATACCGACGATTTGCGCGAAAGCCCCGTCGTCTCGCTCTTGGAACAACTCATTGGCAAAGGGCGCGAGTTGCGCGTCTTCGATCCGCACATTCAGCTGGATGAAATCTACGGCAGCAATCGCAACTTTATCTTGCAGCAGATTCCCCACATCGGCAAGCTTTTGCAGCCTGGCATTGAAGCGGTGCTGACTTGGGCCGATCATTTGATTTTGGCGCAGAAACCGAATCAAGAAATGGCGGGAAAGATCGCCGCCTCGGGTTTGCCGGTGCTGGATTTAGTGGGTTCGGGTCTGGGTAAGGCCGTTCCGGTACCGGCAGGCGTTGCTTAGCAGCTTGCTCGATCATGCTTAAACTCATTAAGCCCCTCACGCCACCGATCCTCTTATTATTAGGTGGCGCAGGCGGTGCCGCCTGCGTTTTCGCCCTTCTAAAGAACGCGGAGGGTAAACCTGAACGTTTTAGGCATCAGGAGTTCTCAGCAAAAAGGCTGCACCCAATCCTTCAAACCTTTTCAGCGCCCCGTTTTCCAGTCGCACCAGACTACCGGCGCCGCGCGTCGTCCCTCGCTACCTCCGCTGCCAATATTGAAAACGCCCGTTAGAGCGTCATTTTAAGTCTAGTTTTGGCCGCCTGCAGTTCCTGCCAAATAGCAGCGCCGGCAATCAAACTTCCATTCGGCAACTCAAGATCTCGCGTTTCGGCGAGACCCTCTTCCCAGCGATAAATTACTTGTCCCGTCGGATCAAAAACGAAGATGTGAGAAACGCCCGCCTGTTGGTAGTTTCGGCACTTTTCGATCAGCTGTCTGGTTTGATCGTCAGAAAGGATTTCGATGACCAACGACAGTTTGGCTGGATAACGTTCATCTCCTTCAGGAAGAATAGCGACATCGGGTCTAGGCTGCCAATCACGTCTTGCTTTGAAGTCGAATTCCCCCCCGGATTCGTAGCCTGCGGCGTCGAGCAGTCGCATCAGGATTTTCTGCAGCAAAGCATGCAGCTTATCAGGCACAGGCTTGCGCACCGCCTTTCCATACCAATATTCCCAGCCGGATTCGCCGCCATATCGCTTATCAAATTCTTCAACTGTGAGGAATTGAGGAGCGGTTGCCATGAATCCAATATACCGGAGGGACTGTGGGGCCACGTCATCATCGAGCGACATTGTTTTGAAGGCCGTTTTGGGCCCAGAGGAAATGCGCGTATTTCGGTGGCGAATAGCGATATCTTTACTTCGGAGAAGCTGGGCCCCTCACCGCGGTTTGTGCCCGTATCACCGGGTATCCGGAAATTGCCCTCAGCAGAAGGTAGTGAAAGGACAGCCGACCATACGGAAGTTGGCGACTTTGCTCTACGCTGCGCCGTTACTCACCACCTATGCCTCAGAAACGCGGTAAATATAGGCAGCGCCGTAAGTTGCCAATACGAGATGAACGGAAGGTAGAGTCCCAGGACAAGTGTTATCAGCACTGCGCTCACTGGATGCGCCGGAGCGTAAGTTCTATTAAACAACCCCCGGCATGTTGAGGCAGCGAGACAAAGCCAGACCAGAGGAACAAGTGTCCCAACACCAAGTGCGACCGTCAAATACCAGGGACTGCCTAAAATGACGCGCTGAGGATCGGCGACAAGGACCGCTCCAAGCCAGGAAATACTGTGAATGAGGATGGCCGCGGCCATCCATCGAATTCCTTGAGTCTTTCCATGGTTACGCTTCCGCCAGAGAATAAGCGCGGAGACCACAAGAAAGCAGAAGTAGCATGCAATCGCAGCGCGACCACTCTCATACCACCGGATTCGCTCACTCTCTCGATTCATAAAGCGGATTTGCCTATTCGTATCTTCCTGGAATGTGAGTTCGCGTGCGTCGGAGACATTACGGAACCGAAGGCGCTCAACAGCGATCCAACGCTCTCCGGCGTATTCAATACTTCCATCGTCATTCGCCTCCACCGATTGGTCCATACTCACCAAGAAGGTTTTACCAATGTCATGATGCGGATATCTTACGGGCCTGTAAATTCCAGCGACCCGCGCGGCGAATTCCATTGCGTTAGGAGTGGCGCGGACAGGAACTGCGGCCGCTTTCTGGTTGACGCCAAACCAACTCTGCATAACGCCGGGCACCAGATTCCAAGTGGCCACATTGCTCGTGCTCGCAGCCATTGTGATGAGTGCACGATCACGGTCGGGAAACCAAAGCAGGATTGTGTGATAGCCTCCCAAATCCCCTCCTGCGTACGAATACTTTTGGCCTCGATTGATTCCTTTGCTGAAGCCATAGCTTTCAGATTCACCCGCGGAGCCCACCCCACTCTCTCCTAAAATGCGATTGAGCGTTTCCGAACGAAGAATCCGTCGTCCGTCTATCGCGCCTCCGTTCTGAACAAAGCGAACGAAGCGGATTAGGTCTGCAAGCGTAGTGGTCAATCCACCGCCGGAACTCGCGCGGTGGTAAATAATTTCAGCCCGGCTCGTAAATCCAAAAACACTGCGCTCCAGGGAAGGGACAAACTCTTGCTCAACTTCTCTGGGCAATGGCTGACGAAACGTACTGTGATTCATGCCCAGCGGCTCCAGCACGTCAGAGCGCATGAATTCCTCATAACGCTTACCCGTGACCCCCTCGATTACTGCCCCCACCAGGCCATATCCAAAATTGGAATAAAGGCGTACTTCTCCGGGTTCATATAGACGAGACGGTAGCCAACTCCGCATCACGTTGGCCAATGGCCCCTGCTCTCCAGACACAGCGAGAAAGCCACTGCCCACGAAAGGATCGTCGAGACCCGAGGTGTGCGTCAACAGGTTGCGGAGAGTGATTGGCTTACTTCGGGTAGCAGGTACTTTCCAAGTTTTGAGGTATTGGTTTACGTCAACGTCCATGTCGAACTGTCCGCGTTCGACAAGCCTCATCACTCCCACGGCCGTTAACGCTTTTGAGGTCGATGCCCCCCTCCACAAGGAGCCGGTCTGAGCCATCCCAAATGTCGAAGTCTCAACCACTTCACCGTGCGCGACTTCGGCGAAGTAGGCGCCTGTGACGACGCCTCGATTGATCAGCTCGCTGTAGTACGGTTTGGCAATCGCCTGCCCCGTTTGCGCGAAGGAGCAGGCAGCAGTGAGGATTGAGGCGGCCAGGAGTCTAGCCATGGATAAGCCCGTGAAAGGGCGACGGTTGTGAGCGAAATTTAGAGGACCATCTGGTCTCAACCAAGACGCCATGACCATGCGGGCATATCGATTCTGTCGTGGCCGAGTTCAACAGGAAGCAATTTGGGGATCCCTGACTTAAAGGCAGAACCAAGGTGTGGAGGCAAAAGGGGCACCGTTGACGAAGGTCCTGCCACCAAAGGTTGCACTGTAAGGCAAGGCCTGCCAGATACAGCGCAAAACAAAGCAAAAATCCGAGCAGAGCCCTGCCGTCCGTAGACCAAGCAATTTGGGCCCATAGCTGCACCTCAAGAGCCCATAGAAACAGGGAGGCAAGTGCGTGCAGAAAGCCAACCAGGAATCCATAGGCCAACCATCGTGGCCGACGCCTGAACGAGCCCATGAAAAAAAGCGCACAGCAAGAGATGAATGCCCATACGGCTTTTGCTGGCCCCATAATGATCGGATGCCGTTCGAAGAGCGGAACAATTCGTAATCGTTGATTGCCAGTTTCTTTGCGAGCCAACAATTCAATCGCAGCGATGGTAACGCCTTTCTTCAATTGCGCCCGTGCGTGAATGGACTGATGCCATTCCACCTTCGACAAGCCATCAAGCGCGCAGAGAGCCTTGAAATCGCTCTTTGTCACCCCAACGAACGTGCTGTTCCACTTCTGTTGGGATATGAAAACGGCATTTCGATCTGCAGTTCCGAGCGGCTGGCCGGCCACGCCCTCTATGACCGCGACCAGATCAGGGCTCAGCAGGAGCATAAGCAGAATCGCTGCCAGTAGGACGGTTGGCTGAAAACTTCGCGAAGCTCGAACGCGATGCGCCGAGAATAGATGAAACAGCCCCGCCCAATCGCCGCCGATTTCGCGGAGGGCCAAACGCAAGTGCTCACGCGAGCCGAAG
>Ga0182012_10003364_pt1 | contig 17083 bp, 15 predicted proteins | sample 612S2SmetaG_FD_120486 | JGI IMG/M metagenome (GOLD analysis project Ga0182012, IMG submission 120486) | Permafrost microbial communities from Stordalen Mire, Sweden - 612S2S metaG | ecosystem: Environmental > Terrestrial > Soil > Wetlands > Permafrost | place: Sweden: Stordalen | collected...
CACGCCGGCATCGCGCCGCTGAGCCGACCTCCGGGTGCGCTGCGGGTCGCCGCGCAGCACAATCCAGGTCCGCCGGTGAGCCGGGGCGGGGTCAGACCCGATGACCCGTTCGTAGAGGCTGACCAGCTCTGTGGATGCCGTCTTCCCGACACGGAAGCCTGCCGATACGACGTCGGCCTCCAAGTCCGGACAGTGCACCGACAGAAGCTGTTCCAGCAGCCGGGTGTCGATAACGTCGTCGGTCCGGGCCTGCCCATCGACGATGACCGTAGGCGTGAACGGCCGGGGAATCAGTTCGATCACCGCAACCAGGACTCCGCCCTGCCATCGCACGGCTACGTGATCTCCTGGCTTCACGGTGGCACCGACGACGGGCTCCGATGGGGAATCCAATGGCCTGCGGCGTCGCCAGAGCCATGCCACCGCTGCCACTGCCCAGCCGGTCAGCCGGCGACCGCGAAAGGCGACGATGGCCACGACCACGGCCAGCGCTACCAGCGTAGGGCCCGCCCACCGATAGCGCGTAGCCATGAACAGCACAATGCATGCCGGGGCCAGCGCCGCCACCCACAACGTGTGCCCGGCAGTGAATCGAAGGCTCAACGATCGCATCAGTCAGCGTCGCCTCAGGGCTCGCGCGCTCAGCCTGGCCAGCCCCAGCGCCAGCAGCATGGCCGTGACCCCCGTCGCCACGGCGGCGATCGGCCCATGGTCGGGCGGTTGCGCCGGGACCGGGGGCTCAAGCCGGTTGACGACGAAAGGGGCCGTCCTGGGGGCGAGCGGCAAGTCCCAGGTCAGCGCAGCGACCGCGTCGACGATGCCCGCGCCGACAACGTCGTCGACGCCGCCTCCGGGGTGTCGCGCGCTCGCCGTGATCCGATCGATGACCTGCGCCGGTGTCAGTTCCGGAAACCGTTGCCGCAGCAGCGCCGCTACGCCCGAGACGTAAGCTGCCGCAAACGAAGTGCCGGCTATCGGCACCGGACCGTCCTTGCCGGGCAACGCATCCACCGGCTCGCCATTGGGGCCGAGGGCGACGATGTCTTCGGCGGGCGCGGCCGCTCCCACCCACGGTCCGTGCATCGAGAACGCGCTGGGCGCCCCGCTCTCGCCGACTCCTCCCACCGTCAGCACCAAGGGTGCGTACCACGCCGGCGTAACGATCGTCTGCACCTGCTGCCAGCCGCGCGGGTCAGAGGGCACGGACGGATCCGGCGGCGGATTCTGCGCGCAATCGCCACCGGAGTTGCCGGCCGCGACGACGATCACTGCGCCTTTGACGTTGACCGCGTAATTAAGAGCAGCGCCCAGAGCGGACTCGTCGACGGGCTTGGCAACCTTGAAGCAGGCCGCTTCGCTGATGTTGATGACCCCCGCCCCAAGGTTCGCGGCATGCACCACCGCGCGGGCCAGGCTGCGCACCGACGCGGCCGCCGCGCTGGCGTTCGGATCGTTTTGGTTAGCCGGTGATTCCTTCAGCTCGAACGCTTCCGACGTCTGGCGCACCGAGATCAGCCGCGCGCCGGGCGCGACTCCGACGAACCCGTCGGTGGGTGCGGGCCGGCCGGCGATGATCGACGCGGTGAGCGTCCCGTGCGAATCGCAATCGGTCAGCCCGTCGCCGTCCTTGACGACGAAATCGCCGCCCGGCTCCGCCGGCACGCGCGGCGACGGGTCCACCCCGGTGTCGATCACGGCCACCGTGACACCGGCCCCGGTCGCAAACTTTTGAGCCTGATTGACGCCCAGATATGTGTTACCCCACGGCGGATCGTGAAAATTGGTGCCAGGCACCGTCAACGGCGCCTTACAGACGCGACGCTGTTCGAGGGGCCGGTCGGGCCCTGTCACATCCGGGGGGACCGCGCCCGGGTTGATCGAGGGTGGGGCCACCGCGCGGGCAGGAGGGGCGCTGAGCCAGGCGAGCATCACGGCCACCGTGATCAGCACGACACGGTTGCAACGTCCGACACTCTTTCGGGTTGCCGTCGCTGTCATTGGTCGGGGGCGTCCTTGGCCCGGCGGCGACCGATGACACCCTCCGTCCACGCCCGATCCTCGGTGTAGAGCGCGTCGTCGTCCTGCGGGGTGCGTTTGCCCTTGCCCTGGTTCTGGCCCTGGCCGGCCCCGCCCATCGGCGCCATGCCGCCCATGCCGCCACCCGTTCCGCCCACGCCCGGGACTCCCTTGCCCAAGCTCCCGGCCCCCGGACCCGCGGCCGCCGGCCGCGCGGTTGCGTCGGCGTCCGCCGAGGGCTGCAACGGCATCGACGGCACACCTGCTCCCCCGAGCGACGCCGGTTTCATTCCCGCCCCGGCCGGGCCACCTTTCAGAGCTTGGGTCAGCGCGTTGGTCAGCTTCGCATTGTCCGGCGTCGACGGCATCGTGGGCGTGCCGGCGCCCGCGGACGGCATCGTCATGCCAGTCGGGTCAGGAAGGTACCCGTCTTCGGAGGGCAGCCCGTCGGTCGGGTTGTCGGGATCGACGATCACATCGTCCGGCGTACCGGGGTCGTCCGGCGAGCCGGGGTCGCTGCCCGGCGGGCCGGGGTCAGAGGGGTCGGGTTTGGCGGGAGGCGCGTCGATCTGGAGGGCCGGGGTGGGACTCTTCGGATTCGCTGGTGCCAGCGGCAAATTCGCCCTGGACTGGTACTGGGGCAAAACCTCCTCCGACTTTGCCTGCAGCTTCGCGTACCACTCGATGGCCTGGTACAAATAGGGGCTTTGAGTTTGCTTGTAGTATTTGTACCAGTAGTCGCATAGCGCGACCTCGTACGCAGTTGGGTGCTCTAGTACGGCCCACTTATGCACCGACACAATCGTTTTGGCCTGAGCGGAAATCTGGGAGCACAGCGAAACCATCGAGTAAATCCACGACCGGTGCGACTCGAAATTCAATTCGACCAGCCGCGCCGACGAGCCTTCCCAGTGCTCAAACGGGCGGAAACACCGTGTCGTCTCCTGTAGCTTTCGTTGGTAGGAGTCCCATTCGCTGGCAAAAGCCGTGAATGCCGTTCCCTGGTCAACGGATTCGATGTCGGTCGCTGCCTGCCTCACTTCGTAATAAGGATATTCAAACACCGGTGGTGGTGGCGGCGGCGGTGGTGGAACCGGGACGTAATCCTCGTCCGGGTCGCAGTTGATGTTCATCAGCCCATCCCCGCCCGCGGACCCCGCTCTCGCCGCCGATCCGGAAAAGCTGGTTGCTATCGACTCCGCGGCCGCCGCGTCGACCTCCTCGTAGGCTTTGGCCGCATTCCTCAGGGATTTCGCCAGGCGCCCGAATTCACGTTCACCATATTTCAGGTATTGCCGTATCGAGTCCGCGGAGAGCCCCAGCTGAGTGGCTCCATCAAGGACAAACGAAAGGGCGCATGGCGCTTGCGGGTTGGCAGACGGCGGAGCCGGCAGCGGTTGTTCCAGCTCGTCAGCTCTGGCCATCAGCTCGTCATATTCGACGTTCAGCGTCTGCGTCATCTCGGATCGGTCTCCTCGTGCTGAAGCCATCATCCTCGGTCGGTCATTCCACCGGTAGCGTGATCTCTTAGCGTTTCCTCGCGCTTTACCTGGGCGTCGGAATCCACCGGCCAGGCAACTGGCGATGTCGCCGAGTGCTAAAGACAGTGTCCCGCAATATCGCCGGTTGCGCGCCTCCGGGGTGAAGCTGTGGGCGCCCGCCCAGGCTTCACTCCCATGTCCGGGAGGGCCTCAACCTTCCGCACGGAAAAAGATGCCGTCGGCCTGCAATACTCGGCCATTGCGCACATCTATGAAACAGGGCACCAATTCCGTCAGAGTGAAGCCCAACGAGTGGACGAGCTCGATTGCTTCTCGAATGAGCATGCCGCCTTCGTACAGGGGCACGAGGGACAATTCGACTTGCATGCCGACGCAACGATCATTAGCCGTTGCTTCACCACCGGCGATGACCTGCTCCTCTAAACCTTGGACGTCGACCTTGAGGAAAGCCACATCGTTCGGCTCCAGAATTTCCGGCACAACAGCATCGAGGCGGTGTATCTTTACGTCTTCTGTGCCGATATAATTTGCCGAGGGCAAAACGTCTTGGTGGCTTTTCAGCATCGGCAACGCGGAACTGCTTCCACCGGCATTGCCCGCCACATTAATCGTGATCGTCCCCTCGTAATTACCTAGCGCACACTGCCGGCAATCCCAGAGTGGATCCCTCGACGCGTTGCGCTGCAAGAGAGCAAATGGTCCCGATAGCGGCTCGAACGAGACGATGCGGCCTTCGAAGCCGGCCTCGCGGAGGCTGGACGCGTATTGCCCTGAGTTCGCCCCGACATCAAGAACGACATCTACCTTGCGTGATGTGAGTCCTGTTACCAAATCGCGGCGCCAGTTCAACTCACTATAGTCGGGCCAAGCCTCGATATTGGGGGCTATCTCACCCCAATAGGCAGCCACCGCCCAACATTAACATAGCGCGATCAGCCCGGGCCGGCCGCTCATGTGTGGGAAAATATCGACGATATGAAGCTCGACATCCATCTTCAGACCCACTCCGACATCAGCGTGCATGGCGCGCATCGATACGTGGGCGCTCCCAAAAGCGAGGTGATGCTCCGCTGTACGCAGTCTCTCGTTACTGCAATCAATAAAGCCGAAGGCGACCTCTTGCTGCGTGTCTTCGATGACCACTCGTCGCCCGAAACCATTGCGAAACTGCGTCGGATACTCGCGACTTGCAAATACCCGGTCGAATTCGTTGCGCTTGAGGATGGGGGGTACAACGCATCCTGTCTCGCATCGTTTTCCAGAGCACGCGACGATTCACGCGAGCTCATCTACTTCGTCGAGGACGATTATTTGCACACCCCTTCGGCCATACAGGAGATGCTGGAGGCGCACGCTTTGTTCAAGGAAAAGCTTGGCGGGTGCGAAGTAGCGCTGCACCCTTACGACGATCCAAAGAATTACTGGGGCGTGATATATCGCGAACAGCAATGCCGGGTTGTGTACGGTACGAAGAGGCATTGGCGAACGAATACACACACCACGAATACATGCTGGATAGAAGCCGAGACGTTACGGAAGAACTGGAAGCTTTTTGAACGGCTGGCGCTTTATTCAAGCACGCCTTACGGTTACGCACATAATATTCACGAGGATTCGACGATAAATAGCATCTGGCGAGAACAAGTTACCCTCTTCACGCCGATACCTTCGCTGGCACTCCACCTTCAGTATGAAGAACACGTCGATCCCTACCTGAGTTGGAAGCAATGGTGGGAATCCGCGGCATATTAATGCGCACGTGTTTTCAGGTGTCGCGCTGCACGAACAAGTTACAGGTATTTTGCTGTTCAACAGCCTTGAATTGCCGATAGAGCTTGAACCTGATTTCGCCGTCTTGGATGCGGGTGAGGAAGTGCTCGAGTCCACCGAAGAGGTCGTCGTATTGCTCTTCAAGCACCGTGCGGCGCGAACCGGGCTGAGCCGATCGATTCGTGTGCAGGATCCGCAGGGCGAGAATGGAAACCCGATCGACGATCGTGCCGGGTGTTTCGGTGTGCAGCGTCGCACTGTGGTTTGGATTGATTCCGTCAAGCAGAATCACGTCGATATCCTCGATGGCCGCGTTACGACGAGCGTTGAGGGTATCGATGGATCGTTTTCTGCGGGCCACCTCGTGGTCGCCGACGCCGGGCCGGCGAACGGCGTCTTCGTGATGCCACAAGCCGAAGTTCATCGCATGCAGATGCAGCGCCGTTGCTGCGATACTGCGGCCGGCAGGTGAGGTTACGGGCTCTTTGCGATGCCACAACTGCGCCATGTCGTAGAACTGGCGCACCGTGGACAGAAGATCCGAAATCAGCTCGGCCTGAGCGGCTTTCTCCAGACCATCCGTGGCGTGCGAATACCCCGGCTCTGAAATCTTGCCGCGTCCGGCTGGCTTAGGCTTGCTCTTCAACAAGATCTTCCATCGCACTGAGCACCTCGTCGACGGTGATGTCCGCCGTCGATCTGCGATCGATGTGCCGGTGGGGTGCGAACCTGAACCCCCATGTCGCAGGGCGAGTTGGTCCAAAAAGCCCGACACCTGGAACCCGCGCTAGGTCGGCGGCATGGAGCATGCTGGAATCGACTCCCACGAAAAGGTCTGCGGTCGCGATCAAGCCCACGGTGAGGTCGAGCGGCAGCCCGAGATAGGGGATGACGCGATCGCGCTCACGACCCACGTTGAGCTCCTCTTGTCCCATTCCGACTACCCAGGCCACGAAGTCGCGGTGGCGCGACAAAAACCGGTCCAGCAAATCGATGAACCTCGTAACGGCCCAACGTTTCTCGACCCAATCGGTATCGGCGTGCACGACGAGCACCTTGGACTCTGGAGGCACGGCAGTGCGGATCGATCGTGCTTTTTCCTTTGCGGACGCCGATGTGGGCAGGGGTTGGGCGTACTTCTCGATCTGTGCCGAAGGATCGAACAGGCGCGCCAACTTGAAAATCAGGTCGGCCGAATGTTGTACATCTCGTGTGACCACAACCTCGTAGGCGCCGTCGGACGGGAAGCCGATGCTCGTCGTCGGAGCCAGGCGCTGCCGGAGAGGCTCGATGAACGCGTTCGACGGCATGTTCCACGGCACGGTATTGATGAACACATCAATGGCACCGATCTCGAGCGCGAGGGCTTCGTAATCGAGGGTTCGATGCGGGGGCCCTCCCAGCCGAGGCCCTATCGGCGGCAGTCCCTTCGGCGGTATTCCGGTGATGTCGACAAAACGGGGACTTACCTCCCGGAAGCAGAGGTCGAAAGCGAACTTGGGACAGATCAGCGTGATCGGAGCCGTGAACATTTCGCCTAACGCTCTCAGTGTCGGCAGCGTCAGGATGGCGTCCCCGATCAGGTTGGCGAAATACACCGCCGGGTTGCGTGCCTCTAGCAGATCGCCGAGGCGCGGCGAGTGGTCGCCCTGGCCGACTGCAATTTCGTTCACACCGATCACCCTTCGGCCAGAGCTTAAACCCGACCGTGCCGAATTACTCCGCATACCATTTTCAGCCCAACAAACGGCGCTGGCCAAAACTCGGGGCAGTCGGGCAGCGAGGCTCTCAACATACAAGTGTTGTCCGGCACGTCGCGTCAGCGCGGTTTCGGGGCTTCGAACTTCGGAAGGCCATGCGCCGCCTAATTCATGACACGCGCCGTGAGAGCGAAATCACAACTGCCCGATTGAGATTAAACGGCCAGCGACAAGCTGAACAGTCTTCCCCGGCGTAGTGCTCCGCGATGCGGTAATGTTCGAACAGCTATGGAACTTAAGTTCCGTCATGGGTGCGGTCCGGCACGTTGACCTTGATTGGCATGTGTGCCGACAAATCATGTGGTGTCGCGCGGCGGTCGACATTGGCCGGAAGGGTAAGGAGATAGTCGGTGTTTCGACTGTTCAAGAGGGTTTGGATGCCGCTGCTTCTTGTTGTCGTCGTCGTGCTCGGGGCCTATGTCGTGCTCCGGGTCCGTGCCAGTTTCGGTGCCAACGCTTACACGTCGGGCGGCGACGCGAACTCCGACGATACGAAACCCTTCAACCCAAAGCACATCACCTATGAGGTCACGGCGCCGGCGGGGGGCACCATCAGCGTCAATTACCTGGATCAAGATGGGCAACCCCACCTCGTCGACAATGCCCCGCTGCCGTGGTCGTACACCATCGTGACGACCCTGCCGTCGATGTCGGCCAATATCGTTGCCCAAGGCGACACCAGCATGCGCAACATCCGATGCCGGGTCATCGTCGACGGCCAAGTCCGCGACGACCGCACCATCAACGAATACGACCCGTTCATCTACTGCCTGGTGAAATCCGTATGAGCAACGAGCCCGCGCCTCGCTCCCGCACCGCCCGCCTGCTGCGCACCCTGGCGCTGCCGATCGTGCTGTTTTGGATACTCCTCGCGCTCGGCACCACGCTGTTCACACCGGGGCTTGGCGAGGTAGCGGGGAAGCACTCGGTGCCCATGACGCCGACGGACGCGCCCGCGTTCAAGGACATGATGAACATCGGCCACAAGTTCCAGGAGTTCAATACGGACTCCACGGCGATGGTCGTGCTGGAAGGCGACGACAAGCTGGGCGACAGTGCGCATGAGTTCTACAACAAGATCGTTGCCAAGCTCAAGGCCGACAAGCATGTGCAGCACGTTCAGGATTTCTGGAGTGACCCACTAACCGCTGCCGGTTCTCAAAGCCCGGACGGCAAAGCCGCCTACGTGCAGGTCTTCCTCGACGGTGCGCAAGGCACCAGCCCCAGCCACAAGTCAGTCGCCGCGGTCCGCAAGATCGTCGCCGACGTACCGGCACCGCCGGGCGTCAAAGCCTATGTGGCCGGCAACACCGTCCTCAACACCGACACCCTCATCTCCGCCCACAACAGCATGGAATTCATGACGCTGGTCTCGATCGGTGTCATCTTTGTGATGCTGCTCGTCATCTACCGCTCGCTGCCGACCGCGATCGTTGGGTTGATATTGGTCCGCTTCGAGCTATACGCCGCAGAAGGCGTCGTGGCCACCGCCGGCAATCTGAACATCATCGGTCTGACCCCGTACGCCGTCAGCATGGTCACCATGCTGACCATTGCCGCGGGGACCGACTACCTCATTTTCCTGTTGGGCCGCTATCACGAAGCCCGGTCCCGTGGCCAAGACCGGGAAGAGGCGTTCTACACCGCCTACCACGGCGTGGCGCACATCATCATAGGTTCGGGTCTGACGATCGTGGGCGCCTGCTTGTGCCTGTCCGCGACCAAGCTTCCGTATTTCCAGACCATGGGGGTACCGTGCGCCATCGCCTTGGTGGTGACAATGCTGGCAGGCCTGACACTGGCCCCGGCGTTACTCGTGGTCGTGTCCAAGTTCGGCCTCTTCGATCCGAAACGTGCGCATTCGGAACGAGGCTGGCGCAGAGTTGGTACCGCCGTGGTGAGGTGGCCGAAACCCATTATCGCCGTGACGTCCTTTATCGCGGTGATCGGATTCGTCAGTCTCATGACTTATGTACCGAACTACAACGATAAGAAGTTCACCCCGCCGGACATCGCGGCTAACGTAGCTCAAACGGCGGCCGAGCGGCATTTCTCCCAAGCGCGCATGAATCCGGAATTGCTCATGGTCGAAGCCGACCATGACCTGCGCGACCCGTCGGACATGCTGATCATCGACAGGATCGCCAAGAGCGTATTCCATGAGCGCGGCATCGGGCGGGTGCAAACGATCACCCGACCCCTTGGGGCGCCGATCGAGCACAGTTCACTGCCCTTCGTGATCGCGATGAATAGTTCCAGCACCCTGCAGACCGCGAAATTCATGAACGACAGCATGGCGTCGATGCTCGAGCAGGCCGACGAGATGGGCCACACAATCGCCACCATGCAACACATGTACGGCGTCATGAAGGAGATCACCGATACCACCCACGACATGACTGCCGATATGCATGTCTTGCAAGCAGACATCGATGGGGTTCGCCAGCACGTGGCCGATTTCGAGGATACCTGGCGCCCGATTCGCGCCTACTTCTACTGGGAGAAGCACTGCTTCGACATTCCGGTGTGCTCGTCGTTGCGGTCGATATTCGACCTGCTCGACGATATCGACCTCATGTCCGACGATTTGGGACACACGGTTAAAGACCTCGATAAACTCGACGCCCTGATGCCACAAATGTTGGCCGATCTTCCGAAAACCATCGATTCGATGACAAAAATGCGCGATTCCATGCTGTCCACGCACAGTTCCATGGCGGGTATTCAGCGCCACATGCAAGAAAACGCCGAAGGCTCAACCCTGATGGGAAAGTACTTCGACGAAGCCAAGAACGACGACAGCTTCTATCTCCCGCCGGAAGTTTTCCAAAACCCCGACTTCATCCGCGGACTGAAAATGTTCGTATCGCCTGACGGTAAGGCCGTCCGGTTCATCATCACGCACCAGGGTGACCCCGCTTCAGTCGAGGGGATCCAGCACGTCCAGGGCATCAAGCAGGCGGTCGCCGACGCAATCAAGGGAACGCCGCTGGAATCCTCGAAGGTATCGCTGGCCGGCACCGCCTCGATGTACAGCAACATGCAGGACGGAGTCAAGATCGACCTGATGATCGCCTCCATCGCCACGTTGATCCTGATCTTCGGAATCATGCTGCTCATCACCCGTAGCCTGGTGGCCGCCCTGGTGATCGTCGGTACTGTGCTCGCGTCGCTGGGCACCGCTTGCGGCCTGTCCGTGCTGCTCTGGCAAGACATCCTCGGGGTGGGCTTGCAATGGATCGTGCTGCCGCTGACGGTCATCATCTTGCTGGCCGTCGGGTCCGACTACAACCTGCTGTTGGTCGCCCGGCTGAAAGAAGAGATCCCGGCCGGCCTCAACACCGGGATCATCCGCGGCATGGGAGCGACCGGCCGCGTGGTCACCGCGGCGGGCATGGTATTCGCCGCGACCATGGCGTCGATGATCGTCAGCGACCTGCGCGTGATCGGGCAGTTGGGCACCGCGATCGGCTTGGGTCTGCTCGTCGACACGTTTATCGTGCGGTCCTTCATGACACCGGCGATCGCCGCCGTACTGGGCCGCTGGTTCTGGTGGCCGCTGAACACCTTCAGCATGAAGAAGAAGGATGCCCCAGCACCAGAGATCAACACCGCGCCCATTCCAGAGCTGACGAGGGTGTGACGCTCATCGGATCAGAGTTCAGGGCAGACGTAGGGCGTAGGGGAGAGATGGAATCGAACCTTCGCCAACGTACCGTTGGCCGGCTGGACCGATCCCGGGATCCCGCGATCCTCAACGCCGCTCTTGCCGCGCTGACCGAGAACGGGTACGACGCCACCAACATGGACGACATCGCTGCGCGCGCCGGCGTCGGCAAGGCCGCAATTTACCGGCGGTGGTCCTCGAAAGCAGCGTTGATCACAGACGTTCTTGTCTACTGGCGGCCCGATCTGCGCACCGACAACGCCCCCGACACCGGCAGCCTGGCCGGCGACATCGAAGCCGTCATCGAGCGCGCGGAACGCAATGACAACGAGTTGATCACCAACGACCTGGTGCTGCGCGTCGCCCTGGAAGCCACCCACGACCCCCAGCTCGCCACGGCTCTGGGCGATTTGATGCTGCTCAAGGGCACACACATCATCTCTACTATCCTGGCCCGCGCCGCAGCCCGCGGTGAAATTGCCGCTGACCGTGACTGGTCACTGGTCGCCGACGTACTCACCGCGATGAGCCTGCTACGAGTACTCAACGGACAGACCGTTGACGCGAATTTCATGCGACAAGTCATCGACACACTCATTCGACCCGCGCTGTCCACCTAAGCGCGTAGCTGCGCCTAGTGGCGCGAGAATTCGGTGCGCATGGCTGCCACCTCTGCTCTGAGCAGCGCCAGCTCGTGCTGGGTGCCGAGATGCTGGGACCCACCGTCGGCGTCAGAGAGGCTGGTGTACTCGCGTTCCTGCCTGGCGACTGCCTCGAGCACCGCCCAGATCATGACGCCCAACCAGGCTCCGTAGATCGACAACGGGATCCAGAACGTGACCACACCGTTCCAGGCCAGCGGCCCGCTCTTGAAGAACACGATCACACCGCCGAAGCCAAAGACGAGTGCGGTCCAGACGTTGAACATGCCCACCCAGCGCGGAAAGATCGGCTGCTCGCGCTTGTCACCCAGGATGGCCAGCGCGATGGCCGCGGTCTGAATCACCGCAGTGCTCACGACGCCGACGAACATCAGCCAGCACAGGTCGAACAGGGCCTGGGTGACCTCGGGGGACCGCTGCGGACGGTAGGTGGCGGCCAGGCAGACGAAGCACGGGAGGATGAATTCGAAGATGAACAGCGTGCCCAGGCCGAGTTGTAGCCAGCTCAGCGGTGAGTGTTCTCCCTCGATACGCCGCATCTGCACGGTCACTTCGCTGATGAATGGCCCCAGGAACGCTGCGCCGATCGCAATCAGAACCATTCCGAGTTGAATGCGGAAGGTGTGCCCGGAGATCAGCGCGGCGACCTGCGAGGCAGTCATCGATGGCCGTGGAAGGGGAAGAAATCCCGCGACCAACAATCCTGCGAGCATGAGGGCGATCATCGCTGTGGCGCTCCATACGCAGAGCCGCTGGTTTCGTGCGTTCATCTGTATTGCTCCTACTCCTGGGTGGGCATCATTGCTCGGGGACCTGGAGGCCGCGGACGGTCAGCTTTGTCATCGCGTCTAAGTATTGTTCATGTGTGACGTTTCGGTCGAGACCGATCCAGTCGCCGTGCAGCGCGGCGGAGAGCACCATGCTGAACATCACCCGCACGGTCGCAGGCAGATCGAAGCCGGAGAACTTGCGTTCCCGGGCTTCGGTGGCGACGACTTCCTCGAGAACCGCAAGCACCTGTTCGAACGCATCATTGACCTGGGTCGAGGCCGCGTCAGGCAGGTCTCCGTATTGGCGGGCGGCCATCAAAGCGAGTAGCACTTCGCGTTCGGAGCTCAACACATCGAACAGGCCGGTGTACAGAGAGCGGCCCTCTTGCTCGGCGGAGAGCTTCCCGTGTTCGCGGGAGCGGTAGTCGGAGATATAGGAGTCGATGAACGTCGTGAACGGGTCGACGACCGCTTCCTGGAACAGGTTTGCCTTGCTTCCGAAGTGCCGGAAGATCATCACTTCGGTGACTCCGGCGCGTTCGGCGATATCACGGGTGGAGGTCCCCCTGAAGCCTTGCTGGGCGAACGCCTCGCGCGCCGCGTCGAGGAGCAACTGCCGGCCGCGTCCTCGCACGCTCGGCACAGGCTGGACGGTGCGCACGGCGTCTAGGTCTCGGCCGGGTGGGCGAACTCGAACTGCGCGCGGCGACCCAGCAGCCAGGCGTTCACCGACATGCCGATCGCGAAAAAGGCGACAGGCAGCCAGATCCCGATGATGCCGTTCCAGGAGAACGGGCCGGTCTTCAAGTAGACCGCGAGAACCCCGCCGGCGCCGATGAACGCGACCCAGATGTTGAGGTAGGCCGACCAGCGGGGCCAGATCGGATGGTCTCGGGTGTCCATGAATCCGGCGATGCCCATGCAGATGAACTGCAGTGAGTAGGTCGGGATGAGCATGGTCCAGACCAGCCAACCGTAATCGTTGAAAGCGCGGATGATCTCGGGGTTCGCTTCCGGGCGAAAGCTGGCCAGCAGCCAGAAGATGCAGATGATCTGGAAGAACGCGGTGAGGATGACCGCGCCGCCGAACTGGATCGGCGCCAGCAGCGGGTTGCGGCCTTCGATTTTGCGCATCTCGGCGGACACCACCGTGAAGAACGGCAGGAGCAGTGCCGAGGCGAACAGCGCGCCGATCAGCCCGGCGCGGATCGTGGTCCGGTTCGCTGCGTAGAAGGCGGCGATATCGGCGGCGCTGGCGGATTCCGGCGGTGGTGGCAGGAATCCGGCGAGCACGACAAATGACAGGCCGAAGGTAACGATGCACAGTGGCCAGGCCCAGATGCAGGCCAGCCAGAGTCGCTGGCGAAAAAGGTCATTGGGGGTGTGCAGCTCGGTGGTAGGAAGCGTTACTGACATGGGTCGCGTCTCTAAGAATATGTTGGGTGCCTACTATATGAGGCGTGCATCACAATCTGTCCCCTTGCGAGACAAATGTCAACCCGGGCATCGTCGGGCCGTGACTACCTCTCTGTGCAACCTGCGTGACGTCGGGGGCTTGCCGCTCGTCGGCGGCGGGGCCGTCCGCGGCGGAGTGCTCTACCGCGGCGATGCGCCGATGGTGGGCGACGAGGATCCGGACCTGCAGCCGTGGCCGCCGGGCTCGGTGATCGACCTGCGGGCACCCGAAGAGCGGGCAATCCTGGACACCTCCCTGTACTGGCCCCCGTCAGTACCCGTGCTCGAGGTCAGCTTGCTGGGGGCGGCCAACCCGAGCGCCTGGGACAACGACGAGCGGTCGTATGGCCTGGACGTGTTGGGGCCGATGTACCAGGGCATGGCTGAGCGCGCCGACCTGCTGGTATCCGTCGCCTCGGCGGCAGCGACCAGACCGACGCCGGTCTTCGTGCACTGCGCCGGCGGCAAGGACCGCACCGCCGTGGCTATCGCGCTACTGCTCGAGGTGGCGGGCGTCGAGACCGAGGCGATTATCGGCGACCAACTCCGCAGCAATGAGGCCGTTGGCGCCCTGCGGTCGCGGTTCGAGCGTGCGTTCGGCAGGGCGTACGCCACCCCGGTCCCGGAGACGATCGGGGAGGCATTGCTGGCTGCCCTGCAGGTGTGGCGGGCCCACCCGGGCGGTGCGGCGGGCTGGCTCGTCCAGCACGGCCTGGCGCCCGATGAGGTGGACGCGCTGCGGATCCGTCTCCGAGGCTGACCTCGAATGACCACTACCGCGCAGCACATCGACTCGATTCAAGAGATCGCGTCGCTACCCAACTGGAGTGAGAGCCTGGTCATCCAGGTCCATGACCCCGCAACGGGGATCGCGGTCTGGGCGCATTTCAGCAGAATGCCTGTCGCACCGCAGATCTGGGAAGGCGACCTCGTCGTATTCGACGAGGACGGCACCCTTCTGGTGAGTCGCACCTTCAGTCGTTCGACCCGGCCAGACGAGGCCGGGGCAATCCTGCGGATGCGGTGCGTAGAACCCGGCAGGCAATGGACCCTGTCGCACGACTCCATGGCCACCCGGGTCAGCTCTGCGGAGTCGCTCGCGGCACCGGTAGGCGACGGTGACGTCGAGCACGTGGCGGTCGAGTTGCTGTTCGAGGGCATCCACCCGCTGTGGAGCGCCGGCGGCGTAATGCACGCGCAGTCCTGGGGTACCGGACATGTTGAGCAGGCCGGACGCATCACCGGCCACGTTGTCGTCAACGGGCGCCGCCGCGCGATCGACGGGCACGGTTTCCGCGATCATTCCTACGGCCCGCGCGACTACGCGAAGATGATCGGCGACACCTGGGTCAACGGAGTGTTCCCGGACGGCACTGCGCTTATCGCTCTCGCCGTATGGGCCGATCCGACCGGTTCCGTCCCAGTGCACCTCGGGTTCTACTGGGACGGGCACACGTTGCACGACCTCGAACACAGCGACCTGACGCTGTTGGCGTCCGATGACGGGTCACCCGATCGCCAAAGTTTCACCGCCACTTACTCGGTCGGTGCCATCGAGGTCGAGTTCGAAAAGACGCATCGGATGGGTTTCACCTTGCAGACACCGGTGGGCATGTCGCTCGGCGCCACCCCGAGTCGGCCTGAGCTGGCTCTGGTGGTGGAGTCGCCGGTCATCCTGCGGCGGGGCGATCAGACGGCGTACGGCTGGTGCGAGCAGAGCAGGCGACGATCGGAGCTCCCCGGCTGAGGGTCGCCCGGGATGTGCCGGTCAGGTAGTGACGACGGCGATGTTGTTGCTGGTGGCCCACGCTGCCGCAAAGGCGGCCAGGGACACCTGCTCATCACGGCCGGACCTGATGCCGCTGTCGTTGAGGTGCACCATCCCGGCTTTGGTGTCGACGCCGGTGACCACCACGACGTGGTTGTCGACCTTACGGTTGCCAGGGTCGTTCCAGAGGGTTTCGGCGTTGACGGCCGCGATCACCTTGTGCTGCTGGGCCAGATCCTGCTCGAGCCCGCCGATAGTTGTTTGATGCAACGAGGACTGGATGCGGTAGTGAGCCAGCAGGACCGGCAGGTTTCTGATCTCGGTACCCCCGCGGCGCTGGTAGATCGGTCCGTCGCCGGTGACACCGGTGGTGTTTTCGGCCAGCGACGTGATCTGGCGCTCGCTGGGCTCGTGGCCGGTGATCTGTCCGACCACGTCGGCCACCGCCATCTCCCCGCAGTCGCCGCTGTGCTGTAACCGCCAAAATGGCGCGGCGGCGGCCGGGTTGCCATACATCCCGGCCTGCGCACCAGTGCTGCCAGCGGCGATCTGATGACTCGCGTTGAGAGTGGTAGCGCGCCATCGCGCGTCGGCAGCGCCGGCCGATCCCACAGCAGCGGCCAGTGCGGCCAGCGATGCAGCTGCGGCCACGCAGACCAGGGCCACGATCCCGACGATGTGCTCCGCCGAAGCGATGGTGGTTCTCGAAGCGCGGTTCATGCGTGGTCCTTTTGGCTTGCGCGCTGCGGCGCGTCGTGTGGTCACGAAAAGGATGTGACATGGCCCTTGCCGAAATCTTGCGTCCCAGCTCAAGTAGGGATTAGGCCGGGTTTCCGGGATGACGCTGGGCGGGTCTGGCCCCCAGTCGGCGACGGTTGGTGAGGTGTTTGCCGGGGCTGTCGCGGGTGGCGGCGGGCTCGGGCAGGCCGGTTAAAACGACACGATTTGTGAAAATGTCTTTTTCGTTCGATATGTGCCCACTGTGCGCGTACGTTTCGTTCAGCCGATTCGTCGCTGCTGATACTGGCGACTCTCGGAGTTGCGTGACGGGCTTGTTCGTGTCGGACTTCGGAGGTAGCTATGTCGTTTGTGTTGGTGGCGCCGGATTTGGTGGGGGCGGCTTCTTCTGATTTGGCGGGTATCGGTTCGGCGATCAGTGCGGCGCATGCGGCTGCGGCGGTGCCGACGACGGCGGTGGCGGCTGCTGCTGCTGATGAGGTGTCGACGGCGATTGCGGCGTTGTTGGGTGAGTATGGCCAGGAGTTTCAGGCGTTGGGTGCGCAGGCGTCGGCGTTTCATGCCGATTTTGTGCAGTTGATGAGTTCGGGTTCGGCCGCGTATGCCGGTACCGAGGCGGCCAGCGTGCAGCAGGTGTTGTTGAATGCGGTGAATGCGCCGACGGAGGCGTTGGTGGGGCGGCCGTTGATCGGAAATGGGGCTAATGGGGCGCCGGGGACCGGGGCAAACGGCGGGGCCGGCGGGATTTTGTTCGGTAACGGCGGGGCCGGCGGGTCCGGGGTGGCGGGCACCGTCGGCGGGGCCGGTGGTAGCGGTGGGGCCGCGGGGTTGTTCGGCGCCGGCGGTGCCGGTGGTGCCGGTGGTGCCGGCAGCACCGGTAACGGCGGTGCCGGTGGGGCCGGCGGCAGCGCGGTGCTGTTCGGCAGTGGCGGGTTCGGTGGCGCCGGTGGGTACGGCAGTGTGACCGGCGGGGCC
>Ga0182012_10003366_pt1 | contig 17074 bp, 11 predicted proteins | sample 612S2SmetaG_FD_120486 | JGI IMG/M metagenome (GOLD analysis project Ga0182012, IMG submission 120486) | Permafrost microbial communities from Stordalen Mire, Sweden - 612S2S metaG | ecosystem: Environmental > Terrestrial > Soil > Wetlands > Permafrost | place: Sweden: Stordalen | collected...
ACTGCGGTCTTAGTGCCTTGGTGGGGTGGCAGAAGCCATGCTGGCACGTAGCACGGGTTGTATTTCCGAAACGGATCGGCAAAAACCGCGCCCTTACCATGCAAAGCAAAGCCTTGCAGTCCCAGAGACATCAAGGCGGGCGCGTTGTCTCTAATCCATTGCCTGGATTCGGCGTTGTCTTCTTTGACGTTTTCCATTTTAGATATCCATCTCACAGAAGGGGTTCAACGCCTCGACTTCTAATTCGAGCTCCAGTTCGGACGCTTCTCGGTCGAGTCGTTTCACTTTCAATATCCTTTGCCGCATAGACACTCGAAGCAAACGTTGCGTTTGTGTTGGCCGGGCAACGGTGGCTCTGCCACTTTGGGCGCGTGGATCCTGGATGTGGATGGCGGCCATGTCCCAGTATGCAATGCTTCCCTGCCCTGGGTCTTCGTAGTGGTGGCCGCTCACGGCGGATTGAGCCTTGGGCCTAATTGAGAAGGGTGTGTTTACCCTTCCCCTCGCAAGCGTGCCGCTTCGCTCCTGTGGCTGCAAGGGCGCGCCCTTCCGTGTCTATATCGACTTATACGGCGCAGAGGACGACAAGATTGTGTAGCACTGGGGCTTTCCAGCCTCAAGGGCAATAGAAGAATAGCAACGGCATGCTCTAGGTTACCCTTGGTAGCTTGGCCTCTGGTAGCTCGGAGCTCGGAAACTCCAGGAGGGCGGACGGCTTCTGCTTCAAAAACTTGGCACTCGCCGGTCACCCTTTGAAGCGCTTCCCTTCCCTGCGTTTTTTTGGAGAGCGGCGGATGGCGGTTTCCGCCATTCCGGCTTGTAAAGCCGATGCCCGCAGCGAAGAGGGCGTCAAACCCTTGCGGCAGCAACCGCGCAGCGGCGCGGAGCCACGCGCAAGCTTGCCGAGCATGGCGAGGTTGATACGCTCGTGAGCGTAGGGCATTTTCAAAGATAGGCGTTAGCCTGTCCTTAATTTATTTATTGACAGGGGTTTTGAAATTCGGTGCTGTGTTAGTTTAGCGAAGCGTTCGCGTAGTTGTGGATGCCTTGGTGGCCGGCGGATTAAGCCGTACGCTTAACTGAGACGGGTTATTAAGATCCGGCGCTAACCGCACCTTTTTCTGAACGAATGCCTAACCATTCACGAATCATGTTTTTATGATCCTCAGGGAGATTGGGATCGAGTAGAAGTCTGTGTTGTTCTGCCTTCCATTCGTCTGCTTCTACTTGCGCCTTAGCTGCGGCAATTGCCTCTGCTTCGCGGCGCCGTACCTGTTCCGCGCGGTAAAAGCGAAATGTGTCTCCTGAGAAACACTTTGGAACAGCCGTTAGAAGAAACCCGATTGGGTTGCTAATTCGCCCAGCGCGGATTAGAACCGCCTTCTCGCGGATGAAGTGAACGATTTCGTCATCGGTACAATCTGACGCCGCGTTGCGGCAGGTTTGAGTTAGTCTCTTAAGAACGTCGTCGTCAACGGAACCGAATTGGCTGAGAGCTTCATAGATTACAGACGACGATGATGTAGTTTTTGAAGCTTTCCTATTTTTTCCTAAATGTATGGGTATTTCACCTACAGGGGGGGGAGGCGTGTTGCCTATACCCCCCGTGTGCGACTCGCTTACAGGGGCCATAGGGGAGTCACATACAGGGGGTAAGGGTGAGTCACCCATAGGTTTAACAAATCGAACACCGCTGGTCCGAATGACCCAAATAAGGCCGGCGGCCTTTCGTCTCCGGAGGATTTCGCCATAAGAAAAGATGCGATACGTAGTTCCAGTGGAACTTGCGGCTTCGTGCGCTCTTGTCACCTCCAGCGCCAATTTCTCGATGAGGCTCTGAACGTTCTTCTTACAGTTTGAGCGTTCAAGCTTGCAAAGATAACTCATGCCGTTGTAGCCGATCGAGATTAGGCGTGTATCGTGACTTTCAGGCCGGGCTGCGTTCCATAGTGAAAGATAGAGCAATTGTTCGCCGCTGGAATGGCCGTCTTGCGCGACAACCGCGCGACGTATTTTTTGCTGCCGTCCGACAATTGACCCGTCGATTAAGTCGGTCTCTGCTGGGGTCCTGGAAAACCCGCCTGACCCTATAGGTAACTTACCCTCGGGGCGACTGGGCCCTTTATTTGATGTCTTCCCTGCTCTCGCCCCGGTCACAGACGGTCGCTCACTCTCCGCACCGGGGCTCGCCATGGTCTCTTCCAGAGTCGCGGACCCTGTAGGTAACTTACTCTCGGGGTGACGCTTGTAGTCGCCTGTGGACTCTGCCTCTATTGCTGCAGCGAGCTCTGGTATAGCGGGACTTGCTGTTGCCTGTTCTAAAACAGTGGTTTGTCCCGTAGGTAACTTACCCTCAGGGTGATTCTTAATGTTGCCGGTTCCACCAGCAAACAAGCCCTGTGTGTGAGTTACGTCCAGGGGTAACTTACCCTCTGTGTGATTTGTGGAGATGCTTGCGAACCGCAACTCTTTTGCAGCCAACTCGACCACAGAGGGACTTGTCGTGTTCTGTTCTGGAACAGCTGCCCCTATAGGTAACTTACCCTCAGGGTAACAGTCAAGTTTACCGGCTTCACCAGCAGAAAAGATCCGTGTGTGAGGCACATCCAGTGACTTACCATCGGGGTGACTGTGGTGGTCGTCTACCGACTCTGCCTCTATTGCTGTAGCGACCTCGACTCCGGCGGGACTCCCGGGGGCCTCTTCTAGAACAGCCAAACCTATAGGTAACTTACCCCTAGGGTCGCTGTCGAAGTCGCTGATTTCACTTGCGGTAGATATCTGTGAGTGAAGCACATCCAGGAGTAACTTACCCTCAGGGTGACTGTGATCCTGGCTCGTGGACTCCGCCACCATTGCCGCGAACCCGACCGGAGCGGGACCCAGTGTCGTCTGCACTCGACCAGCCGGAGGGATAGGTGAGTTACCCTCAGGACGACCATTGATTACTTGGGGGATAACCGATGGATCTAGAATGGGGGCCGCATTGAAGGGAAACAAAGTAGCAGCCACAGACGATGCCTTAACGAGTGTACCTGTGGGTGACTTACCCTCAGGGCGACTGTCACAGAGCAGATGAGAACCGACACCGGTACCGACCGCAGGCGAGTAGATCAAGTCCGCGAGTTCGTTCGCATCAAAATCGGGTTGTTTCCTAGACCGCGATGCTTTGGCCATGCTGAGGCTGTCTGCTCAATCCTTCGGTTTCAAAAAAGTCCAATAATTGGCCCGCGGCAGCGTCATAGTCCTCAAGCGCTTTGGCTTTCGGATCGAGGTCGGCAACCATCTTGTGAGCCCGGGTAGCCTTGCCGATAATTTGGTCTGTCCGAATTGCGGGCAAGATCGGAATCTTGTAAGTCTCACTAAGCTGCCCGATCATCTTCATGACGATGTCTGTTAAGCCAAAACGCTTGTTTACGATCGTCGGCAGGAGTCCAACAGAACGAATCGGCACCCGAACACTGTCTCCAATGGTTTGAGCCGAGAAGATCGTAGCACCAGCGCCAGACACGCTCAGTGTATCCATAGAGATAGGGATAACCACGTTTTGGCAGAAGACCATCGAGCACGCTTGGAGCAGGGAAATGGACGGTGCCACGTCCACCACGATGGCGTCGTAGCTGTCCTCGTAGAGTCCAAAAGCCTTCTGAAACACCAGCTCGCGACCGTACATGGTGAAGATGCGTTGTTCCATAGCTGTCGTCTCGCGGTTGCCACAAAGTACGTCGAGCTGCTCCGCAACGGTTGTCACGCAGTCGGGAAGGCGTAATTGATTCAGGATGAAGTCGGCCAAATACGCCTCTGGCTTGAGTCGCAAAGTAACGGCGACGGAGCCTTGCGGATCGCTGTCAATCAACAAAGTTTTCAGCCCCCGGTCCGCAAAACAACGCGCCAGGGTGATCGCGGACGTAGTTTTCCCAACCCCACCTTTTTGATTTCCTATCATCAGCTTTATCATTTTTGCAACGCCTCCCGAATGGTCTGGAGATCCACGTCTGTCCAAACGCGATATCGGTTTTCTGGGTTTCGCATGGGCTCTGGAATGCGTCCGGCAGAAAGCATCCGGTACAGCGTCCGGCAACTGACCCCCAATATCTTGGCAACTTGGGAGCTTCTATACAACCCATCGCGGTCTCGTTTCCTCGCCATGTTAAGTTACAGCTATGCTAACCGAAGTTCAGAGCAAAATCAACCAAAACTTATGACACGTTTTGTGAGATATGCCATTTCCGCTGATTTGGACGGCTGCAGCCGTCTAAACGACACCTCAGACATGAAAGCCTTTCGCAAGGCTTGCGAAAGGCTGAACCGCCCCCTATTACGTTAGGGCAAGGGGAACTGTGACGCGCGCCGCAGCCTCGACCATAGTGCTCGTGACGCGCCTCGTTTCCTTTTAGCCCTTCTCAATAAATGCGCTGATGGCCTGGTAATCATTTTGCAGCGCGTAAACGAGGGCGCCGACTGCGGCGAGGAAGTCTTCGGTGCCGTAGAATTCCATCCGCAACGACTGAGGCGTGAACGTGATGTTAGCCGGCAGATTCCGAAAGCGTGTGCTCACCAGGGCCGGGGCCTGCTCGTCCCGCACCACCTTGGTTTGACGGGCGTGGAGGTAGGAACGCATGGCGAGAAGCTGCTCTTCCACCCGGGCGTACCGCGCCACTTCGCGGGCGATGACGCCGCCCTCGGCCGCCAACTCCTCCAGCCGGGCAATGAGCTGCAGGCGATCAAACAAGAGGGCACCTCCTGGTGCTTTTTGCGCGTGGCAAAGCCGCAGAATCCGCCAGGCGACGGTTTTCGATACGTCGAGAAGCTCCTCCAGATCGCGGCGGCCGATCCATTGGGCAGAACTCTCCTGAAGCTTGGCGATCATCGGTTTGAGACGGCGGGCGTAAGAGGGTTTGGCCGGCATGGGGCAGGGAAGTGGCTCTTTCTAATGGAAGTTCGTGCTTCTTTCCGAAGATACTCCAATTCACTATGTTTCGCAACGGTCGTTTCAAATAAAGTTAGCTTTACGCTTCCAACCTGTTGCTTATGCATGATAAAGGACGTTATTATGCATAAAAGGAGTCTCACCCTTGGCCACCTCGTCCGACCCTTCCCGGGCTCTCATCCTCGCTTCCGAAACCCAGGCACCTGCCCTACCGGATATCGTGCAGCGAGCTGGCCAGGCCGCCGTCTTCGCCGCCGAGGAGTTTTACTACGGCAGTATCCGTAACGACCACACCCGCACCGCCTACCGGCGTGCCGTCGACCGCTTCCTCGCCTGGTGCGAGGACCGGGGACTCGAACTCGCCCGCATCGCCCCCAAGGACGTCGGCCAATATTTCGACGGGCTGCGCAAGCAAGGTCTCAGCGTCGCCACCTGCAAACAGCACTTGGCCGGCGTCCGGCATTTCTTCGATGGCATGGTGACCCGACACGCCGTCCTCCTGAACCCAGCGCTTTCCGTTCGCGGCGAACGTTATGAAGTGGTCGAGGGCAAGACGCCGGAAATTTCCGTGAAGCAAGCGCGACTCCTTCTTAAGTCGATGGACGCGTCCGCCGCTGTGAGTAAGCGTGATCGCGCGATTCTAGCCATCCTCGCCTATACTTCATCTCGCGCTGGCGCCGTCTCAAAGTTGCGGCGCGGCGACTTCTACGATGCCGGCGACCACCAGTGGATGCTCCGCTTTGAAGAAAAAGGCGGCAAGTCGCGCGAGATCCCCGCCCGCCACGACCTGCAGCTGATGATCGCCGCCTACCTCGATGCCGCAAGCCTGCAGGAAGCGCCCAAGGATTCTCCGCTGTTCCGCGCCGCGATCGCCAGGACCGGGCAACTCGCCGCCACGGGTATCCACGTGAATGATATTTGCCGCATGATGAAGCGCCGGCTGAAGAACGCTTCGCTGCCTTCGCGGCTTTCGCCGCACTCGTTCCGCGTCGCCGTCATCACCGACTTGCTCGAACAGGGCGTTTCGCTCGAAGAGGTGCAGCACCTCGCTGGCCATGCCGACCCGCGCACGACGCGGCTTTACGACCGAAGACAGAGAAAAGTCACGCGGAATATTGTGGAGCGGATCTCGATTTGAAGAACGCGAGAGACCCTGAACAGATCCTAGTTCTACTCGCTTGACATTTTGATTTATTCAGTCGCTCCGAACAAAACGAAGCAAAAGAACAGCGCAACTACGATTCGGATGACCCGCCTCATTATTTGCTTAACCTCACTCCGGCGAAAGTTAGATTAAAAGGATACTACTTTGCGGTGCTGGTACCTAGGGAAGGGAAGTGCCACGCAACGAACATGAATGTGATCGTTGCCGTATTCTCCTCAGCGATCTCTGCCAATATAGTCTCTAATCGCGAAATGAACCATCGTGAGAAGGTAAGGGCGGCTAAGCGATGTCCGACACCGAAGAACAGAAATTTGAGGAGACAGTGGCTGGGTACCTCGCCAAAGGACTCCACAGCCGTCGCGGCTTGACCGTCGAGGAGTACACCGCCGTCTGCCGCAAGGCGTGGAATGCGTGTCACGCTTCACCGGGATTTCCGTTCAAGATCCTAATAGACCCCCTTCAGTCGATCCAGAGCATGCTAGCGAATAGCACACAGGAGTACATCCACTACCGAGTTGCTGACGAGCTTGAGGCCGAGAAGGACCCCTCGCTGGAAATCAGGTGCGTAGCTCTCGGGGCCGTCAAGCCGGACCTCTCAACCGGACCCGATGATAGCCCACCGTTAGCCACTGAAGAGCCCGATGCTCCTGAGACGCGGCGTTACCTGCTGGCTGTCTTTGACGTCCTAGGCTTCTCTGCCCGTCTCCAGGAAAAGGGCCTTAACGAAATCACCATTCTTTACGCCAGACTGATTGACGAGGCCGTTACAAAAGAGGCGATGAGGGCATACACCATCGTTCGCTTCAGTGAAAATCAAAACGGCTCCGTAATTGGGGTCCTGCCCGTGCGTCACGCCCACTTCAGCGACACAATCCTATTGTGGGTGCCTTTGGTCCAACACTTTATTGCACCCTTCATAGCGCGCTGCGCCGATATGGTCTGCGAGGCGCTTAGGATGGGACTACCCTTGCGTGGTGCTCTCGCCGCCGGCCCAGCGGTGCTGCACTCACGCACGGGCACATTCATCGGTACTCCGCTGGTCGAGGCTGCCCGACTTGAACAGGCCCAGGATTGGCTCGGCGTTTCGCTAGGGGCTTCCATGCTGGCGGCCGACATATCTCGGGAGTTCGATCCCAACCTCATTCTTCCCTATGCTGTCCCTTTCAAGAAGGGAAAGTCACAGGTGTCTGCGGATCTTGCGCTGGACTGGCCCAGCAGATTTCGGGCCCGATTCGGGACAGATCCCATTGAGGCGGTGCGAGTCGTCAATACATCACCGTTGCATCGCGTGTATTATGACAATGCCGTAAAGTTTGCAGAGTTCTCTGCTGGCCCTGTTTTTCGCAGTGACGGCCTGAATCCGCCCGAACTCGGAGAGTTAGCGGACGCGGCCGTAAGTGCGCGTCGAACTAAAACGCCCCTCAGCCGACACTACCAATTCATCCTCAAGGATCTGTCCCGCACGGGCATCGTCGGCGACTCTGTAGCGAAGTTTGTCGAGGCTGTTGCCGAGGGCCATAATCTCGCCGATATACCGGATGGGTTACCGCCTGGGTTGCATCGTTATCTTCAGGAGCTTTTGTTGGCTGCAGGTGGCACTGCTAAGTTTTTCAAGCTCGTGCCGTGCGTGGTCGAGGCTGTCTGCATGCGTATATGCGGAACCCCCTTGACCCAAGAAGTCGATGCTATGCTTACCGATCTTGAGCAGTACGGACAGGATGGTAAACAGGTTTCAAAGTTTCTCCGCGACCTCGCTGCAGGAGGTGCGCCGACGGTTCCCCGCAAACTATCAAAGACAACGGGGCCGTTTCTGAAACAGGCACTAGCGTGGGTGAATGACGACAGAGTCCCTCCAGGCTTGGTGAGGCACGTTGCAGAAGACTGCTTAAAGGCCAGATTGGGATATGCTGCGCTGGACGAGGATGCTCTGCGCGCTCTTGCCGCTATGGAAGCCACAAAGGGGAACTGGCCTAAAGTAGCTGATTTCCTTCGAGCGGTTGCGACCGGCGACGATCCGCCTGTTCCCAAGGATATTGCTGAACCGATTCGCTCCGATCTCTTCCGCCTTAGTCTCGGTTCGCGATTGGCTGGTGTTCAGCCCCCGCGGACGTTGGAGATCATGTCAGTGGGTTTTGGCGATCCGGCAACTAACATCGATCTCTATTCGTTGATCCATGGTCTTCGGATGATCGAAGCCGTTGCCGAGGGCAGGCCGATTCCTCTCGATCCCTCATTGGTCGGCTTGGCTGCCATAAGGGCGCGGCATGGTGGCGGCCCCATGGGCGACTGCATCATGTATTCGCTCCAGACGATGGCCAGAGCCGGACCCGAAGCAAAGACGCTTGCAAACTATCTCTGGAGCATCGCGCACCGTGGACCGGCCGGTCCTGCGCCCGTTTTGAAGGAGCCCCAATTGGCTGCAATAGCGGAAGAGATAAGATGCCTCGCCGACACGGAGGTCGGTGGTATTCGCATGATGTTTGCGCAGGCAAAGCAGTCGCTTCAAACCCAGGCTCCTCTGGAGTGCGAGTAATACTAAACATGAGGACATGACGTCACGCTGTACTAAATGAGGAGAATGTGGCACGGAAGAGCGGCGCACTGCACGTAATTAATAGAATTGAGCGTGCGACACGCCTTTAATTACGAGAATCTCCATGGCATCCAAATAGGAGACTTTTTGTTGACTTTCACGCGAAACCTTCCGGTTCGGTGCAGTCGCTTTCTGGAACGGTTTGCCAGTCGCGTCGTTGTTGTATGAAATGTGGAGAATGCGTGCATGTGTACGCATTCTCCTCTTTGACTACAGGATTCTCTTCTTTTAGTGCTGAACAAATGTCACTAAAAAAGAAGAACCTCTTGATAATAAAGACCCGGCATTTTCCTCATTTAATGCCACGTGACAACGATACCTGTAGCGATGGCAATGTCCACAATGGCTATTAGTGCCCAACCCCCCGAAAAGGTCTAATTGGCATCGAGAAGCTTCGTCGCATGTAGGTAAACCATTGATTTATAACGTTTGGACCAAATCGAACTCAGCGGACGAATCTGATCGAAGTGTACTCTCGCAGCTTTTGCTAACTCTATCATTCTATTGAGACTTGCCGAGAGCATTTTTCCTTTTCGAGGGGTTGGGCACTAATAGCCTATTTGCTCCGCATCAATATGAATGGCATTGAAGGAATTGAGTTCGGTCCGTCTTCTTGTCGATGTCTCGGTGCCTGCCTGCACAATTTACCGCGGGATGATTTCCAATCCTCAGCGAAGTCGGATCGCCGCTTGCCAGGGCACGTCGCACATGGCCAGCCAGAATCAAGTCCACATCACAATCGGCCCATTCCGCCGAAGCCCGGCTCGCCCGCGAGGCCTGCGGGCCCGCAGTCCAACTCACTGGAATATCCATCGGATGGTGCACTACCAATACTTTGAGCACCGTCTTTCGATTGGCGCAAAGACGACGCCGCACCAATTCAATCTGACCGATGCCGATACGCCTACCTTTCCATGTCAGCGCTCGGCTGGTGTTGATCCCATCACCACCATCGCCTCATCCACATAAAATGACTCCGGCTCGGCTTCAATGTACTCGCGAAAACGCGCCCGCTTCGAAACGAATCGCTGGTAAGGGTTATACAGAGGGACGTCGTGGCTCCCCCGGCACCACGATCCGCGGCATCGGAAGACGCTTCAGAAAATCGCGCGTTTGCTCCAACTCGACACACGGCGTGCGCGCTGCGCCAGATCGCCCGATACCGCCCCCAGATCCGGACGTATCTCGCGAAGCGATTCGATAATTGGATCGAGAGTGGCCGCATCAATGCGGCCAAAATGCAGATCCGACAAATGAACAATCAGCCGCTTCATGGCGGCAGTACCCGCAGCGCTTTCGGCAGAATCGAATAGGCCAGCGGCGTGTCTATCAGGCTCAACTCCCCGCCTAAAGACACATTCAATCGAGTCGGTCGCCGCGTCCGAACCGTGAGCCGCGGCCCTGCTAGTTCCGTGAAATCGTGGTCGGTCCGCAACCTCCCCACCAGCGCGCCCACCACTATGCGCACCAAGCCGGCCACTCCGGAATGACGTGATAATCGCCAGTTCACCCGCATCAAGCCGGGATCTTCGTCCCAGCAACCGGCCCTCCGACTCATAAATATTATTTCCGACAAACAGTAACGACCATTCAAGCCGCTTTCCATTCACGTCTAGTTCCAGTTTCATGAACCGGACATCCCCCAACGCCTTGCAACAGGCAAGAACGAACGCCGGCCATTTCGGAATACCGAACTGTGTCGCTCCGCCTTTCGTTCCAGAACCATAGTCGGATAGATGCCAATACCGGAGTGATTCACGAACAGCTGGCCGTTAACCATACCTACATCAATCTGGGGAATCAATGGGCCCTGCGCTGGTACCGAATTCCTGGCAAGATCAATACGTTGGCTCACCTTTTCAACCTGTCGAACGTGTCAAGTTTTCAGTCCTCGACCCTGCACGGAAAGTGCGGAAGATCCGGTTCAGCAGCGCGACAGCCCCGGTCATTTCCTTTGGTTGTGAGCACTGGCGATCAAAAGCGCAGCAGCTATGGACCGGCGTTCTCGATGCCTGATTACGACCACCCGGAACTGAAAAGGGACGATAAAGGCGCAACAAAGACTGCAAGGAGAGGATGTTAGATCAGCCATGAATCTTCACGCTTTCCGACGAGACGCAACGAAACCCGATGTGATTTGTGGAAGTGTCGGGATCCCCCTTGCCGCGTGAGCCGACAACATAGCGCTCGCAATATTGATCCGTGCATAAGAACGATCCGCCGCGCTGCACGCGTTTTCCAACGCCGGGATCCTGAGAATCACGGCTATCGGCTGGACCACGCGGATTCCGCAGCACCTTAGCTTGCGCAGCGGCAGTGTGATAGTAATCATCGCGATACCAATCGGCGCACCATTGCCAAACATTCCCCGTCATATCGAAGAGTCCATAGCCATTCGGGGCATAAGACGCAACGGGCGCCCGTCCGGCGTAGCCGTCTTCGGCCGTGTCTTGATTTGGGAAATGGCCCTGAAAAAGATTCGCCTGCCATTTGCCGCCGGGCTTCAACTCCGAGCCCCATGCATAAGGCTTGCGGTCTAAGCCACCGCGCGCGGCAAACTCAAACTCGGCCTCGCTGGGCAGACGCTTGTGCGCCCACTTAGCATAAGCGTCTGCGTCGGCCCACGCGATCTGTACGACGGGATCATCTTCCTTGCCGCGGATGTCACTAGCGGGGCCGTCTGGATGACGCCAATTCGCGCCCGGTACGTAAGACCACCAAGCCGTGGCGTCCGCCAGCGAAGGAGGACGCGCCGGCGGTGAAAAGACAACCCCGCCCGGTTTCAGTTTCTCGGCTGGGACACCCAGGAAGTCTTTGGGGTCTAGTGGCCGCTCGGCGACAGTGACGTAATGCGTGACGGCGACAAACCTAGCGAACTCCGCGTTGGTGACAGCTGTACGATCGATCCAGAAGCCATCGACCGCGACACGGTGAACGGGGAGTGCGTCCCGTATTTCGGTACCTTGCGCCCCCATCCAGAATTCGCCGCCCGCTATCCAGACCATGCCGCTGTGGAGGTGGGCGGATGTGGCGGTGGCGGCAGCGGCGGCGTCAGCCTTAGCCGCCAAAGCGGGAGTGAACGGCCGCCGCAGCTTGCTGCTATCAAGGTCGCAGTGCTGAGCGGTTGCGGGCAGGCCGGTGATGGCGAGAACAGTGAAAAACAAACCCGGGCGACGCAAGTTAATGTCCTCCCGTACCCAGTGCCGTCAGAACAGGTGGCAAATGAATCTCAAGCTCCGCGCTCTCCGTGGCTTCCTGCGGAAATGGAAAGTCATCATGATCGGCAGACGCGTCGCTGAACCGCCGCAAAGCGTCGCGGCCGACGTCTCTAAGGGCCACTTCCTTGTCCTTCACGAATAAGGCGCCTTCACCATACGCCGTGCTCACCACCGTCCGCGAGTTAGCCTGATGAGCGATGCCGATGCGCGGCGTGAAGTCGAGATTATTGGCACGCATGCCACTGCCTGGAACTCTATCTGTTTCTAACTGGGCCAAGGCCCCCGTAGAGGGGAGAAAGTTGTATCCGCGGTTGTCAACTTCGGTCCAAGGCCAGCCGAGATAGTTCTCATAACGAACCTCAAGATTTAGCGTGCGACGATTGGTTACTTTTGAATCGTCCTGCACAAACGTGTTTGAATCGTTGGGTCGCAACGCTTTCTTCCTCAAAGCAATTCCACCGTGACCTTTTCAATGTGGCCCGTGAAGCGAAACGGACTCGCGTACTCCGCACTGACGGGCGTGCCTAGATCGGAGCCGATGTCCAAGGTTTCGTCGTATTGATTGAAGCCGGGATCGCCTTTGATACTAGCCTCTCCCGCTGGCCTGCCGTTTATGGAGAGGCGAGCCACGCCCGGCCCCAGGAAGAGACCCGGAAAGGGCGGCAGCGGCCGCCCCTTGAGCGGCGCGGGAGTGAAAGCGATCTCAATCGTAAGCTTGCCGGGCGGCAGCGGGTCAGGGGAAGAAACGATGCCGGCGCGGTCTCCCATGTAGTTCACCTCATAAGCCAGGCGGCCGTCTTTCAAATAGAGGCTGAACCCTCCGTAGTGCCCGCCGAGCGCCAGAATCACACCCTCGGCGCCACCCGGAGGCAGTTCCAACTGGGCTGTGATCCGGTGGGCGCGCCCTCCAAAGGAAGGTGCCACCGCCGCCGGGATTCGCTGCACGCCCTCCTGGTATACGAAGACCTTCGTCCCCGGACTTGGTTCAGGCGGCAGAGAAAAGTTCGGAACCAGCGGATACACATTGTTGCGCCGCGCTTCGCTATCGAACAGTTTGACGAGTTCCTTCAGCTTCTCGGGATTCTGCTCCGCCAAATCGTGCGCCTGGCTAAAATCGTCGGTCAGATTATAAAGCTCCCACGGGTTCTGGTTTGGATCGCGCTTGAGCCACTTTTCGAGGTCGATTTCCCAAGGAAGCAAATGCCGCGAACCGGCCCACCAGCCGTCCTGGTAGATGCCGCGGTTGCCTAACATTTCGAAGTACTGAATCTTGTGAGGACTCGGCTCATCGCGATGGTCGAACGTATAAGCTAGGCTCTCTCCCTCGAGTGGCAACTGTTTCACGCCGTTGACCACTGCGGGGAACTTGACGCCCGTGAGCTCGTAGATCGTCGGAGCAATATCGGTCACGTGATGAAATTGGGTGCGGATCGCGCCGGCGTCCTTGATATGACCGGGCCACGAAACGATCAGCGGATCGCGCGTGCCGCCAAGATGCGACGCCACCTGTTTCGTCCATTGAAACGGCGTGTTGGTTGCCCAGGCCCAGGCCGCCGAATAGTGATTGAAAAAACGCTCTCCCCCCAGGTCGGCGGCGTTCTTTAGCCGTTGTTTGATGGGCGCGGGTTTGCCATCCACATATTCGTCATGCCCGTCCAGCCCACCTTCGCCGCTGGCGCCGTTATCGCCCACAATGTAGAAGACGACAGTATCCTGGTAATGGCCCGCGGCTTTGATGTTCCCTAAAAGCCGGCCAACTTCGTAATCGGTCTGCGCGAGAAATCCCGCATACACCTCCATTTGGTGCGACAACAGTTTCCGTTGTGCATCGTTCAAAGAGTCCCACGCGGGCAATTCCTTGGGACGCTTGGTGAGGTCCGTATTGGCGGGAATTACGCCTCTCTCTTTCTGGCGCGCATAAGTTTCAGCGCGCAAACTGTCCCATCCCTGGTCGAACTTACCCTGGTACTTTTGAATCCACTCCTTGGGCACATGATGCGGTTCGTGCGTGGCGCCGGTGGCGAAATAAAGGAAGAAAGGCTTTTGCGGTGTCAGCGCATCGTGCTGGCGGAGCCATTGTGTGGCGTCGTTGACCAAATCCTTCGTCAGGTGATAGCCCGCCGCCGGCACTGCGGGAGGTTCCACCGCAATGGTGTTCCGAAACAGGCGCGGATACCACTGGTTATCGTCACCGCCCATGAAGCCGTAGAAATACTCAAACCCAAGGCTGGTGGGCCAGTGATCGAACGGTCCGGCGGGACTCGTTTCCCAGACCGGAGTGTTGTGCCACTTGCCGAACGCGGCCGTACTATAGCCGTTTTGTCTCAGCACTTCGGCCACTGAAACGGCGCTTTTCGGCCAAATCGAGTTATAACCGGGAAATCCAGACGCGTTGTCGACTACTGAGCCAAAGCCAATCTCATGGTCGTTGCGGCCGGATAGTAACGCGCCGCGCGTCGGTGAGCAGAGCGCATTGACGTGGAATCTGTTAAAGCGCAAGCCATCGCCGGCGAGCGCATCCAGCGCGGGCGTCGCAACGGGTCCGCCAAAGGTAGACGATGCGCCGAATCCGACATCATCCAGCAGGATCAACACTACATTGGGAGCGCCGCCGGGAGCTTTTGCGCTCTCTGGCCAGGCGGCCACGGCGTTGTTGCGATTTGGATCGACCTTTCCTTTAAATGCGGGATCGGGCTTTGGCAGCGTGTCCTCGGCAAGCGCTGTGCCTGCGCGCGCTAAAGCCAGCAGTACACTCAAAGCGATTTTCACAGTTCGCAATTTCATTTTCCTTCCTTATTCTTTTTTGGAGCCAAATCAAGATGCCCGGGCCGGCGCGGGAAAGCGCCTCCCCGCGCCGGCAAAAAATTACTGCTTTAGAATGCAAACCGCAACGCGAATTGAAGTTCCCGCTGCGGATTAATCACCGTTGTGATGGCACCCGTATTGGACACTCCAACCGTATTGTTTGGCGGACCAAACTGAGGGGTGTTGAAAAGGTTAAAGGCTTCGGCGCGCAGCTCCAGCGACGCCCTTTCTTTCAGGCTCACGCGGCGGGAAAGGCCCAGGTCGATGTTATGGAAGCCCGGGCCGGTCAGGATATTGCGTCCCGAATTGCCGTAGCTGTAGCCGGTTGGCGCGACAAAGGCCGAGCCATTAAACCAGTCATTAGGAGTCGGATTGCTGAGGACTCCACTGCCGATCCGATTGGGATAGGCGATGATTCCGGTATTCGTCGGATCGTAAGAGAGGATCGGCGTAATGGGTAAACCAGTCTGAGCGCTTACGATGGCGGTCAATTGCCATCCTCCCAGTACGGCGTTTCCCAGCGAATTGCCGTTGAGGAACGGCTTACCCTTGCCGAACGGCAGCTCGTACACCGTGGAAAAAGAGAAGCGCTGGCGCACATCGAAATCGGAATTGCCGCGCCCAGCGGCGAGGTTGTTGGGATTCTGCGGCCCCGGATCGTACCCGTCATCGGCCGCGCTGCTGGGTCCGTTGTCTATGGAATGACTCCACGTATAAGCGGCCAGCGCCGTCAGGCCCTTGCTGAAGCGTCGTTCAATTTGCCCCTGTAAGCTCTCGTAATTCGCGCTCACGAACGGGCCCGTCACATTCACCGCGCTGTACTGCGGCAAAGGTTGGCGCAACAGGATGCTTCCCGCGCCAGGCGTGCCTTGGTCGATATTGATTTGGTACTCCAGGTCGTGCGAACTGGAACCGACATAAGAGACCTGCGCTACAAACCCGGCGCCCACCTGCTGTTGAATGTTGAAATTCCATTGCTGCACGTACGGGGTGGGTGTATGTTTCAGAAACGAGTTGACCGTTGGGCGAACAACGCTCGAAGCGTCAAGGGCCGTTGCTGGGAAGCCTTGCGAAAGCACAATGTTGGGATCGATTCCATCGGACACGTAATTCGTCAGAATGAAGTTCGGAGGGTTGTTGCCTGGGCGGTAGTAGAAAGCGGTGTTTTCATCTCTTCCATAGAAGATTCCACCCGCGGCGCGAATGACGGTCTTGGGAGTGAGTTGATAAGCGAACCCTAAGCGCGGAGCAAAGTTGTGGTAATTCGGATCGACCCAGGATCTTCTATATCCGTACTGCGCAGCGTTTTGAACCTGAATCAATTGGCCGAACTCCGGTCCCGGTTCGGTGATTACGTTAGCGTAGTGCCCGTTGGTCTCGAAAAAGGGCATGGGCAACTCATAGCGCAGACCGGCGTTTACCGTTAATTTGGAAGTCACGCGCCAGTCGTCTTGCGCATAACCGTTAAAAATCCGCTGGCGGTTATTGGTCTTGGAGCGGGTGGAATCCTGGGCAAAACTGCTCTGACCGAGCAGAAAGTCCGCGAACGAGTCGCCGCTTGCCCCTGGGTTTTGCGGATCCTGCGTATAGATGCCCGAGAATGAAAAGGAGGGCCGCGCCAGCAGCGTCACGTATCCGTACAGCGTCACTTCCTGGAAATCGAAGCCGAATTTGAGGGTGTGATTTCCGCGCACCCACGACAGGTTTTCATCGGTGACTAAAACCCGGCCTTCCTTGTCCACCGGAAGGTTTCCTGAACCCGTTGCAGGCGTGGGCAGGTTGCCGGGACCCGTCGTGCCCAGCGTCGAAAGACCCGCCACTGAAAAAGTGGGCAGGCCCAGAACCGTAGGATCGTTGTAGGCGCCGTTGATGCCATATTGGCTGAATAGCCGCTGGGTATCGTAAGCTTGCTGAATCAGCCATGTATGCTGGTAGCCGATTCGCACTTCGTTGACCAGCGTGGGGGTAAAGATGTTTTGTATATATTCAAAGCCCCAAAATATTCATTCGCCGCTCCCTCGACCTTGAGTGGTCTTGAAATGTACGAGATGGGGCAAAAGTACGAGAACGGCAAAGGCGTGGCTCGGAACACTCAGACCGCTATTATGTGGTACAGACGAGCGGCCAGCAAGCAGATTGAGCAAAGTGATCCAGCCACAGCCGAAATGGCCCGCGAGAGCTTGAAGAGGCTCGGCGCTCCGTTGCAATGAACTATGTGGCAGCGCCTCTGTTTCAAAACTGGTAGGTTTTGGCACAAAAACGCAAACCAATGAAATCAGGGGTTGCAGCGTCCCGTATATCTGGCCCAAAATAGAACCGTGAAATACGGCTACGCCCGGGTATCAACCGAAGATCAGAACGCC
>Ga0182012_10003367_pt1 | contig 17074 bp, 19 predicted proteins | sample 612S2SmetaG_FD_120486 | JGI IMG/M metagenome (GOLD analysis project Ga0182012, IMG submission 120486) | Permafrost microbial communities from Stordalen Mire, Sweden - 612S2S metaG | ecosystem: Environmental > Terrestrial > Soil > Wetlands > Permafrost | place: Sweden: Stordalen | collected...
CCGTAAGTTGGTTTCAAGCCGACGCAGCCGCAGAGCGCCGCCGGCTGGCGAATCGAGCCGCCGGTGTCCGTGCCCAGGCTGGCGATGGTTTCGTCCGCTGCGACCGCCGCCGCCGAGCCGCCGGACGAGCCGCCGGGAATCCGCGTGATGTCCCATGGATTGCGCGTGACGCCGAACGCGGAAGTTTCCGTCGAGCTGCCCATCGCAAATTCATCCATGTTCAGGCGGCCGAAAATGATCGCGCCCGCCGCTTTCAATTTTTCAATCGCCGTCGCGTCGTAGGGCGAGATGTAGTTGCCAAGAATTTTGGACGCGCAGTTCAGCGGCTGGTTTTTCACGGCCAGCACGTCTTTGACCGCGATGGGCACGCCGAGCAACGGGCGACGTGCATCGCTGCCACCTTGAGAAATTATTTTGTCCGCCGCGTCCGCCTGCGCGAGCGCATCCGCCGCGTTGTGACTGATGAAGGCATGAATTTTTCCGTCCACGCGGGCGATTTGATCCAGGCAGGCTTGCGTCGCTTCGCACGCGGAAACTTCGCGCGTGGCAAGCTTGACGGTGAGTTCGGAAATCGTGAGTTGGTTCAACATGGGGAAAACGGCTCACGCAAGGACGCAAGGACGCAAAGTAAAATTTTTCCTTTGTGAGCTTGGCGGCTTTGCGTGAGAAAATGAAATCATTCGACGATTTTGGGAACAATGAAAAGTCCGCTGGCCTGGCGCGGCGCGTTGCGCAGCGCATCTTCGTGCGACAGGGATTCGCGCACTTCATCGGCGCGGGTGATGTTGACCATGGGCACCGCGTGCGCGGTCGGTTCGACGCCGGTGACGTCAAGCTCGCCCAGCTTTTCGATGTAGCCGAGAATGTTGCCGAGTTGCGCGGCAAGCTTGGTTTCTTCTGCGGGCGTGAGCGCAAGCCGCGCGAGATGCGCGACGTATTTGACGTTGATTTCAGCGGCAGCCATTCCGCTAGTTTCAAGTCGAACGTGGCAAGTTTCAAGTTGAAACCAAAGCCGCCGATAAATTTCGGCGGCACCAACGAAGTTTTATTCCTCGTCAAACTTGCGCTGCACGAGCGCTTCGAGTTCGGCGATCGCCGCAGTCGCATCCGCACCTTTTGCGTGCAGCGTGACTTTGCTGCCGGGGCCGGCGGCGAGCATCATCAAACCCATGATGCTCTTGCCATTGATTTTTTCGCCGTCCTTTTCCACAAAAATGTCGCTGCCATAGCGCGTGGCGATTTTGACGAACATCGCCGCCGGCCGGGCGTGGATGCCCGATTTGTTGGCGATGGTAAGTTCCTTGGTGAGGAACTCGGTGTCAGTTTTTTTTGCGCTCATTGGTTGGATCGCGGACAAAATTAGTGCGGGTGAATCATTTTCGCCAATACAATTTATGGTGACAATGGCGGCAGGATCGTTTTTTCCGCCATCTGCGCGATCAATCGCTTGTTCAGTTCATCGGCGGCATTGTAACCCGATTTGCGCAGCTTGACTTGGAAAGCGGCGACTTCGATCAAGCGCGCGATGTCCCGACCGGGCCGCACGGGAATCGTCACGTGCGGAATGTCTATGCCCAGCACTTTGACATTTTCTTGATCCATGCCGAGCCGGTCCACGTCGGCCACGTCGTTCCAGCTTTTCAACGAGACGATCAGGTCCAGACTTTTTTCTTTGCGGATCGCCTTCACGCCAAACATCTGCGCGACGTTGATGATGCCGATGCCGCGCACTTCCATGTGGTCGCGCGTCAATTCCGCGCTCGTGCACAAAACATCCCGGCCGTCCACCAGCGTGACTTTGACCACGTCATCGGCGACGAGGCTGTAACCGCGTTCGATCAAGGCCAGCACGGATTCGCTTTTGCCGATGCCGCTTTCACCGCGGATGATCAAGCCAATGCCGAGAATGTCCACCATGCTCCCGAGTTCCGTGCCGCGCGGCGCGAACATCATTTCCAATTCCAGCGTCGCCTTGTTGATGAATTTCATCGTCACGAGCGGTGTCTGGAAAATCGGCACGCCGGCCTGTTCGGCGGCCGTCAAAAATTCTTTGTCCGGTTTCATGCCGCGGCTGAACACCACGCACGGAATTTTGTAGGCGAACAAATAGGCGTAACGCGCCTCGCGCTCCTCCTGCCGCAAGGATCGCAAGTAAAAAACCTCCGCGTGGCCCATCACCTGCATCCGTTTGTAGGCGAAGTAGCGCGTGAAACCGCTCAACGCCAGGCCGGGGCGGTTCACCGTCGGCTCGCGGATGACGCGGTCCAGGCTGGCCTCGCTGGAGATGAGCCGCATTTCCAGCGTCGCGCCATGTTCCTTGTAAAATTCTCCGACCGTGAGCGGCAGTCGTTCCATAAATTTATAGGTTAAATTCCGGGCCGAGATAAATCTCACGCGCCTTCGGGTCGTTCGCCAGAAATTCCGCCGAGCCGGCCACCAGCACCTGCCCCTTGTGGATGATGTATCCGCGATCAATTAATTTCAAGGTCTCGCGCACATTGTGGTCCGTGATCAAAATGCCCAGCCCGCGTTCTTTCAGCCGGCGCACAATTTTCTGCACCTCGTAAACCGCGATCGGATCAATGCCGCTGAACGGTTCGTCGAGCAGCAACAATTTCGGGCTCGTCACCAGCGCGCGCGTGATCTCCAGCCGCCGCTTTTCCCCGCCGCTCAGCTGATACGCCTTGCTCTTGCGGATCGGCGTCAGGTCCAATTCTTCCAGCAAATATTTCAGCCGCACGTCGCGTTCCGCGCGCGACATTCTGAACGTTTCCAAAATCGCCAGGATGTTTTCCTCCACCGTCAATTTGCGGAACACCGACGGCTCCTGCGTCAAATAACCGATGCCCAGACGCGCACGCAAGTGCATCGGCAGCGTCGTGATCTTGCGATCTTGAAATTTCACCCAGCCCTCGTCCGGTTTCACCACGCCCACGACCATGTTGAACGTCGTCGTCTTGCCCGCGCCGTTCGGACCGAGCAGCCCGACGATTTCGCCCGCGCCCACATTGACTGAAACGCCGTTGACCACGCGTCGCCCGCGATACGATTTCACCAGTTTTTCGGTGACGAGCATAGAATTTTCCTTCCCGGCCATTGCCTCCGCCGGCGGGCCGGAAATGTTTTCCGAATCAGATTGCGCTTCCGGTTCGCTCACACAAATTCCATTCAATTAAATTTTAAGGCCGCCGGACTGCCCGCATTCGTGCCCGTCCCGAAGCCGTTCAAATTCTGGCGGAACGTCATCGTCTCGTTGTGGAAATGGAATTTGTTCGCCGCGCGATCCCACACCAGCGGCTCGCTCAAAATCGTGCTTTCCGGTGATTCCACTTTGGGATTGCCCGTGAACGTCACCGTCTCGTTTGTCACGCCGCCTTTCACGCTGTAAGCATAAACGGCGCGGTCTGCCGTGACGTGATGCGTCTGGCCTTTTTCATCCGTGAAATCAATCACCACATTTTTGTCGGACACCACATTGGTCAGATGTTCGCCGCCGGTCGGCAGATCCACCAGCAGCAATTCGCATTGCATTTTCACCTTGGGATCGTCCACCAAAACGTGCCCGCGATAAATCGCCTGGTGGATGTTCAGGTCAAAATCCGCGCTGTCGGACGTGATCACCGTGGGGCGATGCGGCGGCGTTTTGGATGTCGGCGCATTGGTCTGCGCCAGAGCGAGACCGCCGGCCAGCGCCAGCAAAAGCAAAATCATTTTTTTCATAACGAATTTTTTTGTTCCGCAAACAACTCGGTGGCGATCGTCGTCACCACATGGTTGGAAATGCTCAGCGACTGTTCGCTTTGCCGCCATAAAAACCCATCGCCCTCCGTGCGAAATTTCCCGCCCGAGGTCGTCACTTCCAGATGGCCCGCCGAACTCGCCACGCCGTCCAGCGGCGCATAAGTGCATTGCGGCGCCTTCACGGTCACCATGGAATTGCCGTTGGTGTTGAACAATTCCAGTTTCAACTCTTTCACGTCCTGCATCGTGCCGGGCAGCGGCGACGCCGACGCGCCCGACAACCGCATTTTGACCTTCTGATCGTCCGGCGGTTCGAAATAGGTCTCCTGTGTGAAATCCGTCGCGCGATAATCCTTCAAGCCGCCGAACGAATTTGTCTGCGCATTCTCGCGCGTCGTCGCGATTAAAAAAAACAACGCCGTGGCCGCGAATAAAATTTTCGGATCATTGAATTTCATGCCGTGTAATTTTTTACAAACGACCGCCATTTTCCCTGCGCGCGCAAAATCAGTTCCACCGTCTCGCGCACCGCGCCGCGCCCGCCGAAATTTTTCGTGACGTAATGCGCCGCCGCCCGCGCCTCGGCCACGCCATCGCCGACCGCCACCGCGAAGCCCGCGCGCGTCAGCGGCCCGAGATCAATGATGTCATCGCCGACAAAACAAACGTCGCACCAGTTCAATTTTTCTTTGGCCAGCAATTCCTCAATCGCCGCCGTCTTGCTCGTCGCGTCGGTCTGCTGCACCAGAAAATCAATCTTCAATTCGTCCGCGCGCAATTTCGTCGCCAGCGAAGGCCGCGCCGAAACCCACCCGACTTTCAAACCCGCGCGCCGCGCCAGCACCAAGCCCAGGCCGTCGCGGATGTTGAACCGTTTGAACTCGCGCTCGCCGCCGATGAAAATCGAGCCGTCCGTCAGCACGCCATCCACGTCGCACAAAAATAATTTGATGCGTTTTAATCTCGCGCTCAGCGCGGATGAAATTGGTTTGGCCATTTCAACGCACCGCCTGGAAAATTTTCAGCAGCGATTTCAACGTCGCTTTCATCTCGCCGAGCGGAATCATGTTTGGCCCATCGCTCAAGGCTTCGTCCGGTTTCGGATGCGTCTCGATGAACAGGCCGTTCGCGCCGACCGCGAGCGCGGCGCGGGCCAAAACCGGCGCAAATTCGCGCTGGCCGGATGATTTGTCGCCGCCGCCGCCGGGCAGTTGCACCGAATGCGTCGCGTCAAAAATCACCGGAAAACCAAACCGTTTCATGATCGGAATCGAGCGCATGTCGGCCACGAGATTGTTGTAGCCAAACGTCGTGCCGCGTTCCGTGAGCAGGATTTTTTGGGCGCCCGCGAGCGCCGCCTTTTCCGCGACGCGGCCCATTTCGGTCGGCGAAAGAAATTGGCCCTTTTTTAAATTCACAATTTTCCCAGTGGCGACAGCGGCTTCGATCAAATCCGTCTGCCGACACAAAAAAGCCGGGATTTGTAAAACGTCCACGACCGCGCCCGCCTTCGTCGCCTGCGCTTCCGTGTGCACATCCGTCAAAATGGGCACGCCAAATTCTTCGCGGATTTTCGCCAGAATTTTCAAACCACCTTCAATGCCCGGCCCGCGGAAAGCCTTGCCCGAGGTGCGATTGGCCTTGTCGAAACTGGCCTTGAAGACGTAAAAAATTCCGAGTTCCGCGCAGGTTTTTTTGAGGGAAGCCGCGACGGTCCGGCACAGTTTTTCGTTTTCGATCACGCACGGACCGGCGATCAAAAAGAGTTGGCGCGGCGAATTGAGATTTTTCCAAATGGCGGCAGCATTGAACACGCGGAAGTTTTAGCAGCGTCGCCCGCGAAAGTAAATGACAGCCCGTCAGACAAACGGCAGCGGAACAATTTTTACCACGCCCTCGCCGCTCGCGGTTCGCAATGACAGCTCGCTGCCGAGGTGATTCACCTCGCGTCGCACGTAGCCCAACGCGACATTCGCGTTGAGTTTTGGCAATCGCACCGCGCTCGTCACACAACCAACTTCTTTGTCGCCATGAAAAATCTTATCACCACGCGAAGGCAAGTTTTTCAAATCATCGGCCAAGCGCAGGCCGCGCAACTCGCGATTGACGTGGCCGACGCTGTGGATGCGATTGATGACTTCCTGGCCGATGTAGCAGCCTTTGTTGTAAGTCACGGCGCGGGCTTCGATGCCGCATTCGAGCGGAATGTTTGATTCATCCATGTCCGCACCAAAACGCGGAATGCCCGCCTCAATGCGCGCGGTCTCGAAAGCTTGCCAGCCCGCCGCGCGGCCGCCGATTTGTTTGGCGGCGGCAATCAATTTGTCCGCCACCGCGCCTAGGGAATTATTTGGGACGAACAAATCAAAGCCGCTGCCACCAAGGCGCGCATCATTCACCAAATAAATTTCACCGAGGGTGGCGTCGGAAATTTTCACCGAACCAAGCGGCTGGGCGGGAATATCTGCGAAAAGTCCCAGCGCGCGGATCATGGTTTCCGCTTTCGGCCCTTGCACGCTTAAAAGGCCATAGTGCGGCGCGGCCTCCACAATTTGCACGTCGTCCGCCACAATGAATTTTTCCAGCCGCTCTGAAATTTTTTTCGTGAGACCCGGCTCGAAATCCAAAAGCAGTTCGTCTGCGAGCGCGAAAATGTTCAGGTCGCTTTCCATTTTTCCCTTGGCCGTGGTGATGGCGGCGTAACAGCCTTCGCCGGCGCGAAGTTTTTTCACATCGTTCGTGACTTGGCCGTGTAAAAAACGCGCCCGATCCGCACCGACAAGGCAGATTCGCGAGCGGAAACTCAGGTCCATCACGCCGGCGGTTTCGCGCAACGCGACGTGTTCGGCCAGCCAGTCGCCGTGGTCATTCACGATCTGCGCGCCATTCAATTCTGTGAACCGCGCGCCGAGGCTGTGGTGAAATTCTTGCAACATCAATGGATTCATCGCGGACAAAATAATGTCACCGTTTCGTCACGGCGCAAAATGGAATCGAATTGCCTCACCGCCTTTCTTTTGTAGAATGACTTCATGAATTTGGATGAACTTTACTCGGAGCTGACTCTCAAAACCAAAACCAAACACGTCCTGCTCGTGCTCGACGGGCTCGGCGACATCGCCACGAAGGAACAGGGCTATCTCACGCCGCTCGAAGCCGCTTACACGCCGAACCTCGACGCGCTGTCCAAAAATTCCGCGCAGGGCCGCATGATTCCCGTCGCGCCCGGCATCACGCCCGGCAGCGGGCCGGGCCATCTTGGTTTGTTCGGCTACGATCCGTTGGAATTTCAAGTGGGTCGCGGCGTCATCGAAGCGCTCGGCCTGGGTTTGGAATTGAAACCCGGCGATGTTTGCGCCCGCGCGAATTTTGCGACGCTTGACGCGAAAGGCATTGTCACCGACCGCCGCGCCGGCCGCATCCCGACCGAGACGTGTGAAAAAATGGTGGCGCTGCTGTCCGCGAAGATTAAAAAAATCGGCGACACGCAGGTCATCATCAAGGCCGGCAAGGAACATCGCTTCGTCGTCGTGTTTCGCGGCAAAGGTTTGGAAGGGCCGCTGACCGATGCCGATCCGAACCGCGAAGGTTTTGCGATTCCGACGGTCAAGCCGCGCGACCCGAAAAATTTGAAGCAGAAAAAAATGGCGAAGCTCATCGCCGATTTTTACGCCGCCGCGCTGCCGATTCTCGCCAAGCAAAAACCGGCGAACGGTTTTCTCATGCGCGGCATCGCGCATCAGCCGCACATTCCTTTGTTCGCTGACCGTTATTTGCTCAAGCCGGCGTGCCTCGCGGTTTATCCGATGTATAAAGGCCTCGCGCAACTCGTCGGCATGGAAAAAATCGAGGGACCGCAGACGATCAAGGAGCAGTTCGAACGCTACTTGAAGGAATACGACAACTACGATTTCTTTTTCATCCATTACAAATACACGGACAAATACGGCGAAGACGGCAATTATGCCGCGAAGAAAAAAGCGATCGAAGAATTTGACGCCGCGCTGCCGATTCTCCTGAAGAAAAAACCGGACGTGCTCGTGGTCACGGGCGATCACTCGACGCCGTGTGCGTTGCATGGTCACTCGTGGCATCCGCAGCCGATCCTGCTGCACTCGGCCACGAGCGGTTCAGACAAATTGGAGCGTTTTACGGAAACCGGCGCGAACATCGGCTCGCTCGGCATTTTCCCGGCGAAATTCCTGATCCGGCTCATGCAGGCGAACGCGAAGATGTTCGACAAGTTCGGCGCGTGAACCTTTTGCGTAGCAGCCGACGTGAGGAGGCCCAAATTTCCGCTCCTTTTTGAAGTGAGCCTCCTCACGTCGGCTGCTACAATTTTTAAAAATGAATCTGCCCAACAAACTCACCGTTTCGCGCTTTGGACTGACGGTGGTTTTTCTCTGGGCGATTTTTTCCAAGTTCGCCTACAACGACACGCTGGCGCTGATTTTTTTCTGCCTCGCGGGCTTCACGGATTTTCTCGATGGCCGCATCGCGCGCGCGCGCAACTTGATCACGAATTTCGGCATTCTCATGGACCCGCTCGCGGATAAAATCATGACGTGCTCGGCGTTCGTCGCGTTCGTGGAAAGCACGCACATGAATCCGAACGCGCCGGTGAAAGTCGGGGCGTGGATGGTCGTGATCATCGTCAGCCGCGAACTGGCCATCACCGGCCTGCGCCTGCTGGCGGCGTCCAAAAATATTGTGCTCGCGGCGGAGCGTTACGGAAAGCACAAGACCATTTCGCAGATCATCACCATCATCGCGCTGCTCGTGGTGGATGCGTGCGAAGAATGGCCGGCAGGGTTGAAAAATCTTTTCGTGGCGTGGACGCCGCTCTTTGCGGAAATCATGCTGTGGCTAACCGTCGTGCTGACGGCCGCGTCGGGAATTATTTATCTCTGGCGTAACCGGGCGCTGTATTTGGAGGACGTCTGAAGAAATCGAAGATTTGCGATTCACGATTCACGATTTACGAAGCCGCGCCGTCGTCTCATTCGCGCGTAAATCGTATATCGCCAATCGCAAATAATTTACCGTTTTGGCAGCGGCAAGGTGTCGCCGGCATTCGCGGGCTGATAAACGGCGGGCGGCAGATTCGCCAGCGGATCATTCTTCTTATGGTGGTGCCAGGCAAGGAACGAAGAAATCACCAGCAAAATCAAGGCGGCCGCGACGATGCCGGCCAGTCCCAGCTTCCAGTTCACTTTCGCCAGAATGAGTGTCACATGATCGAGCCAGGTTTTTTTTGATTCCACCAACGGCGGCGGCGCGGCGTAATTTTTGGTGCCGCTCAATTCCGCGTCGAGCGCGGCGATGAGTCTGGCGGTGTCGAGCTTCAGCGCACTCGCGTAATTTTTCACCGAGCCGCGAATATAAATCGGCGCGGAGAAAACATTGAAGTTTCCTTCCTCCAGTGCCCGCACGTGGTCGGAGCGCATTTTGGTCAAATCCGCGACCTGCTCTACTGTGAGATGTTTCGCCTCGCGCGCAGCGCGGAGCTGTTCGGCAACCGTTGACATTATGCTTCATTTAGCGGTTTTGCCGCGCAATTAGCAATCTTGGAAATTATTTCGCCCCCGAACGCAAAAAAATCAGCGGCGTGGCCGGATTAAAGATCGGCTGATTTCAATTTGCCAATCCCATGCGGTTGCGCAAGATTTTCGCCCGCGCCAAGCCGTCGCTTTGCGCCGCTGCGGGCGTGATTAAAATCTCACTTGACGTGCCGACGCTCCTTAACGCTACCCTTCACGATTGAAACTTGCTGACAAATTTCGGATTTTTTCGCAATCCGTCGCTTCCACCAGCCAACCGCCTGCAGTGGGCCAAACCACCGCGATCTGCCTGGTTTTGGGCGCCATGGTTTGGGCGGTTTTCGGCCAGACCGTTCATTTCGATTTCATCAACTACGACGATCCCGGCTATGTGTTCATGAACCCGACGATCATCCAGGGATTCAGTCTGGCCGGCATCGGTTACGCTTTTTTTCACTTCAATGTGGGCACCTGGTTTCCGCTCACGGATCTGTCGCACCAGTTGGACTGGCAGTTTTTCGCCGCCAACGCGGGCGGTCACCACTTCACCAATGTGTGCCTGCATGGCGCGAACGCCATTTTGCTGTTTCTGCTCCTGTCCCAGCTTACGGGCCGGCAATGGCCGTCCGCCTTTGTGGCCGCCGTGTTCGCCATTCATCCCTTGCGCGTGGAATCCGTGGCCTGGGTGGTGGAACGCAAGGACGTCTTGAGCGGATTTTTTTTCATGCTGACGTTGTGGACGTGGACGCGTTATGCGCAGCAAAAAAAAATGGTTCCGCGCGCTGACGGTTTGGCTGAGCGTCCGCGCGACGGACGACGGAATTATTTTTTGGCGTTGATTTTTTTTGCGTTGGGCCTGATGTCCAAATCCATGCTGGTGACGGTGCCGTTCGTGCTGCTGCTGCTGGACTATTGGCCATTGCAACGGCTGCCAGCGGGGACAATACTAGTTCAACGGCGCGCCTGGTGGTCTCTGCTTTGGGAGAAAATCCCTTTCGTTTTGTTAAGCGCCGCCAGTTGCCTCATCACCATTTTTTCCGCGAAAAATGCCGTGGTCATCGCCCATAGTATTTCTCCGGTTGCGCGGACCGGCAACGTCCTGCTGGCCTACACGGATTATCTGTGGCACATGCTTTGGCCGGTGGGATTAACCGTGGCTTATGCGCCGGTGGAAATCAATTCCTTCACATGGCCCATGGGGTTCTCCACATTGATATTGTTGATCATTTCAGCGGTCGCTTACAGCGGCCGAAAAAAATATCCCTATTGGTCAGTGGGCTGGCTGTGGTATCTCGGCATGTTGCTACCGGTGATTGACATCATGCAAGCGGGACAAAATGCGCGGGCGGATCGTTACACTTATCTGCCGCAAATTGGTTTGTATATCCTGCTCACTTGGGGCGCGCGTGACCTCACCGCCACTTGGCGGCACGGGCGGATCGTGCTGGGTTGCACGGCGACGGGAATTCTCGCCACGCTGTTGTTGGGCGCATATGTCCAGACCAGTTATTGGAAAAACAGTATCACGCTTTGGACCCACGCGCTCGCCTGCGACTCCGATCATTCTTTTGTCAACAACAACCTGGGCAGCGCCTTGCTGAACCTGGACCAAGCGCAGGATGCGATTCCCTACTTCCAGCAGGCACTGCAACTGGAACCGCGTTTTCCCGAGGCCCGCATCAATCTGGGCATCGCTTTGGTAAAGGAGGGAAATCACGCGGCCGCCGTTCAGCAATTTGATCAAGCGTTGCAGCTCAATCCTTATTCTTCCGCCGCCCATTACAATTTAGGCGACGCATTGTTGCAGGAAAATAAGCCCGCCGAAGCCATCCCGGAATTCAAGCGGGCGCTGGAACTGCGGCCTGATTATAATGAAGCGCATTACGATTTGGGCTTGGCCCTGGCCGCCGGGGAAAAATGGCCGGAAGCCGCCGCGCAATTCCAGCAGGCCCTGCATTTCAAAGTGGATGAAACGGATGCCCAATATATTGCCGCCGTCGCTTTCGCCACGCAGAAACGTTGGCCGGAAGCCATCGCCCTCTTTAAACGCGTGCTCCTCGTGAAGCCGGATTTTGCCGAAGGACATGATCATCTCGCCAGCGCCCTGGCCAGCCAGGGCAATCTGGCGGCCGCGAAAAGCCAGTTTGAACTGGCGCTCACCTTGGCTCAAGCCCAAGGCAACAACGCGCTGGCAAAAGCCATTCGCGACGAGATGAATTCGGCAACGACCAACATGGTCTTAACAAATTCCGTGACCGCCCCGCACGTGCCTGCTTTCTAAACCGCGCTCTGTCCGCCACCGTCCGCGCCGTTGCCGTCGAGGTCAATCAGGATTTCGCGTGGCTCCGCGCCGTTGCTCTCGCCGACGATGCCACGATTTTCCAGTTCGTCCATGATGCGCGCCGCCCGGCCGTAACCCAGACGCAGGCGGCGTTGGAGCAGCGAGACGCTCGCCTTCTGTTCGCTGCGGATGACCTCGATGCATTGCTGAATAATTTCCTCGTCCTCGTCAATGCCGCTTTCGATATCCGTCGGCGCACTCGGTTTGGATAGTTGCTTATGAATTTCCACTTCGTAGCTGGGCTTGGCCTGCTGCGCGATAAAACCGACGATGTCTTCCAATTCCTTGTCGGTGATGAGCGCGCCTTGGGCGCGTTTCAAATTGCCGGAACCCGGCGGCAGATAAAGCATGTCGCCCTTGCCGAGCAATTTGTCCGCGCCCATTGCATCGAGAATCGTGCGCGAGTCCACGCGGCTCGCCACCTGAAATGCGATGCGCGCGGGGATGTTTGCTTTAATAACTCCAGTGATGACATCGACTGACGGCCGCTGGGTGGCGACGATGCAATGGATGCCCGCCGCGCGCGCCATCTGGGTGATGCGCGCGATGGCCATTTCGACATCCGCCGGTGCGACAAGCATGAGATCCGCCAACTCGTCAATGATGACGACGATGTAGGAAAGTTTTTCGGGAATGATGATGTCGTCCTCGCGCGGCACAACGATTTGTTCGTCCACTTGCACAGCAAAACCATGCGCGCCGGCCTCGACCTTTTCTTTTTTGACGGCGAGCGGCAGTTCCATTTCCTGTTGCGGCAGCGGCTTGTCCTTCGGCCGCTCGTTGAACGATTTGATGTTGCGCACGCCGACACGCGCGAAGATCTGGTAGCGTTTTTCCATCTCGTTGACGACCCAGCGCAGCGCGAGCAAAACCTTTTTAGGATCGGTCACGACCGGCACGACGAGATGCGGCAGCGCGTTGTATTGCTGCAACTCGACGACTTTTGGATCAATCATCACAAAGCGCAATTGATCCGGCGAAAATTTGTAGAGCAGCGAAGCGATGATGGAATTGATGCAAACGGATTTGCCGGAACCGGTGCTGCCAGCGATGAGGCAATGCGGCATTTCCGCGAGGTCGGCGACGATGGGATGGCCGTAAACATCCTTGCCCAGCGCGATGGGAATGCGCGCTTTGGAATTGCGCCATTCGTCCGACTCGAACAAATCGCGCATGATGACTTTCGTCTTGATTAAATTCGGCACTTCCACGCCGACGGAACTCTTTCCAGGCACCGGGGCGAGGATGTGAATGCGTTCGGCCTTGAGCGCGGCGGCAATGTTGTTCGAGAGCGCGGCGATTTTTTCCAGCTTCACGCCGGGCGCGGGATGCAATTCGTAGCGCGTAATGGTCGGCCCCTTGGTGATGTCGCCGAGCGACACTTCGATGTCGAACTGCGCGAGCGTCGCCTGCATCAGCCGCGCGTTGGCCATGAGTTCTTCCTTGGACTCGGTGGGCTTGAGCGTCATGTCCGCGTGCTGCAAAAAGTCGAGCGACGGCAACTTGTAATTGCCGATCATCGGCGTCGACGCCACAGTGATGGGCTTCGGCTTGCGCGGCAAAATGCGCGGCTTGGGCAGCGGCGCCGGCGGAACTGAACCATCGGCAATCGTGATAACAGGATCAGCTTTCGGCTCCTCGATTTTTTCCGGCTCTGCCTTTTCCACCTCATCGATTTTGGCGGCGGCGGTTTTTTCTTCCGCCAATTTGTCCTGCAAATTTTTGCCCAAAATATCGGCGGTCGTCGCGGCGGCAACCTCGCGCGCGGAGATGACCTCGCCCACTTCAACCGGATCGGATCCGGCCGCCATTTCCTTCTCCGGCTCCGGTGGCAACGTCGTCTTGCGCACGCGCGGACCTTTTGGCTGCGGCACACTCAGATCGCGCACGGTCGGCTCGGGCACGGGCTTGCCATCGGCCCCGAGTCCGCTCTGCGTCGCCGCGACCGGCGCGGCACTAGCAGAAGATTTTTCTGACTTTTGCACTTCCTGTTCGAGCACGCGTTTTTGTTTTTCCAATTCGCGAGCGCGTTTTTCCAAGGCCAGTTCTTCCGCTGATTTGGCGGCATCGGCCTCCGTTTTTTGCTGGCGCAGAAATCCTTGAATCCATTCGCCGAGCTGAAAATTGGTGAGGAACAACAGGCTGATCAAACCGAGCGACGCATAAACAATCGTCGCGCCGAGATTGCCGAGCAGGCAAAAGCCATAGTCATAATTCGACGTCTGCCCAAACGTGAGTTTGCCGAGCAAGCCGCCGGAACTGGCCGCGCCGATGACTTCGTGAAACTGTTTCGGCTTGCTGCCGTCATCGAGCAGATGAAACACGCCCGTCAGCGCAATCAATAAGACACTGGCCCACAAAACCGACCAGCGCAGCCGTTCGCGCAAATAGCCCAAGAAATCCAGCAGATAGGCCGCGCCAAAAATTCCCAGCAGCCACGGCAGCACATACGCCGCCGCGCCGAACACCGTGAAACTGCCCCACGCCAGCCACGCGCCGAGCAGGCCGATCCAATTGTGAATCGGCTTGTTCAGCCGCGTCGTGAGGAACGAGATATCGTTGCGGTCAAACGACAACTGCGCGACCAGCAACAGCAGCGCGAACGCCAGCAGCGCCAAGCCGATGACATCGCCAAACCCGTTTTTGGAATTTTCTCCCGTCTTTCGTGACATGCACCCAGCTTAGCAACTTGTGCGCACGAGTTCCAATTCCGAAATGGCGCGAGTCATATTCGTCCCGCCTACTGAGCAGTAAGAAATAAAGCGAGATAATTTTTTGATAAATCCATCCGCGGGAAAAAAAGCAAGATTTCACGAAGAAGTTGGCTCCAGAAGTAGGACTTGAACCTACATTGCCAGTCGTGTGTTTTCATCCGAAAACTCACGAAAACCAACAAAATCAACGGTTTCGTATATTCTACTGGAAAACCCTAGATGAATCAAGATGAACCAAAACCGGGTGGTTTTTGTTAGAACTGTTAGACCGAACCACCCAACACAAACACCGAATCAACCGTAAATCAGTTAAGGTTTGATTGGCAATTTGTGTCGTTTTTCTGGGTTTTTGTTTCGCGTGCAACCATAAACCCATTGCTAACATTAGCGATTGGATGTTTTTAAAAACCTGATGGTCAATGTCTGCGCTTTAGAGAATGCAAACAGATGAAATGAAACGCGGATTTCTGCAACGTTGTGAAACACGGATAATTATGAAGAAAATTGACTGCCTCGGCACAGATGCGGATACGGCGTCTAAACTTTCAGATGGGCAACTTGTGGACGGAAACACGTTGCTCGAAATAATCTTTCCAAAAAAGAGCAGACCAACTTTACGTTGGTTGCGCGATCAACAGGAGCTTAGGCGCGTTCCTTACCGCAAAATAGGCCGACTAGTATTCTTCGACCCCGATGAAGTCCGCGCGGCATGGCGCGACCGATTCACAGTCGGCCAGACCACCGGAGGTAACGGCAACCCGAACAATTGATTGCGGCACTTGACGATTTTAACCATTTTTAGTTCCGGGTGTGAGCATCAGAGATCAGACTTATCTAAAAAATATTACGTTGATTTTCAATGAATTGCTTCAAAATCATCTAGCAATCGGTTATAGGATCAATTTTATTTACGACGGATTTTTTCCTGCAAAAGTGTCGTAAATGAAAAGCACAAGACAGGATAAATCCGGCCAATCCAAAAAGCTTGAGCCGACGATCAAACGAAGCCGAGCCGCCGAGCTTCTGGACAAAACTCCGCGCACACTTGCTCGTTATGAAGCCCAAGGGCTTCTTCACCCGATCAAGTTGAACTGCCGTGCCGTGGTTTATCGCATTGACGAAGTGCAACGGCTCCTAAGCGGCAAGGTGCAGACATCGGTTGCAAGTGAACCCGCAACGGTAGCTCACAGGACGGCCAATGGCACGTTTGGCAACTGACCGCATTATGGCATTCCACGATTTCAACCCGAACTTCAAGAGCAAGCACGCTACGGGCGAGGCGGTGACGGATTTTCCATTTGAGGAAGTATATCGCCGACTCGACGGAGAACCAAGCGAACCGCTGCCAGACAGCACACAGCCGAATACCGCCGAGATGCTAAGTCTGTTGATGGAGTGGTTAAAATCGGACTGCAAAGCCCGAGAAGACGAGCGGGCCGTCAACTACATCGGCAAGCGGGCCATCGCCGCGATCTGGGTAGTAAAGCCGGAGCTGTTCGGCAATGTGGCTGGCCACATGGTAGCCAAATCCTTTGGAATTTCGAGCTTCAAATTCTCGAAGGCGGCAAGCGAATTTGGCCGCGTGTTTGGCATCCGCAATTGCTATCAGCGTCACGATGCGAAGAATAAACCTGCCCGCCGGACAAAGCACAAGGAGGCGAAATGAACAGAGCTAAAAAAAGACGCGCCGGGCATGAATCCGGCGCGTTGAAGGCACCAGTTTGCGAACAGTTCGACGCTGTTCAACTATGCCGAGACATTGACCTTGCGGCGTGGGTCACTCCGGCGGCGCGGGCACATGCAAAGGAGGCTTCTTGATTGAACCGCCTTCAAATTCTTGGGTAAAAATGATGCGCTCCGACGAGACGCGCGAGCTACTTGCCGACCTGCCCGCATTCGGATTACTGGCTATGATCGCCTGCCGAGCGCAGCGCACGGCGGCATTTAACCGATACAACCTTTTGCCCGGACAAGCCCTCATCGGGGATTACAAGGCGTGTGGACTTTCTGAACAGCAATATCGCACCGCAAAGGCCAAGCTCGCCGACTGGAATTTTGCAACGTTCAAAGCAACGAACAAGGGAACCATCGCGACGCTAATAGATACGAGGGTTTTTGACATTAACGCTGATGCAATTAACAGACAGATTAACAGTCCGGCAACGGACGGCCAACGGACGGCCAACGGACAATCAACGACTACCAAGAATGGTAATAATGAAAATAAAGCGAAGAATCTTAGTAAGCCCATCGCTTTGAATTCAAAACTGACATTAGATAGAGCGACTTTGGGTTTACCGCTAAAGCCTGAGGGAGTGAAATTGATTGAATTGATGGAGGAATGCAAATCGGTTTTAGGCCATGATGAGATGAGTCGCTCTGACCTTCACCGTCGCTGGTATGATCGGGCCAAAGATCATCCAAAAAAACTTGACCGCGTGCTGGCTGAAACTCGCGTTTATCATTCGGAGGGGAAAATTAAAACCACCCCTGCTAAATTCGCCGAAAGCCTTTGGAGAAACCCAAATTTTGGAGGAAACAACTAATGACCAATTCTCCTCTTACCAAATTCAATAGTAAATTAACTATGAAGCTTTCAAGCCTTTCAACCTATAATCCGCTGCTGGCAGAATTTCTAGTAGCGCGGGTCTGTCATCTTACCAGAATAATGCGGTAGCTACAAGCCCCCACCCCCCCCCCCCCCCCCCCCCCCCCCACCTATCCCTCTCACTTCCTTC
>Ga0182012_10003369_pt1 | contig 17054 bp, 12 predicted proteins | sample 612S2SmetaG_FD_120486 | JGI IMG/M metagenome (GOLD analysis project Ga0182012, IMG submission 120486) | Permafrost microbial communities from Stordalen Mire, Sweden - 612S2S metaG | ecosystem: Environmental > Terrestrial > Soil > Wetlands > Permafrost | place: Sweden: Stordalen | collected...
ATGAGGGAAGCCGGTAAACTTAGCGCAAATGGGAGGCGAAGGGAAGCCTGTGTGCGGTTTTTTGTTTAAAGGCAAAGGCGGGTGGGTTAAGCTGGTGGCCGATGTCTGAAAATGAGAACACACTGCGCAGCCGCGAGATTGTCGCCGTGGTCTGGGACTTCGACAAAACGCTGGTGCCTGGCTACATGCAGGAGCCGATTTTCCAGCACTTTGGTGTGGATGAGCAGCAGTTTTGGGCGGAGGTCAACAAGCTGCCGGAAGTTTATGCGCGGCGCGGGGTGCATGTGTCGAAGGACACGATTTACCTGAACCACCTGCTCAGTTATGTGCGCAATGGTCCGATGCGTGGGTTGAATAACCGGTTGTTGCGGGAGTTAGGCGGGAAACTGAAATTCTTTCCCGGTCTGGCGAAGTTGCTCGACGACTTGCGGGAGCTGGCGCGGAGCCGGTCGGAATTCACCCGCCATGAAATCAGCCTGGAGCATTACATCATTAGCACGGGGTTGGCGGAGATGATTCGCGGCAGCGCCATCGCGCCGAAGGTGGATGGGATTTATGGCTGCGAGTTTGTGGAAAACCCGCTGCCGCCGCATTACAACCGACAGCAGGAAATGGCGCTGGAGGGCACCGACTGGGAAATCGCGCAAATTGGGGTTATGGTCGATAATACCATCAAGACGCGCTTTATTTTTGAAATCAACAAAGGTTCGAATAAAAATCCGGCGATTGATGTAAATTCTGTGGTGCGGGCGGAGGATAGGCGCGTGCCGATAAAGAACATGATTTACGTGGCGGATGGGCCGAGCGATGTGCCGGTATTTTCCGTGGTGCGGCGTAATGGGGGGCAAACTTACGCGGTTTATGATCCGGCCAATCCGGCGGAATTTGCGCAGAACGACAGCTTGTTGCAAACGGGGCGCATCCATGCGTATGGTCCGGCGGATTACCGGGCGGAAACCAGCACGGCGCAGTGGCTGAAGATGCACGTGCTCGCGATTTGCGAAAGGATTGTGCGTGAACGCGAGGGTGCGGTGTCGGCACGGGTGACAAAGCCACCGCGGCACTTGCACTCGCCGCCACCCGCGACGGCCCCGACCTCGCAGCACGAGTTGTTTGGCGCGCAGGAGTAACGACTACATCAGTGGGCCGAGCAAGTGGGCGAAGTCTTCCATCACTCTGCGATTAGCGCCAGCACCGGCATGGCCGGAATCCAGGTAGGTCACGCAATCGCGGCGCAGCACATCGGTCCACTTCGTCAAATCGCGGATGGGGCCCGGGGTGGAGAGCAGGACACCGATTTCAAAATTCACGAACAGGCTGCGCAGGTCCATGTTGGCGGAGCCCATGAGAGCGACTTCGTCATCTACCAGCACGAGTTTGGCGTGCATCATCTTTGGACTGTAGAGCAGCACTTCGACGCCGGCGTCGTGCAACTGGCGCAGGTAGAAGTGCCGGGCGAAATCCGCCATGATATGGTTGGACTTTTCCGGCAAGATGATCCGGACGCGGCGGCCACAGTGGGCTTGAATCATCAAAGATTGGAACAGGACTTCGTCGGGAATGAAATAGGGCGTTACAATCGTGAGCTCGCGTTGACATTGCTGGACGAGGGTGAGCAGACGTTCCCACAAGGGATCGCCGGAGACGTCGGGGCCGCTGGAGATTACCTCGGTGGCTTCGATACCGCGGGCGGCGGGAATATGCGCGAGGAGATCCTGAAACTTATTGGGCGAATCGCCGGAGGCAAAGCACCAGTCGCTGACAAAATCGCGATTAAAAGCGGCGGCGACGGGACCTTCGATTTGCGCGCTGAAGTCGAGGAAGAGTTCTGGAGAGTCGTGTGAATCAATAAAGCGATGGTCGATGTTTTGGCCGCCGACAATTACGCGGTCGTAGTCAAAAACCGCGAATTTGCGGTGATTGCGCAAATTAGCCGACGCCTTCGTTTGCAGCGGCAGCACGGGCATGAAGCGCGCGGTGCGCCCGCCGGCTTGCCGCAAGGGTTTGACAAAACTGCCGGCGGCACCCAGGCAGCCTAGGGCGTCCAACAGCAATTTGACTTCCACGCCCGCACGAGCGCGGGCCGTGAGGTCGGCAATGATTTGCCGGGCGGGTTCATCGCGTCCGAGGATAAAAGTTTGGAGGTAAATGGATTTTTCCGCGCGGGCGATTTCTGCGCGCAGAGCGCGGTAAGCTTCGACGCCGTCGCCAAAGAGCTGGAAGGAGTTTTGGGCAAACTTGCGTCGTAGGGAGGCCGGTGCCGTTGCGCCTATGTAAGGCGGTGAGGCCACCGGTACCCCGGTGGCCAGTTGCGTAGCGAGGCCATTGACCGCCAGTTTCATTTTCACCAGATGGCGGGATTTGCGTCCGCCGAATAAAAAGTACAGCGGCACCCCCAGCCAGGGGACGAAAAAGATGATCAGCCCCCAGGCGTAGATGTTACTTGGATTGCGTTTTTCCAGCATCAACCGTCCGACGACCAGTACGGCCAATACAAAACCGAGAAAAATCCGCAAATGCTGGCCGAACAAGTTTTGGGCGATTTGCCACAAGTCATGCAGCCAATGAGAAGGCACCAAGCTCGAGGCAGGTGGGCCGCTGGCGGCTAACAGATGGAGGGTGGAGGCCAGCATGAGGATTGATTGGGCGATTGTCCTGCAAAATTGGTAGCTTGAACAGCCGGAAAGCAGGCCTCCGTGTTTCCCGATGGTAATAATTGGCTACATTCGTTACATTTCGATTCTGGTCATGGTAAATCTAAGTCCGCTTCAGCTCAAGGAACGGCTGCGTGTCGAAGCAGTGCGGCTGGGCTTTGACGCATTTGGGGTGGCGGCAGTGGAAGTGCCACTGCGCCGCGATTACTATAAGCAATGGTTGGCGGAGGGGCAGCACGGGGGCATGGCGTGGCTAGAGCGCAACAATGACCGGCGATTGGCGCCGGAAAGCTTGCTGGCGGCACCATCAGGCGAGCCCTTGGCGCGCAGCTTGGTGGTAGTGGGACTCAATTATTTTCAGCAGGAGCCCAAGCGGCGTTACCGCATTGCCAAATACGCATTGGGCCGGGACTACCACAATATTATGATCAAGCGCTTGCGCAAACTGGCGACGATGCTGCGCGAACACGGTGGCGAGGCGCGGGCGTATGTGGATACCGGGCCGATTTTAGAAAAGCCACTTTCTGCACAGGCGGGCCTGGGCTGGCAGGGAAAAAATACACTGCTGATTCATCCGAAGCTGGGTACGTGGCTGTTACTGGGCGTAGTCGTTACGACGCTGGAACTTCCGCCGGATAAATCCGGCAATGATCATTGCGGCAACTGCACTTCATGCATGGATGTTTGTCCCACGCGGGCCATTACCGCACCGTACCAGCTCGATGCACGCCGATGTCTGGCCTACTTGCTCATCGAACACCATGGGCCGATTCCCGAGGAATTTCGCACGGCGGTTGGCAATAGACTATTTGGCTGTGATGATTGTCTGGACGTGTGTCCGTGGAATCGCTGGGCGCAGAGTACCCGTGAATTGACTTTGGTTGCGAAGGAATATCCTAATTTGGGCGAAATGCTGGCGTGGACCGAAGATGAATACCGCGCCCACACCCAGGGCACACCGCTGGCGCGGTTAAAATTGCCGCGGCTCAAGCGCAATGCGGCGATCGTGTTGGGTAATATCGGCGGAGTGGAGGATTTATCGGCGCTGGCTTTAGCGGCGAGCGATCCGGATGCTGTGGTGGCCGAGCATGCGGAATGGGCGATCAAGCAGGTGCGTTCGCGACTTGCCCGCGAGCCTGTAAATCAGGTGTAATTGCCTAATGCCCGAAACAACGACATTGTTAGCTGCTTTGCTGGAGGCCGGCCAGGACGGGTATGTGTCTGGCGAGGAATTGGCGCGGCAGCTCGGGGTATCGCGAGTGAGCGTGTGGGCGCGGTTACAAAAACTAAAAGGCGAGGGCCTAACCTGCACGGCGGTGCGCGGGCGTGGGTACCGATTGGCAGCGGAGCCGACGGTGCTGCACCCGGCGGTACTCGCGGCGTATATTCGGCTGCGCCAACGCGGGAAGTCGCCGGGCATCAATGTGATTTTTCTGCCGGAAACCGACAGCACGAATTTGGAGGCGGAGCGGCGTCTTGCGGCGGGGGCGAACACCCCGTTTGTCGTTTTTGCAGCGCGGCAGACGGCGGGTCGCGGTCGTTTGGGCCGGACTTGGCACAGCGCGGAGGGTGGCGGCCTTTATTTGAGTTTTGCTTTTCAACCTAAACTGCCCCCGGCGCGGATGCCGAAGTTCACGCTGTGGATTGCGTTGAGGTTGTGCCGGATGTTGAACGAAGGCTACCATTTACCGGTGAAGGTAAAATGGCCGAATGATCTGGTTTTTGAAGGCCGCAAACTGGCGGGTCTGTTGACGGAAGCGCGGATTGATGCCGACCTGATGCGAGATCTGGTCTGCGGGCTCGGTCTGAACGTGAATGGCGATCCGGAGAGATGGGCCCAGGGTCGAAGCTCAACTGGCTCGGCAGCGGCAAAAATCGCGGGGACGCTACAGCAGGTGAACAGCGGAAAGCCACTGCCGATCAACGCGGTGGCGGCAGACGTCGTTCTGGCGGGAAAGGCCGCCTTTACCGATTTTATAGCCGGGCGGACAGAGAAAGAGTTTAGCGAATTATGGAGTCGGTACGACGCACTGAATGGAAATGCGGTATCGGTGACCCTGATGGATGGTACACTCAAAGGCCGGGCAGCGGGGCTGGACGCCTCAGGGGCGCTGAAAATTTCCCTGCCGGATGGCTCAATTCGCACAGTGCAGTCTGGCGATGTTTCGCTGGGCGGTTATGGTTGAGCTATGGGACGGCACCGGCTAACTTGGAAAATACTTTGCAGATTATGAATCTTCTTTGTGTGGATGTTGGCAATACTCGGGTTCACATTGGAGTCCTGCGTGAGGGGGAAGTTGTCTGGCAATGGGCGGTGCCGACCGCGCAGGCAGCGGATCCGGTAACGGGCCTTGGCCCGCAGTTGGCGGAACTGGCACGGGGAGCAGACCAGCCCACCGGCATTTCTTTTTGCTCGGTGGTGCCCGCAGCGACGGCGGCGTTGCAGCCGGTACTCGCGGCGACGGGCTGGCCGATCTTCCATTTAACCTGGGAGAAATGTGAGCAACTGGGTTTGCCATTGGACTACCCACTCCCACAGCAGATAGGGCAAGACCGACTTGCACTGGCGTTTGGGATTTTGGCCTGTCATGGCGCGCCGGCGGTGGCGATTGATTTGGGTACAGCGGTGACTTTTGATGTTATAAACAAGCGCGGGGCTTATGCCGGTGGCATTATTGCGCCAGGGTTAGCGCTCATGACGCGCTATTTGCACGAACAAACGGCGCTGTTGCCCGAACTGGACCCCAATGACTTGCTGGTTTCCGCAGGCATCGGTTCCAGCACCATTGAGGCGATGAAGATTGGCTGCGCGACCGGTTTTGCCGGAATGATTCGAGCGATACTTGACCAATTATTGGCGGAGTTGCATCGGCGTGGCGAGGGTGAGGTGCGAGTAGTGGCCACGGGTGGCAGCGCGGGCCAGCTTCCGCGCGCATGGCTGGGGGAAATCCAGTTTGACCCCGATTTATTATTGCGAGGTTTGGAGGAGGCCTGGCGGCGTGGGGCAAAGGAAGGTAGCTGAAGCAATTGAGGTGAAACAAGTGGCCAGGTTTTCTTGTCGATGTTTAGAGTAAAAAAGGTATTCCGAATTTGGATAGAGCCCGATGAAGCATGAAGTGGCCTCCGTGGCTTTGATGCCTTTCCGCTGCTTCCTTCCTCATTGCCTTCACCCCAATAACCGCACTATATAACCTGTTCCTGTCGTTCCGCCTGCCCTTCTCCATGTCTGTCGTTTCCGCTAGTCCCATTGCCAGCCCGGTTGTGTCCACCCCGGTGGCGAAGCCGAGCCTCCAAGCCATTGGGCTCACGAAGGAGTATGGCATCGTGCGCGCGGTGGAAAATTTAAACTTCACGGTTGCGCGCGGAGAAATCGTCGGATTTTTGGGACCAAACGGGGCCGGGAAAAGCACTACGATGCGGATTTTTGCGGGATTATTAGAGGCGACTTCTGGGCGCGCCTATGTGTCCGGCATTCCAGTGGCGAGCGCGCCGGACGAAGCCAAGCGGCGTTTGGGTTTTATGCCGGAGCAAAATCCGCTGCCAGACGAAATGCGCGTGTTGGAATATCTGCGCTTTAGGGCACGGTTGAAGGAAATTCCCGGTCGTAAAATCGCGGCCCGAGTGGACACGGCCATGGAACTGTGCGGTCTGCAGCACAAGTCCCGCCGGAAAATCATTGGGACTCTTTCGAAGGGCTACCGCCAGCGGGTGGGCATAGCGGACGCTATTTTGGCGGAGCCGGAGGTTATTTTGATGGATGAGCCGACCATTGGCCTCGATCCCAAGCAAATATTGGACATTCGCCGCCTGATTGACTCGCTGCGCGGGCGGTTGACGGTGCTGATTTCCAGCCATATTCTGGCCGAGATTGAAGCTTGCTGCGATCGCGTGATGATTATCAACCAAGGGCGGCTGGTGGCGGCTGGCACGACCGCCAATCTGCGGCGCGAATTTTTCCCGCGGACGCAGTGGCGGCTACGGCTACGGGGCGACCCGGTGGCGCTCGAACAATTACTGCCTGGCATCGAGGCAGGATTACGATTGGTCGTCTGTTCAACAGCTGACGGCGATGGTTTCGCTGAAATCCGACTGGAAGGGCCGGCCCACAATCCGGATTTGGGTGAAAACATCCTGGCCGCTTTGATGCAGCACCCGGGCTGGCGGGTCCGCGAATTTGCTCAAGTTGAGCCGGGGTTGGAACAAATTTTCCTGGCGGCGACCAAGCAAGGGGATGAACCACTGACGCCTCCGGTCCGCCGGGGCAAATAATTTTATGCGCCACTACCCTCTTTTACTAGCCCATGAACTGCGGATGCTCGCCGTCTCGGTGGCGACGTATTGCGCGGCGGTTTTGTTTTTGCTGCTGATGGGGTTAATTTATTTCCTGGTGCTTTACGGCTATAACAGTCAGATCGAAAGCGACCCGCCGATGGCGCAGTATTTTCAGCTTTTCTTCATTCCGGTGTTTTTTGTGGTGCCGTTGCTGACGATGAAAAGCCTGGCGGATGAACGCCGGCATGGCACTTTGGAGGCGATGTTGACCACGCCAGCTACGACGCTGGAAATCATACTGGCCAAATATTCCGCCGCCTATCTTTTCTATATCAGTCTCTGGGCGTTGACGCTGCTGTTTCCGTACATTGCCCTGTGGTTTCTGCCGGGGGTACGCGATGATTCGCCATTACGCGACACGGCTTCGCTCGCGGGGGGGTACCTGTTTGTTGCCGCCAGCGGGTTATTGTACATCGCGCTGGGGATTCTCGCCAGCAGCCTGACCCGCAACACGCTGGTGGCCGGAATGCTCTCCTTTAGCATGTTATTTGTCCTCATCATGTGCGGGTATTTATCCCGGCACATGGCGCTCCAGGACAGCTGGCTCATCCATGCGCAGGCGGCGGTTGATTATCTGCAAACTTTCCGCACCCTGGAGGATTTTAGCCGTGGGATTGTCGACACCCGGCCGTTCTTTCTCTATGCCAGCAACACCATCCTGGTGCTGGGGGTGACGACTTTGGTCATAGAGTCGCGTGCCACTGCCTGAACTTATCGCTGTGTTTTCAAAACTGGAAGATTTCCGTTTCGCCCGTTGGGTCAAGAACCTCAACCGGGGCTTGCAGATTTTGTTTAGTCTGACGCTGGTGGCCGCGCTTAATCTGCTGGCGGCTACGCACTTTCATCGTTGGGACTTGACGGAGAACCATCGTTTTTCGTTGGGCCCGGAAACGCTGTCTTATCTGGGACAAATTCCCCACGACCCAGACAGTCCGGTGCAAATCTCCCTTATTCTGCCGGAGAATCAGACCGACAACTTTAACCGGGCCGTTCTTGATCAATTGCGGACGCTCTTAAAGGAATACGTCTACGAGGCGGCACACTTGCCCAAGGAATACGGCGGACCCGTACCGTTCAGCTATGAGGAAATTGACCCGTTGCTCCAAGGCGATAAACTCAAGGCACTCGTGGAACTGGGTTATACGCAAAGGCCAGTCACCGAAATCATGGTTGTGCGAGGCAAACGCGGGCATGCGATTACGCAGGCAGATCTTTACGACAGCGCCGGCAAAAATGTACCAGGGGGGACCGAAATGTCACTCACCGCATTTAAAGGGGAGAATGCCGTTACCTCAGCAATTCTGGATGTCATTGATGCCAAGCCGGACAAGATTTATTTTACCACCGGGCATGGTGAAATGAGCCTTGATGACACCAGCCGGGAGGCGGGTTTGTCGAACCTAAAAAAATATTTGACCGACAGGAATTACAGTTTTGAGCCCAAAAATTTGGCCCTAGATACAATTCCCGACGACGCCAAGGTGGTCGTCGTCGCGGATCCGATAGTGCCATTGCAGGAATATGAGGTGGAAAAGCTCCGGCGTTATCTCAATGACAAAAATGGCCGTGTTTTGGTATTTCTGGAGCCTAATCGCAAAAGCGGTTTGGACGGATTATTGGAGGAATGGGGGTTGCATTCGAATGACTGGATGATTGCTGAACCAGTCGGGTACCTTACTCCTGACCAGCAAATGTTGATCGACCCGATTGCTGATCCCAAACGAACCCACCGGCTGACGGAGACGCTTATCCTCAACGGTATGCCCGTTGCACTCGGGGCAACCCGACCGGTGCAGATTGACGACAAGGCTCCAGCTGATGATCGCAGGCAGGTGCACGAGTTTCTCGTTACTTCCAAGTATTCGGTCGCGGCCAAGTCCGAAGATGTCGGCGTGCCCAATCGACCAACCTTCGAGGGCCCATTTGCGGTGGCGGCGCTTTCGGAGCGGCGCGCCACGGATGCCGTGGACCTGCCGGGCGGGCGCTTATTGGTATTTGGCAACGCTGATTTTATCGCCAACCAGCATTTTAGCGATTACGGCAATCCGGTGTTGTTGCTGAATTGCATCAACTACCTCGCGAACCGGGACAATATGCTTAATATCCCGCCCAGAGCCCCGCAACAGACCCAATTGGATATATCCACCGCACAATTTACCGGGTTGGCTTGGCGACTGGCCATCGTGCCCGCCGTGCTGGCGTTACTCGGCATGGCGGTCTTCTGGGTGCGCAACCGCACTTAAACTGAATAAGCCATTCCCACGCAATTTCCCCATCGCTGCTGCCATGCGCTTCAAACTCACAATCTTTTTGCTGCTGGCCAATCTGGCGGTTTTTTTCCTGCTGTGGCGGCTGAACCAGCCACCGGAGGTAGTCGTTCGCCCAGGCGGGCCGATACCAAAGTCTTTTGATATCGACCATATCATTATTGACGACCACAGCCAAGCCGGGGTGAGGGAGCTAACGCGCGACCACAATAATGTTTGGCATCTGGTCAAGCCGGTGGAATGGCTGGCGAATGAAGACGCGGTGCAAGCGTTGTTGACCGCGCTAGAATTTCCGGATGAGGCGGCCAATTTCTCGCTGGAGGATGTGAAGAAGAGTGGCCGGAGCCTGAAAGACTATGGCCTCGACAAGCCGGTGGAGGAAATCACGGTGCTATCGGGTGGGAACAAGGCAACGCTGGAAATCGGGAGTCATGTCGAATTTGGCAACCGCCTTTATGTGATGAATCCGGCCGATGGACTGGTCCGGGTGGTACCGCAGGAATTGTTGACCACCTTGAACTTGCCGTTGGATGATTTGCGGGAGAAAAATCCCTTCACCCTGCAGATTTACAAAGTACAGAGTCTGTCCATCAGTGCCGCAGGGACAGGTTCTGCTCCGGCTGCTTCATTCACCCGCTTTGTGCGCGATGGGGACCAGTGGCGGATGGATACTCCGTTCTCGTGCACGGCAGACGACGTCCAGGTCAACCGGGTGATCACGGAATTGGATAATCTGCATGCCGAGAGTTTTGTGCCGGCGGCAGAAGCGGCCGACCTAAGCCATTTGGGTTTGGTGTCGCCGACATTAAAAATCGAACTCAAGGGTGATTCCAGCCAGGTTCTCTGGCTGGGCAGCGATGTCCCCGGGGCGTCCGAGCCGGAATTTTACGCCAAGCTCGCGGATAGCTCGACGGTTTTTGTGGTTAAAGCCGAGGCTGTGTTTACCACACTGCTCGATGCCCAAAATGCGTTGCGCGAGCATCAGTTTCTCGAGTTCACGCCCGAAAACATCACCACCATCAGCGTGCATTTTTCAGATTCGGCGGAAGTGCGAATGGAAATGGCGGAAAACCACACTTGGCAGATTGTGGATAAAGACGTTGCTGGCGCACCTACGTTTATGGCGGCAGACGCCAGCATCATCCAAGCCATGTTAAAAAACCTACGTCAACTTTCTGCCATGAGTTTTGTCAGCGATGCGCCCACGAGTGACGATTTGCAGAACACCTACAACCTGAAGGCGCCGGAATGGAAAGTCACTTTGCAGGGTGACAAGACAACCAAGACAATCACCCTGGATATTGGCATCAGCACCGCCACGACGCCCGTCCGCTATTTTGCCAAAAGCGAAGGCGCCGATTCCGTCTACGAGATAGATGGCGAAATTGTCGGCCAGCTTTCCATCGACCCCCTGCACTACAGGGACCGCACGCTGGAAAAACTGCCAGCCGGGGCGCAAATTATTTCGCTGAAATTGACGCACCTCACAGGCAATGGCTTGACGAGCGGGGACGAAATTTTCAATGGCAGCGTGGATCCGTCTAAAACCACATGGGACGATGTACTGAAGGACAAAGCGCTTTTAATCCGGGACAACGTGCCCGTCGTGCTTGACGCAGTGCGCCAGTTTCAGGTGGATACTTTTCGACAGGCAAAATTTGACGAACATTACCAAATGGAGCTGGCCCAAACATCGGCTGACTCCATTGGCCTGACGGCGGTACCCTGGCGCTACCGACTTGATGCAGGCGTGCAATTGACAGCAGCGGGAAGTGCTGCGGCCAGCACAGAGATGCTGACTTTTTATTTTTCGGACAGGCTCAAACCTTCGCTCCAACTGGGTGGTACGCAGGAGCCGCTACTGCCGCCGGCGATATTTACGCTACCGATGAATTTGATTGGCGCCCTGGGCATCATCACGCGCGAACAGGCCCAGCCCGCGGCGGCGCTGGAGACTTTGCAAGGACTGGATCAGCCGATCAATCCAAGTGCGGTTGCTCCGGCGGCTTCGTCGGGTGCGCTGCCGAACAATCCGGCTGCCACGCCGATTCCATCTGCAGACTCTTCTGTGCCGCTGCCAGCACCAGCAGCACCGCCGCCACCGATTGCACCCTAAATGGTGTCCAGAAACAATTTTGACAGAGCTTTCCCATTTTTAGTTCCCGGTTATGCCCAATCGCTTAACGCGGGAAAAATTTTGTGCCCGACCCTGAACCCAACCGCGCCCCCGTCCCAGCCCGGCCACCTTGGTGGTTCCGGCTAGTGCGAGCGTTGTTAAATCTGGCGCTGTTGTTTTTGTTGGGGCTCCAGGGGTTTGCCTTGGTTCTGCTATGGACAGATGGCCACTTGAGCCTGCCTGGGTTTGCCCGGCACGCGCTGGAAGACCGCTTGCAGGACCAGGGTTTGAGCGTACGGTTTCGCAGCCTTGAGGTCAGTCTTTCGGGCCGACTCAGGCTGAGCGAGCCGCAGATTTATCTGGCCGGTTCGCAAGACCCAATCGCTGAAGCGGATTTTCTGGAAATTGATCCCGACTGGCTTTCCTTATGGTGGAAACGACAGTTTTCATTGAGCGAATTGCGTTTGTACAACGCCAATTTATTTTGCCCGCCGGAGTCATCCCCTTCCGGGATACGCGAGGCCTTCATCCAGCATTTGGATTTCGCTCTGACGAGCCAGGGACATCGTTGGTGGCTGCTGAGCTTCCTGCGCGCGCAGTTGCTCAACGTTGATATGCAAGCACGAGGAACATTTCTCTGGCCCTCGATAGAGGCGCCAACCTCCATCGGGTCGGCGATCTCTTCTCCGGCGATGGGAATGGGGCAAACGCTGGCAACGGCATTTCGCAAGTGGGCTGGTGCAGTGGTCAAGCTCCAGCCGCAGTTTGCTTGCGTGAGCAAGCCGGTGATGTGGATTAGCCTGACTGGGGAGGAGCCCGGCCTGACCAAGCTTGACGCTATAGTAATCGCTGCTGGTGCAAAACCACCGGTCGCTGGTCTGGTCTTGGGCCGGGTGCGAGCCCAAGGCACATTCATTTGGGATGGTCACAGCTTGCGCTCGACAGCTCCGATTGTTGGCAACACGCAATCGATCCGCTATGAGAGTGCGCCGACGGGTGCCGAGGCGGTAAAGGGATTGTTCTCAAGCGGCCAAGTGTGGGTGAGCGTCCAGCTTGCGGACGGGCCGACTGGGTTGTTAATTCACTCAGCAAAGCGAATCCAGATTTCCGCGGTCGATGCCACCCTGGGAAATTTTCCGGTCGAGGTTTTGGCGGCGGATTTTGATTTGCAACAAGGCAACCCTTTGGCGTTTACGGCGTACGCGGCACAGGGGACGGATTCGCTTAAGCTGAGCGGCCACCTAAAACTTGATTGGTCCGGCAGCGTACCTGATTTGGAGGACGGTCAATTGGATTTCCATGCCCAAAGCAGCTTAACCACTATCTTGACGGCAGGACATTGGACGCTTCCGCCCGCGCTGGCATCCCTTGCGTTTGACGATAAGCTGAAGGCGGATGGTCGGCTCGTGCTGGCGCCCGGGCATCGACTTGATTCTGTTGACTGGATTTTACACACCAAGGGTGCGCATTTTCAGCGTTTTAATTTAGAGCAGGCTTCCGCACAGGGCCGTCTGGACTTTGATTCGATGGGCAATTGCAGGCTAAATGCTTCGCAAATTTCTTTGATTAACCAATCGTGGCGGGCTGACGGCTCCTATTTTGAAAATTTTGGCAATCATGATTTTCGCCTTTTGGCGCATGGCAATTTGGACCCGCAGGTACTGGATCCATACTTGGGCGACTGGTGGCAACCGTTGTGGCAATTCATTGTACCACAGGGAAAGTGGCCAGAGGCAGACGCCGAATTTTCAGGGAATTGGGATGGGCCATGGTGGGCCAATGATCTTTTTGTGTATGCCCAGGTCGCAGGAGCGCGAGCCAAGCGAGTGCCCATGGATAGCATTCGCGTGAGAGTCTTGCAGCGACCAGAGTATCTTGCCGTCTACGATATTGCGGCGCATGCAACTGGCGGTGGAGACCTGTCTGGGGCGATGATCTGGGCGATAAAACCAGCGATTTCACACATTGTTGAACAGCGGAATTTTTTCGATAGTACATTGCCGCTTCCCGACGTGGCGGCACTCGCTGGACCGGAGGTTGCCAACATTGTGCAACCGCTGGACAGTCCAGTTTCCCCGAAAGTGCAGGTGGATCAGCGGTCGGGCACCGACTTCGACGCCCAGCCCGATATAGTAGCAACCAAGATCCACGCGGAGTTTTCTGAGCCTTTCCGTATCTATAAAGTGCCGCTGGATGGGGCAATAATTGACGCATTAAATATTGGAAAAAACACCGATATACCGCAACTTGCTTTCGGTATCGCTGACGGCATGGCGCGCGCCAGCGGTTCCATAACCAGCCCCGATGGCACGCCGCAGTTGAGTTTCACTCTGCGGCTGCAAAATGCCCGACAAGCCGATTTTTTGTCTGCCCTCGGCCAATTTGACACCACTGGAAATACCGCTTCAACGGGACTGCGGCCAACTCCAACAAATCCGGCTCCAGTAAAAACAGATAGCTCCGTGTTGGGTAGTCTTGCGCATCCAGGGCTGCTTGATCTCTCTCTTAGTGGACGATTTATTTTCGGCCAACCAGACTCCCTGCTCAGTCTTGGCCACGTTCGCATTCATGATGCGCAGCTCGGCCAATTGCAGTTATTTGGGCGTTTATCGAAGCTAATGGCGGAGACCAAGGTGCCGCTGGGTGATTTCGATTTGCATAGTGCGCAGAGTGACCTGCAAATCGCCCAACAATATCTGCGCCTGCCAAATCTAGTCGTGACCGGGCCAACGGCGCGCATTCAAGCGGCAGGCATTTATCATTTCAGCGATGGCGAATTGAATTTTAATACACTAATCTTTCCTATTGGAGAATCGGATACTTTTCTAATCAAGCAACTCGCGAACATTGCGAATCCGTTTGTCAACACAGTCACCTTGCAATTGCATGGAAATTTGGAAAAGCCAGCATGGGAAATCAGCATGAATCCGCTGCGTCTTTTTGAAAACCGCACGATTGCAGGACCGCCAATCCCTGGAATGCAGGCCGATGCTGATGGGGCTCCGGTTCTGCCGATTCTGCCGGTGCCACCGCCCTTGCCAGATTTGCCCGCAGGGCATCGCTGAGAGAGCTGAGTGACGGTCGTTTGAGCGCAAAAGCCGACAAGTGACTCCGGATGGTGACATCGAGAGGGTTTTTGCCCATGGGCTGACCCAACCGATCAAACCCATCCAACCAATCCAACGCAGCCAACGGTGTGCTAACGCATATTATTTTTATCTGTTACAGTGCGCGGCATCACATCGCCACCCGCCGCGCCCATGTCTTCCACAACTGCCACCGCCCTTCCTTCCGCTTCTGCCACGGGACTTGCCCCATCACCGCATTTCACCCGCGAGCGCATTACAAGTGACCGTCGACTGCGCTTTAATCCGATTCGGCACCTGACGCCGGAGTCACTGGCACGTTCACTGGAAGCGTTTCAGCTCGGGTATCTGCGACCGGCGGCATTGTTGTGGGATGCGATGGAGCGCCGAGACGATGTATTGCAAGGGGTGGCGGCCAAGCGAAAGAAATCCGTGGCGCGACTGGATTGGGAAGTCGTTGCGCTCGACGACTCTCCTGCGGCCCAGCGTGATCGGCGCGCACTGGAATTTTTCTACGATAACCTGGCAGCAACGCATGCCTGCGAACCGAACCAACGCGGAGGAATTGCCTTATTGATCAAGCAAATGCTAGATGCGCTCGGCAAGAAATATGCGGTGCATGAAATTGTCTGGCAGCGATGTGCGGCGGATGACGCCGAGGCGAAAGTTCAACAGCCAAAGAATTTACTCACGGCCACTTTTCGCTTTGCGCCATTGTGGTTTTTTGAGGCGCGCACTGGTTCACTGCGTTTCTTGCCGGACGAACTTGCCTACGAAGGTATCGACCTGCGTCCAGGCCAATGGCTGGTGACCGCCGCAGACGGGTTGATGGAAAGCTGCTCCATCGCTTACCTTTATAAGCACCTACCACTGCGAGACTGGCTGGTTTATTGCGAGCGAAATGGCATGCCGGGTGTTCGTGGCGTGACGGATTCTGCTCCCGGCAGTCCGGAATGGGACGCCGCGCGCGAGGCGGTGCGCGATTTTGGGGCAGAATTTCAGGCGCTCATGTCCAGGGGGACGGAGATTACACCCGTGGATTTATCGACCAAGGGCGAATTGCCCTACCCGGCACTGGTTGACCGGATGGATCGCGCCATGGCCTCACTCTGGCGGGGTGCGGACCTCTCTACCCTCTCGCGAGGACAAGGGTTGGGTGCTTCGTTGCAAGCGGATGAAATGGCGATGCTGGAACAGGACGATGCCGCGCTGATTTCTGAAACGCTCAACGCACAAGTGGATGCTTTTGTAATTCGGGAACTTTTTGGCAACGAGCGGCCGCGCGCGCGTTTCGTTCTGAAGCCGGATGAAGACGCCGCACGGCTGACCCACCTCGAATTGCTTGAACGGCTGGTGAAGTTGGGCGCACCGGTGAGTGTCGCCGGACTGCACGAACGCCTGGGCCTGCCCACGCCAGAGCCGGATGAGCCAATGCTTTCACCAAAATCCTAAAACTCTCCATTTATGACCGAAGAAATTCCTCTCAGCGATGTCGATACCGGCCCGGCGGCTTTGGGCGCCGCCAACGCGCTTGCTGATCAACCCGCGCCGGGTCAGTGGCTAAAGCTGGCCGATTACGGCGACTGGCCGCACCCCTCGGGCTTACAACGCTTCACGCCTTCAGCCGCCGCCACTATGGTGCGGGGTTTTCAATCACTCTGGGGGCGTCTGCGACGGCGTTTTGGCGGGGTGCCAATGTATGTTGGCCATCCAGACGATCCGGCATTTTCCGGCCAGTCGGGCCATGACGACACTCGCGCCTATGCGTGGATCACCTCGCTCGAGGTACGCGACGACGGATTGTACATCCTACCGCGCTGGAGCGAACCTGGGCGCGAAATGCTTCGCCACGCGTTTTACAAATTTCTGTCCCCGCGCTGGCAAATGCGTCCATTGGGCGATGGAACCTTCGAGCCGGTGCGTCTGCTCTCGGTGGGTTTGACTAACAACCCGAATATTCCCGGCGAGGCCATTGCGAATCAGCAACCCGCCCAAAATGCGCCTGCGGCAACACCGATTCCACCCGAAGATATTCTGCCCCGGCTGCTCGAAGCGTTGGAATTGGAGGCGAATGTCGCGCCGGAAGTAATGCTTTCCAATGTGGAGCAACTGGTCCAGGCCGCCAGCGATGCGCGCTCCGCGCAAACGGAATCAGCGCGTTTCTACCGACTAGCCACCGATGCCGATACGGCCCGACAAACTGCGGAGCAACGGGTGAGTGAGGAGCGTTCGGCTCGACTTGAGCTGATGCTGGATCTTGCCGAACTGCGCGGCCACATCCCGCCAACTGAACGCACGCAGTGGCGCGAGCAATTGCAAACCGATTTCGATGGCGCCCGGCTTGCGCTGGCCAACGCACGCGTGCCTTCGACTGTTGTTACTCCGCCGCTGACCAGCCGACTGGCCATGCGTCGACCGGGGGCGGTCCGTCAGGCAGACAGCGAGCGACTGCTGGCCTTGGTCAATGAGCGCATCGCGCGTACTGGCGAGGATTACGCCACGGCGTTTGCCCGCGCCAAGCGTGAGCACTCCGAATTATTCAGTGCCTGATGCTTTCTTAAACTTTTTAACCCGACTCCATTCACCTCCAACCCACTAA
>Ga0182012_10003372_pt1 | contig 17046 bp, 19 predicted proteins | sample 612S2SmetaG_FD_120486 | JGI IMG/M metagenome (GOLD analysis project Ga0182012, IMG submission 120486) | Permafrost microbial communities from Stordalen Mire, Sweden - 612S2S metaG | ecosystem: Environmental > Terrestrial > Soil > Wetlands > Permafrost | place: Sweden: Stordalen | collected...
CCCCCGATCGATTTGCCCGCGCCATGGCGCTGTCCATATCGCTTCCCCTGGACCCTTCCGGCGGATTCTCGAATAGCTCTGATGACTTGACTTACATAGAGGCACGTTTCGGCGAATATTGAACCACGCCGCGAACCGCTGAGGCGGCACCCAGACCCGCGAGTCGGCGGATTCGCCCAGATTGCCCGGTTCTTCCTCGGGCCGTTCCGGCCCGCATCGTCGCCGCGTTTAAGCTAGCCGGTCATGGCAGTCGTACCCATTCGCATCGTGGGCGATCCGGTCCTGCACACCGAGACGAAGCCGGTACCGGTCAGCGCCGACGGTTCGCTGCCCGCGGAGCTGGCCGAATTGATCGCCTCGATGTACGACACCATGGACGCCGCGCACGGGGTCGGCCTCGCCGCCAACCAGATCGGATACGGCCTGCGGCTGTTCGTCTACGACTGTGCCGACGACCGCGGAAGTGCCGACCGTCGCCGCGGCGTGGTGATCAACCCAATCCTGGAAACCTCCGAAATCCCCGAGACCATGCCCGACCCGGGCGACGACGACGAAGGATGCTTGTCGGTTCCGGGCGAATCTTTCCCCACCGGGCGTGCGACGTGGGCACGGGTGAGCGGGCTGGACGCAGACGGCAGTCCGATCACCGTCGAGGGTACCGGCCTGTTTGCCCGCATGCTGCAGCACGAAACCGGGCACCTGGACGGGTTCCTGTACCTGGACCGCCTCATCGGCCGGCACGCCCGTGCTGCCAAACGGAGCGTCAAGTCACACGGCTGGGGCGTTCCCGGACTTTCCTGGATGCCGGGCGAGGTGCCGGACCCGTTCGGCAACTGATGATGTCGTGGCCGGCCCTGGGAACACGGGTGACGGTTCGCTACCGACGGCCCCCTGGATCCGTGCCGCCGCTGACCGACGCCGTGGGCCACCTGCTGGCCCTCGATCCGATGGTGCGGGTGCGGACGAAAACGGGCGCGGTCGCCGAGTTCGCGCCCGCCGACGTGGTGGCCTTGCGGGTGCTGAGCGACGCACCGGTGCGCACCTCCGAGATCCGGGCGCTCGAGCATGCCGCCGCCACAGCGTGGCCCGGTATCGAACAAACCTGGCTGGACGGGTGGCTGCTGCGAGCCGGGGACGGCACCACCCTAGCCGCTAATTCAGCAGTACCACTGGATATTTCAGCCAACACGGACGCGATCGGATCGATCGTCGCCTGGTACACCCGCCGTAACCTGACACCACGACTGGCGATCCCCGATCGCCTACTGCACCTGCCGGCCGGATTCAGAGACGACGGTGGCGAGCAGGTGCTGGTGCGCGACGTGGCTGAACCCGATGGCTCCCCCGAGTTTGAGATATCCGACGCCCACCCGATTGGGGCCGACGCACGTGCTGCGGTGACCGACGCGCCCGACGGCACCCGGTGGGTGGGCCTTTGGGCACTGCACGCAGCCGACGAACCGGCCGTAGGCCAACTGTGCGAGGCCTTATTGGCCTGGGGTGCGGGTCGGGGCGCGACCCGTGGCTACCTACGGATTGAGGACGATGACGCCGGCACGGCCGCGCTGGCCCAGGTCCTAGGTTTCCGGCTGCACCATCGCAGCCGCTACTTCACGCCCCGGCCGGGCGGCTGGGATAGCGTAAACCCATGCCCGACGGCACCCTGCGACTAGCCACCTGGAACGTAAATTCCATCCGCAGCCGCCTGGACCGCGTGCTGGACTGGCTGGCCCGCGCCGAAGTCGACGTACTCGCCATGCAGGAGACCAAGTGCTCCGACAGCCAGTTCCCCACCTTGCCATTCCTCGAACTCGGCTACGAGGTCGCGCACGCCGGCTTCAATCAGTGGAACGGCGTGGCGATCGCCTCCCGAGTCGGCCTCGATGATGTGCAGGTCGGATTTGACGGCCAACCCCACTGGAGCAGCAAGCCAGAGCTGGCAGCCAGTGCGGAAGCCCGCGCCCTCGGCGCCACCTGCGGCGGCCTGCGGGTGTGGAGCCTGTATGTGCCCAACGGGCGCACCCTGGACGATCCGCACTACGCCTACAAGCTGAATTGGCTTGCCGCGCTGCATGACACAGCTGCGGGTTGGCTGCGCGACGATCCCACCACGCCGATCGCGCTGGTCGGCGATTGGAACATCGCCCCCACCGACGAAGACGTCTGGAGCACCGAATTCTTCGCCGGCTGCACGCATGTCTCCGAGCCGGAACGCAAAGCATTCAACGCGATGGTCGACGCGCAATTCACAGATGTGGTCCGGCCGTTCACCCCGGGGCCGGGGGTTTACACCTACTGGGATTACACCCAGCTGAGGTTTCCCAAGAAGCAGGGTATGCGGATCGATTTCATCCTCGCCTCACCCGCGTTGGCCGCCCGGGTGATCGACGCGCAGATTGTCCGCGAAGAACGCAAAGGCAAGGCCCCCAGCGATCACGCGCCGGTTCTCGTCGACGTGAGGCAAAAGTAATTCCAGCCCGCCGCGCGTTGTCTGCGCGTTTGTAACGTGGCAGCATTTCGCTTGTCAGACGGTGGGAGCCATTTCGTTCTTGCTGTTAACTTCACGTTTGACGGGTATAAATATTGGCAATTCGTTTTGCAACGAGAGCGACCGAAAGCCAGGGAGTCATCATGGGTGTCGTCGAAGGCGCAGTCCGCAACGTGGGGAAGACGGTGAATCGCGCGGCCAGCGCTGCCACCGCAGCTGCGGGTGCCGTGGGCGGCGGGGCGGTGAGTGGAGTTGTCGGCGGGGTGACCGGAGCCGCAGAGGGCGTCAAGCGCGGAATCACCTCGGGGAGCCATTCGACCCCGGCGGCCGCGTTGGCGTTGAGCGCCCTCGGCGTCGCCGGGCTGGTCGAATGGCCGGTCCTGTTGGCCGTCGGCGGCGGCGCATTGTTACTGCGCAGGCTGAGCCAGAAATCCGAGGCCTCAGCGCCGAAAGCAACCCTCAAGCCGGTACCCACCCAGCCGGTGCCGGAAAAGGCCAAGACACAGAAACCCACCAGCCGGCCCGCGGCTAAGAAGGCGAGCGGGCGCCGGGCGGGCACCACCGCGTTGCGCAGCACCAACTGACAGCGCACCGGTAGCCTCCGCGGCAACTCTCGCTACGCGGCCTTTAGGGGTGTCTTGGGATCAGCCGCCACAATCTGCAACACCCCGATGCGCCACAACAGCGCATAGAGTTCCACCAACGGCACGCTCAGCACACGGGCAAACGGCGAAATCATCGGATCGGCCAGCGAGTCGGTCCTCGACATACGTCCAACGTTGGCGGCACGACCGGGCGCTGTGGCAAACCCTTCGTTACTGAAAGGCAAATGATGGCGGAAAAGAAAGCTCGTCAGGCAACGTCCCAGGCTGAAGCCGTGGAGAAAGTCCGCGCAGGCGAAACCTTTATAGTCAACCTCCCAGTGATTGGGCAGATCGAGATTCCGCGGCCCGAGCAACTGGCCTATTACGGCGGTTTGGCTGCCTTGGCCGCGTTCGAACTCATCGACTGGCCGGTTGCCGTGGTCATCGCTGCCGGACACCTCATGGCAGCAAACCACCACAACAAGCTCCTCGAGGAGCTCGGCGAGGCGATGGAAGAGGTCTAACTGTCAGGCGCTACCGCTTCGGCCGCAGCGCATCGGAGAGCGTCGGGTACACCTCGAGGATCTGATCCAACTCGGTCACCTCAATCGGCCGAAGGACGTCGCCATGATTGGCTACCAAACGGACCGAGGTACCGGTTTTCTTCCCTCCCTCGTGGCAGTTGAGCATGGCGTTCAATGCCGCGCTTCCGAAAAAGGTCACCGCTTGCAGGGCGACGACGAGCAGCCGCGCCGGATGCTTTGCGGCCAGCTTCAAGGCGGCGTTCAGGTGGGCGGTCAGTTCGTCGACGGTGCTGGAGTCGACGGCTCCTTTGACGTGCACGACTACAGCGTCCGCACTGGCCGCGCGGTCGACCGTCAACAATGCCATGTCTTCACCGCCTCGAATCACCCCCAGCGGACTCGGCAGGAATCCGTTCGTGCGCCGTTAGCAACAGATGGTCGACCTGACCTTGGGCGGCGGCCGTCGAGGGTGGCAGGGTTGCGACCTCGGCGAGCAGTTGCTTCGCCAACGAACGCAACTTCGTATTGGTCTCCTGCGATCTCCACTGCAAGACGCGGAAGGCCTGCTCGGCGCTCACCCGGTAGACATACATCAGCACGCCCTTGGCCTGCTCGATCGGCGCTCGATTCTCGAACAGATCCGGCAGCGCCTCGTCGAGCAGTTCCTGTCGAGTCTCGTCGAAGGTGTCGGTGAGGTCGACGTAATAACCGGCGGTGCCCAACACCACCCCGTCCTCGTTCAGCATGCGATCGGCCACGACAATCGCGTCGTGGACGTTGCCCGCGGTGTCGACAAACCGGTGACGACTCGAAAAGGATTCCTCCGACCGTAACGCGTAATCCAGCAGATCCTGGACGTGCGCGCGGTCGTCGGGATGCTTGTGCGACATCAACAGTTTTGTCGTCGGCACCACGGCCCCCGGTTCGTAGCCGTGCATCCTCGCCACTTCGTCGGACCATTCCCACCGTTGACCCACGAACCAGAACCGGAAGCTGCCGATGTTCAAATAGGGAGCGGAGGACACCTCAGCCCCGCTGGCAACCTGCTTGCGCATCCCGGCATCATCTCATCAGGGGGATTGACGGGCGACCGGTCCAGACAGAAAAGCGGCAGGTGCACCAGCCGGCCGACTGGATTGGGGGTAACGTCGCCTGAATCAAGTCCACAAAACGCGGGAGCGCATGCCCAGTGCGCTGAGAGGACGGCTTGGGGCCGTCGACCGTACGAACCTGACCGGGTAATGCCGGCGTAGGGAGATGACAAAAAAATGACCGTTACCGTCGAGCCAGCCGTCACCACCGGACCCATCGCGGGAAGCCGCAAGGCCTTCCGCGAAGTAGCGGCCCCGGGCGGGGGGCCCAGTCTCAGGGTCCCGTTCCGCCGGGTGAATCTGTCCAACGGAGATCACTTCGACCTCTACGACACCTCCGGGCCCTACACCGATGCGGATGCGGTGATCGACCTGGCGGCAGGCCTGCCGGCACGGCCCGGGGTGGTCCGCGACCGCGGCACCCAGCTGCAGCGTGCCCGCGCCGGTGAGATCACCGCCGAGATGGCGTTCATCGCCGCCCGCGAGGACATGCCCGCCGAACTGGTGCGCGACGAGGTCGCCCGCGGCCGCGCGGTCATCCCGGCCAATCACAACCACCCCGAGAGCGAGCCGATGATCATCGGCAAGGCGTTCTTGGTCAAGGTCAACGCCAACATCGGCAACTCCGCGGTTTCGTCCTCGATCGCCGAGGAAGTCGACAAGATGGTGTGGGCCACCCGCTGGGGTGCCGACAACATCATGGACTTGTCCACCGGCAAGAACATCCACGAAACCCGCGAGTGGATCCTGCGCAATTCGCCGGTGCCGGTCGGCACGGTGCCGATCTACCAGGCGCTGGAGAAGGTCAACGGTGATCCGACCGAGCTGACCTGGGAGATCTACCGCGAGACCGTGCTCGAGCAGTGCGAGCAGGGCGTGGACTACATGACCGTGCACGCCGGCGTGCTGCTGCGATATGTGCCGCTGACCGCCAAGCGGGTCACCGGCATCGTCAGCCGCGGTGGATCGATCATGGCGGCCTGGTGCCTCGCGCATCATCGGGAGTCGTTCCTGTACACCAATTTTCCCGAACTGTGTGACATCCTGGCGCGCTACGACGTCACATTCTCGCTCGGTGACGGGCTGCGGCCGGGTTCGATCGCCGACGCGAACGACGCCGCGCAGTTCGCCGAGCTGCGCACCCTGGGCGAGCTCACCAAGATCGCGAAAGCCCATGGCGTGCAGGTGATGATCGAAGGCCCAGGACACGTCCCCATGCACAAGATCGTCGAGAACGTGCGACTCGAAGAGGAGCTGTGCGAGGAGGCCCCGTTCTACACACTGGGACCGCTGACCACCGACATCGCCCCGGCCTATGACCACATCACATCGGCGATCGGGGCGGCCATCATCGCTCAGGCCGGTACCGCGATGCTGTGCTACGTCACCCCGAAGGAACACCTGGGGTTGCCGGACCGCAAAGACGTCAAGGACGGAGTGATCGCTTATAAGATCGCCGCGCACGCAGGGGATCTGGCCAAGGGCCATCCCCACGCACAGGAGCGTGATAACGCCCTGTCGACGGCACGCTTCGAATTCCGTTGGCACGACCAGTTCGCGCTGTCGCTGGATCCCGACACCGCGCGCGAGTTCCACGACGAGACACTGCCTGCCGAACCCGCCAAGACCGCGCACTTCTGCTCGATGTGCGGACCCAAGTTCTGCTCGATGCGGATCACCGCGGACGTGCGAGCCTACGCCGCCGAGCACGGGCTCGACAGCGAGGAAGCGATCGAGGCGGCGCTGCAGGAGGGCATGGCGGAGAAGTCGGCCGAGTTCGCCGAGCACGGCAACCGGGTGTATCTGCCTATCAATCAGCGGTGATGCCGCGGATGCGGCAGAAATGTCCGAGCCGGGCTCAGCGGGTCACCGCTCATCCAGCCCAGTGAGTTATCTGCCGCTGGCGCCAGCGGGCAGCACGCCGCTGCGGGTGCTGTCCATCGCCGGATCGGACTCCGGCGGAGGAGCGGGAATCCAGGCGGATATGCGCACCATGGCGCTACTGGGCGTGCACGCATGCGTGGCCGTCACCGCGGTTACTGTCCAGAATACCCTGGGGGTCAAGGGCTTTCATGAAGTGCCCGACGACTTCGTAGCCGGTCAAATCGAAGCCGTGGTCACCGATATCGGAATCCAGGCCGCCAAGACCGGAATGCTGGCGTCGTCGGCCATCATCGCCGCGGTCGCCGCAACCTGGCGCCGGCTGGAATTGACGGTTCCGCTCGTGGTCGACCCGGTGTGTGCATCCATGCACGGCGACGCGCTGCTGCCGCGCAATGCCCTGGATTCGCTTCGCGATCAACTCTTTCCGCTGGCCACGCTGGTGACGCCGAACCTCGACGAAGTGCGGCTGCTGGTGGATATCGACGTCATCGACTCGGCATCCCAGCGCGCAGCGGCCAAGGCCCTACACGCGCTGGGCCCAAGGTGGGTGTTGGTCAAGGGTGGACACCTGCGGTCGTCGGATCGCAGTTGCGACCTGCTCTACGGCGGCCCTTCTGCGGGTGTGGAATTCTACGAGTTCGACGCACCGCGGGTGCCCACCGGCAACGACCACGGCGGCGGCGACACCCTCGCGGCCGCGGTCGCCTGCGCGCTAACGCACGGGTTCACCATGCCCGACGCGGTCGGCTTCGGGAAGCGCTGGGTCACCGAATGCCTGCGCGCCGCCTATCCGCTTGGCGGCGGCCACGGCCCCGTCTCACCCCTGTTCCGGCTGACATGATTGCCCGCTTCCTCTTCAGTCCGTTCCGGACCGCATCGTCAGCGGGCGCATGAACCTCGAGCAGATCGCCGGCGTCGCGCACGAACCTGACGGCGCCCCAAAAGGGGTGGTGGCATTGACCCACGGTGCTGGCGGCAGCCGCGAATCCCCTATGTTGCAACAGATTTGCAACGAATGGGCCCGGCGTGGCTGGTTGGCGGTGCGTTACAACCTGCCCTTTCGTCGGCGCCGGCCCAAAGGCCCGCCGTCCGGTTCAGGGGCGGCCGATAGGGCCGGAATCGTCGAGGCGATCACGCTGTGCCGAGGGCTTGCCGACGGCCCACTGATCGCCGGCGGCCATTCCTACGGTGGTCGGCAGACATCCATGGTGGTTGCCGCCGGTGAAGTTCACCCGGATGTGCTGACGCTGTTTTCCTATCCGGTGCATCCACCCGGCAAGCCGGAGCGCACCCGCACCGAGCACCTGCCGGACATCACCGTGCCCACCGTCTTCACCCATGGAACGTCGGACCCGTTCGGCACGCCGGCGGAAGTGCGTGCGGCGGCCGCGCTGATCGACGCACGGGCCGCGGTCGTCGAGATCGCCGGTGCGCGGCACGCTTTGGTCTCAAAGGGCCTCGATGTATCCGCCTTGGCGGTCGATGCCGCACTGGGGCTGCTGCGCTGACCGGAGCCTTATCACCTCACCCCGGATAGCGCGAATAACACGGGTCCATATTGCCGACCACGCCCGCGCGGAACGCCGCTATTCGCGTGAAACCGGCCGGCACACTGGTGCCGTCCGCGTCGCTGGCGACCATGCGGTTGGTCAGTAGTCCGGAAACGACCTCGTCGAGATCGCCGGCGGTGAGCGTCAGATGGTTTCCGGAGGATAGGTCAATGGGTTCGGCCATCTTGCGGTGGGCAACACCGGTCAGGCACGCGGTCCGCAGAGCGGTCCACGGGCTTTGCATGGGCAGGCCGCGTTCATGCTGCTCCGCCAGTGCGTATCTCGACATCACCACCGAAAGGGCGGTGTCGTCACCTTGCGGCAGGGTGTGTTCCTTTTCGTCCGCGGTTTTCCCCAAGACAGCCAGGCCCGGCAAGTCGACCACGATCGTATTGGTGGCCGGACAGTAGGACGCCGGTGGGCTGGCCTTGGCATCGGGGCAATTGGCCGCCGTGTAGGAGAGCGTCGGTGGTTGCCTGGGCGAAAAGACCTTTGCCATCAGCTCCATCAGCGTTGACAAGGTGTCTTCGTTCATCGGAACCTCACCGGTCTCCGGGTCTCCGTTTGGATCGACCCGCAAGGTCGTCGGCAGGTCGCCGCGGCGCTGCTCGATTTCCTGCTTGTTGATCCCAGCGCATGCCGGGGTGCCGTCGGTGAAGCCCTTCTGGAAGGCACTGATCCGATCCAGTGCCGATCCGTGTTCGTTGTCGTTTTCGGCGTCGGACTCCATCACCGGGTCGCGGGTGGTGATGAGCCCCGCGAGAACGTGGTCGAGCCCGTCAGCCGTGCTCAGGGTGAAGCGCGACGACTTGCCGTCGGCCACCCAGTACATATAGACGCCCGCGAAGCAATCCGCCTGCTGCTCGCGGACGATCGTGGGATCTTTCTTGGTCGCCAGTTTGGCCATGGACTGCAGAGCGTGCCCGAATTCGTGCGCGAGCACGGCATTAACCGACATGTCGCCGAAGTATTTCTGGGCGACAGGCATGAACACGCCCCGATCCCAAGCGATCAAGTTGCACCGCGAGGTGAAGAAGGCGTTGACGAGCTTGTAGGTCCCGCTGTGGCAGATGACCGGACTGCTCGGCTGATCGGAGTCGTAGGATTCCAGTTTGCCAACGGGAAGGAAGGTTCCCTTCAACGACCGGCTGTACACCGACTGCCAGTACTCCTCGATGTCATTGACCGACAACAACGACAACTTGTCGATAGCCCCGTTGTCGGTGTTGAGCACCGTGCCGGACGGACTGGGCGCATTCGAGCGGACTCCGCTTGGACCGTTGGTCGCGGGCAAGCCCCCCACCCGGAACGGGTCGTTGAGCGTCGCGAGCGCGCGGCCATCGACGAACGTTGTGCACCCCGCCACCACCAGCACCGCCGCTGCCGTGGCAAGCCAGAACTGACGCATGCGCGTCATTCTAGATTGGCTGGTTTAGGGCATCGGGGTGCGATGCCGCTTGTCATGCGGCGCGACACCGTTGACGCCCCCGATCGACTCCGCGTAGCTACCCACCGCGAATGCGGCTGCAGAACCCATGACAGCCAATGCCTCGCGGTTGATGTTGTTGACCGTGTCCCGGGCGCTCTGGAAATTGGGATCGAACGCGCTGCCGGCCTGTCCGCCCCAGAGTCGCGCCTGCACAGTGGTCTTCAACTGCGAGGAACCGGCGGTGATGCCGCCGACCGGCACACCTGCGACCATGAAGGGGTGATAGTCGTTAGTGGGATTCAACGGCATGTCGGCGGGCCGTCTCCCGGCCAGGTAAAGATACCCGGCCAGGGTGCGCTCGATGCCGGCCGAACCTTCCGGCACATCTGAGAATGCCACACCGGGCCCGGGCGGTCCGGACTGGTCGCCGTCGTAGGTGAAGAAGCCGGCGTTAGGTGAACCCAGCATGGTGAAGTCCAGGTACATCGCGATTTCGTTGAGTTGATCGCGATCCATCCCGAAGACGTAATCCATGGCGCCGTTAAGCCCATTCTCTTCGGCTCCCCAGAACACGAACCGCACCGCGTTGTTCAGTGGCGGCAGCGGGCCGAGCTGCAGCGCCGTTTCCAGCACCGCGGCCACCCCGGACCCGTTGTCGTTGATACCCGGGCTGTCCCGCGGACTGTCGAGATGTGCACCCACCATCACCACGTCGTTCGATGAGCCGGTCTTGGTTTGCGCCAGCACGTTTCGCGATGTGATCTTGATATTCTCGGCGTCCAGCACAAGGCGGACCGGCGCGGTCGCGCGCACCAGCGCAGCGCCGCCATTAGCGCCGACAACAGCGACCGGCACGGTCAGCTGCTTGAAATAGCCAGGATTGAATAACGTAGCCGGAGCTCCGTTGCCGTTGGGCGCACTGATCACGATCAGGGCCGCGGCTCCCCTGGCCACCGCGCCGTTCTGCTTGTCGACAATGGAGCAGCGACTGTCGTCGACGACGGCTATCGCGCCCTTCGGTACGACGGCAGGGTAGTCGCCGGGTGCGCAACCCGCCGGTTGCATGGGGCGGACCGGCGGGCCGGTCAGGCCACCCGCCGGCGTCCGGATCAGCAGCGATGCCTGGTCGACCTGGTAGGTGCGGCCAGCAACCGTCAGCGCCGGGTTGCCCGCCGACACTGAGTACAACCGGTCGAACTGCGGTGTCGATACATCGAAGCCCTTGTTGCGCAGCGCTTTTGCCACATATTCGACGCTGGCGTCGTAACCCGGTGTGCCTTCTGCCCGGTTGCCCTTGTTGGCGTTGGCGATATCTTGCAGTGCTTGCAGATGAGCGAACAGCCTTTCCCCGGTTACCTTCTCGGCCAATCCACGACCCAGATCCGGCGCGGTGGCGGGCGCCCCCGGCCGCGTCGACGAGCATCCCGCCAGCAGCCCGGTCACCAGCAGTATCGCCGCACCCAGTCGACGGATCATGACTTGGTGAGCAGGTGGCGGGTGCGATCGTCGGCGACCGGCACCCCGTTTCGGCCGCTGAGGTCCTGGGAATACAAAGCGACCGCATAGGCGACGCCGCCGCCATTGATACCCAGCGAACCGCGGTCGACGTGGTCGAGGGTGTCGGTCTTCTGGTGGTAGTTGGGATCGAACGGCTGGTCGGGCGCCCCGCCCCAGAGCTTGGCCTGCTCGTCAGACTTCTTGTCCTCCGCCCCGGAGAACAGCCCGCCCGCCGGGACACCAGCCAGGGTGAAGCCGTCGTAGTCAGAGCGACCGTCGAACGAGGTGTCCTGCGCCGTCTTGCCGGCCGCCTTGAGATAGGCGACCAATGTGCGTTCGATGCCGGCGGAGCCTTCCGGTATCACCGGCTTGCCCCGGGCACCCAGCGATAGCGATTGGTCTCCGTCATAGGTGAAGTAACCGGGGTTGGGTGACGCGAGCATGTCGAAGTTCAGATAGAGCGCAATGTCTTTGAGTTGGTCGAGGCCCAGGGATTCGACATAGTTGCGCGAACCGATCAGCCCGAGTTCCTCCGCGCCCCAGAAACCGAATCGTACCGCGTTGCGCACCTGCGGCGAGTTACCCAGTTGCACTGCGGTTTCCAATACCGCGGCCACTCCAGATCCGTCGTCGTTGATGCCCGGCCCCGCGGGCACGCTGTCCAGGTGCGCGCCCGCCATCACCACGTCGGTGGGCGACCCCGTCTTGGTTTGCGCGACGACGTTGCGGGCCCGGAGACTTTGCGTGCTCGCGTTGAGCTGGATCGTGGTCGGTCCTGGCTGCGCGCGCAGCTGCGTGCCAACGGACTTGGTCACGCTGACCACCGGGATCTTGACGTCGGCGTCTGCGCCCAGGGTGCCGCCCATTTGCTGCTCGTCGACATTGTCAGCGACAACCATCGCCACCGCGCCCCTTTCGGCCGCGGTGTTCCCTTTCTGCTTGAACGGGCAGCCGCCACGGTCCACCAGCACCACCGCGCCCCGCACCGGCAGTCCGTCGTAGTCGGAGGCCGTGCAGCCCGGCTTCTCGCCGGCGGACGCGGCCACCAGCGGGCCGGTCACTCCGTTCGGCCCAGTGCCGAGACTGTACTCGACCGCACTGCCGTCCACGGTCTTGCCATTGACCGTCACCGACCCCTTGTCGGCGTGAAACACACGAGCCGAAAACTCGGGAGTTTGCACGTTAAAGCCGCTGTTGCGCAAGGTTGTTACCACATAGTCGACGCTGGCTTCGTAGCCGGGCGTGCCCACCGCCCTGGTGCCGTTGTTGGCGTTGGCGATGTCCTGAAGCTTCGACAGGTGCGCCATCATCGCATCGGTGCCTACCCGGTTACGCAAAGCGGCGGCGAACTCGGCCGCGGCGAGGTTGCCAGCCTGCTGCGACGACCGATTGGAGCATCCGGTCAGAGACACAGCGAACGCAACCAAGGCGAGCAGCGCCGGCGTCGTCATTGCTTTGTGCACCATCACGGCCAAGATTAGACCGCGGTTGTGAGAATCAGACGTACAGCGCGCTGAATGGCGGAAAGGGAATGTTTCGCACCACAAACCACACCGCCACCAGCGACAGCGTCACAACCGCGGCCCAGCGATGGTGTTGCCAGCTCCTGATCTGTCGGCCCGTCACGCGGCCGTAGGTCCAGGCCAGGTACGCCCACACCAACAATATGGCCGCCACCAGGCCCAGGGCGTTGAACCGGGCGGCCGCCAACAAATTGCCGTGCATGAGTGAGTACAGCATCCGCGCGGTGCCGCATCCCGGACAGTCGATGCCCAGCAGAGCCTTGGTGGGGCATAACGGCAGCGGACCGCCCGGGGTGGTCGGATCACCTACCCATACGGCCGCACAGACGCATGCCGCGGATGCGACCACCATCAGTGGTGCGCCGAGACTAAGCGGCATCGACCGATGGCTGACTATCACCCGTATCCTGGCTTAGAATGCTGAAAACAGCACGGCCGCAGCCGCATTCGTATCAGAGTTCATGTTCGCCACATAGAACCCGATGTAGATCACGTTGACGATCAGTCCAACGACGACCGCCCAGGTCACCCATTTCTTGGCGCTGTCGGCGGCAGCCTGAGCCTCGGCGTACTGGCCCTGCGCCCACAAGCCGTTGACCTGGCTGGACTTGACGATCGCCACGATCCCGAAGGGGAGACAGCAGAACAGCGTTACCAGGATGGACCACACCAAATAGTTCTTCGGCGCTTGCCCTGCGGGCTGCGGCGGTGGGTAAGCGGGTGGTGGAGGCTGTGCAGTCATGTTTTCTCCAGTCAAGAGAAGTTAGCTGGGCGTACAGCGGTGCCTACCATACCCGACACGAGTCTCGACGGCGCAGTCCGCGGTGCGCAATACACTCTTGGGATGTCTCACCTCAGCAACGCGTTGCGCGCCGGGACGGCCGCGGCGCTGATGGGCAGTTTCGCCTGCCTAGGTTCGGCCGCCGCGAGCGCAGACCCCACCACCGGCAACTCGCCAGCTATCAGCACCCTCGCCGCCTCGTTGTCGAAGGGCTACAGCCTGAATAACTGCACCCCCCAGAATGTGGCCGGTAGCCAGCTGGCCGTGCTCACTTGCGGACCTAGCTCCGATTCCGGCGGGCCCGCTCAGGCCAAGTACGTACTTTTCAGCAGTCCGGACGATTTATCGGGCTCGTTCAAGGCCAGCATCAAAGACGACACCCTGACCGCGTGCGGAGACGCCGGCCAGTCACCGACCCCCTGGCATCAGGGCACAGCCGGCGGGGGAACGGTCGCGTGCGGGACGTACCAAGGCGCCGCGGAGATCATCTGGACCATCGACGCCAAAAACATATTGGCCTACGTGCGCGCATCCAACGGCGACGTGTCCGCCATCTACCAGTGGTGGCGGACCAACGGCTGACCTGCAAGGACTACAACGGGTCTAGCACCAATTCCGCCACCGCGCTCATCCCGGCCGCATTGGGGTGCAGCGGCGCCGGTCGACCCGGAAGCGGCACAACATATCTCGCCGGCGTGGTGGTCCACGGTTCGGCCGACCAGGCGTGGTGGTCCCGACTGGCGACACCGGCACGGACCACCTCGCAGCCCGTCGCCGCAGCCGCGTCGGCGGTAAGTCGTTCCAGGGTTTCGGCCACGTGGCGGCCCACATCGGCGTCCGTCTCGGAAAGTGGCGGGGCGGCCGCACCCGCGGGCGGCAGCATCGTCAGGTAGTCAACGAAGAAGATCCGGGCAGCTGGGGAGCGCTGACGCAGCGCGCTCCCGACCGCGCACAACGAATCGAACACGTCGGCCAGCGCGCGGTCGCGCGCGTCGGGGTCCAGCAGGTCAGATATCCGGCCGCCGAGCAACGGCAGCCGCCGCGCCCCAACCGGCAGCGCGGCGGCCATCAATAGCGGAACATAGCCGACGTCGTTGCCTCCGATGGTGACCGTGACAAGAGTCTCCGATCCGTCGAGCGCCGTGATCTGAGGTGGTGCGCCGCGCTGCTGATCGACCAGCACATGGGCAGTGGTCGCGCCGGAAGAGGTGACGTCAACAAAGTTGCGATTCGGATCGAGGTTCAAGCGTTCCGCGACGAGGTGCGGATAATTGCGCGCCGATCGGCCTGACCATCTGGGCGCACCCGCGGCGCGGGGCCTGATACCGGGACCGGCGGCCATCGAGCTACCCAGTGCGACATACCGGCTCACCGATCAGGACTGGACGCCTGCGCCCAGAAACGCTTCGGGATCCGGCCGGCCCGGCGCGCCAGATAGCCGGCGCTGACGGCAGCGGCCATCGCGGCGGCCATGGCGGGGGGATCGGCGGCCCGGGTCACCGCGCTGGCCAACAGCACGGCGTCGCATCCCAACTCCATCGCCAGTGCGGCATCGCTCGCGGTGCCGATGCCTGCGTCGAGCACCACGGGAACGCCGGCCCGCGCGACGATCATCTCGATGTTGTGCGGGTTGGTGATGCCGAGGCCGGTACCGATCGGCGAGCCCAGCGGCATCACTGCGGCGCACCCGGTGTCCTCCAGCCGGCGGGCCAACGCTGGATCGTCGTTGGTGTATGGCAGAACGACGAACCCGTCATCGACCAATTGCTCTGCCGCCCGGACCAACTCGATCGCATCGGGCAGCAGCGTGCGTTCGTCGGCGATCACCTCGAGCTTGATCCAATTGGTATTCAGCGCCTCGCGAGCCAGCTGTGCGGTCAGCACCGCCTCGGCAGCGCTGCGGCAGCCCGCGGTATTGGGCAGCGGCGTGATGCCGAGCCGGTTGAGTAGGTGGAGCAATCCCGTTCCGCCCTCAGCGTCGACCCGGCGGATCGCGACGGTGGTCAGCTCGGTGCCAGACGCGATCAACGCCTCTTCCAACACCGCCAGATTGGTCGCTCCCCCGGTCCCCATGATCAACCGCGAGGCGAAGCTGCGGTCGCCGATCGTTAGCTTGTTAACCACCCTGCACCGCCGTGACGACTTCGAATCGCAACGGGCCGCAAGGGCAAGAAAATTCCGAAAGCCTGGTGGCCCAGTCGGATCGAGGAAGCACCGAGAGGTCCAACGCCACGGCGATGCCCCGATCCGGAAAGCCCAGCGACTCCAGCAGCGCGCCGACAGTGGTCTTTTCATCCACCTCGATCTGTTGTTCGTTCACAACAACCATCATCAGTGAGCTCCAACCGGAAGAAGTTCAGAGACGATCTGTTCGGCTGTCCACGGCGCCAGCAGAAATCCGGATCGGCCGTGACCGGCGGCAACAAGAGTCCGTTCGTCCAGGCGTCGCACCAGGGGCAGATTATCGGGCGTCATCGGGCGTAGCCCGGCAGCACACTCGGCAAGCTCGTACTCACCCAGCGCCGGCAGCACCGCACAGGCGTCGTCGAGTAGGTCGCGCACTCCCGACACGACCGGCGCCGTGTCGCGGCCATGCTCATACTGGGTGGCGCCGACGACAACGCCGTCAGCGCGCGGAACCAGATACACCTGCCGACCGTGCACTCGGGCGCGAATCACTCTCTGCGGCAACGGCATGCAACCATCTCTCCAACGCAGCCGCAGCACCTCGCCCTTCACCGGTCGTACCGGCAGGCCGGGCCACAGCGTAGGTGCGTCGATGCCGTTCGCGATCACAACCACGTCGGCCCGGACCTCAGAAAGGGCGTTGACCGGGGCCGCCCATCGAACTCCGTGACGCTCGCAGTCCAGGGACAGCGCGTCGAGGACCGCGCGGTTGTCCACTGCCATCTCGGTCGGCGCCCGAAAGCCGTGCCGGATCCCCCGCGCCAGCAGGGGTTCGACGTCACGGGCGGCCGACTCCCAAATGACCGGGTGTCCCTGGGCGGACAACCAGTCCGCGACCGTCCGCAGGTCGGCGACATCGGCCTGGTCGACGGCCACCACCAGCGACTCACGGGCGGTAATCACCCCGGGCGGCAGTCCGTCGAGAAAGCCGCCCTCGCGCCACAGCCGCAGCGACTCCAGACCTAGCCGCAGCAACCGCTCTTCGCCGGGCCAACCTTCGCTGTGCGGGGCCAGCATGCCGCCGGCAACCCAGGACGCACCTCGATCGTCGGTCCGATGTAGCCGCACAGACCATCCGGCCCGGGCCGCCCGGCGCGCCACTGACAGCCCGATGACGCCCCCGCCGATGACAGCCATCGACCCCGACATGAGTTGGCCTCCCTTCGCCGGCATGACCCGGATCAGGTGTGACGGTAAGGGCAGGTCCAGCTGTGCCCACTCTCAGCCCCGCAGAAACTCCACCCGGGACTCCCGTGTTGCCTCTACACGTTAGCGGCTAGCGTCTCGGTGTGCACGAACCCCGTCTGGCTCGTCTAAGCACGGCCAAGCTGTATCTGTGCACCGATGCCCGGCGTGAACGCGGTGACCTTGCCGAGTTCGCCGACGCCGCGCTGGCCGGCGGAGTCGACATCATCCAGCTGCGGGACAAGGGTTCGGTCGGTGAGCAGCGGTTCGGCCCGCTCGAAGCGGGCGACGAGTTGGCCGCGCTCGAGGTGCTCGCCGACGCC
>Ga0182012_10003373_pt1 | contig 17045 bp, 22 predicted proteins | sample 612S2SmetaG_FD_120486 | JGI IMG/M metagenome (GOLD analysis project Ga0182012, IMG submission 120486) | Permafrost microbial communities from Stordalen Mire, Sweden - 612S2S metaG | ecosystem: Environmental > Terrestrial > Soil > Wetlands > Permafrost | place: Sweden: Stordalen | collected...
AAGAAGCTTGGGCCAAAAACATTACCCCGCGTGGGGGTTGTCTGGTCAGGTAATCCGGAACATACGAATGATCACAACCGAAGCATACCTTTAGAAACTCTGAAACCTTTGTTGGAACTGCCGTTCGAGTTTCATTCCCTGCAAAAGGACTATAAGGGAAAGGACGGCGGGTTTTTATTGAATTCTCCTCAGTTGAAAAATCATCAGATGGAGTTGACCGATTTTTCTGAAACCGCGGCCCTCATGGATGAAATGGATTTGATTATTACAGTCGATACATCGGCGGCCCATTTGGCAGGAGCGCTGGGAAAGCCAGTTTGGGTTTTGCTGCCCTTTGTGCCGGATTACCGATGGTTGCTGGAGAGAAATGACAGCCCCTGGTATTCCACCGCAACTTTATTTCGACAATCCAAGACTGGGGATTGGAAAACTACGGTAGCGGAAGTGATTAAGAAATTGTCGTCAGAATTACGTTAGACAATCTTGCTGGGGATCAAAGCGTCTTCATCTGCTGCGTAAACCGCGCAGAGGCGATGATAGCCATCGGCGATGACCAGTTTACCATTAGGTACATCCCTCACCAAAAGCAAAGGAGAAAGAGCGGTTCCTTCTTTGATTTTTTTCTCGTCTTTGGCCACGTGGTAATTCGTGACAGCCAGCAGAGATAATCCCGAGGCCCTGAAGATGTCTTTAGCCTTGAATTGTATGACTTTCGCTGCCTTGAGCTTGTTGACCAAGCCGATCACTTCGGCGTCCGTATGGAGAAGCCCTAAATAGGATTGGGCGGCGGGATAGTCTTTATCCTCAACGTTCGGCAGCCATTTGATTTCGGGGTTATCGCTCATCATTTACCTTCTTTGCTATTTTATTGTTTGGCATTTCCGCTTTTTCCTTTAACTTTGCGAGGCTTCGCTCAAACGTATTACCCATCATTTTGTCCATCATGCTCGCCATATAGCGGAAGAAGATATTGTTACCCGTATCGCCGGCATCGGTCCAGGTGACCTGTGTGCCTGTGCCGGAAGGGGCAAAAGCGATTTTTCCACTGAGGCCAAAATTACTGTTCTCCATTTTTAAATCAAAATAAACACCTGTCGCGGGATCGGCGTTGGTGATTCTTTGAAAACCATTACCCATCTTGGCCGAAATCCAGGAACGGCAAGCGCCGACTCCCTTATCAGGACCCGCGTAAATGTATTGAATAGCAGGATCCTCATAATCGAAGTCACTCCATTGAGGCCAGCCATGTTTAAAGTCGGCCACCAGAGGATAAATCGCCTGTGGCGGTTTGTTAATGACGATGGAACGGGATACCCGCCATTGCGAAGGCAACAGATAGCCGACAATGAAAACAATTGCTGCCAGAATAATGGGCGAAATAAGGATTAATTTTAGAAACCGATTCATGATTACTCCTCATTCGATTTGAAATCCCCCTTAGTTTAATCGACAAGAAATATTTTTAAAAACGCTGTTGACAAAAAAAGTCTTTGAATTAGTATTTAACCAAGAGGTTAAATGAAGCATGCCAACGGACCAGTTAAGCAGTACCTTTTCAGCTTTAGCCGACCCTACCCGGAGGGCCATGCTGGCCCGGTTAAGTACGGGGGAAGCCTCAGTTCAGGAGCTGGCTAAACCCTTTGATATGAGTTTGCCGGCGATTACGAAGCATTTAAAGGTGTTGGAACGAAGCGGGCTTATCGCTCGAAGCCGTAACGCCCAATGGCGCCCCTGCCACTTGAAGGCTGCCCCGTTGAAAGAAGCATCGGCCTGGATGGAAGAGTATCGAAAATTCTGGGAAGAGAGTTTTGACCGCTTGGATGATTATTTGAAGGAAATACAACAAAAGGACAAGAAACATGACCGAAAAAAATGAATCTGAAGCGACGGTTTTAGAAAAGGAAATGGTTATTACAAGGGTGGTGGACGCGCCCCGGGAGATGGTTTGGAACGCCTGGGTGGACCCTAAACAAGTGACAAAGTGGTGGGGGCCAAAGGGTTTTAGCACGACCATCCACGAAATGGACGTGAAGCCGGGCGGTGTTTGGAACCTCACCATGCATGGCCCCACCGGGGTGGACTATCCGAATCAAAGTGTTTTTGTCGAAGTGGTGAAGCATCAAAAGATTGTTTTTGAGCATAGCGGCAGTAAGGCAGGTGGGAAATCGGATGCGACTTTCCGCTCGACCTGGACATTTGAGGATTTGGGAGGCAAAACCAGAATTATACTGAAAAACGCCTTTCCCACAGCTGAAGCATTACAGCACGTCATTAAAACTTATGGCGCTGTGGAAGGCGGTAAACAAACTCTGGATCGCTTGGCGGAACAGGTGGAGAAGCCTTTGTCAAAAGAGTTTGTGATTACCCGAATTTTCAATGCGCCCCGGGAACTGGTATTCAAAGCCTGGACCGAACCGGATCGCATCGCCAAATGGTTTGGCCCTAAGGGCGTCACGGTTAAGAGCGCAAAAATGGATTTGCGCCCAGGCGGCTCACTGCACAGCTGTATGGTTACGCCGGACGGGCATGAGATGTGGGGAAAAATGACTTATCGTGAAATTGCTCCTCCGGAAAAATTGGTTTATGTCAATTCCTTCTCAAACGAAAAAGGAGAGTTGACCCGCCACCCGATGAGCGCGACTTGGCCTTTGGAAATGCTCACTACGGTGCTTCTCAAAGATATGGGTGGTAAAACCGAACTTACTCTGACATGGGTTCCAATCAACGCGACCGTGGAAGAAATCGCTACTTTCGAAAGCGGTATGGCTGGTATGACAGGCGGTTGGACAGGAACCTTCGATCAATTGGATGTTTATTTGACCGAGCTTTAAACAAAAAGCAGATTTGTTGTTAAATAAAAGGAGATGCGGGATGGGTAAAGTTAAAGTGGCGGCAATTGGTGTTTCCATGGACGGTTTTGCGGCGGGACCGGATCAGAGTTTGGAGAATCCTTTGGGAGTCCGGGGCCCGGAACTTTTTGGCTGGTTTTTCCCGACGAAGACATTCACGGAGATGCATGGAAGTGGCGGTGGTACGACCGGCGTGGACAACGACTTCGCCGCGAGATCTTTCGTGAATGTGGGGGCCTGGATTCTAGGCCGGAACATGTTTGGCCCGGTTCGCGGTCCCTGGGTAGATGAATCCTGGAAAGGTTGGTGGGGAACCAACCCGCCTTATCACGTGCCCACCTTTGTCTTAACCCACCACGCCCGGCAGACTTTGGAAATGGAAGCTGGAACTAAATTCATTTTTGTGACCGACGGCATCCAATCAGCCCTTCGGCAGGCTAAAGAAGCTGCGGGAGACAAGGATGTGCGAATTGGTGGAGGTGTGGCAACCATCCGGCAGTATTTGCAGGCGGGTTTAGTGGATGAGATGCACCTGGTTTTGACGCCCGTTTTGATGGGAAAAGGTGAAAATCTTTTTTCGGGCCTTGATCTCAATGCCCTGGGTTTTAAGTGTGTGGAGCGTGTTTCTACGGAGCTGGCAACGCATGTTGTACTGAAAAAATAAGAGTTGGTAGCCGACAGCTGTAAAACTAAAAGAAAAAGGTGTCAATATGGTCTCGAAAAATAAAGTAGGTGCAATGGTTTGGTCAGGCAGGGTGATGACAGTTCTGGCGGGTTTTCCATTTGTCATGAGCGCTGTCATGAAATTTATGGGCGGTCCGCAGGTAGTGCAGGGAATGAGTCATTTTGGCTGGCCTGAGACAATGTTAATGACCCTGGGTGTTTTGGAAGCGGGATCAGTCATTCTTTATCTGATTCCAAAAACCGCCGTATTGGGAGCCATTGTTTTGACCGGTTATCTGGGAGGGGCGCTGAGCACCCATTTGAGAATCGGTGAGCCAGTTTATATTCATATAGTTTTGGGCTTTTTTATCTGGGGCGGCCTTTATTTACGCGACTCCCGCTTGCGTGAATTGATTCCCCTTAGAAAAGGGAGCAAATGATGACCATTGAATTGGGAAACTTTGAGAATAAACAGCATTCCAAAGACCTGCGCTTTACTCGAGTTTTAAAAGCGCCCCGGAAAATGGTTTTTGATGTTTTTACCCAGCCAAAGCATTTGGTTCACTGGTGGGCTCCTAAACCGTTCACCATGCCCCGGTGTGAAGTCGATCTGCGCCCAGAAGGGAAATGGAATTATCTATTCCGGTCCCCTGAAGGTATAGAACACGACTGTCAGGCCATTTATCGAGAGGTGGAGCCGCCCAGTAAATTTGTCATGGAAAGCTCAGTTCCGGATCACCAAGGAAAACCTTTTTTTACGATTCGTCAGACAATCCTATTAGAGGACAAGGGAAGTGAGACTGGTTTAATTTTGGAAGTGAAAGTTTTGTTGGTAAATCCAGGGGGGGAACCCTTTTTGGAAGGCGCCAAGCAGGGTTTTGTGATGACTCTAGCCAACTTGGATGAATATTTAGGTCGAATTTAGAAGGAAAAGGCATGAAACAGAAAATCGCCATTAAAGATGGAAAGGCGCAGAAAATTACACCCTTTCTTTGGTTTGACCATCAGGCGGAGGAAGCCGCGAAGTTTTACGTTTCGATCTTTAAGAAGAATTCTAAAATTTTAAAAGTAGTGCGTTATGGCAACGTAGGGCCTGGTCCGGAAGGGTCGGTTATGTTGGTTGTGTTTAAGCTAGCGGGGCAGAAATTTACCGCCCTGAATGGCGGTCCACAGTTTACTTTTTCGCTGGCTACATCCTTTGTGGTGGATTGCGCTACCCAGAAAGAAGTTGATTGGTTCTGGGAGAAGCTTTCTCAGGGAGGAGAAAAAAGCCAATGCGGATGGCTTAAAGACAAATATGGATTGTCCTGGCAGGTTGTTCCCTCCGCTATACCCAAGTTTATGAGTGATTCGGATCCGACGAAGTCACAAAGAGTGATGAGCGCCATTCTTAAAATGGATAAAATTGACATTGAAACACTTAAAAAAGCGTACCGGGGAGTCAAGTGAGCGATCACAAAAAAGACGCGGTAGATTTTTTACAGATGATAGTGGCGGGTGATATTGAAAAGGCTTTTCAAAAATACGTCAACATGAACGGCAAGCATCATAATCCATTTTGTGCCGAGAGTTTTCCGGGTTTACAAAAAGGTATGCAAGAAAACGACGCGATGTTTCCTCATAAACAATTCACGGTGAAACATGTGCTGGGTGATGGAGATTTAGTATCGGTACACTCTCATATGATTTTAAAACCGGGTGAATTGGAATTGGCCACAAACCATTTATTAGGCTTTGAGGGCGATTGGATTGTGGAAATGTGGGATTGTGCCCATCCGGTGCCGAAAGACTCGCCGAATAAAGACGGAATGTTTTGATTCATTACTAAGCGGTAAAATTATTTACAAAGGTTTAAAAAAACCAAAATAGCTGAAAAAATGAGCTTTTTTATCCAGCGTAACGCAACTAATCGGCTTTGAAATGCGTCCAAATAATGGTTCCCAATTCAGTTGATTGGGAATTAAATATGTAAAATTCTACGGAGGCTTTCATGAATTTGAAAAAGTTAGTTTTTGGTGCCGCAATGCTCATTTTATTGGCCGCTCCGGTGGTGGCTAAAGCTGGAGTTGATTTGACCGTTGATATCGGAGGTGATGACCAAGCTCATTTTGACTTTAACGGTGGACCGTCCCACCACACCCCGATGATCTGGAGGGCGGCTCAGAAATTGAAGCAAGCCAAGCATGATTTGTGGAAAGCACGCGATGATTTCCATGGGCACAAAGCGGATGCAATCGGCGCTATTAACGGCGCCTTGGATCAATTGCGGATCTGCGAAGGCCAGTAATTTTTTTGCTGTCAAAGGCCATCCCCTTAGAGGGTGGCCTTTTTTATTTTGAGCTATTCATCCATAATCCGGTAGTCTTCCACCCAGGGAAAACCAAACAAACCCTTTTTAAGAGATAATTCCACATTTGTTCCCAAACCTACTTCAAAATAGAAGGAATAGGGAATCAGTAATTCACAGCTTTTATCTTTGTCGTCCCAATCGGAAAAATGGACGTAATAGGCTATGGAGTTTAGGCCCTCTTCGATACTGGCCCCAAAAACCGAGCTATCCCGGCTGGAAACAACAACCATTTTGGTTTCGGGATTTGAAGTATCAAAAACGCCATTGGCGATTTGAAGTGTAAGCCGAAAAAAACAGCCAAGTAAAGAACTTAGGATCAAAAAAAGCGTTAACACTATGCCGAGATGTATTTTTTCTTTAAACGCTTCCTTCATTAAACGCCCGAAAACCCAATAACAGAAACCAGCCGCCAGAAGTTGGCAGATTAAGTCAGTAGTCCAAAGATCTCCCATTCGGATGAATCGGTAATTGACGGAGCAGAAGAGATATTCAGCTACCAACAACATGACGAACAGGATGGAACCAATTAAAATGAGCCCGAATTTTTTGACTGTCATAACGCTTGTCCACAAGCGAACCCAGAAGACCAGGCCCATTGAAAGTTAAACCCGCCCAACTGTCCCGTCACGTCCAGAATTTCTCCTATAAAGAAAAGTCCTGGCACCTTCAGACATTCCATCGTTGTTGGTGAAAATTCTCGGGTATCAACCCCGCCTTTCATCACTTCGGCCATGCGGTAACCAAAAGTATCAGCCGGGACAAAACGGTAGGCATGTATGTCGGTCGCCAGCGCCAATAAACGCTCATCGGATAGCTCGGCCCAGGAACCCCGGGCTTCGGCGTTCCAGGCGATACGTTCAGCCAATCGGCGCGGAATTCGTTCTGAAAACCAAATACGGAATTCACCCCGTCCCCCGGCGGCCTTGTCTTTTTTCAATTGCCGATAGGTTGATTCAACAGTCAGTTCTGGCACCCAATTGATGATGATTTCTTGCTTTGGTTTCCAGACCAGCGAGGCGTTTAGGATGACGGGTCCGCTGAGGCCTTTGTGGGTAATCATGATGTCTTCTTCCATATTCCAGCTTCCGCATGAGACGCTAACCCGCAAGTGGATGCCGGCCAAGTCTTTGAACCGGATCATTTCCTGGGTTGGAAAAAGAAGTCCTGCAAGGGCAGGAGCGGGCTCGATGATCTTTAAGCCGAATTGATTGGCTATCTGAAAGCCCAAGTCGGTCGCGCCCAATTGGGGCCATGATAAGCCGCCGGTGGCGACCACGAGTTTATTGGCTTGGTAGGTTTCTGTTTCAGTTTTGACGGTAAAACTTCCATTTTTATGAACGATTTGTTGAACTTTTTGATTGAGCAGAAGTTTCACACCGCTGGTTTCAGCACGTTTGACCAAAAGGTCAATGATCTCTTTGGCACTTTTATCACAAAATAACTGACCCTCCTTCTTTTCGTGGTAGGAAATACGCCGTTCTTTGACTAGGTTGATGAAGTTTTTGGGTTTGAACCCGGATAGAGCCTCATTTACAAAACCCGGATTAGAGCTGTAGTAGTTGGCGGGTTTTACGTAAATGTTGGTAAAGTTACAGCGACCACCCCCGGAGACGAGGATTTTGGGGCCTGGCCGATGGCCCTGTTCGAGTATCAGTACTTTTCGCCCGCGTAGGGCAGCTTCCGCGGCACACATAAGGCCAGCCGCGCCGCCACCAAGAACAATGACGTCATAAGAATTCATGGGCATAGGATAACAGCCCGTCAAACGGGCATGAAATCAAAAGGATAACTATCTATTCCCCGTTATTACCCTTACGATGAACGTGATGAAGCGTTCAGATGACTCGGAGGAATCATGACTAAGAAAAAAGGCCCTAAAAAGGCAAAAACGGAATTTACAGTGAAGCGCATTGAAAGAAAAAAGACACGGCATTTGAAAACCACTGAAGCGGCGGTTGCGACTGGAAAATAAAGCCGAATAGAAGAAAAAGGGGCTTTCCTGTGAGGGGAAGCCCCTTTTTTTATGATCTTTAGTGTCGACTCGATTAAATTAAAGTCAGTAGAATGCTTTGGTTTTTCCTGATCCCGATGACGGGTTGAAGCTGGTTATCCGGGATCGCTTCTTGAAAGGAACGGAAATGGAACTCAAGTCGATTTGGAAAAAATATTACGAAGTCGCGCCTACCCAGCTTGAAAAGATGAAGCAGGTGACAGGGGTTGCTTCCGTATTTAACGCTAACATCGACGCGGTTCTGAAAGTAAAACCCGAGATGATGCGGCAATGGATAACCCAATTAAAATTAGATGAAAAACAATTGTTGGCCTCCGGGGATAAAAAAATCGTGGAACCGATGGACGTGTTGAGAGGTTTGACGGACAGTTTTATCAAGGGCATTGCTCAAGAATGGGTGGTTTTTAAGGCGGAAACCTTTTTTTGGCTGCGAGACCACATGGGACAGGATCGCAATCAAATGGGCGGGCAGGGCGGTATCATTGCCAATGTGATGGCGGTTTGCGGGATTCAAAATACCTATGTGCATTGCGCATCGCTTCCTGAAAGGCAGGCAGCACTTTTTCTGGACCGGCCTAATTTATTAAGCGTAGACCATCAAGGGCATTTGATCCAGGCTTCGAAAATCCACCGGTCTGATGACCTTCCTTTAATCCACTGGATTTTGGAGTTTGATAAAGGCTCCCAATTGACTCTCGGCGGCGAGATCTATAGCTGCCCTAAGGCCAATCGATTTATTGCCACCTATGATCCCCTGAATTTTAAACTTCATATCGATGAGGGATTTAATAAGGAAATGCGAAAGACCTCTAATCCATTGGAATTCATTCTCCTGAGCGGTTATCAATTGTTGAGCGAACCAATGCAGAGTGGCGGGTCTGGGCTGGATCGTATTGATGAAAGCTGGAGCGATGTGGAAGCGTGGAAGCAAGCCCATCCGGGATGTGTAATTCACCTCGAATTCGCGTCGACTCAAAATCTAATCATCCGTAAGGCGTTGGTTGAAAAGCTCGCGCCTCTTGCGGACACTTTGGGTTGTAACGAGCAGGAAGAAATTGAGATGCTGGTTGTTATGGGTGAAGAGGCACTGTCCAACGAATGTGCTAAATTGATGGACAGTGTATCTCTTTTTAAAGGTCTGCTGAAAATATTTGAGAAATTAAAACCAGGGCGAATACAACTTCATATGTTTGGACTTTACCTCACGCTGGCGCGTAAGGATTGGAAACAAAGCGGGGAGAACATGCGTGATGGCATGGTTTTCGCAGCCACTCTGGCGGCGGCAAAAGCCGGAACGGGGAACTTGGAAAAAGAAGAAAATCTACTCTGGGCTCACGGCCGGGAGGTTTCGGATCATTCCTTGAAAGAGTTGAACGCCCTTTCGAACTATCTGCTGAAGGCTTATGGGATTGAAGGGTTTGAATATTCAGGAATAGCCCAAACCGCTGAGTTCCAGATTGTCGCGGTTCCGACGATTCTTATCGAAAAGCCGGTCACCCTGGTGGGCATGGGAGACACAATCTCCTCGTTGTCTTTGGTGGGCGCTCGTTAACTTAAAAACAGTTTAAAATAAAAAAGCCCCCTTAGCTTTCGCCAAGAGGGCTTTTTTCGAAAAGATTAATTAGATCTTAACGACGTTTTCAGCCTTGAGACCTTTGTCTCCACGGGAAATTTCGAATTCCACGCGGTCCCCTTCGTTCAACGACTTGTAGCCGTCAGCTTGAATGGCAGAGTGATGAACAAATACGTCTTCACCGCCGTCCTGGGAGATAAAACCAAAACCTTTTTCATTTTTAAACCACTTAACAGTTCCTTGCGGCATTGTTTGAAACCTCAACTTTTTTTCTAAAAATTTAACTACACCAAGCCAGTCTGTCTGAGCACCGTTTGGAGTAAACATAATACAAGAATTGAGCTCCAACAGCTCATAATTGCGGAAATTAAAGTCAATTTAATTGAAAAACAAAGGGTATTTGAGGGTTTTGAAGAGAATATGGCATGAAAGAAAGTAGGGAAATGATTTTTTGAATGAGATGGCTAGGCTGCTTTATTTTCTAAGTTTTAGAAAATCACATCAGTTTTGATGAGTCATCTTCGAGTTTGTTTTGAATTTTCTTTTGGTTAATGTCATAAATCAATTTAGTGATGCTTTCTTGATTTACCGAAACGCCCTGCAAACGAGCGGGATAAACCTCGCGGCCCAGTTCGTTGTTCGTTTCCACGCTTGTTATTCTCGCCAGAAAAACGATTTCGCTTTGATAATTGGGGAAATGAATCACGACTTCGATCAACGCGCCAATAGGGGGAAGGCTTTGGGTAAGAAGGGATAAATACGATTTAAAAATATCTTTATAGATCGCCTTGTAAAAAACAGCCTCTTGCGCTTTTTTTGAAAAATCCCCCTCGGTTGTATTTGAATATAATTCTTTTCCAAGAATTTCTTTATCTTCGGGAGAATGAATAATCCGGTAATGCGCTTTTAATGTTGCTACGATTTTGTCTTTTTCTTGTTTTTCTATCCAGCCTGAAAGATAGTCTTTATGCTGTTCGTCGATGGGATTGGGGGGTCCGGAAATTTGCGGCAAAGCAGGCCTCGCTTTTGGTCAATTGGCGTATTCCATTAATGACAACTGTGAAACCATAAACACACAGGGAATGAAGTTTACCACTTTTTGGATGGTTAGGAAAAGGATGAATCGCAAATGACACGAAAAACTCCAAGGTTTTACTCAATCAAGCTAAGATTCTGAGGAGGAGGGATTTACTCATGGAAAATGTCCTGAAATGCTGGATTTTTTTATTGCTCGCCGCTGGTTGCGGAACCAAGGCGCCTATTGCTCAAGACAAAACCTTATCTCCTGGAAGCCCGCAGGAGATGAGCGCTATTGCGGAAGTGAAACGTTTGGCAGTCCAACATAAATATCATCCTGAAAAAATGAATATGGAAATAGAAACTAATCCTGAAACTGGGGATTTTTTGATTTTTTTATTTCCAAAACCTACTGATTCCCTCCATCTTCACAGAGAGCTTGGTTTGTTCGCCATCGTGAAAGCCAAGTCGGGCCAGGTGATTCGATTTAGCGACCCCTCGCTCGGGCCCGAAAAATAAGAATTATCGAAAAGGGTCGACATGGGCGGTGTCGAGCATGAATCGTATTCCAAACCGGCCGTCAAAAACCTGCGTTAAACCTTGCCAGAAAATCATATGATCCAAAGCTTCAGTGTAAAGAGATACTTCGTGCCCATTTCCCAAAGGAAAGTCGACGCCCGCTCCAAAATTCATAGCAAACAAAATTTCAAAATTGTTAGTGATGAGAGGAAACTCTTGGGGAGCGGGAGGAGGTAAGTTTGCGTTAGGTGGGGGTGGTGGGGGCGGATCGACCAGAAGATCAATGCCCATTCCGGTTAAAAGATAAGGGGAGGTGTTATAACGCCGATGGGCGTAATCCCATTTGTCATTGAATAAATACCATCGAGTGTTGATGGAAAGCGAAACGTCATCGGTAGGTTGAACGATGGTAGTAGCAGTGGAGGAACTGGGTAGGATAACGGTGGCTGGTCCGTTAATAGTGAGAGGCAAATTGGGCATCGTGAAATAATCTATCGCGAAAAAACCGTCCCATCGTTGGGATAGACCTGTACCCATCCAAATTCCCGCCTCGGGAGCGGGGCCATTCGCCTGGATAAAGCCGTTAGGCATTTCTCCGCCGCCATGAAACATCAAACTAAAATTGGGGATTTCGAAGTTATCGGCCAAGGCGGTTGTTCGGAGACCCAGGAGCAGAATTAAAATTATGAGCGTTTTTTTCATCGACGCTATTTTAAGCTGGAAAAGTCCCGGTGGGAAATAAACCGGGCAAATATTAGCCTAACTTGTGAGCTTGAATGATAGGAGACTTCCGTTGTTTTTTAGAGTGTGGGGTTGGTAAGACTAATTCAATTTTTTCGACAGGGTGATTTTCTATGAGATTTTTATAATTGGCAATAAGCCGACCATTGATGGACGACCAGTTGTAATGCTCGGCGGTTTCCAGAGCCTTTTGGCGAAGACTTTTTGTTTTTTGAGGATTGTTCAATATCCATTCGATTTGACGGGCCAGATCAACTCCGTCAAAAGGCGCGGCTAAAAGGCCGTTTTTTTGATGTTGAATTAAATCCGCGGAGCCGCCCTTTTTGGCCCCCACCACAGGTAAGCCGGAGGCAAACGCCTCTAAAACCACATTTCCAAAGGTTTCGGTAGTGGAAGGGAAAACAAAAAGATCGGAAGAAGCGTAAACCTTAGACAGCTCATCGCCTTTGATGAAACCGAAGAATAAGTCGTTAGGGAATTTTTCTTTTAATGTTTTGAAATAAGGGCCTTCACCCGCAAAGCCCAATTTAAATTGATAGCCTTTCTGTCGAAGTATTTTTGCCGCCTCCACCAGTTCGCTGAGATTTTTTTCAGCTACTAAACGCCCCACAAAAAGAAACAAGGGAATTTTTCTTAGACCGTGAATTAGGCGCCAGTTATTGTCTCGGTACGAAGGTGAGAATTTATGGCGGTCTATACCCCGCGACCAAAGTTGAACCCCATTAAAACCTTTAGAAATCAGCGTGGAGACCGCTCCCGGTGTGGGGGCAAACGTGGCGTGGCTTTGGTTGTGAAACCATTTCATATAACTCCAGCCCGCGTTGACGGCCCAACCCAAACCGTAATAGGGAAAGTAATCCACAAAATGAGTGTGATAACCCACGACAGAAGGCAAATTGTGGCGGAAGGCGTAGTTTTGACCATAAAACGAAATAGGAGTAGGAGCCGAAACTTGAATTAGATCGGGTTTAAATTCATCCAAAGCTTTTTCGAGCTGGCAGATCGGCGGCAACCCTATTCGATAGTAGCGGTAAAGTAAAAAGGGGACCGAAGGCACTTGAGTGACCCTGCCTCGCCAGGGTTCTTCTTCAGTGGGAAGAAAGGGAGAGATAATTCGAAAGTCGATTTTTCTTTGATTAAGCGTTTCCGCCAAGCGGGTAAAAGTGCGGGCTACGCCGTCAGTGAGAGGCGGAAGACTTTCGGTAAAATAGGCGATACGCAGATGCTTCCTCCAAAAGTTTTTTCTTTTGGAGAACCAACATAACCGTCAGTGGTCTAACCTTTATGAAAGTGCAGTAACTTTCAGGTTAAATTCTTTCAACTCCGCCAGACGCTTCGATCCATGTTTCGGTATTGGATGGCCTCGGCGATGTAAGAGGGTTTGAGGGGTGTCTCCCCATCCAGGTCGGCGATAGTGCGTGATACTTTGAGGATACGGTCGTAGGCCCTGGCTGAAAGGCCGAATTTTTCCATGGCTGTTTTCAGCAGGGTCTGGGAAGGTTCGTCCAATTGGCAGTATTTTCTTAATTGGGCGGTGTTCATATGGGCGTTGCAATGAATGCCGTCATCGGCAAAGCGCTTTTGTTGAATGGCTCTGGCGTGGCTGATCCGTTCCCGAATAGCGCTGGAGGGTTCGGCTAGTTCGGTGTCTGAAATTTCTTTCCACTTGAGTGAAGGCACTTCGATATGAAGGTCGATACGGTCCAGAAGAGGACCAGAGATTTTGCCCAGATACTTTTGAATTTGATTGGGTGAGCAGGTGCATTCCCGGGATGGGTCCGTGTAATAACCGCAAGGGCAGGGGTTCATGGCGGCCGCCAGCATGAATTGAGCGGGAAAGGTAAGGGTGGATTGAACCCGTGAAATAGTCACCATGCCGTCTTCCAAAGGCTGCCTAAGAACTTCCAAAACATTTTTATTAAATTCCGGAAACTCGTCCAAAAATAAAACGCCGTTATGCGAAAGGCTGACTTCACCCGGTTTGGGAATAGTGCCGCCGCCAATGAGACCGGCGTCTGAAACGGTATGATGGGGTGATCGAAAGGGGCGGGTGCCCATGAGCGCCCTTCTTCGGGCCAGAAGACCGGCGATCGAATGAATTTTGGTGGTTTGAATGGCTTCTTCTAAAGAAAGCGGCGGCAAAATAGTGGGCAATCGTTTGGTCAGCATGGATTTTCCTGAACCGGGTGGGCCGACCAAAAGAATGTTATGGCCTCCCGCCGCGCCGATTTCTAAAGCCCTTTTGGCGTTTTCCTGTCCTTTGACGTCCGCGAAATCAACTTTGTAGGTCGAGTGTTGTTTAAATTCTTCTTCAATATTCACGACCATGCGATGAAGTGTTTTGGTCCCGGTCAAAAACTCGTATGTTTCTCTAAGGTTTTTTACCGCATAGACGGGCACTTCTTGCACTACGGCCGCTTCTTTGGCATTCTCCGCCGGTACCAAGAGACCGGTCACCTGATGATCACGCGCAGCGAGAGCAATCGATAAGGCGCCTCGAATAGGCCGAATTTTGCCGTCCAGGGCTAATTCGCCGACCATCCAGAAGCCTTCTACCGCTTTGGCGGGTAATTTGCCCGAAGCTACCAGAATGCCGACGGCCATGGGCAGGTCAAACGAAGGGCCTTCTTTTTTAGTATCCGCCGGGGCTAAATTGACCGTAATGCGCTGGATAGGAAAGGTAAATTGGGAATTGGTAATAGCGCTTTTAACCCGGTCTTTGGACTCCTTGACAGCGGCGTCGGGAAGTCCTACGGTTTGAAAAGTGGGCAGGCCGGGGCAGATATCGACTTCGCATTCGACCGAGTAAGCGTCAATGCCTAAAAGAGCGGCGCTTCTAATGTTAGCGAGCATAATTTATCCGAATTGAAACCGTGTAATTTGGCTTGTTTTCGTGGATATTATTCAAGGTCTTTGGCAAGAATCAAGCGAATATGGTACTGTGAGGCCGTAAAACCACTGGGGCGGACCGGGGTTTTTCTTGAAAAAGGCTAATCTGGCAGTTAATATACCGACCCCAACAGCACAACTTCATTAAAGGTGTGACCATGCCAGCGAACGAAAAAGTTAAAGTAAACATTCACGAAAAAGATTTTGAAGTTGAGATTTATGAGAAGCATGGCAAATTTTACGCGAAGACTCAGGTGGCTCCGTTTGGCGAGGTTATCGTCGCCGATTTGGGAGGCGGTAAAGAGAAGGCTTTGAAAAGCATTCAGGCCCGTATTGGCAATATTATGGGAGCCTTGAAGTCGGATGAGGATCGCGAAACACGCCGTAAACAACACGCTGAGGAATTAGCCAACAAGCAGAACCAAAACAACTGATTTTTGTGTTCCGGCCTCACGGCTGGGCACTGAGGGGTCCCCCCCTCTTTGAAGCCTCGAATCCCCATTCGAGGCTTTTTTATTTTCAGGACTTTATTAAACTAGTGGAAAAAAACGCCTATTTGCAAGCCCACAAAGGGACCGCTTAAATCGTAATTTAAAGCGTTGTTGGTGGTTGAAGAACTGGATTGACCATTGGCTGTCCAGTTTTGGCCCAGATTGGCAAAAGAAAACCCGCCATAAAGTGAAAGGGCAAACATCTTATCAAGATGCCAATCCGCGCCTAGCTGAACTTGCTCTCCAATTCCTGATATGGACGCGGAATTGCTCGACCCACCGGAACCGCTAGAACCGCTGGCGTTGGGTGTGGATTCTGAAGACATGTGATAAGCGATTCCCGCTCCGATGAAAGGTTGGATATCACCTGTGAAAATGAAATATCTTCCGTCTAAACCAAAGGAAATATCCGTAAAACTAAACGTAACACCTTCGGTATCTGAATAGGTTCCAACGGAATCATAAGAAATGGGAAAGCCGACCTCGATGTTTGAAGTGATTCTGAATGTCGGTTCAAGAGTTAACTCAAGACCGCCAGTGGGAACAGAGGCAGTAAAACTGGTATTGGCATTTTGAGCATCAGTTTGATCCTCTTGTTCGAAAGTATTAAGCAAGGGGATACTGAAAGTCTGAAGAGTTGGTTCCAAACGAATGCCAAACGTATTGGGGTCCGCGTATTGAGGAGAGTTTCCGTAACTGGTTTGGTTCGCGGCCATGGCTATTTGATCGTTCACCCATTGAACATCATCGCTTGAAAGACTTGCTTTTAATTTGTTGTCATAGGCTTCAATAGAAGGATCGGGGTGTCTTAAATTGCAGATGCCCAAAGCCACCGCCGCGTCTTTAGAGTCGCGCATCATCATTTGAGAGAAACCTAAGTAATAGTAGGGTTTGTAATTACCTGGGTCTTGATGCGTGGCTTGTTGAAAGTAGGGGATAGCTTGCGCGTATTGCCTTTGTTGAAAATAACTAACCCCTTGAGTGAAATAAGGGTTTGGAGTGCTTGGTTCTGGTGCCGGGGCGGCGGAGGTTGAATTGATTTTAGCCTGAATTTTAGAAATGAATTGGGCCAAGCCGTCGGAAGGTGATATGGCTTGAACTTTTTGGTAATCCGATAAGGCATCGGGATAGTTTCCGAGGACATAATTACAATTGCCTCGTGCCTGTAAAGCGGCGGTGTTGTTGGGATCCAATTGTATGGCGGCGCCGAAATAACGAACCGCCTGACTGTAATTTTTAGCTGTATAGAGCTGGAGTCCGGCTTTGTAATAGTCGGCGGAAGAATAAGCGAAAGCCTTTGAGGATGATAAAAAGCCGCAGGAAATGATTAATAAGGCTGAAAATATAATATTTTTTTTCATTAAGAACCTTTGCTTTTTAAAAATAATAGCTCATCAATGTAAAGCAATTGTAACCTTTGAAAAACTCACCTTCAATGTCTCATTTGTCATTCTGATCACTGGAATTTACCCGGACAAAATTTGTAAGTTGAAAGAAGCTTTGTTTTGCGTGAAAAATACGGATTCTTCTGTAAAGAGCGTATTGGAATGGGAAGGTTTGAAGGATTTTTTAAAGTTGAAAAATCTTTAACTAGACTCTGGAGTATCTATTCAATCCAGAAACTAATGACTTCCAAATTCTTGTTGGCTTGCCGCAGACGGTTGGACAAAACCTTGATAATAATATCCATCAATTTTAAAGCCGTGTGCGGGCTGTCCTTGCGGAGTGTCTGATACCCTTCTAACGAAACCATCAGAACGGTTGTGTCGGTGGTGGCCCGAACTGCGGCGGAACGGGGTTGGCCGTCCAGCAAAGCCATCTCGCCAAAAAATTCTCCGGGGTTTAAAACCGCGATGGTGTTTTCCTGATTTTTGACCTTCTTCTGAATTTTAACGGCGCCGGTTTTAATCACGTACATGCTGTCGCCTTTGGAGTCTTCGTC
>Ga0182012_10003374_pt1 | contig 17039 bp, 11 predicted proteins | sample 612S2SmetaG_FD_120486 | JGI IMG/M metagenome (GOLD analysis project Ga0182012, IMG submission 120486) | Permafrost microbial communities from Stordalen Mire, Sweden - 612S2S metaG | ecosystem: Environmental > Terrestrial > Soil > Wetlands > Permafrost | place: Sweden: Stordalen | collected...
AAACTGCCTCCAAACATCTCTTCCTGGAGCGGCCGCCGGGCCCAGTCGGAGAAGGTTGGGTCTTTCGAGGTGAGGATGCTCTCATCGAGAAACGCGATGATGGCGTAAATCGACATCTTCGATGCCTCGTCGCTGTAACCGAGCGCCGAGGCATCCTTGACCGCGGACGAGATCATTTTGCGCAGGGTGGCGCGAAACGCTTCCACGTCCTCCACACGCTGCACCTGAAAGCGTGTGCGCAGGATGACGGTAAACACTTCCTGAAAGGCCAGCGCCAGATTGCTGGTTCTCGTCTCCTGCATGGAGACGGCTGAAGAAGGACTCATTCGGAGATCTCCGTGATGATGGTGATGTCGAAGTTTGCGTTGCCGAGTTCGCCGGGCAAGAAGACTCCGACCTTTTTGGTTTGAAGTATATGCTGCCAGCACGCGCCGGACTGGGAAATCGAGAAGTAGTGCATGTCGGCCTGCGCATGAAGCGCGGCGGGAGGAACGGGAAGATGCATCAGCTCCATGCCGGGCAGTGCCAGCTCGACGAGCTTGGCAACCCCCTCCATGGAGCAGACTTTGACGAGCAGCGGCGTCTGGCGCAGCAGAACGGATTCCGACAGCGGGGAGCGGATGCCGAAGATCCAGCGCGAGCGGCGGAAGCACCGCTCGTCGGTGACCTCAGCCGCGTACAAGGTTTGACTCGCCTTGCGGAACTGAAGCGTGACGCTGTTGGAGGGGGCAACGACTTCGAGGTAGCTGCGGATCAGCGCAATCAACCCCCGGAATGTGGAGGTCAGGTCGCGGTGACGGTATGGGGGGATCTCCGCATGGGCGGATTCGAGGGAAAATGTGCTGAGAGCGCCGGCCAGGCGGGCGAGATCGCGGTAGACATCTTCGGGGTGGCTGCGCCGGTCCTGGAGGTGATGGCGCAGGGCTGGAAGCGTGGAGCACAAGGCATGGAGGAACCAGTAATTCGCAACGTCGAGAGCGGATGTGCCGAGTTCGAAGCGCCCGGAGCTGAGTCTCTGGCTGCGCGTGGAGGCGACTTTGTCGTCGATATCCTGCACCAGCCGGTGCAGCAGCAGAACCAGGCTCTCACATGCACCGATGCGCAGGCAGGGAGCAATAAATTCTTCGTCGCAGGCGAAGCCGCCCTTGCCGTCGCGAACGATTTTGGCGATGGGAAAGGAGACGGTATCTTGCGCTAGCTGGGCCTGGCTGAGGAGGACAAGATTCTTGCGTGCAAAGGAGACGCTGTACTCGCCCTGGCCGAGGGACTCGTCTCTGAGGTCGCGTGGAACGGGGCTGTAGCGGGTGGCCGCTCCACCGGCCAGGTCGCAATCGAGGGCCTGGTCCCGGCGGGGCGGAATGGCCAGGTAGAGAGTGATTTCGCTGTCTGTGGAGGAGAAGAGATCGTTCAGATACGCGGGTTCGGGAACCGAATCGCAGTCTGGCAGGTCGAAGATCAGGCCGTCGGGCAGGATGCCGGATGCGGAACTGAGGATGGCGAGGCCGTTGCGCAGCGCCTCCTTGTCGATCGAGAAATGAAGAAATCCCCACGGGTCTTGGCGCAGATTGGAGCTCAGGAACCAGAGCGTATCTTCGAAATATCTGCTCTGCGTCTGGAAATGGTGCGGGCCCAGATGCATGCCTTCCGACCAGACGACCCGCGCGAGGAACTTCATAGCTTGAAGACCACCATGGAAGAGAATGGGAGACGGGATTGGCTTCCGGTTGGATGCAATGTCGATCTCCAGCTACTGCGGTACGCCTAAAGTAGTAAGAATACATGCTGCTTCATAACCCATTGGGATCGCGGCGAGACCTTCCCTCAGGGGCTCATGCCTGCGGCTCTTCCGATCGATATGGGCGCCCTTCGGTTCGGCTCAGGGCGGGCTTGGAAGCCGTGCCCTTTCAAAACCCGGTTATGAAACAGTTCTGGTTACCAGTCTGCACTCTGCGGATGGATTCATTCGATGAGTCTATTCTGTCGGCGTAATCGGGCGCAATCGCATTCTATTCAAAATAATTCGGCAAATAGATAAATGTGGTGCAAAGAATTCATTTATGCTACCTGCATCCGCCCGGAGGCCAGCTTGCATGGACAAATCGACGACACCTGCTGAACCAGATGGTTCGAAAAGCCCATTTCCGGATGGCGGCGGTTCGGAACAGGATTTCGGAGCCACGGGAATCTTTGGAACGGAGAAGGCATCCGGGTCACAAGATCGGCCGGCGACCACCGAGGATGCGTTCAGCGCCTTGCTAGGTCGCGCCCCGCAGGCAACCCCGATGCAGCCTCAGCAACAGCCTGGGCCGAGCGAGAAGGTGTTGGTCGAGCCGGCGGTACACAAGGTTGTCTTTGGCGGCGTGGCGGCTGAGCGCTCGCCGGATTTGCTCGACCAGATGCGGATGGCCAGCGCGGCCAGAGAGCGGGAGGCTGTAGCGGAGAAAGCGCCGGCCAGCGAATTCGGCGGCAGAAGCGCGTCGAGCGCGCCTGAGATTCCGTCCAGCGGGCAAGGCAGCTCGGGCTTTACCCAGTTGCTGCGCAAGCTGGGAAACGAAGCGGCGCCCGCGCCGCCTGCCGCCAGAGAGACGCCACCGCAGCCGCAGCAGCCGCGTCCAGTGCAGGATCAGGGGTTTACATCGTTGTTGCAGAAGCTGGGCACTGCCGATGCGGCTCCATCACGGCCTGCCGAGGCATCCTATCCAGAGCCCTTACCACGGCAGCCGATTGCGAAACCTATTGCAGAGGAGACGCGGACCTTTGCACCCGCTCCGGCATCCGGAAGTCTTACAGATATGTTCCGCGCCATGCCTGGCCCAGCTTCCGGTTCAGTTCCCGGTACAGCCTCCGGTACAGGTTTAGGCGGCGCGGAGACGCAGGTTCTAAAGCCGGTTGCAGCGCCTGCCGCCGCGCAACCGGATACTGCACGACCGGAGGCTGCGTTGCCGGTAAACGCGCCAGGAAATGCGCCAGAAAACTCATCCGGCGCAGGAGCATTCACCAAATTATTCGAGACCTTCGCAGCGACGGGAGCAGGTCCGGCAGCAGCCCCGGCGGCTCCCGCGCCGGCCGCGCGCGTACCGGAACCCCAGCGCGGGCAGCCGGGTTCGTTTACACAGATGCTGGCCATGGAACCGCAGTCTCAAGCACCCAAGCCGCCTCCGCAATATGACAGCGAGCGGGCACCGGGAAGGCTCGATTATGGCCTTGCGCCGGGTACGGTTGGTCCGGCCAATCCGTCGGGTCCTTCAGCGGCGGATCGAAACCTGTTTGCTCCCGCCCCACCGGCGGCGGCGCAACCCACACCCGCTTCGCTGCAAGCGTCCGGGGTTGGGATTACGCGATTGATTTCCATGCTGGACCAACCCATTCAAGCGCCGACACCGGCAAGGAACACTACGCCGGTGAATCCTCCAGCTTCAGGAGGCCCCGGCGGCCTTACGGCGACATTTGCCGCGCTGGACGCGCCCGGTGAGCCGGCGCCTCCGGCGGCTAAACAACCGGAATGGGCTCCAATGCAGACACCGCGCACAGCCCCCGGCGCTACCGGAGCCGTAGCTTCTCGGCGGGATTTCGGCGGCAGCTTGACGCAGCCGGCTGTGAATGCGCCACCATCCGGAGCCGGACCGAGCGAGTTTACGAGGATTATGGATGCATCGAAGATGCGAGAGCAGAGCCTGAGAGAGGGGCCGGCTGGCGGGGCTTCCGGGGCGACGGGTTCGAGTGCGCCACCCCCGGCAGCAGCCGCGCCAGCTCCGGCCTCCATGCCGATGCCCAACTATCAAATGCCTCCCGCTCCTGGAATGGGTGCAATGCCGCGGCCGCCGGTTTATCCGCCGCAACCTCCGCAGATGTCTGCGCAGGTGCCCGGTTATCCGATGAGTTACAGTCCGCAGGCCGGAGCCATGCACCCGCCGGGCGGAGGCGCGCCGCAGATGCCGGGAATGTATCCTCCGGCTCCTCCGCAGTTGCCTGCCGCTCCACAACTGCCGCCGCTAAAACCGGTTGAGCCGGGGCTCGGAAAACTGCAGCAGTATGTGCCTTTGCTGCTGGTGGTGATTATTGTTCTGCTGGTGGCGCTGATTGTGACGGTAATTTTTTTGATGAAGCGGTAGCCGCTTCGCCACGCCGGGGAGCGTCCTGACTGCCTCTCACGCCAGATGAAAAGATTACTCGTAAAGGGCAATACCGGCAGACACAGCTCGGTGAAAACTCAATTTAGATCAGGAAACGAAAGGCCCCTGGCTAAGAAGGCCGCGGAAAACGGCCGAAAGGATGCAGAAGATGTCGGAAATGCATCCGCAACCTGTACGTACCGCTGTCTCTAATACCGGGTGGCATATTCTTCCGCATTATCACGGAAGGGTCGGATTGCAGAGATATCAAACTCCCCGAATTTACACAATTTCTACCGCATTCCGACTGTACGCAAGCTACAATCGCGACCATCGGGCCAAAGTTGTCCGTCTCGTTTCTCCCCACCGGACCTCGTCCTTGAATCTGAGGAGAACCTGAACCCCCATCAGCTTCCTGAAAGGAGAAGAATCATGGAGCCGAAAATCACGCACCACCCTGGTCCTGACGCTGAACAACAGAAGAAGACCTCCGCTTCCCCCAAGCTGCCCACGCACGGCAGCGCATCCGCCACGACTTACACGCTGATCACCGAACCCGACCAGGGGCTCTCGACAATCTATTCTCTGCTCGCCTCGGCCAAGAAAACCATCGACATGACTATGTACGAGTTGACGGACGCAACCGTCATCGATTCGCTTGAGAAATCCGCAGCGGCGGGAGTTAAAGTCCGCGTGATTCTGGACCAGAACAGTGAGAAGACGAGCAACACGCCCGCCTACAATTCCCTTGCGACGAAAAAGGTGTCGGTGCACTGGGCGAATCCGGCCTACGCTGTGACTCACCAGAAGACCATCACCATTGACTCGGCCACCTCCGCGATCATGACTCTGAACCTTACGCCGGAGTACTACTCGACCTCGCGCGACTTCGCCGTCATTACGAACGACGCGGCCGACGTGGCGGCCATTGAAACTACCTTCAACGCCGACTTCACCAATGCTGCCATCACTCCTCCCACGGGCGATAACCTGGTCTGGAGCCCTACCAACTCGCGCGCGGCCATCACGGCCCTTATCGCCGGTGCCACCAAGTCGCTGATGCTGTTCCAGGAGGAGTTCTCGGACCCCGGCATGGTGTCTGCCCTTCAGGCCGCGCTCAAGATCGGTGTCGCCGTCACCATGGTCCAGGAAAACATCAACAGCGACTATACCAGCGAGCTTACAACCCTCAAGAACGCGGGGGCGAAAATTGCGGTCTACACATCGTCGAAGGGACACTACATCCACGCCAAGACGGTTCTAGCGGACTACGGAACGGCGAAGGCGAAACTGTTCCTCGGCTCGGAGAACATCTCCACCCCTTCGCTCAACAGCAATCGCGAGTTGGGCCTCATCTTCTCCGACGCTGCCTCGATGACCGCCGTCGAAGCAGCTATTACCGCGGATTTCAAAGCAGGAACTGCGTTTTAGAAATGCGGCTACGTGGATTTGTGCTCTCCCAGGTCCCAAAGGCGGGACCTGGGGCACCCGGTCGGTATCTCGATGCTCCCCGATAAAAAATTCTTGACACGGAGTTTGGATTAGAGGAGACTGGCTGCCACAGTACCTTTCCGTATGACGAATACTCGGAACTGTGAAAATCTGCCGAATCCCCGACGCAGGGCAGATATTTTGAATTTGCTCCAACAATCGATCGTAGCGGCGGTGCAAGCCGTGTGGCGAGTGATGGCGCAAGCTCGTTTCATCGTCAAGATCAAGGGAGAACACGACATGGAATTCAACGGCTATTGCAAACCTTCCCCGACTGCAAATTCACATCGGCGGGTGCTCGTGTATCTGCGTGCAGCGTTGCTGTGTGCCTGGGCCTGCCTGATGGCGAGTTCTACTTTTGCGCAGGTGGAAGACAACGAAAACAGCACGCCGACGGCCTGGTGGTTCTACACCGGGCAGAGCCTGAATGACGTCACAAGCACGATCAGCGCCAAGAATGCGCGGATTACCGATATTGACGTGGACAATTCGTCGGGAAGCTCGTTTACCGTGACCTACGTGCAGAACACCGGCTCCTATGCGCGGCAGTGGTGGTGGTATGTGGGCATCGACGCGCCGACTGTGGCCAAAAATCTTACCGCGAACCATGCGCGGCTGATCTCGCTCAAGGCTTACGATATCGGCGGCGGCAATATACGGTTTGCAGTGGCGATGATTGCGAATACCGGCGCGAACGCCAAGCAATGGTGGTACTACTTCGGGGAATCGACGGCGCAGATCACGGCTCTGCTCAAGACCAATAACGCGCGCCTGACCGCGCTTCAGTCCTACACATCGAACGGCCAAACGTACTACTCCTGCATCATGATCGCCAACACCGGCAACGATGCGAAATCCTGGTGGTGGTATTTCAATGAAAGCACTGCGAACATTTCCAACCTGATTAATACGAACAAGGCACGGCTGCTGGACCTGACTCCGGCAGGCAACGGCAACTTCAACGCGGTGATGGAAGGCTGCGCGAGCGGCTGCCCGGCTTGGTGGTGGTACTACGGTCTGGATATGAACGGCGTGCTGACCCAAGCGGAGAATAATGGCGCTCGAGCGATGACTGTCAGTCCGTATGAAAATTGCGGCGGGCCGAATCCGTGTTTCGTCACTACCATGATCAGCGATACGCCGGCCGACATAACGGCCTGCGACAATCATGGATGCATCTCCGAGGCCAAGCTGTCGGCCAATATCTGTGGGACGCTGGCCAACCACGTCGTTGGCTACTCGTGCCTGGTGGGAGGGGTGCGGCCGGGCTACGGCGGCCTCTCTCGCACGGCGACCAACCCGCCACAGACGGCGATGACGCCCGACCAGGTTACGGATATTGCCAGCGTGAGCAAGACCATGACCGCGACGGCGATCCTGCAGTTGCTGGCCAAGGACAATCTGACCATTGACACGAAGATTTCGCCTTATATTTATCCCGACTGGGCGCAGGGTCCGAACGTGAACCAGCTTACGTTCAAAGAACTGCTGACGCACTCCTCGGGATTTGGGCAACTGCCGAACAATGAGTGCGGCAACGATATTACCTACGCAGGAGTGCAGACAGTTGTCGCCGGCGGAGTTACGGCATCGAACATCGGCAAGCCGGACTATGGCAACTGCAACTTTGCACTGCTGCGGGAACTGATGCCGGCCTTGCAAGGGCAGAAGCTTACAAATTATGCCAACGGCTCGGCGCGCGCGGCGCAAAGTTCGGCCATGTACATCAGCTACATGACCGCACACGTGTTTCAACCGGTGGGCGTGACGGATGCTTCGTGCACTCCTCCGCCGAATAATGGCGGAGTTCTTTCTTATACCAATCCCGCCGGATCGACGCAGGGCGACGACTGGCAGGATTGGTCGCTGCAGTGCGGCAGCGGCGGATGGGTGCTGAGCGCGAACGACATTTTCAAGGTGATCAACGACCTGGCCACCGGCAATACGCTGCTGACCAGCGCCGAGAAGAAGCAGATGTTCGCCGACTGCCTGGGCTGGGACTGCGCCGTGCGGTCCGACTGCCCGAATCCCTACGTGTGCAAGAACGGCGACTTAACAAATGGCGCAGGCATCAATGTGTGGACCTATGCGGGCGTTTTGAAGTGCAATGTGCCGGTGGTTGTGGTGGTGAATTCTCCGCTGCCCGCGCCCTACGAGCCCGGCAATGACATTATCGGGCTGGTTGAGAACGCGTTTACCGGGGCTACCGTTCCGGGAACGGGTCAGGCTTGTCCTTAATGGGCCGAGTCTTAATGGACCGAGTCTTGCTGGGCCGAGTTTGGATTGGCTGATCGCTATAGCATTTGTTGATTCCGTGGCCTCCTATCCTTCCGCATATCTGGCGCAAGGGTGGGAGGCCATAAATTTTATGACGGTCCCACCCGACTGGGAGTACAATTTTTGTGAATTGTAGATCTGGATTTGGAAGGCGCTTCTTCGCTCCGGGCTTCGATTTCATCAAGGCAATTTACTGGTTCTATTTGTTTAATCCCCGGCGGCACCGGGGAGACAGAGTGGTTGGGGTATGAATATGCATAGCTCACGCAGAGAGTTCTTGGGCGCGGCCGGCATGGCGTCAGGCGCGTTCCTGGTCGGCCCGCGCATGCTTAACGCGATGTCGGCTCCCACAAGCCGTGTGGCCGTCGGCATGTGCCCGGAGTACAACAACCAGGTCATGGACACTCTGGCCAGGATGTTTGACCAGATGGGCGGGCTGCACAAGCTGGTGAACAACAAAACCGTCGCCATCAAGATCAACATGACCGGCGGGCCGACGCAGAAATTGAACGGCATGCCGGTCGAGATGACGCACTGGACCCATCCCACTGTCATTGGCGCAACGATTGCGCTGATGGGCAAGGCGGGAGCCAAGCGGATCAGGCTGCTTGAGAGCCACACGCTGGGTGCTGCGCCGCTTGAGGAGTTTATGGCCTCTGCGGGATGGAGGGTGCAGGACTTTACGAGCGCGGCGCGCGGCGTTGAATTCGAGAACACGAATTATCTGGCCGGGCACAAGGAGTATGCGCGGTTCATGGTGCCGGGTTCGCCGAAGATGTATGCCGGCTACGACCTGAACCCCTCGTACCGCGACAACGATGTGATGGTGTCGATGGCCAAGATGAAAGACCATCGCGTGGCGGGCATTACGCTCTCGATGAAAAATTTGTTTGGCATGTTGCCGACGACGATCTACGGGCAGGGCGCAGGTGTGGACGAGCCCTCGCCTACGGTCGTTGCAGGAAACCGCGCCAATATGTGCCATAACGGCAACCGCGTGCCGCCCAAGAGCGCACCGGCGGCGATCGATGTTACGTCGCACGAGCCCGGGTACCGGATGCCGCATGTTGTGCCGGAATTGGTTTCCGCGCGGCCCATTCATCTGGCGATTATCGACGGCATCTATTCAATGGAAGGCGGCGAGCTGCCCTCGCGCAGCCCGGCGCAGGGCACCACCAACGCTCTTCATCCCGGTGTGCTGATTGCAGGCTTCAACGCGGTTTGCACCGACTCCGTGGCGACGGCGGTGATGGGCTACGATCCCATGGCCGAACGCGGACAGCCCCCATTTGAAACCGCCGACAGCATGTTGAAGTACGCCGAAGAGCTGGGCTTGGGCACGCGCGACCTGAACCGCATCGACGTGGTGGGTACGCCCATTGCCAGGGCGCGGTTCCCGTTCCACAGCGTAAAGCAACTCGCCCCCGCGTAGCGCTGCCAAGTGCGGATCGCGCTGCAGGTTCCCGAATGGATCCACGGGAACCAGCAGCGCGATTTTTTTGCGTGCAAATCTTCGAAGTTGCGCTACGCGGGCAGATCCTGCTCCTGCTCGGCGAGTTGAGGCAGTGAGGAGTTCGGCACGGACTTGGCGGACGCCATGAGTGCGCGGTACTGCATGTACAAGGTCAGACGCCAGCGCAGGATCATGCCGAAGGCCAGGATGAAGAACAGGCCTCCTGTCTGTTCAAGCGTCAGCACCGAATCGAAGTAGCCGCGGGCCAGATAGCGGATGGCGGCCAGGACGATAACTACGGTGAAGAATGCGCCGGAGCGCTTCATCCAGATCGTGTCGCCGACGCGTTCGAGCCGCGAAGTGCGCAGCAAGGGCCACGCGAGGAAGACCGCGCCGATGAGGAACGCGCCGATAGCCCAGGTGATGCGGACGCGGAAACTGATGGGAATGCCGAAGATGGGAAAAAGGAACATGGAGAATCCGGTGGCCATGCCCAGCGGTGGTGCGAGCAGCTTTTTGAGCGTGACCGGTCGGCGCCCTTCCTGAATGCGCCATGCCATAATGACCACCAGCCCCACGACGGATGCAACAGCGGGAAACATCAGCGGTATATGCATGGCTGGAACCTCCACTCGATAAGACGGGACGCGTGCCGTTTTGGGCACTACGGTCCTTTATCAGAATACCGGGAACCGCCCACAATGGTACAGGGCGGCTGTGCTGGGACTCTGGCGGGATCGGATTGCGCTCCAGTTTATACGTCCCATTTACAAAATGCTTCCACTGGTAAACTTGAGTAGATGATTCTCCCGTTCGTCCGCGAAGTATTTGCGGAGCTGGAGCATACGCCCGGATTTGATCGCGTGCGAAGGCACTTGAGCCTTGGCACGGGGCGTCGGCGTGTGTCCGGGCTGACGGCGACGGCTCGCGCTCTCTATATTCCGCTGATTGCGCGCGCGGCGCGGCAGCCGGTGGTCGTGGTGGTGGCCGACAACAAGGCCGCCGAGGCGCTGGAGCCGATGGTCCGCGCTGGATGCGAGCTGACTGGCGCCGTCGATGTGAGCCGTGTCGTCCGGCTGCCGGCTCACGATGTGCTTCCGTTTGAAAATCTCTCTCCGCATCCCGATGTGCAGGAGCAGCGCGCCGCCGCGCTGTGGAAGCTGGCCACGTCTGCGGTGGACATTCTGATTGCGCCGGTGGAGGCTGTGGCTCTTCGCCTTTTTGACCGCGAATACTATGCGGGGCTGGCCGTGACGGTTCGGCGCGGAGAAGAAGTTGACCTGGAGGTGTTGACCGCGCATCTGGCTAGTGTGGGTTACTCGCAGGTAGACTTGGTGGAGATGCCGGGGCAGTTCACGCGGCGCGGTGGAATTCTGGATGTGTATTCGGCAGAGGCGGACAGGCCGGTGCGCATTGAATTCTTCGGCGATGAGATTGAGACCATTCGGAAGTTTGATCCGGAGACCCAGCGGTCGCAATCCGGACTCGACGAAGCGCTATTGCTGCCGCTCACCGAGACGCCGGTGACGGAGCGGCTGCTGGCCGCGGTGAATGCGCGGCTCGCCAAGCAGCGCGTCAGTACCGGAGATTCGGACTCCGAGGACGAGCAGTTTGCGGTAGAGGCTGCGGCGGCCGGCGGCGTGAGCGTCTTTCCGGGGTGGGAGTTTTTCTCTGCCGTGGCTGGAGCGGAGAAGTCGCTGCTGACACTGCTGCCCAAGTGCGCGCTGCTTGTGGAAGAGCCGGCCATGGTGCGCAACCAGATAGAGCGCTGGTGGAACAAAGTCGAGCAGCGGCATGAGCGGTCGGGGATTGGATCGCTGATTCGGCCCGAAAATATTTATCTGCGGCCGGAGATATTGCAGGCATCGCTCGACGCGCACATGGGATTCGATCTGGACCAACTTGGCGCAATCGACGTGCTGGATGTGGATTCTACGCTGGGCGAGATTGAAATTCCCTCGCGGCCTACGCTGAAATTTCATGGCTCGATTCCGGCGCTGACCGAGCAGTTGCGCGCACTCATACAGGCCGAAACGCGGATTGTGCTGGCCGCAGCGAACCAGGGAGACGTGGAGCGGCTGGCCACTGTGCTGCGCGAGTATCAGATTCCCTACCGGCTGGGCAGCCGCTTGACCCACGCTTCGAACGAGACGGTGCTGGAAGAGGCCAGCTACATGGCCGGCGATCTGCGCGTGCCGGTGATTGTGCGGACTGCATTTTCCGCCGGCGTGAGTTTTGCGGATGCAAACCTGGTCGTCTTCGGCGCCAACGATTTCTCCGACGACGCGGACGTGGCGGCGCGGCCCGCGCCCAAGCGATCGAAGACGGCGGCCTTTGTTTCCGACTTTCGCGATCTGGCGGTGGGCGACTACGTCGTTCACGTAGAACACGGCATCGCGCAGTACCAGGGCCTGAGGGAGATTGAGCAGGACGGGCTAGCGGTCGAGTTCATGATTCTGGAGTTTGCCGAGCAGGCCAAGCTGTATGTTCCGCTCACGCGGCTGGATCTGATTCAGAAGTATCGCTCGACCGATGCCGGACCCGCGCCGGTGCTGAACAGGCTGGGGACGCAGCAGTGGAGCAAGACGAAAGCGCGCGTCAAGAAGGCCATGCAGGATATGTCCGGTGAGTTGCTCAAGCTCTATGCGGAGCGACACTCGGCACAGGGTACGGCATTCAGCAAGGACAACGAGTTTCAGCGCGAGTTTGAAGACGCATTCGATTACAACGAGACCGACGATCAGTTATCGGCGATACGGGCCATCAAGTACGACATGGAATCGACCATGCCGATGGACCGTCTGCTGTGCGGCGACGTGGGCTACGGAAAAACCGAAGTCGCGATGCGCGCGGCTTTCAAAGCGGTGCAAGACGGCAAGCAGGTCGCCGTGCTAACGCCCACGACCATTCTGAGCTTTCAGCATTTTGAAACCTTCAAGAAGCGCTTCTCGCAGTTTCCGATACATATTGAGATGATTTCGCGCTTCCGCACACCAAAAGAACAAAAGGATATTGTGGAGCGCGTCGAGACAGGCCGAGTGGATGTTTTGATCGGCACGCACCGGCTGCTGTCGAAAGACATCAAATTTCAGGATCTCGGGCTGCTGATCGTCGACGAGGAGCAGCGCTTCGGCGTGCGGCACAAGGAGCGCCTGAAACAGATGCGCAAGGAGATCGATGTGCTGGCCATGAGCGCTACGCCGATTCCGCGCACACTGCATATGTCGCTCGTCGGACTGCGCGATATGAGCGTCATCGAGACGCCGCCCAAGGACCGCATGGCAATTCAAACGGTCGTGGCCAAGTATGACGAAAAGATTATCCGCTCGGCGGTTGAGGTGGAACTGGAGCGCGGCGGCCAGGTATATTTTGTTCACAACCGTGTGGAATCGATCTACGAGATCGCCATGCGCATTCAAGAACTGGTGCCATCGGCGCGCGTTGTAGTGGGCCACGGACAGATGGGCGAGACGGAGCTTGAACGCGTGATGCTGGCCTTCATGAACCACGAGTACGATGTGCTGGTGGCAACGACGATTATTGAAAACGGACTGGACATTCCACTGGCGAATACGATGCTGATCAATCGCGCGGATCGGCATGGGCTGAGCGAGCTATATCAGTTGCGCGGTCGCGTGGGCAGATCGAACCGGCGGGCGTATGCGTACCTGCTGATTCCGGCGGAGACGGAGTTGACGGAGATTGCGCGGAGGCGCTTGGCGGCGCTCAAGGAGTTCAGCGACCTGGGAGCGGGTTTCAAGATCGCGGCGCTCGATCTGGAGTTACGTGGGGCCGGCAACATGCTGGGCGGCGAACAGAGTGGACACATTGAAGCGGTCGGATTCGAGATGTATACATCGATGCTGGAAGCCGCGGTGAAAGAGATGAAGGGCGAGAGCAACGAGGAGCGTCCGGCCACGCAGCTGAACCTCGGCATCGCGCTGCGCATCGACGAGAGCTACGTGGCGGAGGAGAACCAACGGCTGCGGCTCTACAAGAAGATCGCGGGAACGACGAGCGAGATCGCCATTAACGAAGTCCGTGCGGAGATGGAAGACCGCTACGGTCCGCTGCCGGATGCGACCGTGTACTTGCTGGAAGCATCGTTGGTGCGGCTGGAGTGCGAGCGGCTGGGTATTGCGCAGGTGGATCGTCGGCGCGGGGAGTTGCAGATCAAGTTTATGGAGAATGCGGCGGTTGATCCGCAGCACCTGATGCGGCTGGTGGCGAAGAATGCCAAGCGCGGCGCGCAGTTTACGCCGCAGGGCGTGTTGAAGTATCCGTTGAAAGCAGTAAAGCCGGACGAGGTGCTGCTCGAGATTCACGAGGTGCTGGAGTTGCTGGCGCCGGCGGCGGTGGCGATTTAGGCTTTTTGAGTTTGAGTGTGAAAGTGAGTGTGACTGTGAATGCGAGTGTGAGTGCGAGTGTGATCTGAGTCTGAGCATGGGAGATTGTCTCGATTGGCCACGATTCTCCACACTCGCACTTCCACACTCACACTTTCACACTCACAGTTTCACACTCACACTTAAATACCGAAGCTTTGAAACATGGGAGAAGCAATGAGCAAGCGAGTACGAAAAGCGATATTTCCGGCGGGCGGGCTGGGCACCCGGTTTTTACCGGCGACGAAAGTGATTCCGAAAGAGATGCTTGCACTGGTGGACAAGCCCATCATCCAGTACGGCGTGGAAGAGGCGCTGGCTTCGGGCATTGAGCACATTATCTTTGTGACCGGGCGCGGCAAGAGCGCAATGGAGGACCACTTCGACATCTCCTTCGAACTGGACGCGACGCTCGAAAAGAAGGGCAAGAAGGAACTGCTGGAAATTTCGCGCGGCGTCTCTTCGATGGCGCGGGTAAGTTACGTTCGCCAGAAGGAGCCGCTGGGACTGGGCCATGCCGTGTTGTGCGCGAAGGAACTGGTGGGCGATGAGCCGTTCGCGGTGATTCTGCCCGACGACGTGATCGACGCGAAAACGCCGTGCCTGAAACAGATGACGGATGTCTTCAACGAGAAGGGCGGCTCGGTGCTGGCGACAATGACAATTGAAGGGCCGGCGATCAGCGCCTACGGCGTGCTGGCTGGATCGCAGGATGCAGCGAACTCGCGCATCTACAACTGCACCGGCATGGTGGAGAAGCCGAAGTTTGAAGATGCGCCCTCGACACAGGCGATTATCGGGCGCTACATTCTTACGCCGCGCGTCTTCGAGTTACTGGAGCAGACCAAGCCAGGCGCGGGCGGGGAGATTCAGTTGACGGATGGAATTCTGGCGCTGCTCAAGGAAGAAAAGGTATTTGGCTACACGTTCGAGGGCAAGCGCTTCGATGCGGGAGACAAGTTTGGCATGTTGCAGGCGACGGTGGAGTATGCGCTGAAGCGGCCCGAGTTTGGGGAAAAGTTCCGGGCTTACTTGAAAGAACTTGCACTGTGATCCGAAGTGATCAGATTTCAGGTTACGAAAACCATCAAATTAGGTTTGTGCTATCCCCGGTCTCAAAATCGAGGCCCGGGGGCACCCAATGATCGTATCAGTAGCCGACGGTGAAACGCTGCCGCTCGTGATTCGGCTTCTCGAGTTCATCGACCAACGCAATCGCAAAATCCTCAAACGAAATCCGGCTCTGCTGTTTGTCGTCCATGATCAGCGAATCTGTCGACAGTCGGAATTTGCCAGTGCGCTCGCCGGCCTCGAAATATGCTGACGGCGCGAGGCTCGACCAGTTCGCATCCGATGAGTGCGCTAGTGCGAGCGCATCCGCATGAGCCTGGGCAATCGGAAGCCATTCTGCCGGAAGGTGGCCGCTGGCGATCAGCGTGACTCCGGGCGCAACCTCAAGGGCTCCAGCGCCGCCAACAAAAAGCAATCTCGGCACGCCGCTGGCTTTCGCCGCCGCCAACAGGTGTTTAGTGGCGGGCACAAGCAGTTCCGGATGTTCCGGGCCCGGACCATACGCGCTTACCAGCGCATCGGTTCCGCGGGCCGCCTCCACGATGCTCGCCTCGTCGTTTACATCGCCCTTGACCGCAGTCAGGCCCGGCTGGGGAGGGAGCTTGGCCGGATCGCGCACAATTGCGGTCACGGTATGCCCACGGCCAAGGAGTTCCTTTAGAATTCTGCTGCCGGCCTGTCCGGTCCCGCCGCAAAGCGCGATCTTCATTGCAATCTTCTCCTGGTTTGATAAGCCTCGTTTCATTTGCCGCGAGCCCACGCGGGCTCAGACTCCTGGTAGATGTGACGTGCTGGAGTAAGGTTTCAGATATTTATAATCATTTTGCATCTCGTGGGTTCGAACACATCTCTCTTATGGAAGAATCTCCCCTGGAGGAAAACCGATGCCCACCACGCTTACGCTCGATCAGATGAAAGCGAAGGTCCGCAGTCATTTTGAAGATTTTGTGAATCATCGCAAGGCGGAAGTGATCCGCGAGAATATGACCGCGGACTTCTACGACCACGATGGCCCCGGCGGCAAGCCGATCGATGCGGCAGGCGACGAAGAGATGATGCGCAGGATGTATGAGATCTTTCCCGACCTGCATATCACCATCGAGGAGATGATTGCCGAAGGCGATCGAGTTGTGTGCCGAAACCGCTGGCTTGGCACCAATGCAAAGACCGGGCGCACGATGGAGTTTCACGGCTTCGTCGAGTGGCGGTTTGAAGGTGACAAGATCGCCGAGCGTTGGGCCACGGTTACCCAGCCCGCCGAGACAGTGTGAGGCAGGCTGCTGAAATTTTCTATCCCTTCCACTTGATGTTGCAGCCGAGGGACGGGCGCTGGTCTTCCGGGACTGGACTGCCTGCCAGCACCGCATCGATGGCGGCGCGGAGGTCTTCGCCGGTTACGGGGATTCCGCTGCTGGGCCGGCTGGAATCGTATTGGCCGCGATAGACGAGCTTGAAATCGCTGTCGAATAGGTAGAGATCGGGCGTACAGGCGGCCTGGTAGGCTTTGGCGACGGACTGCGACTCATCGTAGAGATACGGAAAGGTGAAGCCGAAGGTCTCGGCCTGCTGCTTGAGGCCTGCGGGGCTGTCGCCGGGGCTTTCGAGAATGCTGTTGGAGCAGATGGCGACCATGGCGAGCGGTTTGCCGGCGTAGTCCTTGCCCAATTTTCCCAGAGATTGCTCGATGTGTTTTACGTAAGGGCAGTGGGCGCAGATGAACAGGACGAGCAGCGCCTGTTTGCCGCGGAAGTCGTCGCGACTGACGGTATTGCCAGTGACAACATCGAGGAGCGCGAAGTCGGGGGCGATGGTGCCGAGCGCGAGCATTGTGGATTCGGTGCGGGCCATAATCTTCTCCTCATTCAATCAATTGTTCGGATTTTTGGTCTCCCCGATCTCAAAATCGAGACCTGGGGCACCCGATTTTCTTGTGGAACGCTAAAACAATCCTGGTTGGCGGCTGGGCATTGCCAGGCCAAAGTGTTCATAGGCCAGGCGGGTGGCAACGCGACCGCGTGGTGTGCGATCTAAAAATCCTATCTGAATCAGGAACGGTTCGTAGACTTCTTCGAGCGCGTCTTCTTCTTCAGCGAGTGTTGCGGCCAGCGTGCTTAGTCCAACCGGCCCGCCGTCGTATTTTTGCATGATGGCGAGCAGCAGGCGGCGGTCGATCTCATCGAATCCGTGTGCGTCCACTTCCAGCATGGTGAGGGCGGCGTTGGCAGTGGCACGGTCGATTGTGCCGGTGCC
>Ga0182012_10003375_pt1 | contig 17038 bp, 12 predicted proteins | sample 612S2SmetaG_FD_120486 | JGI IMG/M metagenome (GOLD analysis project Ga0182012, IMG submission 120486) | Permafrost microbial communities from Stordalen Mire, Sweden - 612S2S metaG | ecosystem: Environmental > Terrestrial > Soil > Wetlands > Permafrost | place: Sweden: Stordalen | collected...
CTGAATCACACAAACTTCGGAGTGCCGGATACCAAGACCACAGACGCCGCGTTTGGTACGATTCGGACTACCTACCCGTCCAGGCAGATTCAGTTCGCGCTGAAGTTGCTATTCTAACTGCGCGGGAGACAAACGCCGCAGCGATAAGCTGGTTGTTTGTCTCCTTCTAAAAACGCTGGCCGTGTTGTTTGTTTCGGCGACTTGTGTATCGATATTGTGGCAAGGACGCCGGGCCACCAGGCAGTTGAAACAGACACGACCATTGAACAACTGAAAATCCGGGTTGCCGGAGCAGCGGCAAATTGCGGTATTGCCGCAGCAACTGCCGGGGCCAATGTTGAGGTGGTTGGCATGGTAGGGGCCGACCCGTTCGGTGCCATGATTCTGGAGAGACTTAAGGCGAGTGGTGTGGGTATCCGTTTTGTTCGCCAGAGCGATGACCAGACAGGCATTGTCATTTCGCAGGTGCGCCCTGATGGAGAGCGATCGTTCCTTTCGTACCGAGGCGCGAATGCGCAATCTTACGGAGAGTTGCCTGGGACGTTGTTGACGGACGCTGATTATCTTTACCTCTGCGGCTACAGCTTACAAGGTGAGGCTTCGGCGGCGACGGCTCTGGCTTTGAAAGCGCAGACGCCAGCGTGTTTATTCGACCCCACATATTTATTTGCACGCGAGTTTCAAACACGGCACAAAGAGCACGTGGCCGGCGTCCATATCTTGACTCCCAATCTGGAAGAAGCTCAACTGATGACCGGGAGAGACTCGGCTGAGGAATGTGCCGCGGCGTTGCGCGACTTCGGCGTTGCGATTGTGATTGTGAAATTGGGTGGACGAGGCTGTTATGTGGATGCAGGCAGTTTTACACAACTCGTCGCTACCGAACCAGTAACCGGCAAGGTGGATACTACGGGGGCAGGGGATTGCTTCTGCGGGACTTTGTTAGCAAAGTGCCTGGAAGGCCTCGACATTCTGAAAGCTGCAGAGAGTGCGAATGACGCTGCCAGGAGGGTGGTGTGCAGTTAGACATTTCTGGAGAAGTGCGGGCTGCTCTGGCCAGTGGTGGCGGTGTGGTGGGGTTGGAGTCCACCGTGATCTCGCATGGCTTGCCGTATCCCGACAACCTTGAGGTTGCACATGCAATGGAAGCAAGCGTGCGAAAGGCTGGTGCGGTTCCAGCGACAATAGGCCTACTGGAAGGCAAGATTGTGGTAGGTTTGAGCGCTGCCCAAATTGAGCGCTTTGCTCAGGAAAAAGGAATTTTCAAAGTAAGCCGCCGAGACTTCGGGCCGGTGCTGGCGCAGAAGGCGAGCGGCGCTACGACTGTTGCGGGGACCATGATTGCGTGTGCTGCGGCAGGTGTGCGGTTTTTTTCGACGGGCGGCATTGGCGGTGTGCATCGTGGAGCTACGCAGACGTTTGACGTATCTGCGGATCTGACTGAGCTAAGTCAGTCGCCGGTGGGAGTGATCTGCGCTGGTCCCAAAGCGGTCTTGGATATCGGGCTCACGTTGGAAGTTTTGGAAACGCTGGGAGTGCCGGTGATTGGTTTCAAATCGCGTGCACTGCCTGCATTCTATTCGCGTGACAGTGGATTCGCGCTCGAATACTCGTACAACACCGCTGCCGAACTGGCGGCTGTGGCAACGGAACACTGGCGCGTTGGCATGAAAAGCGGGATCTTAATTGCAAATCCACCGCCCAAAGAGGCGGCGATGGATCGGGCGGCTGTTGAAACGATGATCACGGAGGCGCTGCGCGCGGCCGAAGTAGAACAGATTCGCGGCAAAGCCGTTACGCCGTTTTTGCTTTCGTATCTGGGCCGAGCGAGTAACGGCAAGACACTCGCAGTGAACAAGGCCCTGCTGCTGAACAACGCTGTCGCTGCGGCTGAGATTGCGGTGGCGTTTGCTAAACAGACGGCTGGCTAGGGTCGCGTTTGACCCATGAGTACGCCCGCACAGAGTTTTTCCAATAGAATTTCTCCTGGCTGGCTGCGTCTTTCGACAAAATGAACTCTTGCGCGAGTTTGAAAACTTCTGGGTACGTAGCCCACTGATCGCTGTTCGGCCAGTCGCTGCCAAATAGAATGCGGTCGGCGCCAAAGGTTCCCCAGATATGGTCGAGGCGGTCGCGATAAAACGGCAAGTCTAGAGGGACGTGCCCCTTGTCTACTCTCACGATTCCTGACAGCTTCGTGAATACTTGCTTGCGCTGGCCAAGTAACTGTAAATCGGCATCGCACTTCTTACGTGCGATCGGGTCGGCGGGTGGCGTGAGTTCCGGCAAGTGATCCACAATGACCGTCAAGTTGGGTACTTGATCCGTTAGGTGGACAACTGAATGAATCAGTGCGGGATCTGGGTTAGCCGTATCGAGCACGAGCCCGGCTTCCGGCAGCAGCTTGAGATCGTTGACAAATGAGGGGTCAGCCAATTTCTTACCAAGGTCGCGATCCCAAATATTGCCATATCGAATGCCGCGAAACAGCGGATTCTTGTGTAGAGTTTCGAGTTGTTTTGCGAAGCTGGCCGTGCCGGGTTCGAGATCGCCGATAGTTCCAACAATGATTGCATCTTTGTGAGCGACGTCGAGCACCCACTGATTGTCCGCGAACCATGGACTGCATTCGATCTCGATCGCACCCACGACACCATGCGGCACGGCGAGTTTGCGGAGACGATCCGGCAGGGCGGTCCTGTAAATCGGGCTATCTTTGGGAGGCCAGGGAACCCCCTGCATACGAGATACGTCAAAGAGATGGATGTGGCTGTCAATGACAGGAATGTTTTTGGCGGCGGCAGCGAGTGTGCCTGCGACTACAGTGGTAAGAAACTCTCTACGCTTCACGCGTGCATTATATAGAATGAGCGAGACACAGAATGAAACACATCACGCGCCTCGCGGTTTTCACTCTTCTTTTGAGTCTGTTCTTGGCCGGGCAGCAGCCATTCCCGGTTATCTCTAGAATCGATCCGACCACGATTGCCGGACGACCAGTGCCACTGGACAGCGCGGGCAAACTGCTGCCTTGGCCGATGCCGGACGATGTTGGTTACTCTTACAACTCGCACGTCATGACGCAGTGGACCTTTCTGTGGGACCAATTTAACCGGCAACGTTTGCACTATTTCTTCTGCTGTTTCGATTTTGACCGCGAAACGTTTGAGATGCAGCCAGATTATCACTGGGCGAACTCCACGGGTTATTTACGCGCCATGATGCAGGGATTCCTCGAACGTCTGTATCCCTATACGGGAGACGCGAACATAATTGTGTTCCTCCGGGATTTCATTGACTATGAGTTGGAAAACGGACTGACGCCAGAGGGCTACGCGTGGGCGCGCGTGCCGTATCCTTCGGCAAACCCGGGTGATTTTCGCTACACCGGTTGGAGTGTTCACGGAGAAGACTACGTTGAGCCTCATGTGGTGGGAGAAGACGGTTACGGGTATCTCCGCTTCTATGAAATGACAGGCAACACCAAGTATTTGGCTGCCGCGATTCGCTGCGCCGATGCTTTAGTGAAGAACTACACGGAGGGCACCAAAGACCGTTCGCCTTGGCCGGTGCGTTGCTACGCGCGCGATGGCAAGTTGGATGGGCCAGGGATGGGCCCGTACTCGGCGAACGTGGTGGAACCGGTCATGCTGTTTGACGAACTCCTGCGATTGAATCAAGGCGATCGCGATGGGTATACGAGAGTTCGTAAAGGTGCCTGGGAATGGCTTCAGCAATACCCGATGAAGAATGACGTGTGGGTGGGTTACTTCGAAGATGTGAAGCCCTCGATGGACAACATGAATCAAGTGATTCCACTGGAATACGCACGCTATGTATTGCTGCATCCAGATAAAGACAGCGACTGGAGGGAGCATGCGCGGCGGTTGATTGAATGGGTGAAGACCACGCCGAAGTGGCCGAAATACATTGTGCATGGCGCAACGATTACTAACGAGCAAGGAAATGGCAAGACGTATTGCTGTAACTCACCGAATGAGTGCTGCGACAGCCACACATCGCGGCTAGCTGCGGCGGAAGCGTTGTATTACGCCAAGACGGGCGATATCGCATATCGGGAGCAGGCGTTTCGTTCCTTCAACTGGGTTACTTACTTTCAGGGCATGCCGGAGAATGCGCACGCGCCGTTCGGAAATCAATGGTGGTTTACGGATGAGTTTTCCGATGGTCCGAGAAGGCTGATGGACGGGTTGTGGGCCGAGCCGGAGTGGGCTCCGGCGGATGAATCACACCTGGTGGGAAGTAGTTCGGTGGTCACGAAGATTTCGTACTCCAAGGGCGGAGTGACTTATTCGACCTTTGATGCGGCTTCAACGGATGTGCTGCGACTCAATTTTCATCCGGATTGGGTGATGGCGGGCGGGAAGCACCTCACTCAGCGAAGTGATCTGAAAGAGGAAGGGTATGTGCTGGATGAAGCGAAGAATATCCTCCGAATCCGGCATGATCAAGCAAGAGATGTAGATATTGAGACCGATCCGAATTCGGCGGAGGCTGTGCCGTCGATTGTAGATTTTGATAACCCGCATGTGGGAGCTCGCGTTCATCTAAAAGGGCAGTATCCATCGGGCGTGATTGAGTGGGGAGAGACGGATTGGATGGTGTTTCCGCCGCATGAGCGGGTGAGTACTTTTTGTCTAGGTGCGGCGGCGAGTGATGCGACAAGCGCGGAATTGCGGTTCGTCACCCCAAGGGCGTTGATGCGGATTGACGTTTATAATCCTACGGACAAGGAAGTGGTTTTGACTTTGCGGCCAACTGAAATGAGAGAAATCGTCTTTCACTTGAAGCCGGGCACACTCCAGCGAATTAGAACAGGATGGCAGATTCGGGCGTCGAAGATTCGTTTCGAATCACCCGACCTTGGTAAATTGCGCTTTGACAACCTCGCGTATTCGGCACGGCTCACCAGCGCGCTTTGACTCCCAGTTGTACGATTCGTCCTTCCAAGAGAGTGGAGGTTGGCGCGAGAGTGGGGTTGCTGGTAATGATGCCCGCAGTATTGACGGTCGCGGTCGTGTTGATGCTAGTGATGTTGGGGTGATTGAAGACGTTGTTTGCTTCCAGGAAGAATTCGGGACTGAGCCGCTCCCAAAGCTTAAAGAAAGTGCGGCTGTAGCGAGCGTCGACCTGATAAACGCTGGGAGTGCGGAGGGTATTGCGGCCAATGTACAAGGGCCGATTGACACCGGCGCCCGCGAGACTGTCGCCATTGAGAACCCGGTTGGAGATCAAGTTTTGTTGGTCGCCCGAAGAGAGGTTCGCGAGGATTGCGAATTGATTTCCACTGGCGATCGCGCGCAGAATACGATTTTGGATGCTTGGGAATTGAGACTGGTACACGGTGGTGAGTGTAAAGGCCTGTGGGCGATTGATGGTCGAGTTGCCTCGATCACGCTCGCGATTTGTGGGATCTTCAATGAAATTCGAGCCTTGATCATAAGCATTGCCTTCTGGCGCATCGCTGATCGAGTGGGACCAAGTGTACGAGCCATTGATGGAGACACCCCTTTGGAAACGCCGCTGATAGCTGACGATGAGCGCATTGTACGAACTGTTCGCGCCGATGTCTTCGAGCGCAATGTTATTGAACTGTGGATAGAGGCGCGTGGTGGCGTTGGCCGTGGAGGAGAAGATGGGGCGGCCATCGGCGAGAAAGCCAGTGGGATTGATGAGATTTAGGTTTCGCAAGAACTCCAGGTTGCGGCCGTTTACGTTGGCGAAGCCGACAGTCAAAGAATCGTTTTGTGAGAGCTGACGGGTGATTTGCAGGCTCGAATTGATGGCGTAGTCGTTCTTGAAATTTGGCGTTACGGTGTAGATGGTTTGCGAGGAGCGCGGCAGTGTGCCATTCACAATGGCGGAAGGGAACGGCGGTGCGCCAGGAGCGCTGGAAGCAATCGATGCGATGTAGGAGGATGAGCCTCCATCGTTATAGATAGCGTTGTACCAGAGGTTCGTGGGAGGTGCTTCGTAGAAGATGCCTGAACTGGCGCGTAAGACGGTTTTCGAATTGATAGACCAAGCGAGTCCAAGGCGAGGCGCAAAATTAGCGCCCGGTGTGTGGAACGTTTGCGACCAAGGGAAGAGAGCTTTAGTGTCGCCGGGAGGGGCGTCGAAGCGGTCATATCGAACGCCATAGATCAAGAGGAGGTTGGATTTCACCTGCCAGCTGTCTTGTGCAAAGACATCCCAGAAAAATGAGTGATACCAAGCGCCAGGTTCGCCCACGCTGGCGTTGAATGTGCTGTATGCGAGAGGATTTACGCCGGAGAGTGCCGATTGGTATGCGGCGATGGTGGGGAAAACATACTGCGTGTAGATATCGGCTGCTTGTGTGTCGAGATTCTGCTGAAAGCCGACGCCGACCTTTATCGTATGGGCACCCTTTACGACTGTGAAATTGTCGTTCAGATTCGGGATCTTTTCCTGGAAGCGATCTCCTACCGCAGTGCTCCCTCCGAAGTTCGCGATGCCGCTAATCGTAATCTCGGGGCCTTTGCCGGTGAGGGGATCGGCAATGTGTTGTTCATTTCGGTAAGGCCAGCCGAAGCGCAATTCATTCAAGACTGTTGGTGAAAAAGTGGACAGCAATTGTGCACCGGCGACGTGTGCACGATCTCGAAAATCGGAGGCAGCGTCAAGAGCATACAGTCCCCCATCGTTGGTGTTGAAGGGATAGCGATTACGGAAATAGTTGTAGCGGATAAAGAACTGATGCTTCTGCGTGATGCTCCAATCCAAGCGCGCGTCGACCCATTGAGCGTGTTCGACGGCGGGTGGATTAACTAACAGGCTCGGCGATAAGCCGATAGCGGCAGCATTCGCGGCGGTAATGGTGGAGGGAGACGGGACGCTACGCTTAACGTTTTCATAGGAAGCGAAGAAGAACAGCTTGTCTTTGATCAGTCGGCCTCCGGCATTGCCAAAGTAGTCGTTGGCAATGGGTTTGAGGGTGGTGGGTGTAGCGAGAATAGGCCGTGCGACGAGGTCAAGCGGCCGGCCAAGATACTGACCTTCGCCGTGAAACTGATTGCTGCCGGATTGCGTGATGACGTTATAGATGTTGCCGGCAATTCGGCCAAATTCGGGCGAGAAGCTATTGGAGACAACTTGCACTTCACTCACGTAGTTGTCGGCAATGGCGAAGAGGCGCAAGCCTGTGCGGTCGCTTTCGGTGTCGGTTGTACCGTCTAACTGATAGTTGACATGATCGACGAGGCCATTGGTGTTTAGCAGGCGAGGGATGCCTAGCTCGGGATTGGGATGGCCACTGACGCCAGGCTGAAAAAGAATAAAGTTATAAGGATTGCGAGAAGTGAGAGGGAGATTATCAGTCTCAATGTTGGTGATGGTGCGTCCGGTACTTACGCGATCAGGTTCAACAATGGGAGCGCCACCAGTGACTTCAATAGAAGTGCTCACTTCGCCCACCTTTAGCTGAGCGTCGATTGTGGCAGTGGTACCTGCATCCAGGACGATAGATGTGTGCCGTTCGGAGGTGAAGCCGCTCTTTTGAATCGAAACAGTGTACGATCCGAGAGGAAGATTCGCAATTACGTAATAACCGTCTTCCTGCGTTTCCTGGGAGCGGGTAAATCCAGTGGCGTCATTCACGGCATCAACACGAGCCGCTGCGATGGGAGCGCCTGCTTGGTCAAAGACGCGGCCGCGCACACTTCCGTTAATTGCTTGCGTTTGACTGAATAAGTCTACTGCCAGTAAAAACAACAGTGTGAGTAGGGAGAGAGGGCCTCGCATAGATTCACTAAGAGTAAGGGAATCTTAGAGGCTCGTCAAGCTGCTAACGCGAGGATTCGTCGGACTTAAGAAGAGCTTTTTGGATTTCGGAGAGGGCTTTGGTCATCTGCTCTGGACTTTCGACGTCAATCACTTTCGGGCTGAGCGGTTTTAGCGTTGCTGCTAATTGGTCAAACGGCTCTTGCGACGGCCGCATCATGGGACCGTTCATGGGCGAACGTCGACCACCGCGCCCTCCCATGCGTGTACCCATCGGGCGCATCTCTTCCGGGGCTGGGTGGTAGCGGATATAAATGACGCGACAAGAAGGGAGCGCTTCTAGCGATATCTTTTCCAGATCCTCACCGGAATCGAATGAGACTGGCTTGGTTAAGATGACGAGCACACACGGTTTGTCAGTGGATGCGCGCAGCAAACGGCGAACTTCTGAGACGAAGTATTGTGCTTCTTCCTGGCGTCCCGACAGAGAATGAAGATCAATGGATGCGGTGTTGGCTTCTTCTAATGACGCTTTCAGACGGTGCCAATCGAGGTCGGTGACTTCTGTTTGATCAAAGACGGTGTGGCGGCGAGAGAGGTCAAGCAAGGCAACATGTTCAGAGATAGACGCTGAGCCGGTTTGTGTGATTACTTTGAGCGAAGGCAACAGAGCCGGCAGATCGGAACTAGGGGCGCGGCGGGAACCGTAGACAGGTACAGAGGGAGCTACGTTCATGATGACGTTGACTTGCGCAGGCGAGTGCAACGCTGATGCCCATTGCAGATGGCCTTTGATATAGGGCAGGTACCAACTTTGCGGCGACACGTCATTTCCCAGAAATTCGACGGCCGGAAGAGATTGCCAGGCCTCCCTCAAAAATCCGTTCGGACTGGGCGCGATGTGGAATTGCGATTGAATGGTGTTGTGGTCGCCTGTTTTCTTATCAAGAACACCCACGGCCAGTTGATACTCGCCCGGCAAGAAGAATGCGCTTTGCGAGTAGTTTAAATTGGCTTCTTTGACATTGACATCGAGCTTGCTTAAATCAATGCTGCCGTGTTCCTGATAACGAATTCCTTCCGGGTCGGTGATTTGGATGAGAAGAAGCAATTCTCCGTCGTGGCGGCGGCTGTCGAGATCTTGTCCATCGAGCTGGATATCGATAGAGGAAGTGAGCCGCTGGTGGAACGACAATTCGGCATGGGCCACTTTGACTGACCAATGGAAGTGCGTTTGACCTTCTTGGGTAAGCCATTGATCAAAAGGAACGTTTTCGAATGCGGGGTCCGGAGTGCCGCGCTGAGCAGAAGCGTGGCAAGCGCCGATGGCGCCAAACACGAGCAGGATGAGAGTTCTGACCAAGCCACAGTGTAGCCCGGTTCGTTATGCTAGGGATGCCTGCTTCCGGTAAAGAAGGCGGGCATTTCATTTGGACTAAAACCTCGGACCAAAAACTTATGATGCAGACAAAGCTGGCTGCGGTGTGCGCGCTCACGTTATTCGGCGCAGCGTTAGCCTGGGCGGACGACCCCACAGTGCCACCCAAATATAATCCCGCCTCTGTCGAGCGGGGGAAACAGAATTTCAGCTCTACGTGCGGTTTTTGCCATGGGGCTTCGGGCAAAGGCGGCGAGAAGGGGCCCGATCTCTTGCGATCGGTTTTGGTACTTGACGATGAGGGCGGCAAGAGCATAGGCCCGGTGATTCTGAAGGGGCGACCTGAGAAAGGGATGCCGCGATTCCCGTTGACGCCCGAGCAGATTACGGATATTGCGAACTTTCTGCACAATTCGATTGAGGCGACCAAAGACCGCGACAACTACAAGATCTTGAACATTGTGACTGGCGATCCGAAAGCGGGCCAAGCGTATTTCAATGGTGCGGGCAAGTGCGCGAGTTGTCATTCGGTGGAAGGCGATTTGAAAAAGATCGGCGCCAAATATGACCCGATCAAATTGCAGAGCAAGATGATTCAGCCGGACATGATGTGGACTGAGGGCGATAAGCCGGCGGTTGCTATTAGCGTAACGGTGACGCTGCCTTCCGGTGAATCCTTTACGGGCACTCCTATCTTTGCGGATGACTTTACGGTTTCGCTGCGCGAGGCGGATGGCACGTATCGATCGTTCACATGACACAAAGATGTGCCGCGCGTGGAGATCAAGAACCGATTGCAAGCGCACCTGGATCAACTGATGCACTACAGCGACGCTGATATTCACAATCTGACTGCCTATCTGGTGACTCTTAAATGACATCGAACCGTCTTGCACTCACGCTGGCCCTAGCTTTGTTGCCAGGGGCCATTCCTGGACAAATGCTTGATCCTGCCTTGTTGACGAAACCGGCGACGGATTCGTGGCCGACTTATAACGGCGACTATTCAGGGCGACGTTTCAGTACGCTGACGCAGATCAACCAGAAGAACGTGAAACAGCTGTCGCTCGGTTGGATTTTCAGAGTGAAGGTTGGACCTACACCGGGAGCGATTATCGGTGGAGTTGGACCGATGCCGGAAGGTCCGCCGACTGATCCGGGAGTTTCTACGATTAAGGCCACGCCGCTGATGGTGAATGGCATTCTGTACTTCTCGACTCCTGACAATGCGTGGGCGGTGGATGCGCATTCGGGGCGAGAGATCTGGCATTACTTCTGGAAGACCAAAGGCGGTATCCATATTGGAAATCGCGGCATGGGTATGTATGGGAACTGGCTGTTCTTTGAAACGCCGGATAACTACCTGGTGTCGCTGGATGCGAAGACAGGTAAAGAAAGATGGCACACAGAGATTGCCGATGTGAAGCAGGAATATTTCTCGACACCTGCGCCGATCATTGTGGGCAACCATGTCTTGGTGGGAACGGGCGGCGACTCGCTGGATGTGCCGGGCTTTCTGGAGGCGCATGATCCGGAGACTGGATCGATTCAGTGGAAGTGGTGGAGTGAGCCGCTGAAGAAGGGCGATCCGGGTTGGGAGACTTGGCCGGACGAATATTCGATGCGGCACGGGGGCGGAATGACTTGGGCTCCGGGAACATATGATCCTGAACTGCATCTCTACTATTTGGGAACGGGCAATCCGAATCCCGTGCTGACTGGTAAGAGCCGGCTGGGCGACAACCTTTATACGTGTTCGATTGTGGCGTTGAACGTAGAAACTGGGAAGCTTGCTTGGCATTTTCAACCTTCGCCGCATGACACACATGATTGGGATGCGGCGCAGACGCCGGTGCTGATTGATGGAGTGATTGACGGCAAGCCCAGGAAACTGTTGGCGCAGGCAAACCGCAACGGATATTTCTTCTTGCTTGATCGAACGAACGGGAAGAGCGTTGCGACGGCGCCGATGAGTAAGACAATGAATTGGTCAAAGGGCATTGGGCCTTCTGGTCAACCGATTCCCGATCCGCGTAAAGAGGCGACTATTGAAGGGGTTCTGGTGTCTCCGAACACGGGAGGCGCGACGAACTGGCCGCCGCCTAGCTTTGATCCAGAAACGGGTTTGTTCTATGTGGGTACGGCGGAAAACTTCAGCATGTTTTACCTGACCGATACCGATCCGCATCCGGAAGGGTGGGGCGCGGCGGAGCGTGACGCCGGCTACTTCGGGGCATACTTAAACGCGATTGATTACAAGACGGGCAAGATCGCGTGGCGGCACCAATATGTATTTGGCTGGGGGCCGGTTGGCATGCTGACGACGGCGGGCAAATTGTTATTCACAGGAGATAGTACCCAGAACTTGATTGCTTTCGATCCGGCGAATGGTGGCATTTTGTGGCACGCTGGTTTGGCGGATAGCTTGAGCAATGGACCCATTACGTACATGCTGGACGGGCAGCAGTATTTGATTGCCGGCGCGGGTGATTCGCTTTACGCGTTCACCATTCAGCAGTGAGGATCAAACGGCCAAGTCGCCCTTGTACTTCATCAGCTTCAGTTCGAATTTGACCTTGACGTTGAGCGGCGACATGGTGGTGGCGAAGGTCACTGTCTTGTCGCCGTCGAGTTGGACGAGTTGGGGCAGAAATCCAAAATAGAGAGTTGACGTTTCATTCTTGTCGGGTTCAATCACTCCGGGTTGAACGGCGGCTTGGCCTTTGACTTGAAGAGATGTTTGCGATTTAAGCCCGTCGTAGGAATCTGAAGAATCGCCGGGGGTACTGTCACTGCTGTGGCCAGAGACGATGGGAAGTCCGCTAACGCTGATGACAAAGTGGTCGGCCAGTGATGGTGGGAATTGCAATTTGAGCGCAGCGCGGATTGGTTTGGCACTGGCCCAGCGAACGACACCGGAAAACTTAGGGCTGCCCTCACCTGAGTTGGCACCGGCGCTTCTTTGACCGGTGGAAGAACCAATGCTGCCGCGGCGTCCGCGCCCCGATGATCCAGCGTTCGAGAGAGGCGAATACGCTTTTATTTCGGCGGTGACTGGTTTGGCCCAAGGTGACTTGGAGGTGAGTTCCTGAATCTCTTCGGGAGTCCAGTTTTCGGGCTGCTCGGTGTTCCAGAAATCGTCAGTAGGGGAACGGGCGAGCAACGTGAACGGGCTCACTATGAGAGATGCAGTCAGAGCCCTCAAAGCGAAGCGTCTGGAAACGACCATACGGGTGGGACGGTTTTGGATTGGCCGTGGTTACGGTCTTGTGCCGGCACCCGCAACGCAGCTTTGCTTATTGAACCGCACGGTGAAGGATGTGCCGGGAGGATCGCCGATCTGCAGTTCGCCATCAAGCTGGTTCGTCAGTTCGTGGACCAAGGTCATGCCCAGCGATTTGGCGGCTTTCCAATCGAAGTCAGCCGGCAGGCCGACGCCGTAGTCGGAGACGGTCATGGATACCAAATCACCTTTTACGGCAAGGCAAACTTGAATTTCTCCTTCGCCTTCGGGATAGGCATACTTGATGGCATTGGTCAGTAATTCGTTGAGGATCAGTCCGCAGGGGACTGACTGTTCAATCGTGAGCCGCGTTGCCATGAGCTCCAGGCGGTAAGTAATGAGCGCGCTCTGGGTGTAGGAAGAGAAGAGGTGAGCGGTGAGATCTCGAACGTATTCAGCGAGATCAATAGAACTCATGTCGTCGTGGCGGTAAAGATGATCATGAATCATGGCCATAGACATAACGCGGCGCTGACTATCGGCTAGCTTTGCGACTGTTTCTGTGTCGACCAAGACGCTGGCTTGCATGGCGAGAAGGGAGGAGATGATTTGCAGATTGTTTTTGACGCGATGGTGAACTTCCTGAAGGAGAGCCAGTTTTTCATTGAGCGAACGCCGCAAGTTGTCTTCGGATTGTTTGCGGTCGGTAATGTTGATGATGGAAGCCAATACGAATTTCCCTTCGGCACTGGTAATCGGGTTCAAGCCGATTTCGAGGGGAATTTCACTGCCATCTTTGCGAACGCCGAATAGTTCTAATCTGCTGTCCATGGATCGCGGCTCGGGCATGTCCAGAAAATCTTTGCGATAGCGGCGATGGGAACGGCGGAAACGTTGAGGCATGAGGACTTCAACCGGTTGGCCTAATAGCGCCTCGCGGTTGTAGCCGAAGAGTTTCTCCGTTTCGGAATTGATGAGCGCAATGCGACCATCGGCGTCTATCATCATCATGGCGTTCGGCGCGGCTTCGACGACTATGCGGAAGCGCTCTTCGGCACGCTTGATTTGTTGCTGGTCGCGATGCTGCGTTTCGATGGCGGTTTTGAGTTCGGTCTCAATGCGCTTTCGTTCAACGGCATAGCGGAGGGTGCGGAGGAGGGTTTTGCGATTTACGTCGCCCTTGGCCAGATAGTCTTGTGCGCCGAGAGAAAGAAGGCGGACGGCGAAATCTTCGTCGTTGCGGCCGGTGAGTAGAACGATAGGAACATTGGGAGCTTCATCGTGCAGACGGACAAATGTTTCAATGCCGGTGCTGTCGGGTAGAGAGAGATCGGCCAAAACAAGGTCGACACTGAATTTGCGCAGCGACTCGATTCCGGTGGCCATGGAGCAGGCTGACTCGATGTGGAGATCCGGGTCGGTGCCGCTGAGATACTCGCGCAGGATGACCTGATCGTCCTCGTTGTCTTCAATATGCAAGAGAGTTGTTTGCATTGTTAAACCTGGTGAGCAGCCCGGAAGTAGCGATCTTGGCCGGGAATCTTGGCGAGGGCACCCCAATAGAGGGCGAACTGGGCCACCATTTTTTTAAGGCTTTCGATATCGACGGGCTTAGAAATGAAGGTGCAGGCGCCGTTGGCGTAACAGCGGACGACGTCTTCGTCGCGCTCGCTGGTGGTGAAAATCACGACGGGAATGGAGCAAATTTGCGGATCGTCCTTCAATTCGCGAAGCACTTCGAAGCCATTCTTCTTGGGCATGTTTATATCGAGTAAAACAACACCGGGGCGGGTGGCGTCTTTGTAGACGCCGTTGCGGCGTAAGTAGGCCAACGCCTCCTCACCATCTCTGACAACGCAGACAACGTTGAGGATGGGAGCGTGAGTGAAAGCTTCTTGCAACATGTAGGTGTCGTCTTCGTTGTCGTCAACGAGCAGAACGTCGAGGATGTTGTTTTGCAAAATGGATAGCCTCCGAAACTTTCAGTGGGCAGCAGCAGTAAATAATTCACGGCGGGGAGCGCGCCCAAACGTGATGATGAAATCAGAACCGCCGCCTTCGCGGGGCTGGACCCAAGCGCGGCCACCGTGGCGTTCGGCAATTTGCTTGACGATGGCCAAGCCGGCTCCAGTGCCTTCGACTTCGCGCCCGACGGCGCGCTGGAACAACTCGAATATGCGTTCGGCATGACGCTCGGGAACGCCAATGCCGCGGTCGCGAACCATGATTCCGGCTTCCTGGTTGTTATGGCTCTGGTAGGGGCAGATCTCTATTTCGGGAGGCGTGTTCTGATGGGTAAATTTGAGCGCATTGGCAATCAGGTTTTGGATGGCGACGCTGCCCCAGGCAAGCGACACGCGGAGACTGGGAAGGTCGCCGGCGATGTGAACGTGAGCGTGCGTGTCGGCGATTCTGGAATTGAGAACGCGCAGAGCGTCGGCAACAATGAGCCGACCCGCGAGCAGATCGTCAGGCGGGAGAATCCGCCTGGCCCTTGTGACATCAAGGATATCTTGTACCAGCCGATCGAGGCGTTCGGCGCCTCCTCTTACACGATTGAGAAGATCTTTGCCTTTGTCGTCGATTTGGTGGCTGTAGCGCTCCGAGAGAATCAGGGTGAAGTTGCGGATGGCGCGAAGCGGCTCTCGGAGGTCATGGGAGGTCACGTGCAACATGGTTTCCAGGTCCTTGTTGCGAGACTCAACTTCGAGTTTAGCGGCGGCTACTTCGTCCTGAGCGCGCTTTCGTTCGGTGATGTCGATGATGGAGGTAAGGATAAAGTTACCTTCGGGACTGCTGATGGGGTTCAAGCCAATTTCAATAGGAACTTCGGTGCCGTTCTTGCGGATACCAAAGAGGTCACGACCGCTACCCATGGCACGCGCGGTGGGTGCGTTGAAGAACCCACCCCGAAGGTCGCGGTGAGCGCTGCGAAATCGCTCGGGGACTAACATCTCAACGCGTTGACCTAGTAAGTCCTCGCGGTCGTAACCAAAAAGCTTTTCGGTTTGCGAGTTCACGAGCGCGATAGAACCGTCGGAACCCACCATGATCATGGCGTTGGGGGCGGCTTCGACGACGAGGCGGAAGCGTTCGTCGGCCCGTCTGCGCTCAGTGATGTCGATGATAGAGGCGAGCACGAAGCGGCCTTCGGCGGTGGTGATGGGATTGAGGCCGATTTCGATAGGGACTTCGGTGCCGTTTTTTCGGAGGCCGAAAAGATCTCGTCCGCGGCCCATGGCGCGAACGGTGGGAGCGTCAAAGAAATTGGCACGGTGACTGAGATGCAGGGCGCGGAAACGTTCGGGCACGAGCATTTCCATTTTTTGTCCGAGCAACTCACCACGGTCATAGCCGAAGAGCTTTTCGGTTTGTGAGTTGACGAGGGCGATGCGGCCATCGACGCCGACCATGAGCATGGAGTTTGGCGCAGCCTCGACCACTAAACGAAAACGATCTTCGGCTTTTTTGCGTTGCGATATTTCGGCGTCGAGTTCGGCTTTGCGTTGGTTTAAGCCTTGTTGTAATTCGCGATCGATGTCTTCTTGCGACCGCTCAGAACTGGGTTGACGGCGAAGGAGGCGCACGCTGGTGGACTTTCCGAGAAGGCGGCCGGTGTGATCGAGAAGGGGGAAGGCGGTGACGGAGACGGGGAACTGGACGCCGCTTTTATGTTTGGCGAGGGCTTCGAAGAGGGTGGCGTTTTTGAGGGTGAGATGGTTGGGGCCAGCGTTGGAGGATTGCCCGGGATCGAAGATGGATAGGGACGCGAGAGGTCGACCCAGTGCATAGCTGGAGGGATAGCCAAACATGGTTTCGGCTGCGGGATTCCAGGTGGTGACTGTGCCGGCGAGGTCTTGACTGACGATGGCATCGGCAGAGGAACGGACGATGGCGGCCAGATATAAAAGTTGGTCACTTGTTGTAAGAGCGGACATTGTTCTATCCTTTCCGCAGGTTCGCGCTGGCGGATCGGCTTGATTCAACGTTTGGGCTTCTACTTGAAGCGGGAACGGTCTTCGCGCTTTTAGTGCCGGGATTGATTTTGACGGCGAAATGCTCGACGTATTAGGCGGACGGAGCGCTCAAGGGACCTTTACCTCTTCATTCGGTCTTTGTGAGCTGTGGCAGCGGTGAGCCGAGCATGGCTTTTATTGCGCAAATGGAAGATATGACTACATCATCGTTCCATTTGACGCCGCGTCGAAGGCGAACACTCTATCTATCAGCGGGTTCTTGCCTGTTAAGCGATGGTACACCTGTTTGTTTTGCGTAAGCAAGAATAAACGGTATTCGCCAAGAGTTTTCCTAGTGATGACGGTAGTTCTGCTTGGCGGTGACTGAGGGATTGTGCGTTTTGCGAAACGAAGCCAATTTGTCGAGCTTGGCGGATTTGAAAAAACGAACCCAAGTGGCGGGGCGATGGGCGTTGAAGAAACGAACCCAGATGACCGAAAGGGACGGGCGGTTTGGCGTGGTTTTAGATGACGTGGTGAGAGGGAAAAATTGGGGGAAGAACGGGCGAAAGCCGGGGTAATTTTTGGAGTCTATTAATTATTAAGTGGCTATCCAGTTGACTCAGGTAACTGTAGGTTGTACTAGCTTCGCCACTCGTTTTGACGGTGCCACCATGGCGGCATAGGTGGTTGGTTGAGTGGAGACAGCCTGCTGCATCA
>Ga0182012_10003378_pt1 | contig 17030 bp, 13 predicted proteins | sample 612S2SmetaG_FD_120486 | JGI IMG/M metagenome (GOLD analysis project Ga0182012, IMG submission 120486) | Permafrost microbial communities from Stordalen Mire, Sweden - 612S2S metaG | ecosystem: Environmental > Terrestrial > Soil > Wetlands > Permafrost | place: Sweden: Stordalen | collected...
CGTGAACGACAGGATCGTAGGTCGGTTCAATTCGATCTGGCGGCTGGAGGCGCCCCATACCTGGCGCATTGTGTTCGACAAGGGGGAGCCCGTTTGCGCGGATGCGGCGAAGTAGAGTTGATGCGCAGGCCCCCAGCATGTCGGTTTCCCCCACCCGGGCGCATCGTCGTATGCTCCGTTACTTCGTTCAACGACCGGAGGCGTCATGGGCCAGTCAACACTTCGTGGCAGTTGCCTTTGCGGGGCCGTGAAATACCAGGTAACCGGCGAGCCGAAACGCTTCTTCCACTGCCACTGCTCGCGCTGCCGCAAGGCTACCGGAACCGGGCACGCCTCCAATCTGTTCATCCAACCCGGTGTGCTCCAGTGGCTCACCGGCGAGGACCAGGTCCGCACCTTCAAGGTCCCGGAGGCCAAGCGATTTACCAACAATTTTTGCGCATTGTGCGGCGGCCGCTTGCCGCGCCAGCCGAAGGACACCGATAGCGTCATCATTCCGGCTGGGTCGTTGGACGATGAGGCTCCGATGAGGCCGCAGGCGCGCATATTTTCGGGGTCGCGTGCGAGCTGGTCCTGCGGCGACGACGAATTGACGGTTTATCCGGAAGGGCCGCCTCCGTAGGACGCGTTACCAGCTAAAGCGGCCGGCGGTGCCGCGTCAGCGTAGCGGCAATCGCGGCGAGCACCGCCATCCGCACCGCCACCCCATTGTTCACCTGCTCCCGGATCACGGAGTTCGGCCCGTCGGCCACCTCCGAGGAGATCTCGACGCCCCGATTCATGGGGCCTGGGTGCATGACGAGCGCATCCGGCCGGGCGAGCTTCAGACGCCTGGCATCCAATCCGAAGGCACGGAAATAGGCGGCATCGTCGAGCGAGGCAGCCTGCTCCATGCGCTCCTTTTGAATACGCAGCATCATCACCACGTCCGCGCCGTCGATGCCGTCCTCGATCCGGGTGAAGCGCTGCGCCCCCTGAAATTCGTCCTCGGCGGGCAGCAGGGATTCGGGCGCCACCAGCCGCACGTCAGTGGTGCCGAGCGTGCGCAGCGCGCGCGCCGTGGAGCGGGCCACGCGCGAGTGCTTGATGTCGCCGACGATCGCCACCTTGAGGCCCGCGAAGCGACGCCGGTGCGCCCGAATCGTCAGAACGTCGAGAAGCCCCTGGGTGGGATGGGACACGTGCGCCTCTCCCGCGCTGATCACGGAGACATGCGGCGCCACGTGGTCGATCAGGAATTCCGGCATCCCTGCTTCGGAGTCCCGAATCACGAAGATGTCGGTATTCATCGCCTCGAGCGTGTAGATGGTGTCCAGCATGGTCTCGCCCTTGACGCGCGAGCTGGACTGCATCTCGAGGTTCAGCACGTGCGCGCCCAGCCGCCGGCTGGCGAGATCGAACGATGCGCGGGTGCGCGTGCTGGGCTCGAAGAAAAGGTTCGCGAGCGTCACACCGGCGAGCTCGCGTCCCTCGTAGGCCGGCTGTCCCGGGAAACGGCGGTAGCTCTCGGCGCGATCGAGGATGGACGTGATCGCCTCGCGAGTCAGGCCATCCAGGGAGATGAGATGCCGCAGGCCCCCGGCGGAATCGGTTTGTGAACGCATTCGCGCCTCATGTGTTTTCGTCGAACCAACGCTCCAAGATGACGCATGCCGCCGCCGCATCGATGTCGACTTTCGTGACGCGCCGCTTGCGCATCCCCGACTCGCGCGCCCCCTTGAGCCGCTCCTGTGCCTCGAGCGAGGAGTAACGCTCATCCACGAGCCTCACCGGCAAGGAGTAGCGCTTGCCGAGCTCGGCGGCGAAGCCGCGCGCCGCGCCCGCCGTGGTGCCCTCGGAACCGTCGGCATTATACGGCAGCCCGACCACGAGCATGGCGGGACGCCAATCGTCGATCAGTTTGTCGATCCCGCCCCATTGGGGGCCCTGTGGTCCGGCGGGCACGCCTCGGAGCGGCGAAGCGGCCCGGCTCACGCTGTCGCCGCAGGCGACCCCGATGCGCCGCTTGCCGTAGTCGAATGACAGCACCAGATGACGCCCCGAGCCCGGAGCCTGCCCGTCGCCCGGACCCTGCCCGTCGCGTGGAGCCTCATCAGGCATTGCCGCTGATCGATGAGATGCGGGAGAGCTCCACGCCCAACAGGCGCCCGGCGGCGAGCCAACGCGCCTCGAAGGGGAGGTCGAAAATGAGGCCGCAATCGGCCGGCGCGCTCAACCAGGCGTTCGCCTTGATCTCATCCTCGAGCTGGCCGCCATCCCAGCCTGCATAGCCGAGCGCGACGATGGCCTCCATGGGGCCGTCGCCCCGGGCCATCGCAGCGAGGATGTCGCGGGAGGTGGTGACGTGGATCTTGTCGGAGACCTTGAGCGTCGAATCCCATTCGCCGCCGGCCCGATGCACGACGAAGCCGCGGTCGGTCTGCATCGGGCCGCCGCGCAGCACCTGGCGCTCGCCCAGAGGTCCGCCGGGCAGCTCGATCTCGAGCTGCTCGAAGATCTCGCTCATGTGCATCGGGAGCGGCTTGTTGAGGATGAGCCCCAGTGCGCCGCGGGGACCGTGATCGCAGATGAGCGCCACCGTCTGGGCGAAGTTCGGATCGCCCATCGTGGGCATCGCGATCAGCAGCTGGTTGGTGAGGTATTCCGCCTGGCTCATGGGCCGATCATGGCGCGCCGGAGGCGGGCACGCTCGGAAGTGCATCGCCCGCCGGCTTATCGGGGTCCGCATAATAGACGCTCGAGCCCTGCGCAGAACCGTCGAGGAACTGCCATTCGTAAGCGATCCGAATCTCGTCGTGCCGGGCCGAAAGCTCGCTTGGGAAGGGATCGTAGGGCGCGGCGAGCTTCAATATTCGCATGGCCGCCTCGTCGATCTCCGCGTGCCCGCTGCTCCGGCGCACCACGCTTTGCAGAAGCTTGCCGTCGGCGCCGATCGTCACCTCGATCACGGGTGTTCCGGAATGCCGCTCCCGGCGCGCGACTTCGGGGAAATTCACCGTGCCGACCCGTTCCACCTTGCGCCGCCAGCTATCGAGGTACACGGCCACGTCGGACTCCTTCGTGTCGGCGGCGACCCACAGCTGCTGGCGCGCCTCGCCGCGCATCCTGAGCATGACCCCGTCGTCGTTGGGAGCCATGCCGAGGTCGGGCCGTTTTTCGAGCAGCAGCGGCAGTTTCGCCGGCTGGTCCGCCGCGGAGACCGAGGCGAAATACAGGATCTTCGTGGTCGGGTCTCGGGAGGAAAGCACTTCGTCGTCCCCCAAATCCCGGCCGGTCTGATCGGAGGCTTCGCCCTCGCCGTTGGGAATTCCTTCCCGCTCCATCGGACTCAACGACGATCGGGGGATCAGCGCGCGCTCGCGCTTCAAGGTGTTGCCGGACCCGAACTGGTTGCGCTGTGCGAGGTATTGGGCATTCGGGTTCTTCGCGACGGTGGGCGCCTGATCGTTGACCAGGACCACTTCCAGGGCTGGACCATCGCCTTGCTCGCCCTTGTTTCCCGGGCCGCTGAAAGTGACGCCCAGAATCACGATGCAGTGAACCAATGCCGCGAGGAAGCACGTGGTCAGCATGCGATCGTTGGCTGGCGGGAGGCCCGCCTTGAGCAAGTCGGAACTCATCGGGCGTCCAAAATCCCCGCAATCGCCTTGACCAGGAGTGCCCCAATGTCGACACCGTGCTTCTTGTTTAGTTCGCGGATGCCGGTCGGACTTGTGACGTTGATCTCGGTGACGAAATCACCGATCACATCCAAGCCGACGAACACCATGCCCGCGGACTTGAGCTTCGGACCGATGATCGAACAGAGCCACCGGTCGCGATCGTTGAGCGGACGACTGCTGGCGGTGGCACCTGCGGCGAGGTTGCCCCGATGGTCGGCGGCGTTGGGCATGCGCTGCAGCGCGAAAGGCACGGGTTCGCCGTTGATCAGGATGATCCGGTTGTCGCCTCCCGTGACGATCTGCGGCAGGTAGCGCTGCACGATGGCGTACTGATGACCGTAATCCGTGAGGGTCTCGAACACGACGTTGCGATTCTTGTCTTCTTGATCGAGCACGAAGATCGATCGTCCGCCCATCCCGTGCAGCGGTTTGCAGACGGCTTTGCCATGCTCCTTGAGGAATTCGCCCATGTCATGCATGTCGCGCGTGATCAGTGTCGGCGCGCAGCACTCGGGGAACCAGGCGGTGTACACCTTCTCGTTCATGTTCCGAAGGCCCCTGGGGTCGTTGCAGACCAGGGCGCCCTGCTCACCGGCACGATCCAGGATGTAGGTGCTGTAGATGTACTCCATGTCGAAGGGCGGGTCTTTGCGCATCAAGATAACGTCGTAATCGCCCAGTTTGGCGGGAACGCGCGCGCCGCGGACGAACCACGCCTTCGAATCGTCCATGACCTCGAGCGGCGCGAGCCTTCCGAAGGCGACGCCATCCCGCAGGCTCAAGTCCTTGAGCTCGGCGTAGTGAATCTCCCAGCCTTCGGCCTGGGCCGCCAATAGGATCGCAAGCGTCGAGTCCTTGGCAGGATTGATGCTTTCGATGGGGTCCATCACCACGACCAGTCGAACTCCAGAAGACATCTCGACAACCTCCTATCGATCCTGAGCAGCCCGGGCAGACCTCCACCAGTCTAGCGCAAGGTGCGGATGCATCGTTCGGTGCGAAAACTGTGAACCAGGCCACCGTCCTTTGTGCCGCGTTACCTCGAAATGTCGACTCCGTACCGTGGCTTGCTTGCCCTGGATATGTTAAAAAGCCACAAGATTCCAGCACCTACGCACGCATAGCTCAAGGTCCTCCACTTCCATGCAGAGCATGATCAGCAACGGCAAACCCAAACTCTCGGGACTCAAGGTCCTGGTGATCGACGATAGCAAGACTATCCGCCGTACCGCCGAGACGCTCCTGACCAAGGAGGGATGCGAGGTGTTCACCGCGGTCGACGGATTCGATGCGCTGTCGAAAATCGCGGATCATCAGCCCGACATCGTTTTCGTCGACATCATGATGCCGCGTCTCGACGGGTACCAAACCTGCTCGTTGATCAAGCACAACAAGGTATTCAAGCAGATCCCGGTCATCATGCTGTCGAGCAAGGACGGCCTGTTCGACCGTGCCCGGGGGCGAATCGTGGGATCGGAGCATTATTTGACCAAGCCGTTCACCAAGGACGAACTGCTCGGGGCCATCGAGGCCCATGTGGGCAAATGACGGAGGAATAAGATGGCGCTTATTCTCATAGTAGACGACTCCCCGACCGAGGTGTTCGTCATGCAGAAAGCCCTGGAAAAACATGGGTTCAAGACCGCAGCGGCGGAGAACGGCGAAGAGGGCATCCGCAAGGCGAAGGCCATGAAGCCGGATCTCATTTTCATGGACATCGTGATGCCGGGCGTGAACGGTTACCAGGCCACGCGCATGCTCAACAACGACCCCGAGACCAGCCTGATCCCGATCATCATGGTGACCACCAAGGGTCAGGAAACTGACCGGGTGTGGGGTTTGCGTCAGGGCGCGGTGGACTATCTGGTCAAGCCGGTCTCGGCCCAGGCATTGGTGGAAAAGGCGCAGGCCGCGCTGGCCGTATGACGAGTACGGCAGGCGGAGTGGACTTAAGCCTACGCAGCTTGCGAGACCGGCCGTTCGAACTGCTCAAGGAGCTCGAGAAGCGCAGCCGCACGGTCTCCACCGCGGGGCCTCCCGACGCGGCGGCGGGTCGGGAATGGGTGGGTGTGGCTTGCCGGATGGGAGGCGAGACATTCTTGATCGCCCGCGAGGAAACACGCGAGGTGCTGGGCTATCCGGCCGTGATCACACGGATTCCGGGCGCTAAGAGCTGGGTCCGAGGGCTGGCCAATGTGCGAGGGTCGCTCCTGCCGATGCTCGATCTGCGGCAATTCCTCGGCAGTGGAGCCACCACGCCCGGGCGCAATACGCGCGTGGTCGTGGTGCATCATCGGGAGATTCCGGCGGGTCTCATCGTCGATGAGGTTCTGGGATTCCGGCGCTTTGCCGAGTCGGAATTCAATCCGGAGGCCCCCCCGACTGTCATTCGCTGCGACACGTATCTCGCGGGCGCGTTCCGCCGGGGCGGCGAAGTTTGGCCGGTGCTGAGTTTGAAGAGCTTGGTGGAGAGCCAGAGCTTCCTCCAGGCAGCCAGTTGAATTCCGGACGCGTTGGATGACCATGCGAGACACCGCCCCCAAGACCCAGTTATTGCCGCTGCTCCTGGCGCTGACCCTCGCTTGTCTCGCCGGGGCGGCCATCCTCACGCTGCTCTCCCGAAGCACCCCCCCGGTCGCGGCCCCCAACGAGCAGATCACCCTGGTGATCGAACGGGTTCCTTTCGAGGCGCAGAACGCCCTGCGCGGCGAACCGAGCGCTTTCGACGCCATGATCCGCAGCATGGCGCGGCTCAAGACGCTGGCCTCGGGCCCATCCCTGGGGGGGCATGACACCCAGCTCGAGCCCTCCCTCGGCAAGTTCCGCGCAGCAGTGTCCGCCGTGGGGGATGCCCGTCCCGCGGTCGAATCCATCCAGTCCGCCAACCAGGAGGCCCGGGACCTGGCCCCGAAGCTCCTCTCAGAGCTCGGCGACCTGGCAAGCGCGGTCGGCGTGCAGAAGCTCGAGGGCATGAGCCGATACCTGGAACGCTTCGAGCTCGCCGTGCAGCGCATCCAGCAGGATCTGAATGGCCTGGCCTCCGGCGTGAGCGACGCGGCACCGGCCGCGCAACGGCTCGCCGACAGCCTCGAATTCCTGAATCAGGTGGTGCGCGGCCTGTCCGGCGAAGAATCCGGCATGGCGCTGTCGAAGGTCACCGGCGCCGATGCCGAGCAGCGCCTGAAGACCGTGGTCCAGCGCAACCAGCAGTTCTCGGCCGCGGTGCGCAAAGCGATCGGCGCCGCCGAATCGCTGTCGAAGGCGCAGATCGCGGCCCGCACGCTGCCGACGCTCGCGAGCACCATCAGCGGACAGCTCGGCGCCGCGCCGGTGGTGCCGACGGAATCCGGAAGCGGCTACCGGCCATGGATCCTGGTGCTCCTGGGATGCGCCGCCCTGTTGCTGGCCGCGCTCGTCTGGCTTTTCCGCAAGTCGGTCACCGCGCGCCGCAGCACGGAGCTGCGCGTGCGTGAAAACGAGCGCAACCAAGAGGCCATCATGCGCCTGCTCGACGAACTGTCGAGCCTCGCGGACGGCGACCTCACCGTGCAGGCGACGGTCACCGAGGACATCACCGGGGCGATCGCGGACTCCATCAACTACGCCATCGAGGCGTTACGAGAGCTGGTCACGACCATCAACGACTCGGCGATTCAGCTCGACGGCGCGGCCCGGCAGACCCAGGCCGTGGCGGCGCACATGGCGAAAGCCTCGAGTGCCCAATCCAGACAGATTTCCGCCGCCTCGGAATCGATGGAGGACATGGCCGCCTCGATCGAGGAAGTGTCCGGAAATTCCGAGCGCTGCTCGGACGTCGCGCGCCATTCCGTCGACATCGCGCACAAGGGCGGCGATGCCGTGCGCCGGACCATCGACGGCATGAATGCGATCCGCGAAACCATTCAAGAAACCAGCAAGCGCATCAAGCGTCTCGGCGAGAGCTCGCAGGAGATCGGCAATATCGTCGAGCTGATCAACGATATCGCCGAGCAAACCAACATTCTGGCCTTGAACGCATCGATCCAGGCATCGATGGCCGGGGAAGCGGGACGCGGATTCGCGGTGGTGGCCGACGAGGTGCAGCGCCTGGCAGAGCGCGCGGCCAATGCCACCAAGCAGATCGAAGTGCTGGTGCGCACCATCCAGACGGACACCAACGAGGCTGTCGTCTCCATGGAGCGCAGCACGACCGACGTGGTCGGCGGCGCCCTGCTGGCCGAGAACGCCGGCGCCGCGCTCGAGGAGATCGAGCAGGTGTCGAACCAGATCGCGAGCCTGGTGCAGAACATCTCGGCCAGCGCGCGCCAGCAAGCCGCCGCGTCCGGAGACATCTCGAAGAACATGCAGGTGGTGCGCGAGATATCCACGCAGACGGCGGAAGGTTCGACCGCGACCTCCACCTCGATCGCCAAGCTGGCGGCCCTGTCGGCGCAATTGCGCAAGTCGGTGTCGGGATTCCGGCTTCCGGACTATGGTGCGGGCACGACCACCGTGGGTGCGGTGCCCCCGGTCGCGGTGGTCAAGGCGGTGAACGATCCGCGCAATTCGGGGCCGCTCAATCCGGGCCCTCCCCATCCAGGTCCCGCGACCGCCGGCCCGGTCGCGGCGGGCGGTGCTGGAAAAATGCGCAAGGCGAGTGGAGCCGGCGCCTGACGGCGCGGTGAATCGACGCTTCCGATGACCGATATCAGCTCTCAAACCTTGCATTTGGTCGCGAAAGAATTGGGTGCGACCTTGAACGAGGCGCGCGCCGCGCTCGAGGGATACGCGGAACGCCCCGATCAGCACTCGTTTCTGGAGAAATGCGCGGATCAGCTGCACCTCGCGCACGGCGTGCTGCGGCTGGTCGAGGTGTACGGCGCGGCGCTTCTCGCCGAGGAGATGGAGCACGTCACCCGCTATTTGATCGCCGGCGGCGCGAATGACCAGAAGCGCCAGGGGGACGGTCTCGATGCGTTGATGCGCGCCATGGTGCAGCTGCCCACCTACCTGGAGCGGGTGCTTTCCGGGGGACGGGATCTCGCCTTGGTGCTCCTCCCCCTGCTCAACGATTTGCGCTCGGTGCGCGGCAGCCCGTTGTTGTCGGAAGGCACGCTCCTGCTGCTCAACCTCAAGTCGGACCAGCCGGCACAGCCGCAGGAGCAGCGTCAGGAGGAGCAGTCCATCACCGTGGCGCAATGGGCGCGCAGGCTCCGGCCCCGCTACCAGGTGGGCTTGCTGGGGTACATCCGCGGCGAGCGCACCGTGCAGAACCTCGAGATCCTCGCGAAGGTGGCAGAGAAGCTCGAACAGGTCGCGACCACCCAGCCGGTGTTCCAGCTCTGGTGGGTGATCGGCGCGATTCTCGAGGCCGTGCGCGCGAACGGGCTCGAGGGCAGCGCCACGTTGAAGCGCCTGCTGGGCCAGGCCGACCGGCAAATCAAGCTGCTCTACGAATTGGGCGAAACGCAGTACGGCGAAGATCCTCCGGTGGATCTGCTCAACAACCTGCTCTACTACGTGGCGCGCGCGACCACCACCGGCGGGCGCATCGCAGCGGTGCGTGCATCGTTCAAGCTCTCCGAGCTCCTGCCGGTGGACGATTCCATCGAACAGGAGCGCGAAAGCCTGTCGGCGCCGAGCGTCAAGCTCATGCGCACGGTCGCCGCGGCCATCAAGGAGGACCTGTCCAAGGTCAAGGATGTCCTAGACATCTTCGTACGCCGCGGCGGCGGGCGTCACGACGAGCTGATGCCGCAGCTCGAGCTCCTCAAAAAGATCAGCGATACGCTGGGGGTCCTCGGCCTCGGCGAATTGCGTCAACGGGTGCAGCAGGAGGTCTCCGAGCTGTCGGACACGTTGAGCGACGGTAGAAACCCGTCCGAGGCCGCGCTGGTCAAGATGGCAGGCGTGCTCTTGTCCGTGGAGGACAGCCTCGACGACCAACTCGTCCGACTCATCCTGCCGGCGGCTCCTGCCGGCGCCGCCGCCGAGGCCGGCACCGACCACGACTCTGAATTCCGCCAGGTCAGCGAGGCCGTTCTTCGGGAGTGCATCGTCAATTTGGCGCGGGTCAAAGAGGCCGTGTCGATCGCCGTGCAGAAGCCCGCCGACGCGCCCGCATCCCAGGGTCTGGATAACGTGCCGCAGCTGCTGCGCGGCATCACGGCCGGTCTATTGATGCTCGGCAAGAGCCGGGCCGTCGAACTCATGGATGCCATCGGCGCCGAAGTGCGCAGGCTGATCGAGCCGGGTGCCGGGGTTCCCGATTCGCTGCGCCTGGAGCGTATCGCGGATGCCATCGTCAGCATCGAGTACTACATGGAGACGGTGCAGAACGGGCGCGCCGATCCGTGGTACATGCTGGACAACGCCGAGACCTGTCTGAAGGCGCTGGCCGCAGATGCCGGGCCGCGCGTGCCGAACGTGGAGCTTCCCGCGGCCGACGCCGCCAAGACAGTCAAATTGGATCCCCAGTCGACGATCGCGCTGGATGAGCTCAGGCGCACGCAGGCGGCCACCGACCCGCTGATCGCCATCGCCGCGGCGCCCCCATTCGCGGCGCCGCCCCCCGCTCCGGTCGCGGCGGAAGTGGACCCGCAGTTCCTGGAGCTGTTCATCGAGGAGGCCAAGGAAGAGATCGCGGCGATCCAGCAGACGTTCCCCCTCTGGGACCAGAATCCGATGGACCTGGAGGCGTTGGCATCCCTGCGGCGCAGCTTCCACACCCTGAAAGGCAGCGGCCGAATGGTCGGTGCCCGTTCGATCGCCGAATTCGGCTGGTCCATCGAAAATCTGTTGAATCGCCTGATCGACAAGACCCTGTCGCGCACGCCGGGCATGATGGGTCTGTTGCGCAATGCGGTCGCTGCGTTGCCCACGCTGGTCGAGCAACTCGAAAGCGGCCGGCAAACCTCCGTGGGCGTGGAAACTCTCATGTCGCGCGCCTTCGCTTACGCCGACGGCCGCGAGGCCGAGCAACTCGGGGCGGCCATCGCGCCCGAGGATCGAGCCGATTCCGGCGCTTCCGCCGTGTTGGCGGCGCCGACACCGAAATCGCCGCAAGCGGGCGCCGTGCAAGCGGGCGCGCCCAGCACTTCCGCGCCGGCGTCTTCCGCCGAAGAGGTCGGGAGCGCTACCGCGGGCGCTTCCTCGCCGCCGGCCGAAGGCGCGGGCACCGCCGGCATCGAGGCGGCTGCGCCCGCGTCGTTGCCGATGGATCCGCAGCTGCATGAGATCTACAGCAAGGAAACGTCGAGCCATCTCGCGGAAATCCGCGATTATCTGCGCAAGCGCTCCGGCCAGCCTGCGCCGCACGATCTGCCGGAGTCGGTCTACCGCGCGATACACACGCTGAGCGGAAGCTCAAAAATGGCGGAGGCCCGGCACGGCATCCGCATCGCAGAGCCGCTCAATCACTTCATGCGCAAGGTGTTCGACAGCGGACGGGGCCTGAGTGATGCCGGCCTTGCGGCGCTGGCGGATGCGGTGCGCGCCATCGAGAACGTGGTGTCCCATATCAATGAGAGCACCGCTTTCTTCACCGATCAGCCCTCGCTCCTCGCGAGGCTGCGCGCGCTCGAGGCGGAGCTCGACCTGGAACTCGCGCGCGCGGCGAACGATTCCAGCGTTTCGGCGCTCGTTCCCAAGCTGGTCGAAGTGCCGAGCGTGACGCCTGAGGTCTCCACGGGGGCCGAAGCCGAGTCCCTACGGCCGGTGGACGAGATCCCGGGCTATGCATCGGCGGCCGCCACGGCCGAGCATCCCGCGGAACCCGCAGCCGAGGAATTCGATCACGAGATCGCGAGCATCTTCAGCGAGGAGGCCACGGAGCTGATCGAAGCCGCCGAAGTATCGCTCACGGCCTGGAATCGCGATCGCAAGGACAAGGATCGGGTCGCCGAACTGCAACGCCAATTGCACACCCTGAAAGGCGGCGCGCGCATGGCGGGCATCACCGCCATGGGCGATTTGAGTCACGAGCTCGAGACGCTGGTGATCCAGATCGACGGCGGCGTCGTGACCGCGGACGATCGTGCGCTCGTTCTGTTGCAGACCAGTTTGGACGAGCTCGCCCGGATGCGCGATCTGGTGAGCGCCGGCCAGTTGCCCTCGTCCGCGCTGGCGCTGCTCGCCCAGATACGCGGCCTTGCCTCGGGGGTTCCCGCGGCGCCGCTGGATGGCGCGGCCATGGTTGCCGCGGCGCAGGGCCCAGCAGCCCCATCCGCGCCTGCGGCGCCGGTCGCTGTGCCGACGCCGGCCGCCGCCGTGCCGACCCAGGCCGCCGCGCCGCGCACGGCGCCTCCATCGACACCCGCAGTATCTCAAGCACACGATGAATCGCCGCCCTCGATCTCCGAGGACTCCGTTTCGCATCTCGAGAAATCGCAGCTCGAGACCTCCCAGCTCGAGACTTCCCAGCTCGAGACGAGCGCGAGTCCGGTGCTGCCGGGGCGGGAAAATATGCCCGCGGAGCGGGTCGAGATGGCGCGCGTCGACGCTGAGCTGCTCGACACCATGCTGAACAGCGCCGGCGAGGTGAGCATCTTCCGCGCGCGCCTCGATCAACAGGTGAACTCGATCGACTTCAACCTGGCCGAGCTCGCGCGCACGGTGACGCGCCTCAAGGAGCAGCTGCGGGGCCTGGAGATCGAGACCGAGGCGCAGGTGCTGAACCGGCATCAGGACGAGGAGGATCCGCGCCACGACGATTTCGATCCGCTCGAGCTCGATCGCTATTCCGCGCTCCAGCAGTTCTCGCGCGCTCTCGCGGAGACCTCCGGCGATGTCGCGAGCATCCAGGGACTGCTCGAGACCCTGACGCGCGAAGCGCAGAATCTCCTCACCCAGCAAGCCCGCATCATCACCGAGCTGCAGAACAGCCTGATGCGAACCCGGATGGTGCCGTTCCAGCGCCATGTCCAGCGGCTCACCCGATTGGTGCGGCAGTCGGCGAACGATACCGGCAAGCGCGCCGAACTCGTGGTTCAGGGCGCATCCGCAGAGCTCGACCGGCAAATGCTGGAGCGCATGGTGCCGCCGCTCGAGCACATGCTGCGCAATGCCGTCGTGCATGGCATCGAGACGCCGGACCGGCGTGCGGCGCTCGGCAAGCCGGATGTGGGGCGAATCTCGGTCAGCTTGACGCGTGACGGCGCCGAGATCGTGATCGTGGTCACCGACGACGGCGGCGGCATCAACGTGAAATTGATCCGCGAAAAAGCCGTCGCCCTGGGCCTCACCGACCGGCATTCGAAGCTCACCGACGAAGAGGCCATGCAGCTCATCCTGGAGCCGGGATTCAGCACCGCCGGCCGTGTCACGCAGGCGGCGGGCCGCGGCGTCGGCATGGACGTGGTGGCGACCGAGGTCAAGAAGCTCGGCGGCGGCTTGTTCATCGAATCATCGCTGGGGAAGGGCACGCGATTCACCATTCGCCTGCCGTTCACGCTCGCCATCAGCCAGGCGCTGATCGTGCGTGTTGCCGAGGAGGTTTACGCGCTGCCGCTGGCCACGGTCGAGGGCGTCGTGCGCCTGCCGCGCAACATCGTGGCGCGCCATCTCGGCAAGGATGCGACGCTGTTCGAATACGGCGGCCAGAAGTACCGCTTCCAGCAGCTCGGATCGTTCGTCGGTCTCGGACCGACGCGCCTGCCCGAAACCGACGTCTCCATGTCGGTGGTGCTGATCCGCGCGGGCGAGCATTCCACGGCGCTGGTGACCGACGAGCTGGTGGGCAGCCGCGAGATCGTGGTCAAGTCGCTCGGTCCGCAGATCTCCGGCATTCGCGGCATTGCCGGCGCGACGATCCTGGGTGACGGGCGCATCGTCATCATCCTCGACATGGGATCGCTGGTTCGCTCGGAATGGCGTGCGCGCCCGACCGATACGACCGTTCTCGAGACGCGCGATCGGCGCACGTTTGCGCTCGTGGTCGACGACTCGATCACCGTCCGCCGGGTGACGCAACGGCTGCTGGAGCGGAACGGCATGCGCGTGCTGACGGCCAAGGACGGCGTGGACGCCGTCTCGCTGCTCCAGGAAAACCTGCCGGACATCATCCTGCTCGACATCGAAATGCCGCGCATGGACGGGTACGAGGTTGCGGCGCACGTGCGCAGCGATCCACGCCTGAAGCACATACCGATCGTGATGATCACCTCCAGGGTGAGCGAGAAGCACCGGGCGCGCGCCATCGAGCTCGGTGTCGACGATTATCTCGGCAAGCCCTACCAGGAGAATCAGCTGCTCGATGCCATCGAGCCGCTGGTCAATCGCCGCCGCGCCGTCGCGCGCTGAAGGCTGCATGTCCGACCTGCGAGATGAGCTCTATAGTCTCCTGGTGCCGCTGGCGGGCGAGCGCCTGATCGTCCCGCGTGCCTGCGTCGCCGAAGTCATCGGCTATCAGGCGCCGGCGGAAATGACCAACGCTCCCCCCTGGTACGCCGGTCTCGTGACCTGGGGCGAGCGCACGGTTCCGGTGGTCTCATTCGAGGGCGCCTTCGGCCAGGCGCTGCCGAGCGTGTCGAGCCGTACGCGAATCGTAATATTTCACGCGCCCGGCGGTCTGTTGCCCGGCGGGTACTTCGGCATGCTCACTCAGGGATTCCCGCAACTCGTGCGCGTCAACGCCGATGTGATCCGCCCCGACCCGTCTCGCAGCTTTCCCGAGCGGGCGCCGGTCATCTGCCAAGTGCGCATGGTCAACGAGACGCCGCTCATTCCGGACCTCGCACGGCTCGAACAGATGATTGCCGAGGAAACTTCGGTGATGAACTGACCAATCGCCGATGAACTCAGCAATCAATGATGACCCTGAGCAATCAATGATGATCCGAGCGCAACTGGCGGATTGTATTGCGCGGAATGCGGGCGTAGATTGAACCCATGTTGCAATCGCATGACCGTAGGTCGAGGCGCTTCGCTTAGCGAGTTGCAGGGACGCTGCGGGCGCTGTCCCTGACCACCAGAACTCGATCCAGCCGGGCGGCTGGATATTTTGAGCGATCGCCGTCGCAAGGAGTGATCCGAGATGAGCTGCGGGGAGTGCCGCGGTGGTTGAGCTGGGGGATAGTTTTTCCTCAGACGGATTCATGCCACACGGCATGTGCTACCTCTGGCGGCCCGGCGTACTCACGCTTCATGTGGTCTCCGATGCGCTGATCACGCTTGCGTATTTCTCGATTCCCTTCACATTGATCTATTTCGTGCGCAAGCGCCGCGACCTTCGCTTCGGATGGGTGTTCGTCAGTTTCGCGACATTCATCATCGCCTGCGGCGCTTCGCACTTCATGGAAATTTGGACCATCTGGCATCCGACGTACTGGCTGTCCGGAGGGGTAAAAGCGGTCACCGCCCTGGCCTCGGTGCCGACCGCGATTCTGCTCGTCAAAATGGTGCCGGCTGCGCTGCGCATGCCGAGTCCCGCGGCCCTGGCCGCCACCAATGCCGAGCTGGCGCGCCAAATGGCCGAGCGCCGCGGAGCCGAGGCGCAGGTCATCAAGCTGAATGAGCGGCTCGAGGCGCGCATCTCCGAACGCACGGCGGAACTGCGCGCCGCAAACGAAGTTCTCAGCACCGAAATGCGGGTGCGAAAACAGGGTGACGAGCTGCTCACGCTGACCTTGGCCAGCATCCAGGACGGAGTGATCGTGACCGATTCGAGCGGCGAGATCACCTTCATCAATGACGCCGCCGCGAGCCTCATCGGTTGCGAAGCCGCCGAGGCACTGCGCGCGCCGGTTTCCTCGGTGCTCAGAATCGTGCACGCATCGACCCGCGCCGCCAGCGGCCTCCGTGTTTTCGCCTCGGGGGACTCCGTGCCGGAAGGCGACCTCAGGCTGATCGATCGCGGCGGCCGCGAGATCTCCATCGATCTGCGCAGCGTGCCGCTGCAGAGCGAGCCGGCGAGCATGCGCGGGTTGGTGTACACCCTGAGGGACCGCACGGAGCGCGAGCGCGCCGACGAAGCTCAGCAGCGAATGGCCGCCTTGGTCGAGTCGGCGGACGATGCGATCATCATCAAGGATCTCGATGGCGTGATTCGAAGCTGGAACACGGGGGCGCAGCGGCTGTTGCAATACCGCGCGGACGAAATCGTCGGACAGCCGATCACGCAGCTGCTTCCGGATGATCGCAAGGACGAAGAATCGACCATCCTCCGCACGATCCGCGGCGGTCAGCCGGTGGCACATTACGAAACGATCAGGCGTCGCAAGGACGGCTCGCTCGTGGATGTATCGCTGACGATTTCACCGGTTCGCGACCGGACTGGCGCCATCATCGGCGCATCCAAGATCATGCGCGACATCACCGAGCGCAAGCAATACGTCGAGCAGCTGCGCCATCTCAATGCCGAGCTGGAAGAACGCATTCGCGCACGCAATGCCGAATTAAGAGAGCGCGACGCGCTGCTGCAGGAAATACACCATCGGGTGAAGAACAACCTGCAGGTGATCTCGAGTCTGATCAACATGCAAGTGCGGACCCTCCGCGAAAACTCGACACGGGTGGCGCTGCAGCAGTGCCGATCCCGCGTGGAAACCATGGCGCAAATTCACGAAATGCTGTACCAGTCGAAGGACTATGCGAACGTGCCGTTCGGCAAGTACACCAAGGAGCTCGCCACCCGTGTGTTGAGCGCCTCCGGCCTCTCACCCGACCAGGTGACCATCCATTACGAGATGCAGGACCTGTCACTGGCCGTCGACAAGGCCATCCCCTGCGCGCTCATCCTGAACGAGCTGATCTCGAATGCGCTCAAGCATGCCTTTCCCAAAGGAGCGGGTGCCATCCGCATCGAGCTGCGGCAGCTGCCTGCAGGGCCCATCCTTCTGTGCGTCAGCGACGACGGCGTCGGAATTCCAGCCGGCTTCGATCCGGGCAAGTCCACCTCGTTGGGAATGCAGCTGGTCCTGACCCTTGCGGAGCAACTCGACGGGCGCCTGGAAATCGAGCGCGGGCCCGGCGGGACGTTCCGCCTCACCTTCCCGTCCGGAGAATCAATCAATGAGCACCCGCGCACCACCTAAGGTCCTGATCGTCGAGGACGAAAGGGTCGTTGCACGTGATCTGCAAGGATCGTTGATCGACATGGGGTACGACGCCTTTGCCATTGCCGCGTCGGCGGAGGAGGCACTCGCTTGTGCCGCGGCAAAGTGTCCCGATGTCGTGCTGATGGACATCAGGATCAAAGGGCCGAGCGATGGCGTCCAAGCCGCCGACATCCTCAGGAAGCGGTTCCCGATGAGCATCATCTATCTCACGGCGCATTCCGATGCGGCCACGGTCGATCGGGCGAAGCGAACGGAACCCCACGGTTATCTCATCAAGCCCGTCAAGCTCGCGGAGCTCGGCAGCATGCTCGAAATCGTGCTGCATCGGCGGCAG
>Ga0182012_10003379_pt1 | contig 17030 bp, 14 predicted proteins | sample 612S2SmetaG_FD_120486 | JGI IMG/M metagenome (GOLD analysis project Ga0182012, IMG submission 120486) | Permafrost microbial communities from Stordalen Mire, Sweden - 612S2S metaG | ecosystem: Environmental > Terrestrial > Soil > Wetlands > Permafrost | place: Sweden: Stordalen | collected...
ATGGCTTTGCGGCGATCGCCGAAGCCGGGAGCTTTGACGGCAGCCACGTTGAGCGTGCCGCGCAGCTTGTTGACCACGAGGGTCGCGAGCGCTTCGCCTTCGACGTCTTCAGCAATGATCAGGAGGGGCTTGCCGCCGCGAGCAACCTGCTCGAGGAGGGGCAGCAGATCCTTCATGGCGCTGATCTTCTTTTCGTAGATCAGGATGTAGGGATCGTCGAGGGCCACTTCAAGGCGCTCCGCGTCGGTGACGAAGTAGGGGCTCAGGTAGCCGCGGTCGAACTGCATGCCATCCACCGTCTCGAGGCCAGTGTGCATGGTCTTGGACTCTTCGATGGTGATAACGCCGTCCTTGCCCACAACCTTGACGGCATGAGCGATGATGTCGCCGATCTCCTGATCGCCGTTGGCGGAGATGGCGCCGACCTGGGCAACCGTGTCTTCGCTTACGGGCATGGAGAGCTTGCCGAGAGCGCCGCCCTCGGTCCACTTGCCGTCCTTGTCGCGGGTGCCGATGATGGTGGTGACGGCCTTGTCGATGCCGCGCTTGAGGGCTGTGGGGTTGGCGCCGGCTGCAACTGTCTTGACGCCTTCCTTGAAGATGGACTGGGCCAGCACGGTGGCGGTCGTGGTGCCGTCGCCGGCTACGTCGGAGGTCTTGGAGGCGACTTCGCGAACGAGCTGCGCGCCGACGTTTTCGACCGGGTCCTTGAGGTCGATCTCTTTGGCCACCGTCACGCCGTCCTTGGTGATGGTGGGCGAGCCAAACTTCTTTTCAATTACGACGTTGCGGCCCTTGGGGCCGAGCGTCGCCTTGACGGCGTCCGCGAGGACGTTAACGCCGCGCAGAATCGCCTGACGGGAATCTTCACCGTGCAGAATTTGCTTTGCCATTGGTAGTTCTCTCCTTAATTCAGGGTTCAGGGGTCAGGGATCAGGGATCGGTTCCGCCGATTGTTCGACCCAGCTGCTATTTTCGTTGCATACCGTTTGGGGCCGGAACTATCAGAATCCATCAGAGGTTTGTCGCGAAAAATGTCTCGACTGACCCCTGATCCCTGATCCCTGACCCCTGGAAACTACTTCTTAATGATTCCGAGCACTTCTTCTTCGCGCATGATGAGGAACTCTTCACCGTCGATCTTGATCTCGGTGCCGGAGTACTTGCCGAAGAGGATCTTGTCGCCCGCCTTGACGTCGAGGGGGAAGGTTTCGCCCTTGTCGTTGGACTTGCCCTTGCCGACGGCGATCACTTCGCCCTCCTGGGGCTTCTCTTTGGCGCTGTCGGGGATAATGATGCCGCCGCGGACGGTTTCGCCCTCTTCCAGGCGGCGAACCAGGATGCGGTCATGGAGCGGTGTAAAGGTGGTTGTTACCGATGATGTTGCCATTGCTTCGCTTCTCCTTCACAGGCGGACAGGGTTGAGCCCGGACCGCGAGTCTTCTTGGTGTTTTGGAAAAAAGCTTTGGAATCAGCCGAGTACGGCTCCGTACGTCAGAGCGTTGGCCAGTCTGAAGCAGTTGATCCGGCTGGTTGCTAGCACTCGTGCCTTCCAATTGCTAACAATAGGGAAATGGAGCGAGGGTTGTCAAGTGGGTTGTATGTAAAATCTTAGTCAATTACACTCATATAGGTTGACGTGAAGCTCATCGCCACCGGTACCTCCGGTCTCCGGACCGGGGTCCCTGCGGACAGGTCTTGGTCCGTGGGGTGGAAGACCGGCTGTACCGCGGACGCCCACGTCCGCATTTTCGCGGGAGCCACGGGTGAAGCGGAGTGGGACCCGTGGAACCGTCCGCAAAAACGCACAACCACGATAAGGCGCAAAAATAAATTCACCGCGGTTTGCCGATAATTAAGTTCGAATGGCGCACAATGTTCTATGGAAGCGGAAGTGAAGGGGCCGAATTCGGGATAAAAAGAGCCCACCCCCCCTACCCCCCCCCACCTCTTTTCGCTATATGATTGAAAATACAATGGTTAGGTGGTAAAATGCCGTCGCAGACCCTACAAAACCCTACAAAACCCTACAAATATCGTCGGTAAAACAGCCGCCCACGCCGCTCAACTCACATCTGCCGCTCGAAGGAGTCTCTTCATAGAGAGGTTCAAACCGGATACAATGAAGGCCATGCTACGCCGCTCAATCTTTCGTTTCTTCGTATTCGTCGCCGGGTTCGGCCTGGTTGTCAGTTCGCTTGTTGCAAGCGGCCAGAACGACACCGCCAAGCGCGGCCGCAAGTACAAGGTTCCGCCACCGACCGCGCGTGTCGAGGTGACGATCCTCCGCGATTTCAACGGCAAGCCGATTGAGAATGCCGCGGTGGTCTTTCATCCCATGGCGGGTGACAAGGACGAGGGCAACATGGAGCTGAAGACGAACGAAGACGGCAAGGCTGTCATCGACGTGCTTCCCCTCGGGGACACGGTCCGGCTGCAGGTGATTGCGCGGGGATATCAGACTTATGGCGAGGATTACAAGATCGACAGGCCCTCACTGGCTATTGAGGTGAAGATGAAGCGGCCAGGCGCGCAGTACTCCATCTATGAGGCTCACGACGGATCGCCGGTTGGCGGCGGAAAGACTCCCGATGCACCGCCCGCGAAGGGTGCGGCTCCGCCGGCTGCACCGCCTGCTCAGCCACAACACAACTAGTTCCAGCCACCTAAAGGCTGATGATGCCAACTCTACCTCTCAGCGGCAAATCGGCATTGGTCACCGGCGGAGCGCGGCGCATTGGCCGGGCGATTGCGCTGGCTCTCGCTGAGGCTGGCGCGGATGTGGCGATTACTTACAAGACATCGGTAAATGAAAGCGCGCAGACTGTGCAAGACATTGAAGCGCTTGGCCGCCGCGCGCTAGCGGTAGAGTGCGATGTGCGATCGGAAGGCTCGGTGCGCAAGGTGATCGGCGCGACGGCGGGGCAGTTTGGACGGCTGGATATCGTGGTCAACAACGCAGCCATCTTCGAGTCGGCTCCGCTGGAACAGATCAGCGTGGAGCAGTGGGATGCGGTCTTCGAGACCAACACGCGAGGGCCGTTTCTGGTGGCGCGCGAGGCTTTGCCGCATCTGCGCGCGGTTTCCGGGAGGATTGTGAATATCGGCTCGCTGGGGGGCATTCATGCGTGGGCTGACCATGCTCACTACTGCAGCTCAAAGGCTGCGCTGCACATGCTGACGCAGGCCATGGCCAAGGCCTTTGCGCCCCAGGTGAGCGTCAACTGCGTGGCGCCGGGATGGATTGAGATGACGGATGCGGAGAGCGAAAGCGGCGCGCGCTTTGCGGCGAAGACGCCGATGCGGAGAAATGGAACAGCGGAGGATGTGGCGCAGGCAGTCTTGTTCTTCGCTGCCGGTCCGCACTTTGTTACCGGGCAGATTATGACTGTGGATGGTGGGTTGGGACTGTCATAGCCCAAGAACGAGCGGCGCACTCAGCAACTGGCGCGGCGGGGAATGGTGCGAGAATCAATGGCTGGCAAGGGCTGAAATCATGGAGGCGAAGATCTTCCAGCCGTCGGAGGAGCCGAGGAGCTTCTCGCTGGAACGGTCGGGGTGGGGCATCATGCCGAGCACGTTGCGCCCCGCATTGAGGATGCCTGCGATGTTGCTCAACGAGCCGTTTGGATTTGCTTCCTGCGTGATTTCTCCAGCGGGGGTGGCATAGCGGAAGGCGATGCGGTCTTCGTTCTCTAACTGGTGCAGTTCCTCGGGCGTGCAGAAGTAATTGCCTTCCATGTGGCCGATGGGAATCTGGAGAACCTGACCCATTACAAGCTGGTTTGTGAAGGGGCTGTCGGTGGTTTCGACGCGCAGATGGACCTGCTTGCAGATGTACTTGAGTCCCGCGTTGCGCATGAGCGCGCCGGGCAGCAAGCCGGCCTCTGTGAGGATCTGGAAGCCGTTGCAGATGCCGAGCACAAGGCCGCCGCCGGCTGCAAATCGCTGGACCGCCTGCATCACTGGGGAGAAGCGTGCGATTGCGCCGGTGCGCAGGTAATCGCCGTAGGCAAAGCCGCCTGGAACGAGCACCGCATCCACGCCGGCCAGATCTTCCGAGTCATGCCAGAGGAAGGTGACCGGTTGGTGAGCCACTTCGTCAATGACGTTGTAAGTGTCCTGGTCGCAGTTGGAACCCGGAAAGACAAGCACACCGAATTTCATGGTTCTAGGGTACCAGCTTCAAGAGGTGGAAAAAGTCACTTTCTTGTCACGGGTAACTGGTGTCTACCGGGCATTGGGGTCTTCGCCGAACGGGTTACTCAGCTTAAGCTTGCACCTCGTCGCGCATGCGGAGGTGGGATTCGCGGGCGAACCGGTGCTGGAGGGCACGGCTGATGGGCAAGCCGAGGCATGCCAGCAAATGGCGGGGTCGCGAGATGGCCTCCAGCAGGTAGTGCACATCGCCGGTGGTTGCGTCGATTTCCAGCAGAAAGCGCTCGGCGCCCTGCTCGACATGCATCGGCGTTGTGGCGTAAAGAAGGCCAAACCGACTAGCGGTGTCGACGGTTTCCATAATGCGGCTCAGGTTCAACGTCCAGAGTCCCAAAGTATGCGCTTCCATGGCGATGATCTGGCCAGGCTCGATGGGCGCTCCGGGATTGGCCACGCGCGCCCATCCCAGGTCGAACATTGCCCAACGCCGGAAACCTTGCCGGGCTGCCGCGAACGCAGCCTCACCATGGCCAATGCGCGAGTGCGAACGATCGTGAACGAAGCCGAGGGGAAGGCGCGCGCTTCGGTCGAGCCCGTTTCCAAGCGAAAGTCCCGCAGGCGAATTTGAGGGCAATCTGCCGGCGGCCACGACGTTTCTGTCGATGCGGGCGTGGGTGGCTCGAATCAGGCTGAACATAGACTCAGTCTGCCAGCTCGAACGTAAAGCCCTTGCCGTCGTCTGGAACTGAGACAGTGACGCGGTGGTGTTCGGCATCGTAAGAGGTTTTGATCACCTTTCCGCTTGGAGTGATTGCCGACGAGCCGGGTTGGGACTGGCCGTATACCTCGATGGAAAGCTCACTCCACCACGGGGCAAAGCTACCCTGGCGTGGCGCAACCTTTACAACAAGGCCGTGAGCGGAGCGAGCGCAGGTGAAGGTCTCGCGCAGGAAATCACCCTTCTGGTAGGCGTAGCTGACGCCGTCGTCGAGATAGAGGCTCCCGGTGCATGCCTGACCCGGCTCGGTGGGCGGGTAGACGCGCAAAGTCAGCGGGCCATTCGGTTTTTCTTCCGTGCTCTGGACGAGGGGCTGCTCGGGGATGATGGCGCCGGCGCGCGCAAAGACCGGCAGAGTGTCCACGGAATTGTGAATCAGGACCAACTGGTCAGAGACGGCGGCATTCTCGACGGCTTGCATTCCGGTGGCGCCTTTGACGCGCGCGCCGGTCCAGTAGTCGTACCAGCCCGCCGGCGGCAGCGTGATTGTGTAGTTGTCCAGCTCGTCGGGGTAGGGGCTCTGCGCGATGAGCAGATCGGGGCCGAGCAGGAAGGCATTGTTGCCGGGGCTCAGGTCGAGGGGTGCGCCGTACGCGTCGGCCGTGGCGGCAGGGAACTCGAGGAAGAGCGGGCGCATGATGGGCAGGCCGGTGCGGCTCATCTCCTCCGCTGTCGAATAGATGTAGGGCATGAGGCGGTATCGTTCTTCGAGGTATCGGCGGCGCAGGTCAATATCCTTTTGCGTGCCGTTCTCCCACGGCTCCTGCGGCGCGGTGCCGCTTGCGGTGTGGTCGCGATCGATAGGCTGGAACGCGGCAGCCTCAAGCCAGCGGGTCAGCAGCTCGGGCTGCGGCGAGCCGGCAAAGCCGCCCACGTCCGCGCCACTCATAGCGAAACCGCTCAGGCCGAGATTGATCAGTTGCGGAGTGGTCTGGCGCAGATGGTTCCAGGTGCTGGAGTTGTCGCCGGTCCACGTAGCCGCGTAGCGCTGCCCGCCGGCATAGGAGGCGCGGGTCATTACGAATGGGCGCGTGCCGGGCGAGAGCTTGCGTAGGCCTTCGTAGGTTCCGCGGCTGTTCTGCATGCCGAAGATGTTGTGAATCTCAAGGTGGCTGGCCACGCGCGGTTTGAAGCCAGGCTCGTCGATGCGGTGTTGAATATCGTCGGGCATGGTCTTCGAGGCGACGTCGAAGATGGCCGGCTCGTTCATGTCATTCCAGAATCCAGCGATGCCCTTGCCGACAAAATCGGCGTAAAGGGTGCCCCACCAGTTGCGCGAGGCCTGCTGTGTAAAGTCGGGGAAGACGGCCTTGCCGGGCCAGACTACGCCGACATAGGTCGAGCCGTCGGGATTCTTGACGAAGTGGTTGCCGGCCACGCCTTCATCGTAGGGCTTGTAGCCAATGTTCGGCTGGTCGGCGATGTGGAGGTCGGTAATGACGACCGTGTGCAGGTGTTCCGCTTTGAGGTCCTGAATCATTTGGTCGAAGTGCGGAAATCGCTCCGGGTCAACGGTAAAGGGACGATTCTTCAACTGAAAGTCGATGTCGAGCCAGATTACGTCGGAGGGGATGCGTTCGCTGCGCAGTTTGGAGGCGATGCGGCGGACTTCGGCCTCGGGGTAATAGCTGTAGCGCGACTGCTGGTAGCCAAGCGACCAAAGCGGGGGCAGCGGGGTGGCGCCGACGAGCCACGCCCACGCCTTGACGACAGATTTTGGCTCCGGGCCGTAGAGGATGTAGAGGTCGAGCGGGCCGCCCTCCGAGCCGAAGGAGTAGGCGTCGCGGTACTGCTTATTGAAGTCGAAGCTGGCGCGCCAGGTGTTGTCGAGGAATATTCCCGCCGAGACGCCCTTGCGGTAAGTGATAAAGAAGGGAATCGACTTGTAGATGGGGTCGGTGGACTCCTGCCAGCCGAATGCGTCGGAATTCCAGTCGACAAAGGCTTCGTTGCGGCGGTCGAGGGGGCCGGGCTTGTCGCCGAGGCCGAAGTAGTGCTCGTCGGCGGGCGATTTGAAGGTTGCGCGAAAGGCCGCGCCGTGGTATTCGATCGGGTTGCCGGGAAGTTCCTCGGCGAGGACGTGGCCGCTGAGATCGGTGACGGTCAATTGCAGCGGGTCCTTTTGAATGGAGACACGCAGCTTGGCGGTGGTGAAGCCGACTGCGGTTGCGCTGGCTTCGGGCGTGACAGCGACCGAGGCGGTGCGGGATGCGGGCAGCACGGCCCAGGAGGCGTCCTCGGGCAGATTGCCGGTCGGGCCCACGCGGACACGGAGCACGTCGTCGCGAAGCGCGGTGATGCGCATGACGGCCGCGCCGGAGCGGATTTCAATGCCATTTTCGATTGGCTGGGAAGCAGTGACCCTGTCGAGCTGGACGAAGTCTGGGCCTTGCTGGGCCTGGGCAGTGTTGTTCGTCGGGGGTGCTGCGGCTAAGAACAGCAATCCAAATACAACAAAGAAAAGACGTACTACCTTGAGCACTTAGCACCTCATGGGAGCCAAACTGTAGGTCTTCTAGGAGGATAAACCCGGGAGCTTGCGGAAGGCGTCAAGCCATCAGGACAACCGTATTTAATCGCTTGAAGAGTGCGGCTGTGGACACCCGCGGTACAGCCGGTCTGGAGACCGGCGCTACCCCGGGGCGCGAGCATATAGATTGGGTAAATGCAGCAGGCGCAAGCCAATTGGAAGCGGGAACTGGGCGCGATGGTGACGCTGGCGGTTCCGGTGGTGTTGAGCGAACTGGGCTGGATGGCCCAGGGCGTGGTGGACACCATTATGGTGGGCAAACTGGGGCCGGCGGCCATTGGCGCGGTGGCGGTGGGCAACGCTGTCTGCTATACGCCGTCGCTGTTCGGAATTGGGCTGCTGCTTGGTCTGGATACGCTGGTGGCGCAGGCCTTCGGGCGCAAGGATTTTGACGAATGCCATCGCTGGCTGGCGCAGGGACTGTACCTGGCCTGCGCGATCACGCCGCCACTGATGCTGCTGATGGGTCTGGCGAGTTTCGGCTTTGCACGGTTCGGGATTACGCCGGAGGTGGCGGGGCCGGCCGGAAGCTATATGCGCATTCTGCTGTGGGGAACGCTGCCGCTGCTGGTTTATGGAGGGACGCGGCGCTACCTGCAGGGTGTGGGCTCGGTGCGTGTCATTACGGTGACGTATATCGGAGCCAACCTGATCAACTGGTTTTTGAACTGGGTGCTTATTTACGGCAAGTTTGGCATGCCGGCACTGGGCGTGAATGGATCGGCGCTTTCGACGTTGGTCGCGCGCGTGTTTATGGCTGCCGCGCTGCTGGGTTTTGCGTGGCGCCATGAGCGAAAGCGCGGCCATCCGCTGTTCAGACACTGGGCTGGTCCGAGCCTGGTGCGCTTGGGGGAATTGGTCAAACTGGGCGCGCCGGCTGCGGGGCAGATTCTGCTTGAGGTGGGCGCATGGAACCTGGCCACCCTGATGGCCGGACGGCTGACGCCGGTGGCGCTGGCGACGCACCAGATTGCCCTTAATTACGCGGCAATCACCTACATGGTGCCTCTGGGGGTTTCAGCGGCGGCCGCTGTGAGCGTGGGCCATGCAGTGGGCGCGGGAGACCGGGAGCGGGCGCGGCGAGCCGGCTGGATGGCGCTGGCATTGGGCACTGGATTCATGCTGCTGGCCGCGGTGGTGTTTCTGGTGGCGCCGAGGCCGCTGATTGCCCTTTACACGACCGATCCGCAAGTGATGGCTGTGGGGCCGAGCCTGCTGTGGGTGGCGGCCGCGTTTCAGATTTTCGATGGGATCCAGACTGTATCGACGGGGGCGCTGCGTGGGTTGGGCGAGACGCGGGTGCCGATGCTGGCCAACCTGGTGGGGTATTGGGTGCTGGGGCTGCCTCTGGGCCTTATTCTCTGCTTCGTACTCAAATGGGGTATTTATGGGTTGTGGATCGGGCTGACCCTGGCGCTGGTTATCATTGCTTCTTCGCTGCTGCTGCGCTGGCACCGGGATTCTACGCGACTGGTGCTTGAGGGTTGATACCACGGGAGTTAATCCAGACGGGCATGGTTTCACCCGCAGGTGCAACTTCTGATTCAGCGGAAATGGCGCAATAGGGGTAACAACCGTGGTCCCCATACTGGGACGATGCTCGTTCAAAGTGACTATAATCACATGCGGGACGGAAAGACTCAGGCAGGATCAGGTCTTTCCAGAAATTACCGGAAGGGAATCCCGACCGATGGCAACTGGGAACCTTACCCTGGGACAAGAACAGGGAGCAGTGACAGCGCGCGAGCGCGTCATTAACGACTTCAGCATCAACGTAGCAACGGTGAACGGGTCCGGCTCGCAATCCGCCAATAGCGTGTTGTTGAAAAGCATCTTCGGCATGGGGGTTCCAGTCAGCGGAAAAAACCTCTTCCCGTCGAACATAGCCGGTCTTCCCACCTGGTACACGATCCGCGCGAGCAAGGACGGATATGTGGCGCGCAAACGCGACGCCGAGGTCCTGGTGGCGCTGAATCCCGACACCGCAAAACAGGATACGCTGGCGCTGCCGACCGGCGGCGTGGCCATTTACGAAGAAAAGCTGAACCTCAAGCAGTATCGCGACGATGTGGTCTTCTACCCGGTGCCGCTCGACAGCATCACGGCGGCCATTTGTCCTGAGGCCAAGCTACGCAAGCTGGTTCGCAACATGGTTTATGTGGGCGCTGTGGCGCACCTGCTTGAGATCGACCTGAGCGTCGTCGAAGGTGGGCTGCGCAAGCAGTTTGCCAAGAAGGTGAAGGTCTTCGAGCTGAACTTCGGCGCGGTGAAGGCCGGGTTTGACTATGCAGCGGAGAAATTGACCAAGGTTGATCCGTATGCGATTGAGCGGATGGATCAGACAAAGGGCAAGATCATCATCGACGGGAACGCGGCGTGCGGTATGGGCGCGGTGTTTGCCGGCGTCACGGTGGTTGCCTGGTATCCCATCACTCCCTCGACATCAGTGGTGGAAGCCACGACGGACCTGCTGAAGAAGCTGCGTGTAACGCCGGAAGGGAAGGCGACCTACTCGGTGGTGCAGGCTGAGGACGAACTGGCGGCGATCGGCATGGTGCTGGGCGCGGGCTGGGCGGGCGCGCGGTCGATGACTGCGACCTCGGGCCCCGGTATCTCGCTGATGGCGGAGTTTTCCGGTCTAGGCTACTACGCGGAGATTCCGGGCGTGATCTTCGACGTGCAGCGGACCGGGCCCTCGACGGGCATGCCGACGCGCACTTCGCAGGCCGACTTGCTTTCTGTGGCGTTCCTTTCGCACGGAGACACCAAGCATGTCGTGCTGCTGCCGGGAAATATGAGGGAGTGCTTCGAGCTGGGATATGCGGCCTTCGATCTGGCTGAGCGGCTGCAAACGCCGGTGTTTGTGCTTTCGGATCTCGATCTGGGAATGAACAACTGGATGTCGGATCCGTTCGACTATCCGACGACTCCGCAGGACCGCGGCAAGGTGCTGACCAAGGACGATCTGGACCGGCTGGGTGGATTCGCCCGGTATCGCGACGTGGATGGCGACGCGATTGGCTGGCGCACATTGCCGGGGACGGATCATCCGAAGGCTGCTTATTTCACGCGCGGCTCGGGACACAACGATGCGGCGGGATACACCGAGAGGCCGGACGAGTATGTTGAGGTCATGGATCGGCTGGCACGCAAGTTTGAGAATGCGCGCAAGCTGGTTCCAGGCCCCGTCACCGTAAAGGATGGGAGCTCGAAGATCGGATTCCTGGCTTACGGCAGCACGGACTTCGCGTTGCGGGAGAGCCTGGACCAGATCAAGAAGGAACACGGCCAGGATGTGGACTACATGCGCATCCGGGCTTATCCGTTTGCGCACGCTATTCACGACTTTGTGGCCGCGCACGAGCGCGTTTACATTGTGGAGCAGGACCGCGACGCTCAATTGGCGAGCCTGCTGAAGCTGGACTTGCCCGCCGACCAGGTGACCAAGCTGCGCAGCATTCTGCACTACAACGGATTGCCGCTGGACGCCCAAACCATCACTGAAGAGTTTGCGACCAAGGAGGGCTTCTAAATGGCTACCGCAACAGCACCAGGCCCCAAAGTTAACCATATTGGCCTTCCGGTTATCGAATACCGCGGCGGCAAGACCACGCTCTGCGCCGGCTGCGGCCACAATGCAATTTCAGAGCGCATTATCGACGCAATGTGGGAGATGGGCGTGGAGCCGGAACGGATGATGAAGATGAGCGGCATCGGCTGCTCGTCGAAGAGCCCGGCCTACTTCATGAGCCGCTCGCACAGTTTTAACAGTGTGCATGGGCGCATGCCCTCGGTTTCGACTGGCGCAATTCTCGCACAGCACAACATGAAGATGCTGGGCGTCTCCGGCGACGGCGACACGGCTTCGATCGGCATGGGCCAGTTCGTGCACTTGTTGCGCAGGAATCTTCCGATGATTTACATCATCGAGGATAACGGTGTTTACGGGTTGACGAAGGGCCAGTTCTCGGCGACGGCGGATATTGGCTCCAAGCTGAAGACCGGCGTGGTCAACGATCTGTCGGCCATCGACACCTGCGCGCTGGCCATCCAGTTGGGCGCGACGTTTGTGGGCCGGTCGTTTTCCGGCGACAAGAGACAGTTGCTCTCAATGCTCAAGGCGGCGATTGCGCACAAGGGCACGGTGATGCTCGATGTGATCAGTCCCTGTGTGACCTTCAACGATCACGAAGGATCGACCAAGAGCTACAAGTTCATGCAGGAAAACGACGAGCCGATCAACGAGATTGGCTTTGTGGCCAGCTTCGATGAGATCGAAGTGGATTACAACTCCGGCGAAGTTTACGAAGTGGAGATGCACGACGGTTCCAACCTGCGCCTGCGCAAGCTGCACGAGGACTACGACCCCACGGACAAGGCCAATGCGGTGCGCACGCTGATGGAATCGGCCAGCAACGACGAGATACTTACCGGCGTGTTCTACATCGACACCCAGAAACCGACGTTCATCGATTTGCTTAACGTGGTGGATGAGCCGCTGGCCACGCTGCCGGAATCCGTAACCAAGCCGCCGAAAGCGGCGCTGGATTCGCTGATGCACAGCCTGCAGTAAGTCCCAATTCGATCCAACAAGAATCCTCCTTTGAGCTTTGCGCGCAGAGGAGGATTTTTCTTTGGGTTGTGCGGGTCTTCCCAACTCCCGCGTGCGTTCGTTATTGTAGAAGGCGTTGCGCCGCAGTGCTCATCTGCAAGCGCAACAGGAGACGCATGTGACCGGAGCAGGGAAGTCGACCTTCAAGCGGTGGGATGATATCGAAGTTGAACAGTTGAGTTCGCTCATCGGACGGCAGTTTGTCGTTGGCGCCAATGTGATGCTGGCGCGGGTGCTGCTGAAGAAGGGCGCGCATGTGCCCTTGCACAGCCACCATAACGAGCAGATCACATACATTCTTGAAGGAGCGCTCAGGTTTCTGATCGAGGGGAAAGAGATGACCGTGCATGGCGGCGAAGTGCTCTGCATTCCTCCGCATGTGCCGCATGAGGCGTTTGCTCTTGAAGACACGGTAGATCTGGACATCTTCAATCCGCCGAGGCAGGACTGGATCGACCGCGACGATGCGTATCTCCGCGCGGAAGGCAGATGAGAAAACGCCGCAGAGACGGCTGCATACGAGGGAACCGTTGGATCTTGGATTAAAGGGTCGCAGTGTGATTGTGGCCGCGTCAAGCGAGGGAATCGCACGCGCGGCCGCGATGAAGTTTGCCGAAGAGGGCGCGCGCGTGGCCATGTGTTCACGCGATGCGAGGAAGCTGAACGCCGCGGCAGACGAGATTCGCAGCCGCTACTCCGCCGTGGTGATAGCGGAGCCGCTTGACGTGACCGACGCCGCCGCGGTGAAGGAGTTTGTCGCGCATGTGGCGCATGAGTTCAATGGCCTGGATGTGTGTGTGACCAACGCGGGCGGGCCGCCTCCGCGCATGTTTCTTTCGACCACCACCGAGGAGTGGCATCGTGCTGTCGAGCTGAACTTCATGAGCGTGGTTTACTTTGCCCGCGCCGTATTGCCGCACATGCAGCGGAAGCGCTGGGGAAGGCTGGTGACGCTCACTTCGGTCTCCGTGCGCCAGCCTGTCCCGGAGCTGATTTACTCGAACGCGGTTCGGAGCGGCGTGCTGGGCCTGGTCAAGAGCCTGTCGAACGAGTTTGGAAGAGACGGAATTACTGTCAACAATGTTGCGCCGGGGTATACCGCTACGGAACGGTTGAAGGAACTCGCACGCGTGCGAGCCGCGGAGGCTGGCCTGCCGGAGGCAGACTGTCTGGCTGGATTGGGAGAGCAGACCGCGTTGCGGCGCGTGGGCCTGGCGGAAGAAGTTGCCGACGCCATTGTGTGGCTAGCTTCCGCGCGCGCTTCCTACATCACGGGGCAAACGCTCCTGGTGGATGGGGGCCTGTCCAAGGGAATCTGATTCCGGGTATGCGCACAGAAGGCATTCAGGAAAACACAGACGCAGAGCAGCGAAAGGGAGCATCCAGAGAACGGAATAACACGAAATGAGTATCCCCAAGGGCATTTGCTGCATGTAAACTCATCGCTGGAGTTGTTCGTCTACTTCCGTTAGAGGCCAGCGAACAGCCATTGGGAGTCTGAAACTACGGTAATTCAATGGGAGATTACTGTGGTGACGATTCAATGTATGTTGCGGGTAAAAACCAAACAAGGAGGAGTTCGAATTGAATAACTTGCTCGTCAAGCTCCACGTTAAGCTCCAGGTCCTGAACAGCCACGAAGAAGGTCAGGATTTAGTCGAATACGCTTTGGCCGTGGCCCTGGTCGCGTTTGGCGCCGTCGCCGGCATGCATGCTCTTGCAAAAGGGCTCGACACTGCATTCAACACCGTCAGCACGACGCTCTCAACCTCGGTCTAGTTTGCGATGGTGGCGTAGCCTTTGGGCCTCCCCAGGCCCATGTTGACCATTATTCAGCGGAAGCGCATGACTCCCCCGTGTCTTCTTGCCTTCCTGCCTGTGACCTTCACAATTCAATCGCCGATATCTAGTGTGGTGGCGTAATCCTCACGCCCAGGCCGTTGAGTTTGCTGCGCGCCTGTGTGGCCTCGGGAGTTTGCGGATGGCGTTGAATGAGTATGCGTAGCTCTCGTGTGCCGGCATCCTTTTTGCCCAACTGAATCAGCGCCAGTCCTTTGCGGAGCTGCGCGGCCGGAGCTTTGGGGCTGCCGCTGAAACCTTCCAGAACATTGTTGTAGGCTTTCACCGCGTCGGCGTAATCCTGCTGGCGATAGGCAATCTCGCCGAGGTAGAACTGCGCGCTTCCGGCCAGGTCGTCGGTGGGGTAAAACTGCAGCACAGACTGAAATTCGCCCGTCGCCACGTCGTAACGCGCGGCGTTGTAGTCGCGCACGCCGGCCTGAAAAGTCTCTTGGAGCGGTGGCGCCTGGTTGGCCATTGGGGCTGCGCCGGTTCCTGCCGTGGTGCTGCTGTCGGTGCTGTCGGGTGAGCCGGTTGGCGAAGTTCCATTCGGGACTGCGGGGGCTGCGGGCTGGGGCGGAGTCTGGATGTTCTGCAGCTGGGTCTGCATGTCCTGGATCGACTTGTCGAGCTTGGCGATACGTGACTTCAACTCGTCTACGGAGTCGTTCAGCGACTGAATCTGGCCGGAAACGGTGTCCATCTTGCCGCTGTTTGCCTCGTTCTGCGCATTGATCTTCTGCTGCAGGGCGTTCACGGTGGCGGTCATCTGGGTGGCATTATCGGCGGTCTGCTGAGCCAGATTTTGCAGCACGCCGAAGCGCGTGTCCATGGTGGACTGAAGGCGTTGCATCATATCCAGGAGCTGCTGCACCTGGGTTTGGAGTTCGATCATCTCTTTCGAGGCCGCGTGCGCGGGCATGGGCGCTGAGCCAAGAACGACGGCCAGGAGAGCGGCCAGAAGGAATCGATTGCGAAGGGTACGTACTGTGTGCATTTGTCACCTGCGAAGCAGATTACAGATGACAGATGACAGGTTACAGTGAAAACCGCAGCGTGCTAAAGGCCGGTTGGTTACTGCCTTTCGAAGCTCAGCATCGCCAAACGGAAACTGTCATCTGTCATCTGCAATCTGTCATCTTTCATCGGTTATTTTACCTGTCGAGCGTGAACCCGGCGCGGCGGTTCTGCTGCCAGCACTCTTCCGTCGACTCGGTGCAGAACGGTTTTTCCTTGCCGTAGCTGACCACGCGGATGCGGCTGGCGGCCACTCCGGCGGTTACCAGGGCATTCTTTGCGGCGTCGGCGCGATTCTGGCCCAACGCGAGGTTGTACTCATTGGAACCGCGCTCATCGCAGTAGCCGCCGATGACGATTTTCACATCGGGATGGCTACCCAGGTAGGCGGCGTCGCGCGAAAGCGTAGCTTGCGCGTCGCTGCGGATGTCGTAGGTATCGTAGTCGAAGAAGATGTCCTGGACATGGGCCTTGAAGTCTTCCTCAGCGCTCACTGTGGTGGATGGGACACTCACGGCGGGCGGGGAGTTGACGGTCACGCTGGCGGTTGCGTCCGTTGAGCCGCCATCGCCGCGGGCCACCAGGTGATAGGTAGTGCTGACAGTGGGAGTCACGGTCTTGACGCCGGATGTGGGCACGTCGCCGATGCCATCGATTGAGACGCTGGTGGCATCGCTGGTGCGCCAGGAAAGCTGAACCTGGTCTCCGGCTGAAATCACGGCTGGGGTTGCGGTGATTGTCGCCATCGGCTTCATTGCGGCGGTTTGTGGAGCGGTCTCTGTGGGGGCTAACGGCGCCTCTTTTTTCTTGCAACCTGCAATTGCAACCAACGCGACCAACAGTACAACAGGGATCAGAATGCGATTCATTTCTTTCAAGGGGGTTTCTCCTTCCGAAAAATCAAGAGCGCAATTCCGAGCGAGCCAGCCTCGTTACCCGCTGTTTTTTTCTTGAGCGGACGGCCTTTGCCTCTACGGAAAAACGTTAACGTTAGGGCCGGAGCCGCATTTCGGTCGATAAGACAATGCGAAGCCGACGTTTCAATACACCAGACCCATCCTTAGTGGCAGATGCTGGCGGGTAAGTGAACGATTCCATGATAGTCCAGTGAATCCAGCTTTTATGAGCGGTTGGGACCATCCTAAAGCGGTATCCCCCTCCGAAAAATCACTTCCAACTCCAGTTGGGCATAAAGTTATTGCCCGTGTGGGTGAGTTGATGCTGCTCGGTGCCGTCGGCCAGCATGGTCCAGATCTCGGTGTGACCGCCGATGGCGCGTTCAAAGACGATGTGGCGTCCATCGGGCGCCCAGGAGGGATAGTCGTTGCTCCCGGATTCGTGGGTGATCTGGAGGTACTTCTTGCTGGCGATATCGATGACATGAATGTCGACGCCGCCGGGATCGCCGGGGCCGTATTTGCGGTTCCAACTGAAGGCCAGCAACTGTCCGTTGGGCGACCATGACGGGGAAACGGCATAGCCACCATCCGTGATGCGCTGCACATTGGAGCCGTCCTGATCCATGGTGTAGATCTGCGGAAGGCCGGTGCGGCCACTGACCCAGGCAATCTGCGCGTTGGTGCGCGGGTTCCAGGTGGGTGCGATGTCGGGCCCGCGGAAGGTGGTGACGCGGCGCAGGTTGCCGCCGTTGGAGTCCGCGACCCAAATTTCAGGGTCGCCGGTACGCGCCGATGAGAAGGCAATCTTGGTACCGTCGCCCGACCATGCTGGGGAGAAGTTGCTTCCACCCGCCGTGCCCGACGGAAAGGCCACCAGGCGGTTCAATTCAAGGGAGTACATGCGGATCGACCATCCCTCGCGGCCCAGGGACGCAAAAGCGAGCCGAGTGTTATCCGGTGAGATGCGCGGAGAGAGAGAAGTGCTGCCCAAGTGTGTGAGGGCATGTTGATTTTGCCCGTCGTAGTCCATTGCCCAGATCTCTTTGCTGCCGGTGCGGGAGCTGACGAAGTAGATTTTGGTTTCGGCAATGCCATTGATGCCGCCGCCGAGGCGGAGGATGATCTCGTCGGCAAAGCGGTGAGCGACGGTGCGCGCCATCTCGTCGGTGGCGGCCTCGTTGTACTGCTTGCCAAGCA
>Ga0182012_10003381_pt1 | contig 17019 bp, 19 predicted proteins | sample 612S2SmetaG_FD_120486 | JGI IMG/M metagenome (GOLD analysis project Ga0182012, IMG submission 120486) | Permafrost microbial communities from Stordalen Mire, Sweden - 612S2S metaG | ecosystem: Environmental > Terrestrial > Soil > Wetlands > Permafrost | place: Sweden: Stordalen | collected...
CGGCCCCGAATCGGACTGATGGATTGCAAGCGATCTTTCGGTTTTGGTCAGCCCGCATGGGTCGGCGCCGCACGGTCTGGCCTGCGCGGATGAGGTGGTTGCAGGCCCGTCGGTGTGCATGATTATCGCCTCCTGCGGACCGGCCCCCGTCCAATCCCTCCTGGAGGGCGTGACGCGTGGCCCCGCCATGCTTGAACGGGCGGTCTCCCTTGTGCGGGAGGCAGCCGATCGCATCCCTTCCCCGCGTTGACCCTAGCATTGCGCAAGGCTAATCACCGCCGGCGGTTCGGCGCCACCGTCACGTGCCTAGCGGGTACGTGCCCGCTGGGCAGGCTCAACAAGGGCGCCGACAGAACTGGAGCGATGCGTGAAAGACGTACGCGACGCGCTGATGATCGCGCGGAATTCCGAGGGTAAACTGGTACGGCGGCCATTGTCGCCGCACGTGCAGATCTATCGCTGGCCGGTCAGCATGGCATTGTCGATCCTTCATCGCATCACCGGCTGCGCGCTGGGCGTCGGCACGCTGTTGCTAACCTGGTGGCTGGTCTCCGCGGCCAGCGCGGACGAGGTGTTCGACCGAGCGCAGTGGTTCATGGGCTCGGCGATCGGGCTGCTGCTGCTGTTCGGCTGGTCGGCTGCGCTGATCTTCCATTTCTTCAACGGCATCCGCCATCTGGTCTGGGATGCCGGCGTCGGGTTCGACGCACCGCACTACAACACATCCGGCTGGGCCGTGATCATCGCAACCGCCGCCGGCACGGTGCTGGTCTGGGTCATCGGTCTGGTGGTCTGGTAAGGGAACGCTATGTCCGGAACACCTCATATCGACATGCTGCGCTCCCCGCTCGGGCGAGCGCGTGGCCTCGGATCGGCCCGCCTCGGGTCGCATCACTGGTGGGTGCAGCGGCTGACCGCGCTGGCCCTGGTGCCTCTGACGCTGTGGTTCATCTTCTCGGTGATCCATCTGAGCGGCGCGTCGCACCAGGACGTCATCGACTGGCTTTCGGCGCCGCTGACCCTGGGCCTGATGCTCGCCCTGATCGTGGCGACATTTCATCATCTGCAACTGGGTGCGCAGGTGGTGATCGAAGACTATGTGCATGACGAACGGTTCAAGATTGCCGCCGTGCTGGCCGTGAAAGGGCTCTGTCTGCTGCTGGCGCTGGTCTGTATCGTCTCGGTGCTGAAAATCGGGCTTTGAAGCCCTGAGGAAAACACGATGAACGCGATCACGATGCCCTCATCACGGGCATATAACGTGGTGGACCACACCTATGACGTGGTGGTGGTGGGTGCCGGCGGATCCGGCCTGCGGGCCACCTTCGGGATGGGCGCGTCGGGCCTGAAGACGGCTTGCATCACCAAGGTCTTCCCCACGCGAAGCCATACCGTCGCGGCGCAGGGCGGAATCGGAGCCGCGCTGGGCAACATGGGCGAGGACGACTGGCGCTGGCACATGTACGACACCGTCAAAGGGTCCGACTGGCTGGGCGATCAGGACGCAATCGAATACATGTGCCGCGAGGCGATCCCGGCGGTTTATGAGCTGGAGCATTACGGCGTGCCATTCAGCCGGACAGAGGACGGGCGTATCTACCAGCGTCCGTTCGGCGGCCACATGAAGGAGTACGGCAAGGAACCGGCGATGCGCGCCTGCGCCGCGGCCGACCGCACCGGGCATGCCATCCTGCACACGCTGTATCAGCAGAGCCTGAAGCACGACGTGGAATTCTTCATCGAGTATTTCGCGCTCGACCTGATCCTGGACCAGGAAGGCGTCTGCCGCGGCGTGATGGCCTGGAACCTGGAGGATGGCAGCATCCACCGCTTCCGCGCCCAGACCGTTGTGCTGGCGACCGGCGGCTACGGGCGCGCTTTCCTGTCCTGCACCTCGGCCCACACCTGCACTGGCGACGGCACCGGGATGGTGCTGCGCGCCGGGTTGCCGGCTCAGGACATGGAATTCGTGCAGTTTCATCCCACCGGGATCTTTCCGGCTGGCTGCCTGATTACCGAGGGCGCCCGCGGCGAAGGCGGCTACCTGACCAATTCCGAGGGCGAGCGGTTCATGGAGCGGTACGCGCCGTCGGCCAAGGATCTGGCCAGCCGCGACGTCGTGTCGCGCGCCATGACAATGGAGATCAACGAGGGACGCGGCTGCGGTCCGGCGAAGGATTATATCATGCTCCACTTGGAGCATCTGGGGGCGGACCTGCTGCACGAGCGGCTACCGGGCATCTCGGAAACCGCCAAGGTGTTCGCCGGCGTCGAGGTGACGAAAGAGCCGATCCCGGTGCTGCCGACGGTGCATTACAATATGGGTGGCATCCCGACGAATGTGCATACAGAGGTACTGCGCCCCACAATCGGCAATCCGGATGGGGTGATAAGGGGCCTGATGGCGGTGGGCGAGGCGGCCTGTGTATCGGTGCATGGCGCCAACCGGCTCGGCACCAATTCGCTCCTGGACCTTGTGGTGTTCGGCCGGGCGGCGGCGCATCGGGCGGCGGAGACGATCACGCCGGGGGCACGGCAACCTCCCTTGCCGCCGAAAGCGGGCGAGGCGTCTCTGGATCGGTTCGACCGCACGCGGCATGCCAAGGGCGGCACCAAGGTCGCGGAACTGCGGCTGTCGATGCAGCGCACGATGCAGGGCCATGCGGCGGTGTTCCGCACAGAGAAGAGCCTGAGAGAGGGCGTCGAGAAGATGAAGCAGGTGTGGAGCGGGCTGACCGACATGTCGGTGTCCGACCGCAGCCTTGTGTGGAACAGCGATTTGATGGAGGCGCTGGAACTGCACAATCTGATGGGCAGCGCGATGACCACCATCGTCGGCGCGGAGGCCCGGACGGAAAGCCGTGGCGCGCAGGCGCGTGACGACTATCCGGATCGCGACGACCAGAACTGGATGAAGCACACGCTGGCGTGGTGCGACGACAAGGGGGCCGTGAAGCTGGATTACCGGCCGGTGAAGATGCAGACGCTGACCAACGAAGTGTCGGTGTTCCCGCCGAGGAAGCGGGTTTACTGAGTCCGTCGCCGCGGTCATTGAATAGGATCAGAAGACGATGGTTGCTTTCAATCTCCCCCTGAACAGCCGCGTTGGCCAGGGCCAAACGTTCAAGGCGCCGGCCGGGGCGAAGCGCGTGCGGGCATTCAAGATCTATCGCTGGAGCCCCGACGACGGGCAGAATCCGCGCACCGACACATACGAGATCGATCTCGACGCCTGCGGACCGATGGTCCTGGACGCGCTGATCAAAATCAAGAACGAGGTCGATCCGACCCTGACGTTCCGCCGGTCCTGCCGGGAGGGTATCTGCGGCTCCTGCGCGATGAATATCGACGGCGGCAACACGCTGGCGTGCCTCAAGCCGATCGAGGACGTCAAAGGCGCGGTGAAGATCAGTCCGCTGCCGCATATGCCGGTGGTGAAGGACCTCGTGCCTGACCTGTCGCAGGTCTATGCGCAATACCGATCGGTGAAGCCATGGATGCAGGCCGATACGCCCGCCCCGCCGGACGCGGAACGGCTGCAAAGCAAGGAAGAGCGGGCCAAGCTGGATGGGATGTGGGAGTGCATTCTGTGCTTTTGCTGCTCGACTGCCTGCCCCAGCTACTGGTGGAATGGCGACCGCTATCTTGGGCCAGCCGTGCTGTTGCAGGCCTATCGCTGGATTGCCGACTCGCGCGACGAGGCGACCGGCCAGCGGCTGGATGAACTGGAAGACCCATTCAAGCTGTATCGCTGCCATACCATCATGAACTGCACCGACACCTGCCCGAAGGGCCTGAACCCGGCGAAGGCGATCGGCGCAATCAAGCAGTTGATCATCGAACGTCAGGGCTGACGCCTTCGCACCTTTGACGTTGCCGCGCCTTCGCGCCTTTGACGTTGCCGCGCCTTCGCGCCTTTGACGTTGCCGCGCCTTCGCGCCTTTGACGTTGCCGCGCCTTCGCGCGAAGCTTGCCACCGAAACGGCAAGCAGCGGGAGCATGATATGATCGAGGTCTGGACCTGGCCGACACCGAACGGCCACAAGGTTCACATCGCGCTGGAGGAACTCGGCCTTCCCTACAAGGTTGTGCCGATCAATATCGGCAAAGGCGACCAGTTCAAGCCGGAATTCCTGGCGATTACGCCGAACCATCGGATTCCCGCCATCGTTGATCCGGATGGGCCGCATGGCAAGCCGATCAAGCTGTTCGAATCCGCCGCGATTTTGATCTACCTGTCGGAAAAGACCGGCGGGCAGCTTATTCCGGCCGACCCGGCCGGTCGCTACGCCTGCCTGCAGTGGATGATGTTCCAAATGGGCGGCACTGGTCCGATGTTCGGCCAGTACAACCATTTCGCGAACTACGCCGTCGAGAAAATCCCTTATGCGATCGAGCGGTACACCAACGAGGTGAAGCGGCTGCATCGTGTCCTCGACAAGCGGCTGGGTGAGGCCGAGTACCTCGCCGGCGCCGAGTACACGATGGCGGACATCATCAACTTCCCCTGGATCCGGAATCCTGATCGGCGAAACATCGATCTGGCGGATTATCCCGATGTCAAACGCTGGCACGATGCCATCGCCGCTCGTCCGGCTGTGCAGCGCGGGGTGGACGTCCTGGCGGAAAAACAGCGGCGCAGCCAGATGACTGACGAAGAACGCGAAATCATGTTTGGCAAGACTCAGTTTCAAATCCGGTAGCCGGAACCCGCTCAGGTTGTTGTGAATGGCGATCGTTGGCACAGACCTCTCGGGAAGCGTGTCATCTCACTCCCATTGCATGATAAAACGGTTTCGCTTCTCCAATTGGAGACAATCCTAGTAACGCCTTGCTCGCGCAGGCCGCGAGGCCTTGCTTGGGGATTTCTTTGATCTGGCGAGCCGGTCGGTTATAAGCTGTTCTGATCGAAGCCGATTCGCGAGCAACACAAACGTAGGACGAGTTCGGGCACGGAATGACCGCGCGTATCTTGATCGTGGATGATATGCCTGCGAACACGCGCTTGCTCGGAGCGAAGCTTGCGGCCGAATATTATCAGGTCAGTTCGGCTCGGGATGGCTTCGAAGCGCTTTCCATCGCGCGTGACTGGCAACCGGATCTGATCCTGCTGGACGTCATGATGCCAGGCATGGACGGCTATGAGTGTTGCCGTCAGCTCAAAGACGATCCGGTCACTTTGCACATCCCTGTCGTCATGGTGACCGCACTGGGCGAACCGGGCGAGCGCTTGCGCGGCCTGGAAGCCGGGGCGGACGATTTTCTAACCAAGCCGGTGGATTACGACACCCTGATGGCGCGGGTGCGGAGTTTGGTGCGGCTCAAGCGGCTGCTGGATGAATGGCGCGCGCGCGGCGATACAGCCCGGGCGCTTGGCCTGGGAACCGACCGTGTGCTGATCCCTTCGATCGCCGGCGCCCGCGCACTGATCATCGACGACTGGGATCAAAGCGCCAGGCGCATCCAGGATGCCTTGGCCGAAGACGGTGTGATTTCCGCGTATGCGCAGGCCGGTGCCGAAGCGATCAGCATGACGGCCTCTGTCAACTTTGACCTGCTGGTGGTCAATCTGTCACTGGCGAACGAGGATCCGCTGAATCTCGTCTCGCTGCTGCGGGCGTCGGACGCGACGCACGAAACGCCGTTGCTGCTGGTGGGGGAACCGGGCGAAAAGGTTCGAATCCTCCGCGGATTTGGCCTCGGCGCAAACGATTGGCTGGTGCAGCCGATTGATCCGCATGAATTGCGGGCGAGGGCCCGAAACCAGGTCCGCCGGAAATTCTACCAGGACCGGCTGCGGTCCGACCTTGGCACGGCATTGGAAATGGCGCTGACGGACCCGCTGACCGGGCTGTACAACCAGCGTTACCTTCGGCGCCATCTCGGCGGCTTGATGGAAACCGGGCAGGGACGCCAGCTAGCGGTTTTGATGTTGGATGTTGACCACTTCAAATCGGTCAATGACCGCTATGGTCATGCCTCCGGTGACCGGGCCTTGAGATTGATCGCCGATTCGCTACGGGTGAATACCCGCGTGTTCGATTCCGTCGCGCGCTACGGAGGTGAGGAATTTGTCGTCGTCATGCCGGGCACCGGGCCGGCCGAAGCCGCGGCAGCAGCCGAACGCCTGCGACTGGCGGTCGAAGCGATAAAGTTCAACGCGACCGCCGGGCTGCAAATGCCGTTGACTGTCAGCATCGGCGTGGCATGCAGCTCGATCGCGGAGGGTTCACCCGAAGCGCTGCTGCAAGCCGCCGATACGGCCCTGTATGACGCCAAGCGGAATGGCCGCAATCGCGTCGCGATGGCACGAACGGCAGACGCTATTTGATTTTGGCTTCCTTGAACGGGACGTGCTTGCGCACGACCGGGTCGTACTTGTTAAGCTCCAGCTTGCTCGTCTGGGCGCGTGCGTTCTTTTTGGTGACGTAGAAGAAGCCGGTATCCGCGGTGGACACCAGTTTGATCTGAACGGTATTCGACTTTGCCATCGACGGCATCCTTTAATGGGCGGCAAATTCCGGCCCGATGAGGACCGGAAAATGCGCAACATGGCCGCCGCGGTCAAGCTTTTGGTTCGGGCGGGCGGGACCGGCCAAGCACTGAGGCACCGGCGAAGCGGGCCTTGGCGCCGAGGGCTTCCTCGATCCGCAACATTTCATTCCACTTCGCCGTGCGCTCGCCTCTGGCGAAACTGCCGACCTTGAGCTGACCGGCGCCCCAGCCGACAGCGAGGTGGGCAATCGTCACGTCCTCGGTTTCGCCGGATCGCGCCGATACGATGGTCGCATAGCCGCATTCCGTGGCCACGCGTCTGGTATCGAGGGTTTCCGTCAGGGTACCGCGTTGGTTGGGCTTCAGCAGGACAGTGTTCGCCATGGTGCCGGCGGCGGCATCGCGCAAACGATCGGCGTCGCTGACCAGGAAATCATCGCCGACGATCTGCACCTTGCGACCAAGCAGCCGCGTGAGAGCGGCAAAACCATCGGCGTCGTCTTCAGCCAATGGATCCTCGATCGACAGGATCGGGTAGCGGTCGATCCATCCGCTCAGCATCTCGATCATGCCGTCGGTGGTGAGTTGCTTGCCGTCGAGCGCGAGCACGTAGCGCCCTTTCCCGCCAAACTCGGATGCGGCGATGTCCAGCGCAATTCCGATCTGTTCGCCCGGGCGGTAGCCGGCGTGTTCGATCGCCGCGACAAGCGTATCGAGCGCCTGCTCATTGGTCGAAAACGACGGCCACCAGCCACCTTCATCAGCAACGCCGGCCAGACTTCCGGCGGCTTCCATCAGCAGGCCGGCGTGGCGATACACTTCGGCCGTCCAGTCCAGCGCTTGGGCGAAGGTTTCCGCGGCCGGGCAGATCACCATGAAATCCTGGATGTCCACGCGGCGCCCGGCATGCGCACCGCCGCCGAAGATCTGGATTTGAGGGACCGGAATCAGAGCCGCGTCCGCACTACCCAGGTAGCGGTACAGCGGTTGTCCAGCCGCGGCGGCAGCCGCATGAGCGACAGCCATCGACACGGACAACAGCGCATTGGCACCCAAACGGCTTTTGTTGCGTGTGCCGTCCAGCTCGATCAGGCATTCGTCAACCGCTTCCTGATCGGTCGCATGCAGGCCGGCCACGGCATGGGCAATGACACCGTTCACGTTCGCCACCGCCTGTTTCACGTCATAGCCGCCGAAGGCGGAGCCGCCGTCGCGCAGATCAACCGCCTCATCCGATCCGGTGGACGCGCCGGCTGGCACGATGGCGCGTCCGACCGCTCCACCCTCGAGCAGGACATCCGTCTCCACCGTCGGTCGTCCGCGGCTGTCCCAGACGCGGCGGCCCTGGACGTAAGCGATGCGGGTGTCGGTCATGCCGTGAGTTCCTCTCTCCAGGCCTGAAGCACATCAGCGAGCTGATCGGCCGGATCGACGAGAAGCCGGCGCGCGACGCGACGCACTTTGTCGCGATGCCGGTCTTCAGTGATGTATTCCACTGGTGATTTGCCATCGACGCGCGCGAGGAACAAGGCTGGTAGCAGATGGGCGGCCCGCGCTTCGAGCAGCGCCGGGGGTTCCCAGCCAACCAGCGGCAGATAGGCGCTTGCCAGCGCGCAGAAGCTGTCCAATAGAGGCGGCTGCGCGGCCGGGACCCACAGACATTTCAGCATCAGGTGATTCAGGCAGAAGGCGAGGTCGAAGGCCGGATCGCCCCACCAGGCGCATTCCGCGTCCAGGAATACCGGGCCCTCGGGGCCGCACAGAATATTCTTCGGGCTGACGTCGCCATGCGCCAACGCCAGCTTGGTGCGCCGTGTCGTGTCGATTAGCACCGCCATGCGGCCGGCGAGGTCCGGGTGTTCGGTTCCGGTGTGGGCCAGATACGGCTCCAGCCGAATGTCGTAGAAGATGGCGTCGGTTGGAAACGCGTGCGCCAGCGCCGGATCTGCGGCGGTTGCCGCGTGAATCCGAGCGAGCGTGGCGCCGACGGATGCGGCGAACTCGACGTTCACGAGCCCGGCGCGAAGCCGATCCTTCCAGAGCGGATAGCGCGCCGGCGGCAGGTAGGCCATCGCCAGCGTGCCGCTCGCTGAATCCTGGCCAAGCAGCATGGGCGTCGCACCAGGAACGGTATGGCTGACCGTTTGCATCCAGCGGGCCTCGTACAGATTGCGCTCGACCGGGGCTTTCCAGTCGGCCGCCACCCGAAGCCTGGGGAGTGCCCGTTTGATGCAGATCGGGCCGCCCGGAAGATCGATGCGCCAGATATCGGACGAAACGCCACCCACCATCGGCTCCCCCACCGGGTTCGCGCCCCGCAGCAAGCCCATCCTGTCCAACGCGTCCACGATGTCTTTGGGCGGCGTTTCCATCGTTCGTCCAGCCCCCAGGTGCGTCGTCGTCGATGACGGTAGGGGATAAGGCAGCGGCTGGAAACTCGAAACCGCCGTGGGGCCTGGGCGCACGCGGGCCCCGACGGTTTATCGGGCCGACATGACCGCTGACCCCTGGTATGAAAGCGCGGCGATTGCGCCTACATGGCAGCGGCATTTGAGCGAAATGAGGGTCCAGACGATTTCAGTGCCGCAGTCCGAGGTCAGGCGACGGCGCGCCGCTGCGCTGGCAAGGGGCGGTCGCCGGTTTTTGTTGATCGCAGTCATATTGTCGATCGGCGTGCATATCGCGGCGCTGCTGTTGATCGTGACACTACCGCGCATCATGCCGAACGTGGCGCAACCGCAGGAGCAGGGCACGGTCGAGCTCCTGATGGTGGAGCAGAAGGGTGCCCAGCCAGTCCAGGGCGGGCCACCGGCCGACACACCGACTGCGGCGACCCCGCCTCCCAAAGCCGACCCACCGAAAGCTGTCGAACGCAAAGAGGTTCCTCCAACACCGCAATCCGTGGCCACACAAGCACCGCCACCGTCGGAGCACGGCGACGAACCCGCACCGACGCCAACTGAGAAGACCGAAACCAAAGCCCCCGAAACGCCGCCTGCGACCGAGGCGAAACAGGCAGAGGCGCAGCCGGTGGCGCCACATTCGCGGGAAGCGCCGGTGTTTGACCTGGAGGGCACCGAAAGCGAGTCGAATGCCGTCGTTCTGGGAGGCCGGGTTCTGCCGGCGTCCAGAGACGACAGGTTCCGCAACCGGCCCCCGCTGTATCCTTATGAAGCCGAGGAGCGGGGCGAACATGGCAGCGTGACGCTTGTCATTCACGTGTCGGCGAACGGTCTGACCGCAGGCGTCGACGTGCTCGTAAGCTCAGGCTACGACATTCTGGACCAGGCGGCAGTGACGGCGGTTCGAAAGTGGCATTTCCGCCCGGCGATGCAGGAGGGACGGTCCATACCCTTCGACATGCCATTCCGGTTTATCTTCGAACCCTGACGGGGAGTGGTTTCATGGTACGCGTTGACCGGGTGGTGACCAAAGGCGGCGATGGCGGAGAGACATCCCTGGGTGACGGAACCCGGGTCTCGAAGGCCGACCCGCGGGTTGAGGCGCTGGGCGCCGTCGATGAGGCGAATGCCAGCATCGGGGTGCTGCGCGTTCACACTCGAAACAAGGCGACAGAAGATGCGATGCTGGCGCGAATCCAGAATGACCTGTTCGACGTCGGCGCCGATCTGTGTGTGCCGGGGACCGGCGGCGAGCGGTTGCGCGTCACGCTCGCGGCGGTGGCCCGCCTGGAAGCAGAAGTGGCTCAGATGAACGCACACCTGCCGCCGCTGACAAGCTTCGTTCTGCCCGGCGGCACGGAAGCGGCGGCATTCGCCCATGTCGCGCGCGTCGCCGCGCGCAGAGCGGAGCGGGCCATCGTCGCGGTCGAGGATGTCAATCCGACGGTCCAGCAATACCTCAACCGGCTGTCGGACCACCTGTTCGTGCTCGCCCGGGTTCTCAACGAAAACGCCGTCAATGACGTGCTTTGGGTTCCGGGAGCGAATCGAACCTAGGCCCGTTGCCCTTGACAGCGCCTTGACGGCGGTTTGCCATCCGAATTCTCGCTAGGGAATATCGTCCGTGTCGCAGCTTTCGCTTCATACGCCGGTGGGAGACATCACCGTTTTCGAGGCTCACGGTGCGATTGTCTCACTGGACTGGGGCTGGGTGCAGGAGCAAGAAGCGTCGCCCGTTCTGGATACCGCGCGGGCGCAGTTGGACGCTTACTTCGATGGCGCGTTGAAGGAATTTGATCTGCCCCTGGCACCAGCGGGAACCACCTATCGACGTGCCGTCTGGCAGGCGCTGTGCGACATCCCCTATGGCGAAACACGCAGCTACCGGGATATCGCCGCCAAGGCAGGCGGCAGCGCCCGGTCGGTCGGTCAGGCCAACGGCCGCAACCCGATCCCGCTGATCATCCCGTGTCATCGGGTTGTCGCGACGACGCACATCGGTGGTTACTCCGGTGGGGAGGGATTGCCGACCAAACGCTGGCTGCTGGCCTTGGAAAATCCGGACCGAACCTTGCTTTGAACCCCTTCGTCGCACGGAGACACGACATGACAAAGGCAATCCGCATCCACACCAATGGCGGTCCGGAGGTCATGGTATGGGAGGATATTCCAACCCCCGAACCGGGTCCGAGTGAGGCACTGATCAAGCACGAGGCGATCGGGCTCAATTTCATTGACGTTTACTTCCGCACCGGCCTGTACAAAGCACCGAACATGCCGCTGATCATTGGGCAGGAGGGCGCCGGAACGGTGCTCGCGGTCGGCTCCAACGTAACGACGCTTTCTGCCGGGGATCGCGTGGCGTATGCGGGTCCACTGGGCGGCTATGCGACGCAACGGGTGATCGCAGCCGACCGGCTGGTGAAGCTGCCGGACAATATCAGCTTCCAGACAGGCGCGGCGATGATGCTGCAGGGGATGACCGCGCAGTATCTGTTGCGGCGGACCTACGTGGTGAAGCCCGGCGATACGATCGTCGTGCATGCCGCGGCCGGCGGGGTTGGTCTGATCATGTGCCAGTGGGCGAAGCATCTTGGTGCACGGGTGATCGGTGTCGTTTCCAACGAGGAAAAGGCGGAACTGGCGCGTGCCCATGGCGCGGCGCACACGGTGATCGGACATGGCACGCTCGTCGCCGAGGTCAAGCGCATCACCGGCGGCGCGATGGTGCCGGTGGTATACGACAGCGTCGGCAAGGACACGTTCATGGCCAGTATCGATAGTCTGGCGCCGTTAGGTCTGATGGCGAGTTACGGCAATGCCTCCGGCCCGGTTCCGCCGGTTGACCTGGGTTTGCTGGCCGCGAAGGGTAGCCTGTACCTCACACGCCCGACGCTGGCGACCTATACGTCGAAGCGAAGCGACCTGGAGGCTGTGGCGCGAGACCTGTTCGACGTGGTGGGCAGCGGTGCCGTCAAAATCGAGGTCAACCAGACCTTCGCCCTCAAGGATGCCGGAGCCGCCCACACGGCGCTGGAGTCTCGGAAGACCACCGGAAGCACCATACTGCTGCCGTAGCTCGTTTCGGCGACGGTCACGTGCCCGTCGCGGCAACACCCATCGCGCGTCGCATGAAGACGCGCTTCATCGCACCCATACGGTCGACCGCGTTGATGCCGAGGTCGCGCCCCAGCCGCACGATTCGGCGGTCGGTGCTGAACAGCCGGTCGAGCCCGTCGGTCATCGCGAACATCATCAGGTTATCGGCCTGCCGCAGCCGCTGGTATTGTTCGAGCAGGACCGTACTGCCGGCATCGCTGCCGTTGAGGGCGGCGGCGATGATCAACTCCGCCAGCGCGATGCCGTCGCGAAAGCCAAGGTTGAGCCCCTGGCCGGCGATCGGGTGAATGCCGTGTGCGGCATCGCCCGCCAAGGCGAGACGCGTATCGGTATAACGATGGGCAATCATGGCCGAGAGCGGATAGCTCCAGCGTCGCCCGACGGCGCGCACCGCACCCAGATGCGGACCTATCCGGCGTTCGGCCTCGCGCGCGAACCGGACGTCGTCCAGTGCCATAAAACGCGTCGCATCAGCGGTATTTTCCGTCCAGACGATGGCGGAGACATGCGGCGATCCGCCGGGTTCGGCGTCCGCACTCGGTGCCATCGGCAGCACGGCGAACGGACCGGCCGGCAGGAAATGCTCCAGCGCCATATCATGATGCGGCCGCTCATGGGCGATTGCACAGACGATTGCGGTCTGGTGGTAGGGGATTCGGGTCACCTCGATCCCCGCCTGGTCTCGCAGCGGAGAGTTGCGGCCCTCGGCGGCGATGACAAGTTGACACTGGATGACCGAACCGTCCGGCAGACACACCCGAACGCCGTCCTCCGATCGTTCGACGGCGCCTTCCGCGGGTGCGAACAAGTGCAGGTCCGCCTGCGTGGCGAAGCGGGCGTTCAGCGCCTTGCGCAGAGACCGAGCCTCAACCATCCAGCCGAACGGGCGCGGGTCATCGCTGGCTTCGCGATGATCGAAGTGCAGCCGCAAACGCGACGGCGCGCGGCCGATGCGGCCGTCGCTGACGCGGATGTCGCGGATAGCGTTCGGCTGAACGTCGAGGCTCTCCCAAAGGCCGGCGTCTTCGAGCAATGTTCGGGAGCCGGCGGCGATCGCATAGGCGCGGCCGTCGAAAGCCGGATTTTCCATCGGCGGCAGCGCAGCGCGGTCGATCAGCGCGACGCTGACGCCCGCTGTGGCCAATCGGCAGGCCAGCGTACCGCCCACCGGGCCGGCGCCCATGATACAAACCTGGACAGCGAGAGAGGTGGTCATGTTACCCCGGTGGCTTGGCGGTCTGGTTCCAGGTTGACGCCGGTGGAGGAGGCCCAGCGGCCGGGTTCCACCGTCCCGATTTCTTCAGCGCGTCAGCGACCTCTTTCGGCATGTAGGTCTCATCGTGTTTTGCCAAGACCTCGGAGGCTCGGAAAACGCCGTTCGGTTGCTCGACGCCGAGCACGACCACACCCTGACCCTCGCGGAACAGATCGGGCAGGATGCCCTTGAAGACGACCGGAACGCTCGCGGCACCATCGGTCACCTTGAATTCCACACCGGCCTGTCCGCCGGAGGATTTTTCCACTGTTCCCTGTTCCACGAGGCCACCGAGCCGGACCTGTCGGCCGTTCGGGCTTGATTTCGCCAGATCGGACGGCGAGACGAAGAACACCAGATTGTCGCTGAAGGCGGAGAGTGTGAGCGCTGCGGCGGAGCCGAGGCCGACACCACAGACCAGGACGACGAGCATCCGACGGCGCTTGCGGGTCATGCGCGGGTCCGTTCGCGGCGGGTGTCGATCGCCTGAAGACGACGGCGTGCCGAGCGAGTGCGGAACAACACTTCGACCGAGAACAGCAACGGCACGCCAATGGCGATGACATAGGCCGCCACGATATAGGGCAGATGTGTCATGCCGTGACCTCCTGGCCGCTGGCGGACGAGGCTCGCGCCATCAGCAATGAGCGGATGCGGCGTTCCATCACGGCGGCGCGGACACGGGCGGTGGTTATGGCGGCGAACAGCAGTGTGAAGCCGATCGCGGAGAACAGCAGGGGCCACAACAGGCTGGCGGCGATTGTCGGCGCGCCGGTCAGCCCGATCGATGCCGGCTGGTGCAGCGTGTTCCACCAGTCGACACTGAATTTGATGATCGGCAGGTTGATTACGCCAACAAGGGCGAGGATCGCGCCGGCCCGGTAGCCTCGGGTTGGGTCGTCGAAGGCGCGCACCAGCGCGATATGGCCGAGGTAGAGCAGGAACAGCACGAAGACCGAGGTCAGGCGGGCATCCCAGACCCACCAGGCGCCCCAGGTCGGCTTGCCCCACAGGCTGCCGGTGGCCAGGCAGACCGCGGTGAATCCAGCGCCGACCGGCCCGATTTCGACGGCCGCGAGATCGGCCAGGGGGTGGCGCCAGACGAGCGAGGCGAAGCTGCTGACGGCCAGCGCGAAGTAACCCGCCGAAGCGAGCCAGGCGAACGGCACGTGGACATACATGATGCGGACCGTGTCGCCCTGCTGCCAGTCGTCGGGGGCGAAAAACAGGCCCCAGACCAGGCTGAAGGCGGTGAGCAGACCGCCGGTCCAGAACAGCCACGGCAGAACTTTGCCCGACAGCCGCAGGAACTGGCCGGGATTGGCGAAGCGATGCAGCGACCGCCCCGAACGGGCTGGCACGACGGATGAGCGAGCGTCCACTGGTGTGTTCTACCCGATTGGCTGAATACGCGAAAGCGCACGTAGATAGCGGCCACGTCGCAGGAGCGCTTTGATCTCTGTCATCATCGCCCTTCCGTCCGCCTCTGAGGATTGAACAACGCCCCGGCGCAGTGACACAATCGTTGGTATCGATCTTGGTTCCATGGATGGTGCCTCGGAGGGTCTATGCCTGGCTATTGGCTGGTAAAATCGGAGCCGGACGCGTTTTCGTGGGATCAACAGGTCGCGAACGGCGTCGAGCCGTGGACGGGCGTTCGCAATCATATGGCGAAGAACAATCTGAAAGCGATGCGGAAGGGTGATCTGGCATTCTTCTATCACTCCAACATCGGCAAACAGATTGTTGGCATCGTGCGGGTGGCGCGCGAGGCGTATCCGGACCCGACGGCCGAAAGTGGCGACTGGGTCTGCGTGGACATGAAGGCGGTGCGACCCTTGCCGAAGCCGGTCACGTTGGTTGATATCAAGGCCGATCCAAGCCTGCAGGACCTGCCGCTGGTGCGGCAGTCCCGGCTGTCAGTGATGCCGATCGCAAAGCCGCACTGGGACAAACTGTGCCGGATGGGTGGATGGAAACGCTGATGACGAGCGCAACGCGGACACTGTGCCGGACCGATGAAATCCCGGACGGCGACGCCAAGGGCTTCCCCGGGGAGGACGGCGCTTTCACCGGGCTGATCGTGATCCGGCAGGGCGATCGGATTTATGTCTATGAGAATGCCTGCCCCCACATTGGCACGCCGCTGGACTGGACCCCTGACCGCTTCCTGTCTGCGGATGGAAAGCACCTTATTTGCGCGACCCACGGAGCCCAATTCACAATCGGCTCCGGCTTGTGTATCTCAGGTCCGTGCCGGGGTGATTATTTGACACCGATCAATGTGGAGATCATCGACGGGTTTATCCACGTGCTGCGCGCAGGGTGACACGGGACGGCTCGACGCGAGGGATGCCACCAAGGGAAGGAAACAATTCGTGCCAGAGCATGCAACCCATGATCAGGTCTTTCCAGTTCGGCCCGACTTCGCCCAAACGGCGCATGTAAACGCGGCCGAATATCGGGACGCTTATCAGCAGGCAGCGACCGATCCGGACACATATTGGGCCAAGGAGGCGGAACGCCTTGCCTGGATGCAATTCCCCACCAAGATCAAAAACACAAGCTTCACGGGCAACGTCTCGATCAAGTGGTTTGAAGACGGCGTGTTGAACGCATCGGTTTCCTGCCTTGATCGGCATCTTGCGGAACGCGCGGACGCAACGGCGATCATTTGGGAGGGCGACAATCCGAACGCGAGCCGGCACGTATCTTACCGGGAGTTGCACGATCAGGTCTGTCGCTTGGCGAATGTGCTAAAGACGCTTGGGGTCAAGCGTGGCGATCGCGTCACGATTTACCTGCCGATGGTGCCGGAAGCCGCGGTTGCGATGCTGGCCTGCGCGCGAATCGGCGCAATCCACTCGATCGTGTTTGGTGGTTTCTCACCGGACAGTCTGGCCAATCGCCTGCAGGACTGCGAATCGACGCTGCTGATCACGGCTGACGAAGGCCGCCGCGGCGGGCGGTCTGTGCCGCTGAAAGCCAATGCTGATGCGGCGCTGAAGACCTGTCCGAATGTGACCAGCGTCGTCGTCGTCAAGATCACCGGCGCTGCGGTGAATATTCAGGCTGGCCGGGACCACGATTATGCAACGCTGCTGGCAGCCGCATCGCCCGACTGCGCGCCGGAGCCGATGTCCGCCGAAGATCCGCTCTTTATCCTCTACACGTCGGGAAGCACCGGTAAGCCCAAGGGTGTGTTGCACACAACCGGCGGCTATCTGGTCTGGGCCAGCTACACGCACGAGAACGTCTTCGACTACCGGCCCGGCGACGTCTACTGGTGCACGGCTGACGTCGGCTGGGTGACAGGACATACCTATATCGTCTACGGGCCGCTCGCGAACGGCGCGACCACCCTCATGTTTGAGGGCATTCCGAACTATCCCGACACCAGTCGGTTCTGGCAGGTGGTCGATAAGCATCAGGTCAGCATTTTCTATACGGCCCCGACTGCGATCCGCTCGCTGATGCGCGACGGTGAGGGCCCGGTCAAGAAGACCTCGCGCAAGTCGCTGCGGCTGTTAGGAAGTGTTGGTGAACCAATCAATCCGGAAGCCTGGTTGTGGTATTATAACGTGGTCGGTGAGCAGCGCTGCCCGATCGTCGATACCTGGTGGCAAACCGAAACCGGCGGCATCCTGATCAGCCCGCTCCCCGGCGCGACGGCCTTGAAGCCAGGCTCAGCGACGCTCCCGCTGCCCGGTGTGTTACCAATTCTGGTTGATGGCGATGGGCAGGAAC